>LWDU01038523.1_pt1 | contig 10960 bp, 8 predicted proteins | sample 727161 | NCBI WGS metagenome assembly LWDU01 (sample SAMN04566230, study PRJNA314399) | hydrothermal vent metagenome | isolation source: deep sea hydrothermal plume seawater | place: Mexico: Gulf of California, Guaymas Basin | collected 2004-07-11 | reverse complement strand
GAATGCGCTCAAGGCCAAGAAACCCTTTTATATCAATCTTTGGCCTGATGATGTGCACAGCCCCTTTTGGCCGATTGGGAAAAAGAAGTGCAGCCGGTGCGGTGAACCAGTACGCTCTCTGGCATGAAGCCGCTGTTCGCATTTCTAATTGCCGCGTTTCTCCACACCTCCCTTGCGGCCGCGCAGCCGAATGTTGTGCTAGTGTTCATCGACGATATGGGATGGGGAGACTTTTCGTGCTTTGGAAACAAGGCCGCCAAGACGCCGCACATCGACCGCCTCGCGAAGGAGGGAGTGCGGTTTGAGCAGTTCTATGTAAATTCCCCGATTTGTTCGCCTTCGCGCACGGCGATTTCCACGGGGCAATATCCGCAGCGCTGGCGTATCACGTCGTATCTCGCGCATCGGCAGTTGAACACCCGGCGCGGCATGGCGCAGTGGCTCGATCCCAAGGCACCGATGCTCGCGCGCTCGCTGCAGCAGGCCGGCTATGCGACGGGGCATTTTGGCAAATGGCACATGGGCGGCCAGCGCGATGTGGACGAGGCGCCGGCCATCACTGAGTATGGCTTTGATGCTTCACTCACCAATTTTGAAGGCATGGGTCCGAAACTCCTGCCGCTCACGCTTAAGCCCGGGCAGGATCCCAAGAAGCCCGGGCGCATTTGGGGTGATGCCGCGCGCTTGGGTAAAGGCGTGCGCTGGATGCAACGCTCAGAAATCACCGGCGGGTTTGTGGATGAAGCGATTCCGTTTATTAAGAATGCGCTCAAGGCCAAGAAACCCTTTTATATTAATCTTTGGCCTGATGATGTGCACAGCCCCTTTTGGCCGCCCGTCGATAAATGGGCCGACGGCAAGCGCGGCCTGTACCATTCCGTACTGCAGGAAATGGATCGCCAACTTGGCAAGCTCTTTGACCTCATCCGCAACGACCCCGCATTGCGCGCCAACACCCTCGTGCTCGTCTGCTCCGACAACGGCCCGGAGCAGGGTGCCGGTTCAGCCGGACCGTTCCGTGGGTTTAAGACGCATCTTTATGAGGGTGGGGTTCGTTCCTCGCTCATCGCGTGGGGGCCGGGTTTGTTGGCCAAGAAAAACCATGTGAATCGCACTTCCGTTTTCTCGGCCATTGATCTGGTGCCGACACTGCTGGACTTGACCGGCTCACCGCATCCTAAGAATGCAAACTACGATGGGGAGTCGTTGCCCGGCACACTCTTGGGTAAATCGGCTGCTTCGCGCAAGGCCCCGATTTATTTCCGCCGACCGCCTGATCGTGATTCATTTTATGGAGACAAGGACTTGCCGGATTTGGCGGTGCGGGATGGCAAATGGAAATTCCTCTGCGAATACGACGGGACTGAACCCGAACTCTTCGACATGGAAAAGGACCGGGGCGAAACCAAAAATTTAGTGGCCAAACATTGGGGAAAGATGGGCTTGGGCTGGGACAAAAAGGACTGGGATGGCAAGAAGGACCTGGACGGAAAGAAGGGTCGTGACGGCAAGCCGGCCAAGAAGAAGAAATAGCCTGACGCCTCCATTCTATTGGGGCATCCTTCGGCTGTTCCATGAAACACCAATCTGTATTCTTTATCCTTACCCGTGCCATGGTCATTTTGACGGCGGGTTTGTTTTTCACCACGCAAGCCAAGGCAGCCTCCAATCCCAACATCATCCTGATCATGGTCGATGATATGGGCTGGTCGGATATCGGTTGTTACGGTTCGGAGATTGAAACCCCCAATATTGATCGGATCGCTGCCGAGGGAATGTTGTTTACAAATTTCTATAACAACGGCAAGTGCACCACTACTCGGGTCAGTCTTTTGACCGGGCTCTATCCGCGAAAGGGTGGGCGCGGTCAGGAGCTTCTTACTCCGAACATGCTGACCCTTGGCGAGGCTTTGAAGCGTGCTGGATATCAGACCGGACTGAGTGGCAAGTGGCACAACGGTTCGAGTGCGCCGCATCGGCCCTTTGATCGAGGGTTCGACCGCAGTTACGGATTGTGGGATGGCTGCTGTAATTTCTTTGATCCCACGGTTCGGGATCCAAAATTCAAGGGGGCTCGAGTTCGTTTCTTCGGTCAGGACGACCAGCGCATTACTGAGTTTCCCGAGGATTTTTACACCACCGATGCCTTCACTGATCACGCAATTGCGACCATCAGGGCGCACGCGAAAACCGGCAAACCCTTCTTTCATTATCTTCCCTATACCGCGCCGCATTACCCGATTCATGCCAAGCCTGAAGACATTGCAAAATACAAGGGCAGATACAAGGCAGGTTGGGATGCCTTGCGCAAAACCCGCTACGCAAGGCAGGTTAAGATGGGCCTGATCGATCCGAAGGTTTATCCGGAGCCCGGGCCTAATCCAAACAACCAGATTTTCACAGAGGGCAAGTCGGATGACGAGGAGTGGGAAATGCTGCGCATGGAGACCTATGCGGCAATGGTTGATTCAGTGGACCAGAACATCGGCCGGGTGCTTGAGACGCTCGACAAACTTGGGATCGCCAAGAACACGCTGATCCTCTTTCTCAGTGACAATGGTGCCTGTGCTGAAACACCTGGCGGCGCGAACAATACGGAGCATCGTCCGGGTCCAAAAGAATGGTATTCTCACGTTGGGCCAAACTGGGCTTACGCGCAGAACACACCCTTCCGCCGCTACAAAGCACACACGTATGAAGGAGGGATCGCGACCCCACTGGTGGTTCGCTGGCCGGCAAAGATCCGGCCGGCACAGGTAACCCATCAAGTCGGGCATATTATTGATTTTCTCCCCACTTTCCTTGAGGCGGCCAGCGGGCAATACTCGACGAAGAATGAGAAGGGCGATTCCCTGCTGCTGCTGGAAGGCATTAGTCTATTGCCGATATTGACTGGGGAGAACAAGAAAGTTGAGCGGTCAAGGCCTCTCTTCTGGCACTGGGGTGGTCATCGGGCCGTTCGCGAAGGGAACCTGAAGGTCGTATGGGAAAAAAGAGGAAAGTTATGGGAACTGTACGACTTAAGCAGGAACCGGACCGAAACTCGTAACTTGGCTAAGGACCAGAAAGCCAAGGCCGCCGAGTTGGCCAAGAAATGGATCACATGGGCGCGGATGACTGGCGTGAAGTTTTAGCGCCATATGGTCCACGAGGCGGTTTATGGTGAACTCACACCTTGAATCCCATAGGCAACTCCGGCATCCTGTGGGCGTTCCATGAAACACCAATCTGTTTTCTCTCTTTTTACTCATGTCGCGGTCATTTTGGCGGCGGGTTTGTTTTTCACTACGCAGGCTGGAGCGGCCCCCAAACCCAACATCATCGTCATCATGGCTGATGACCTTGGTTATGGCGATATAGGTTGCTACGGTGCCAAGCCCAAGAACCTGAAGACACCGCACATTGATAAACTCGCGGCCAACGGACTGAAGTTTACCAGCGGCTATTGCTCCGCTTCCACCTGTACGCCTACCCGATTTTCATTCCTGACCGGCAAGTATGCCTTCCGTCAAAAGGGGACTGGCATTGCCCCGCCCAATAGTCCGGCAGTGATTCAACCAGGGCCGGAAACGTTGCCCTCGCTCCTGAAGAAAGCGGGTTATGCGACGGCGGTGATCGGCAAATGGCACCTAGGATTGGGCGGTCCTGGTGGACCGGATTGGAATGGCGAGCTCAAGCCCGGCCCGCGTGAAATTGGGTTTGATTACAATTTCCTTTTGCCCACCACCAACGATCGCGTGCCGCAGGTGTACGTGGAGAATCATCGTGTGAAGAATCTCGATCCCAAGGATCCATTGTGGGTTGGAAATAAAAAACCGAGCCCCGATCATCCCACCGGCAAAACACATCGAAGCACGCTCAAAATGGATTGGAGTCACGGCCATTTTTCCACCATTCACAACGGCATCAGCCGGATTGGTTTTTATACCGGCGGCCACGCGGCGCGGTTTCGGGATGAGGATTTGGCCGATGAGTGGATCAAGCAATCGAACAAATGGATTGAGGCCAACAAAGCCAATCCCTTCTTCCTGTTTTTCTCCTCGCACGATTTGCACGTGCCGCGCATGCCGCACGAACGCTTTCACGGCAAATCCGGATTGGGCTTTCGCGGCGATGCCATTGTGCAGCTCGATTGGTGCGTCGGCGAATTGGTCAAAACCCTCGATCGCCTCAAGCTCTCCGACAACACGCTCATCGTTTTCTGTTCCGACAACGGCCCCGTGGGCGATGATGGTTACAAAGACGGCGCGCTGGAAAAAATGGGCGATCACAAACCCGGCGGCCCTTTCAGCGGCGGCAAATACAGCGTGCTCGAGGGCGGCACCCGCACGCCGTTCATCACCTATTGGCCCGGCCACATTGCGCCGGGAGTGTCCAAGGAAATGGTCTGCACCATCGACCTCGCCGCCAGCTTTGCTTCGCTCGCCGGTGTGAAACTGCCCAAGGCCGCAGTGCCCGATAGCTTCAACGTGCTCAATGCTCTCCTCGGCAAAAAGGGCGCCAAAGGCCGCGATCATCTCGTGCAGCAGGACAACGGCCGAGGCGGCAACTACGGCTACCGCGTCGGCAACTGGAAACTCCAGCGCCACGACGCCAAACGCAAACGCAATGTAAACGTCACTGAACAACTCGCCAACCAACCCGCCCCCCGCTTTGCTCTGTTTGACCTCAGCAAAGACGTGCGGGAAAAGAAAAACGTCGTCGAACAACACCCCGAAGTTTTCGAGCGCATGAAAAAAGAACTCCAGCAAATCATCGACGCCGGCCGCAGTCGGCCGTGAGGTATTTGGTTCTGAACAACTCGCCGTAGCCAACAGCGTGCCGTGGCGGTAAGTTCGCGCGGATGAATAATTCTATTGGAACTCCATTTACCGATGGCGCGCGGCGAGTGCTTTTGTGTGGTGCGGGCGAGCTGGGCAAGGAGGTTGTCATCGAGCTGCAACGCTACGGGGTGGAGGTGATTGCGGTGGATGCGTATGCCGATGCGCCGGCGATGCAGGTGGCGGACAGGTCGCATGTGATTTCGATGCTCGATGGGGCGGCGTTGCGGGGGGTGATTGAACAGGAGCGGCCGCACTTGGTGGTGCCGGAGGTGGAGGCGATTGCGACGGATGTGTTGGCGGAGATTGAGGCGGAGGGGAAGGTGACTATTATTCCGACGGCGCGGGCGACGCAGCTCACGATGAATCGCGAAGGCATTCGGCGGTTGGCGGCGGAGGAGTTGGGGCTGCGCACTTCGCCGTTTGAATTTGCCGGGACGAAGGAGGAGTTTTTGGCGGCGGTTGAAAACATCGGTTTGCCGTGCGTGGTGAAGCCGATTATGTCCAGCAGCGGCAAAGGGCAGAGCCTTGTGAAGACGGAGGCGGACATTGATGCCTCGTGGCAATACGCACAGGAAGGTGGTCGCGCGGGTGCGGGCAAGGTGATCGTCGAGGGCTTCGTGGATTTCGATTATGAAATTACGCTGCTTACGGTGCGGCACGTCGACGGCACGAGTTTTTGCGACCCCATCGGCCACGTGCAAATTGATGGCGACTACCGCGAATCGTGGCAACCGCAACCGATGACCGACACCGCCCTCGCCAACGCGCGCGATTACGCGCAGAAAATTACTGACGCCCTCGGCGGCCGCGGCATCTTTGGCGTGGAGCTTTTTGTGAAAGGCGATGACGTTTTGTTTTCCGAAGTCTCCCCGCGCCCGCACGACACGGGCATGGTGACCATGATTTCGCAGGACCTCTCGCAATTCGCCCTGCACGCCCGCGCCATTCTCGGCCTGCCCATCCCGAACATCGTCCAGCACGGCCCCAGCGCCAGTGCCGTGATTCTCGTCGAAGGCGAAAGCGACCGTGTCAGTTTTGGAAATCTCAACGCCGCCCTTGCCGCGCCCGACACGCAACTTCGTCTCTTCGGCAAACCCCACGTCAAAGGCAAACGCCGAATGGGCGTCGCCATCGCCCGCGCTAAAACCATCGACAAAGCCCGGGCAAAAGCCAAGGTTGCCGCGGATGCGGTTGAGGTTTGTTCGTGAAAAATATTGTAAAGCGACTGTAATGCGTTTCTTTCTCTCGTTCATCTTGTTGGCGGGCGTACTACCAGCTGCTGATTCGTTAGCGCCCCTTAAGGGTGACGTGCCGCAAACCGTGGCTGAACTTTGGGCAGGCTACGATCCGCGCAAGGAACCGCTGAAGAGTGAGGTGGTGCGTGAATGGGAGGAGGATGGGAATGTCATCCGTTACGTGCGGTATTTCATCGGGACGTTTAAGGGCAAGCCGACTTGGATGGCGGGATTTTATGCGTATCCAAAACATGCCAAGGGCGGGAAAAAACTGCCGGGGATTTTGCACATGCACGGCGGCGGACAGCGGGCGAGTTTGTTGCTGGTGAAGTTTCATGCGGCGCAGGGGTATGGTGCGTTGTCGGTGAATTGGGGCGGCAAACCCATGGAGGGCGCGAAGCCCGGCGAGGCGAATACCGACTGGGGCGCGGTGGACCCGACGCAGAACAATGTGCCGGGATATTTCAATGTGTTACCGGGCGAGAAGTTTTTGGATGCGGTGGAGTCGCCCCGCAACTGTAATTGGTTTTTGCTGACGCTGGGTTGTCGGCGCGGGCTGACGTTTCTGGAGCAGCAACCGGAGGTCGATGGCAAGCGACTGGGCATTCGTGGGCACTCGATGGGGGGCAATCTCACGATGTACGTGGCCGGTTCGGATGCGCGCGTGAAGGTGGCCGCGCCGTCGGTGGGCGGCTCGGGTTTTCGCACGTTTCGGTATTACGATCTGCCGCCGCAAATCCGTAATGTACGGGGCAACCTCGAGCTGTTCCGGCGCACGATGGGGTATCAGTTTTACGCGCCGCGCATCACGGCGCCGCTACTGCACTTGGGGGCGAGCAACGATTTCCACGGGCAAATGGACGCGACTTACGCGACCGGTGCGCGCGTAAAAAAAACAGTGCCGCAGCGGTTTGTGTTCGCGCCGCATTTCAATCATCGCTTCAACCCGGAACAACAAGTGGCGCGCGTGTTGTGGCTGGATCAACACTTGAAGGGCGGCATGAAACTGCCGGCCACTCCGGTGAGTCAACTCGAGTTGACCGACGTTCCAATTTTCCGAGTGACACCAGCCAAAGGATTGCCGGTCAAGCGGGTCGAGATTTTTTACTCAGTGGATCCGGATCCCCGCTCGCGGTTCTGGCGTGATGCGGGGGCAAAGCAAAACGGCAAGAGTTGGTCGGCACCATTGCCGGTGATGGATTTGAAACGGCCGTTATTCGCCTTTGCAAATGTGTATTATCAATTACCCAAACCGGCAGCATTGCCACGAAACCAAAAAGTTGAGGAAGTTTGTATCAGTTCACTTTTGCATGAGGCAAAACCTCAAATGCTTGAAGCCGCTGGAGTGAAAACTTCCGGTCAGTCTGAACTCGTTATTGATGATTTCAAACGCGGGTTCCATGACTGGTTTATCATTAACGGCAATAACCGGTCACTATGGCAGCACTGGACGCGAAAAGTAACTGATCCCAAGTGGCGTGGCCCCGAAGGCGCAAAGCTTGCCCTGACCTTGCAGAGTGAAAAGCCCAATGTGCTGGCCTTTGTGCTGAAAGAAAATGTGTGGCGCAACTATCGCGGTACACAGCGGGAGTACGTCGCTGAGGTTCGGGTCAAGGGAGGTGCGGAGGAAACAGTGGTGCTTAACTTAAGTGATTTTAAGTGTGTCAGTGACAACGCCGCTCCCAAGGATTGGAAACAGGTCGATCAACTGGCCATTTGTGCCAAGTATGAAGTTCGCAGTCGTAAATCCGGAGTGAAGCCAAAGGTTGTCGCTGCTAATCCCTGGCAAGGGCCCAAACCTGTCTTTAAACGCCTTGAATGGCAGCTCGAGGATTGACGTGATCCCGCTTTCGGCTCCACAAAAGGCCATGCGATTCTTTCTTTATACGGGCTTACTCTTGTTTGTTGCGGTGCTGCAGGCGAAGGGTCAGCGGCCGAACATTGTCTTTCTACTTTCTGATGATCAGGCCGTGCGCACCATGGGGTGCTACGGCGCGCCGGGAGTGCAAACGCCCAACCTTGATCGGCTGGGCGCGGACGGAATGATTTTCGATGCGCATTACGATACCACGGCCATATGTATGGCGAGCCGAGCGAATGTGATGACGGGAATGTTCGAGTATAAAACCGGCTGCAATTTTGATCACGGCGCGATGTTGCGAACCCGTTGGGCGCAAAGTTATCCGATGCTGCTGCGCAAGGCGGGGTACAAAACCGGCTTCGCGGGAAAATTCGGATTTGTGGTGGCCGACAAACCGGCGACGAAAGGGAAGCTGCCGGAATTGGATTTCGATCAATGGGGCGGCGGCCCGGGGCAAACGAGCTACGCCACCGCGCGCAATGCGTCGATGCGGGCTTACGCGGAAAAGTGGCCGCACTCGACGCTGTCGTACGGGGCGTTCGCGCAGGATTTCATTCGCGAAATGGCAACAGGGGCGAAGGGCGATGCGCCGTTTTGTTTGTCCATCAGCTTCAAGGCGCCGCACCATCCGGTGCAGCCGGATCCGAAGTTCGATAAAATTTACGCCGGCAAAAAATTTCCCAAGCCAGAAAACTATGGCCGCGACGCAGGCAAACATTTTTCCAAACAAAGCACAATGGGCCGTCAATACGAACGCTTTGCCAGTTGGAATTACGACAAAGATTACGACGGCGTGATGGCCAAGTATCACCAGCAAATTTACGCTATCGACGTGGCCGTGGGGATGATCCGCGACGCGCTCAACGCCCACGGCGTAGCCGACAACACGGTGATCATTTACACCTCCGACAATGGATTCCTCTGCGGCTCGCACGGGTACGGTTCCAAAGTGTTGCCCTACGAAGAAGCCTCGCGCGTGCCGCTTTTGATGTTCGACCCGCGCCATCCCAACAGCGGCAAACGTCTCCGCTGCGCCTCGCTCACCGGCAACGTGGACTTCGCGCCAACCATGCTCGAACTCGCCGGATTGCCCGTGCCCAAAAATATGGACGGCCGCAGCCTCGTGAAATTGTACAACAACCCAAAAGCCGAAACCCACCAATCCTTGCCGCTCATCAATGTGTGGGGCCCCAAAGCCGCGCACAGTTTCGCAGTCGTCACCAAGGATTGGAAATACATCTACTGGCCCTATGCCGAAGGCAAACTGAAAGCAGCGGATGAACTGTATTATCTCACCCAAGACCGATCGGAACTCCACAACGTCATCAGCGACAGCGACGCAAAAGAAGCCCTGAAAGCAATGCGCCAAACCTACGACACCGCCGTGACCCAATGGAAAAAAGAAACCGTCCCCTACCACGGTTACTCCAAATACGGCATCATCTTTGACCGCAAAATAAAATGGCCCGCCAAGCGCAAAGCATTTTTGGGTGACAGAAAGAAATGAACCTGAAAAATCGGTTGCAAAACAGACCAGACTGGTCTAGTTTGTTTGGATGAAAGAGGTGGGGCTTTATGAGGCGAAGACGCAGTTGTCGGCGTTGGTGAATTCGTTGGGGGATTCGGGCGAGGGGATTGCGCTGACGCGGCACGGGAAGGTGGTGGCCGAGCTGCATCCGCCTTCGGGCAAGGCACCAAAGCGGGGGTGTTTGAAATCGGCCAAGTTTCGGATGGCGAAGGACTTTGATGCTGACGCGTTGGGGTTCGAGGATTTTTTTGGGGAGCCCTCGGCAGCGTTGCAAGTGGCTGAGCCCAAGAGGGGCTACAAAACCAAGCGGGGGAAAGGCAAGTGACCGAGCAGGTGGTGGACACGAATGTGCTGTTGTTTTTTCTGCAGGGGAGCTCGCGGTTGCCTCGGCGGGCGGCGCGGTTGATTGAGGATGCGTCGCGGCGGTCGGTGGTTTCGATGGCGAGTCTGTGGGAAATTTCCATCAAGGCCGGCTTGGGGAAGTTGACGTTTGAATTCGCGGATGATCCAGATTTGCCGGAACTGTTGCGAGAGCGTGGGTTCGATGTGCAGCCGATGAGCTGGCCGGTGATGCGGCGGGCGGCGGCATTGCCGTGGGTTCATCGCGATCCGTTCGATCGATATTTGGCCGCGGAAGCGTTAGTGCGCAACGCGCCGATTTTGTCCACCGACGCCAAGCTGGATGCGTTTGGCGTGGAGCGGATTGGAGATTAGGGCGCTTCCGCAATCGGGATTGCCGCGTTAATCAAAACTTGATCTCCGAGGAAACTTGGCTGAGGCTTCGCCCTCTATGAATTCCAAATCCATCTTTCTTTTGTTGTCTCTTGTTTTCTCACTCGACGTGTTGGGTGCCTCGAAGTTTGCCCTTCCGGCGACGGATGAGGGGTTGCCGGGGGCGGGGCCGATTCGGCGGGCGGCTTGGTTTCAAAAACTTTGGGAACGCAAGCGTTCGGGTTGGGCCACGCAGGTGAAACAGGATCAAGGCGCGTTGGTTTTTTTGGGGGACTCCATTACTCAAGGTTGGGGTGAAAAAATGGGCGGCAGTTTTGCGGGCGTGAAGGTTGCTAATCGCGGCATCAGCGGCGATACCACTCGAGGGGTGCTCATTCGCCTGAAGGAAGATGTGCTCTCGCTCAAGCCGAGCGGCATCGTGCTGCTGATCGGCACTAATGATCTCGGGGAAAAAGCCGCCCCGGAAGTCATCGCGGGCAATCTCAAGCTCATCATCGCAGCGATTAAAAAACACAATGCGAAGACGCCGATTTTTCTTTGTAATGTAATGCCCAGTTCGGCCAGCAAGAATCGGCCGGCGGCCCAGATAAAAAAAATCAACCAACTATATTTCGCCGCCGTGAAGGGTGATGCGCAGATTACGGTTCTCGATACGTGGCGGCTGTTTGCCGATGCCAAGGGGGACGCGAAGAAGGCGGAGTTTCCGGATTTGCTGCACCCCAACAAAGGCGGCTATGCGAAGTGGGCGGCGGCACTGCGGCCGCTGCTGGCGACGAATGGG
>LWDU01035027.1_pt1 | contig 10962 bp, 11 predicted proteins | sample 727161 | NCBI WGS metagenome assembly LWDU01 (sample SAMN04566230, study PRJNA314399) | hydrothermal vent metagenome | isolation source: deep sea hydrothermal plume seawater | place: Mexico: Gulf of California, Guaymas Basin | collected 2004-07-11 | reverse complement strand
ACCGGATCCATCTTGAATTCCAGCATAGACCAGAAAACCCGTGCTAGAACAATCGCTACCACCACGGTAACAATGACGCCCATTGATTTGATGCGAATTCCACGCATAAACAAAACGCAAAACACGGCAATAAACGCGATCGGCAACAATATCCAGGCGACGAAAAGAAAGTCAGAAGAACCAACAAGGCCCCCGGCAACTGCCATTGCGACAAGAATGAGTGCTGTCCGCTGCCAGCTGGCTACCGTACGAAGCACAAGCAAGGCACCAAGGAAAACCAATCCAAACAGGAACGAGGAATAGTGATAAAACGGGAGATAGACCGACACGTCGACATGGGTCAAGAAAATTGCGGAGAAGCCTGAGAGAAGCACAAGTACTCGCGGTGTCGGCAAAGGACGTTCGGCAATCACGCGCACCAGCCAGAAGCACAAGCACAGCGTATAAACCCCCTGAAAAGCTGAGTATGCTAGCGTGGCCCATTCCTGCGACAGAGGCAGCAGATGAATCGGTAGATACAGCGGAATCTCGGTAAAAATTTGCGGGGTTGGCCAGAAAAACCAATCGCCCAAGTGGCCATTACCAAGAAGAACATCATCGATCAGCGTGGGCGTATAAAGAAGATCGGTAAAGAACTTTCTTGAGAAAAACTCGCTCCGAAGTCCATAGGCACCAGCGAAGAACACCAACGCGAACACACCCGTAACCACGCATCCACTGGCAACAGCCAGTACCGTACCGCTACTTCTCAACGCTCGCATACGTGGCACCCTCTATCACGATGATAAACACAAGGCCCAACGCGAGTAGCGAAAGACATATTGAGTGCGCTGACGATCTCATACCACTTCCCACACCAGGAGTGATTACCTAGTACCCTATTGATCAACACAATCGGGAGCCCCACCAACTATGAGTCTTGTTGTCACCCTCGCCGAGTCCTTTCTACTCGAAAATGGTCGCTCATTGCCTGATCTTATGGCGATAGGTCAGCGTGTCTCGAGAGCTTCCGCCATCGGAGATACCAAACGTTGCTAAAAGATTCAACAGCAATCCCAAGCGTTAGCTTGGATTGTCCCACTCGACGCTCTTCAAAGATAATAGGAACTTCAGTTATCGAAAAACCCTGATGCTTCGCTCGGAATAACATTTCCGGTAACACGGCGAAGCCAGATGCCTGAACGCTTGATAAGTCGATCTTAGACAGAATACACCGCGGCCAACAGCGAAACGCGCCGGTGACATCCGCTATGGGCAGAGATAAAATGGTCCTAACGTAAAGATTGGCCGCCTTACTGAGAAAACGCCGGCCTAGCCCCCAATTCTTTATCCCCCCGCCCATGACGTAGCGGGAGCCAACTGCAATGGTGTTTCTCGTAGCCACTTCAACTAGAGACGGTAACGAAGTCGGATCGTGTGAAAAATCGGCGTCCATCTGCGCAATTAAGTTTGCATTGGTATTTTCGAGCGCCCAATTGAGACCATGGGTATATGCCGTGCCTAAACCTAGTTTCTCGGCGCGATGGATAACGCGAATCTTACACTCTGTGTCCGCCAACTCTTGGGCTAACTCGCCAGTGCCATCTGGTGAGGCATCATCAACTATAAGAATTTCTAGTTCCAGCGCCAATGAGAGCAACGCCTTACAGAGCGGAACAATATTGTCCGCCTCGTTATAAGTTGGAATCACAACGATAACGCTCATGCAGAGATATTACCGCGGACTGCCAAAACATGTTCTGCGACTGCAGTGCTGGTGCTTCCGACTATATTGTCTTGGCGTACTGCCGGCTCTTACATGATGCTATGCCGATAACCACGACCTGAAATACGCATGACTCAAGTAGCCTTCCTGTCAAGGGCCGCAGCCCAAGAAGTAGTGGACAAATGACTCATCATCGTCTGTTGTCTTTATTCCGCATCACAGACGCCACTTCAGCGTCCCGACTCAAGTCAGTATCTATCTGCAACCCCTGCGTGCAGGACGGTTCCAGATTGTCCCGTTCGTTATACGTCGGAATGATAGCAAGGGGTTGAATGGGTGACATCGCAGTCCGGCGTGTCGTCTATGAACTGGTGGCTATGGGTAGATTCGAACTACCGACCCCGGCATTATGAGTGCCGTGCTCTAACCAGCTGAGCTACATAGCCATTTATTAAAGTGACTACGGTTCAGACATTGAACCTGAAATTCAGTATATCACCGTCGTTAACAACGTAATCCCGCCCTTCGAGTCTCAAGCGTCCGGCTTCACGCGCCCCTTTCTCGCCACCAAGCGAAATAAAATCATCAAACGCAATCGTCTCGGCGCGGATAAACCCGCGCTCAAAGTCCGTGTGAATCTTGCCCGCTGCCTGTGGGGCCCGTGTGCCAACAGGGATCGTCCATGCTCGTACTTCTTTGGGACCGGCGGTAAAGAACGTGTGCAATTCAAGGAGACGATATCCGGCTTCCACCACACGATCGAGACCTGATTCGACCAATCCCAGTTCGTGCAGAAATTCGCTTCGCTCCATCTCGGCAAGACCAGCAATCTCTTGTTCAATGGGCGCGTTAATCGCGACCGTCTCCGCGCCAACGGCTTTGGCATGACGTTCAACCGCAACTACCGCATCACTTTCCATCGCGCCCTCTTCGACATTAACAACAAAGAGCATCGGCTTGGCGGTCAACAAACACAGTGGACGCAACAACTCGGCAGCCGCGATACCAAGCGTTTTCAGTCCAGCACCAGAGCTGATCGCCGAACACGCCGCTGCAAAAACACGCTCGCGCTCGCGCTCAACCTTGTCGCCGGTCTTCGCTGCTCGCTCGGCCCGGTCCAGAGCGCGCTCAAGAGTTTCGAGGTCAGCCAAGGCCAACTCGGTATCGATTGTCTCGATGTCGGCCACCGGGTCGATCCGGCCATTCGCATGTGAAACGTCCACACGTTGGAACCCTCGCACTACATGAGCGATCGCATCCACTTCACGAATATGGCCAAGGAACCGATTGCCCAGGCCTTCTCCACGGGAAGCACCCATAACCAAGCCGGCAATGTCAACAAACTCCATCACCGTGGGAATAACCTTTTCGGGTTGACTCAGCTGAGCAATGCCACTCAGGCGTTCATCTGGCACTTCGACCACACCGGTGTTCGGCTCGATCGTACAAAACGGATAGTTCTCCGCCGGTACTGCAGCCCGTGTCAGTGCATTGAACAACGTCGACTTGCCCGCGTTTGGCAATCCAACGATTCCACAGCGAAATCCCACCTAAACTGACCCGAGTGGATCGGCACGGTGAAGTTCGTTCATCACCCGCTCGTAATTTCCGGCCGCCAAGTCGTCGAAAAACTCGCCGGCTCGGGCCGTGGCCTCAACAATTGCGTCGCGTTCCGTTGGCGGGGGGGTTCGCAAAACATAATCAACCACGGCTGTTGCCACACCCGGATGCCCGATACCCAAACGCAAGCGCCAGAAATCCTTCGAACCCAGGTGACTGATGACATCGCGAAGACCATTGTGACCGCCCGCACCGCCGCCGTGCTTTAAGCGAGCCGACCCCGGTGGCAAATCTAGTTCGTCATGCACCACGAGGATATTCTCGGGCAAGATATCAAAATAGCGTGCATAGTCCGCGACCGGTGGACCGCTCTCGTTCATAAACGTAGCGGGGTGCAGAAAACGGACACGATGACCACCGATATCTGCCATCGCCGTGCGGCCGCGAAATCGGTTCTCCTCACGAAACTGCAGCAAATAGCGACCACTCAGATAGTCCAGGAACCACGCCCCGGCATTATGCCGAGTCGTGGCGTATCCCTGACCCGGATTCGCCAGGCCAGCAACCAACGCAATACCGCTCATTTGATGCCTCGTGCGTCCTGACAGGACGCCGTCAAGTCCAGTGGCTCAATCTTCGCTAGACTTCTCTTGGGCATCACCACTCGCATCGGGGGCATCGGGGGCATCATCGCCACCAGCCTCCTCTTCACCCTCAGCTGCGAGCGCATCTTCCGCTTCTTCTTCTTCCATTACCTTCGGTGGCGCAACATTGGCCAGCGTAATGTCTTCATCTCCGGGGGACACCGCAGATGTCAGTTCTACACCCTCGGGTAGCTGAATATCTGAAAGGTGCACCGACTGGTTTAGCCCCAACTGGGAGACATCCACTGAAATATATTCCGGCAAATCCTTCGGCAAACAAGTCACGTCGAGTTCCATCACCAGGAACGACAAAATACCGCCGTCCATCGTGACCCCCGGCGCTTCCTCTCCACCGTCAAAATGCAACGGTACATTCATGTGTAATTTCTCACTCGCACTAATGCGCTGAAAATCAACATGCAGAACTCGGGCCCGATAGGGGTGGCGCTGAACTTCTCGCAAAATAACCTGCTGATCACCCGACGGTGTCCTGAGCGAAATAATCGATGAATAAAACGCCGGTGTATCCAGCCGGTGCATGATGTCGGAGTGCGCAAAAAGAATGTTCTCATTGCCTTTACCCGCACCATAGATGATGCCAGGCACTTTATCCCCGTGGCGCAACCGACGGCTTGCAGCCGTACCCTTAACATCGCGTGATTCCACCGTTAAATTAATGTCAGTACTCATTTTTTCTCTCTCCACAACAGGGCTAATAGGCCTTGCGGCCCATCTAATTTTAATTCAGATAACACAATCACTGTGGCGATCTCAGTCCATAAACAAGGAACTGACCGAATCACCCGATGCAATTCGTCGAATGGCTTCTGCCAACAGATCGGCGATGCTGATCTGGCGAATTTTGCCACAGCCTCGGGCCTCGGCGCTAAGCGGGATCGTATTGGTCACCACCACCTCGTCAAGGTCCGATGCAATGATCCGCTCAACCGCAGGTCCAGACAGCACCGGATGCGTGCAACACGCCGTGACCTGCTTAGCCCCGGCTTCTTTAAGCGCCGTAGCGGCTTCTGACAAAGTACCGGCCGTATCGACCATATCATCCATTAATACACAAGTGTGGTTATCGACAGCGCCGATGATATGCATCACTTTTGCTTCGTTGGTTCGTGGCCGCCGCTTATCGATAATCGCCAGTTCAGCGCCAAGTTGTTTGGCCATTGCCCGCGCGCGTACCACGCCACCAACGTCGGGCGAAACGACCAGCAGGTTGTCGGGTTGATGGCGCCACAGTTCACTGTTCAGCACTGGTGCAGCATAAATATTGTCCACTGGAATACTGAAAAACCCCTGAATCTGATCCGCGTGCAGATCCATCGCGACAACGCGATCAGCACCGGCCACAGCAATTGCGTCTGCCACTAACTTGGCCGTAATGGCCACACGTGCCGTGCGCGGTCGCCGATCCTGGCGGGCATAACCGAAGTAGGGCATAACGGCTGTGATCCGACCGGCGGAGGAGCGCTTGAGCGCATCGATCATGATCAGCAACTCCATCAAGTTCCGATCAGCCGGCGCACAGGTTGGCTGGATTACGAAAACATCACGGTCTCGCACGTTCTCCATGATCTCGACATTGACTTCGCCATCGCTGAACTGCCCGACCTGCACATGGCCTAGCCCAATACCTAGGCGGTGAGCGATCTCGCTGGCCAGCCCTGGATTCGCATTCCCCGTGAAGAGAATCATATTTTCAACCGACATGGCAGCTCCTTGCGGGTTACGCATAGTCCCGGCAAATGGCTGGGGTGCCAGGATTCGAACCTGGGAATACCGGAATCAAAATCCGGTGCCTTACCCCTTGGCTACACCCCAAATTTGGTCTCATCAACAAGTGGATGACAATTTAAACCTTGCGCCACAAAACCTGTGCAGCCTGGTGGCGCTTTGTTAAGGATATCCAGACCGGCCTGCCGGTCCCCCACCGATAGAAAACTGGCACCACCAGTGCCAGTCATCCGCGCATCACCATATCCCCGTAGCCAGTCGAGACTCTTTCGAACCTCCGGATAAAGCACACAGGTCACCGGCTCCAGATCGTTGCGCCCTTCCCCCCGGAAAAGGGCGGGTATTGTCATTCTCGGGGTGTTTCGTGTCAATTCGTGATTGGAAAAAACCCGCGCGGTCGAAACCGACACCGCCGGTATCAACACGCAGTACCACGTCGGCTCGAGGGCGGTCGGCGTCAACCGCTCACCAATCCCTTCAGCGAAGGCAGAGTGCCCGTGAACAAAAACCGGGACATCCGCCCCAAGAGCCAAACCAATACTAGCCAACTCAGCGACGCCCAGACCCGTCGCCCACAGTCGGTTAAGGGCCAGTAAAACCGTGGCGGCATCGGAACTGCCGCCGCCAAGACCACTTCCCACCGGAATGCGTTTTTCGAGCGCTATGTCAACGCCAAGGGGGCATCCGGTCGCAGCCTTCAGTGCGTACGCCGCACGCACAGTAAGATCATCCGCTGGACTCACCGCCACAGCACCTTGCACACAGATATCACCGTCCTCACGCACCGCAAAGCCGAGACGATCAACATGATCAATCAACTGGAATAATGTCTGCAATTCGTGCAAACCGTCCGCCCTGCGACCGACCACGTGCAGAAAGAGGTTGAGTTTGGCCGGTGCCGGCCACTCGTTCAACGACTGGGTTCTGCCCATTCGGGTTCATCATTCCACGCGCGAATGCTGATTCGCACTGATAATTGATCGCCAAGATCCGTCCCATCAGCCGCGGTCACGCGAACGGTACCTGGCCGTGCTGCAATAAATACCTTGGCAGGCAACATCAGATCATCGACTTCACGATAAGCTCGATAATCAACCTCCCAGCCGGATTGGCTGAAATGCGTCGCTCGCCCTCTTTCATCTAGCAACAAATCATCGAGTACGCCCGGTGCCGGCAAACCACGAACCCAGAAACCCAACTCGCGAAAAGGCACGTGCCAGCCTACACCCTTCATCAGCACCGCCTCAGCCGTATCGCCTCGAAAGACGCGCTCTTTGTTGTCGCGCAGTTCAGCACCAGCGGTATTTTCAACGATACGCACTCGACCACCGCCAAAGGGGCCAAATAGTATCAGTTGGTGATGATCACCCATGCGCTGCCAAAGCACAGTAGCTGTACCGCCGCGCTCACCGGTGCGTACAGCCATCCGTCCGGATAAGGTCCAGGTTGATAAGGCCAGCAACTGCTCGCTATGCGCTAACCACCGGCTGGAAGAGTCAGACGACACACTCAGCGGCTCAACCGGCAACCGGGCACAACCTGCGAGCGTGAACACCCCGACCAACGCAGCAATACGCCATCTTGTCACTTGACGAATTTCCGCAACGTCTCTCTCAGGGTTTTATTCTTGGTGTCGATGGACTCACCTCGCTCCCAGACAGAGCGCGCCTCTTCGTGCCGGTCCATCATCCACAAAACCTCACCGAGGTGCGCGGCAATCTCGGGATCAAGACGAAGGTCGATGGCCTGCTGCAGGTAGTCCCGTGCCTGGTCACGATTACCCAGGCGGTAGTGCACCCAGCCCATGCTGTCGAGAATAAATGGATCATCCGGTTTCAGCGCAAGCGCTTTCTCTATCAGTGCCCGCGCCTCTTCGTAACGCGTTGTTCGATCGGCCAGGGTATACCCCAAGGCATTGTAGGCGTGCGCATGATCGGGCTTGAGTTCGATTAGCCGACGCATGTCGCGCTCGTGAACGTCAAGCATATCCATCTGTGCTGTGATCAGCCCCCGGGCATAAAGCAACTCTGCATCATCAGGCAGATCTGCGAGTGCCGCATTCAACAGCGCATAGGCATCTTCCAGGCGCCCTGCGTCGCGCAGCAATTCTTCGTGCGCAAGATAAATACGAACCTGATCTTCGACCGAATCCGGCACGATCTCAGCAAGATGCGCCGCAGCCTCGTCGAAACGGGCCTCGGCGGCGAAAACATAGGCAATGCGGAGTTGAGCCTGGAGGTAGTGCTCCGGATCTGTCACCTGACGTAACCACGCGCGGGCAGCATCAAAACGACCTCGTTCGCGTTCCAACTGGGCGAGGAAAAGGCGAGTCTGATCGTGTCCAGGACGCAACTTCAAGTGACGCACCAAAAGATTCTCGCCAGTCACATAATCAGAATTATTGAGGCTCAACAGCCCCGCGGCATAGAGACCATCAGCATTTGAGGGCTCGCGCACGACCAATTGATTAAAGTGATAAAACGCTCGCTCACTGTCCTCTAACTGAACTAGAACGCGGGCATACAATAATCGTACGGCACCGCGGTCCGGATGCTGTTGCAGAAAATCCTCGGCAAAAACCCGTAACTGCTCGAGCTTGTTCTGTTCACGCAAAAGTCCAAGCATCGCCTGAGCGGCCTCACTGAAATCAGGCCGCAGGTCCAGCGCCCTTTCGATGCGGTTTAACGCCTGTGGCAAATTCCCAGCACGATGGGCAACGCGGGCCACAGCAAGATGCGCTTCGGGCAAGTCCGAGTACTTTGCGAGCAATCGCTCCAGGACCGAGAGCCAGTGACCGGGTGATTGCTGGCGCACCAACACCTCGGCGATATGCTGAAAGGCGCCGGCGGGACCGGGTTGCGGCGCCTGTACAAGGGCCAGCAAACTATCGAATACCTCGTCCGGCTGATCAAGAGCAATCAATGCTTGCGCTATCAGAGTTCGCGCCTGCATCGTATCGGGCTCCAACGTCTGCAGGAGCTGCGCCATCTCAAGCGCTAACGCGCCTTCCTTAGCACGCATCGATAAACTAAAAGCTCGTAGAATCACCTGGCGATCACGACTCAATCGCGCAGCCCGCGCCATGGATCTGGCACCAGTCACCGCGCTGTCACGCCGCGCCGCTGCATCACCGAGCAAAAATGCATAAACCAATTCGTTACTGAGCCCATCTGCCGAGAACGGCTTGGCTTTCGAAACCAACTCGACGCTCTCACTGTCTGTGCGGACGGACACCTCGTTAAGCGTCCCGGTAGTACACGCCCCGAGCAGCAGACCAACACACGGCACCAACCACCGCATGGAAGGATCACGTGTCAATCGAAAGATCATGCATTCAAACACGGTGCGAAACCAAAGGCGTGTGCTCAACGTCAAATGAGCATAACAGATGGTTAACCGGACGCTCCCATCTTGCCTAACCGAATACCAAAGGGTACTACCCACCTCGGCGCCACTGATCGGTGTCCCACCCTACCTGGTTTTCTTGACAGGGGAAGGGCACCGGCGACAATAGACCCAACCCGGTAATAAATGCCATTCTGATGCATCTCCTGACTTTAGGACTCAATCATCGCACAGCGCCCGTGGCGCTACGCGAGCAAGCAGCTTTCACACCGGACCAATTGGCCGGTGCGGTACAGTCGCTCGCGAGCAGCGCAGAACTGTCAGAAACGGCTATTCTCTCCACCTGCAACCGAACCGAGATCTACTGCCATCAAACAACCGACACACCCGACCGGGTGTTTCATTGGTTGTGCGACTACGGCGGCCTTACCGAGGCCGATCTTCGGACTTCGGTCTACACACTGCCAGATGACCAGGCGGTAGAGCACACCTTTCGAGTCGCGTCGGGACTGGACTCGATGGTCCTCGGTGAACCCCAGATCCTCGGCCAGATGAAACAAGCGTTTTTCACGGCACACCAAGCAGGCACCACTGGAAAAATTCTCAACCGGCTATTTCAACAGACCTTCAAGGTGGCCAAACAGGTCCGCACCGACACGACCATCGGCGCCAACCCGGTATCCGTCGCATTCGCCGCAGTTGACCTTGCACGGCATATTTTTACCCAACTGAGTGAACAGACCGTGCTCCTGATCGGCGCGGGAGAAACCAACGAACTGGTCGCCCGTCATCTGGTGGAAAACGGTGTTGAGCGGATGATGATCGCTAACCGATCACTGGAGCGGGCCAAGTCACTCGCCGCACGCGTCGCGTGCGAGGCCATCACCCTTGATGATATGCCTTCCCGACTGGCACAGGCTGATATCGTGGTGACTTCTACCGCGAGCCGTGTACCGATACTTGGCAAAGGCGCAATGGAAAGTGCGCTCAGGACTCGACGCCACCGCCCGATGTTCATTATCGATCTCGCGGTGCCGCGCGACGTTGAGCCCGAAGTAGCGGATCTAAAGGATGTTTTTCTTTACACCGTTGACGATCTGGAAAACATTGTCACAACCAATCGGGCAAGTCGCCAGGAAGCCGCAGCCGAGGCCGCCAAGATCATTGACCTGCAGGTAGTGCGCTTCATGCAATGGCTCCACGCTCTGGACAATGAGCCAACCATTCGCGCTCTGCGCAGCAAAATCGATATTGTGCAAAGCACAGAACTTGTGTTTGCACGTCAACGACTACTGGCCGGCGACGACCCCGACACCGTGTTAACCCAGTTTGCCCACAGCCTGTCGCGCAAGTTTGTCCATGGTCCAAGCCATGCACTGAAACAAGCCGATGAGGATGGAAACTCGACGCTGGCCGACGCGGCTCGCCTGTTGTTCGATCTGGATCGATGAATAATGAAATCCTCTGTTAGGGAAAAACTTGACCGACTGATCGAGCGCTGTGAAGAAATTAATGCATTACTCTCTGATCCCGCGGTTATCGGGAGGCAAAAGATCTTCCGCGAACTGTCGATCGAACTTGCTGATTTGAACCCAGTCGTCGCGCAATATCAGCAGTGGCTGGAACTGAACAGCCAAGCTGAGGACACACGTGTAATGCTGGCCGACGAAGACTCGTTGATCCGCAAACTGGCCCAGGAAGAACTGCCTAGTCTGGAACAGGCACTCGATGGTGCCTACGATCAGTTACAAACACTACTGCTGCCGAAGGACCCGAACGACGAACGAAATATTTTCCTCGAGATTCGCGCCGGTACCGGTGGTGACGAGGCTGCGCTCTTTGCTGGAGATCTGTTTCGCATGTACCACGCATTTGCCGACAGTCAGCGATGGACGATCGAAATCATGCATCAAAGCGCCGGTGAACACGGCGGCTACCGCGAGATCATCAGCCGTATTATTG
>LWDU01036355.1_pt1 | contig 10965 bp, 7 predicted proteins | sample 727161 | NCBI WGS metagenome assembly LWDU01 (sample SAMN04566230, study PRJNA314399) | hydrothermal vent metagenome | isolation source: deep sea hydrothermal plume seawater | place: Mexico: Gulf of California, Guaymas Basin | collected 2004-07-11 | reverse complement strand
GCACGACGGCTGAATCTTACTCCGGCGGATGGTCGCAGCCTTGACTCAGGCGATCCGGCACCACAACATGCCCTGCTCTGAGTGTCATTCCGTCGTGCTTGAGGTAGATTTCGATGAAACAAACGCTGTTTACTATGTTCGTGCTGTCGTGTTTTCTAATGACCGGATGCGCCGAGTCCGCTCCAGAGGTGAACGAGGCGGCTCTGCCTCCTACGGCGTCGGCTGAAAGTTCAGGTTCTGATTCCACAGAGGCCGTAACGTTTCTGGATAAGGTCGAGCTTCGCGAAGGAGCGGGAGAAGTTGACGCGGATGCTCCTGCAGAGTTTCAGACCACGGATTCTGGCCTGCGATATCGGATTCTCAGAACGTCTGAGGGAGAAAAAGCGACTGCAGACAGATCTGTCACGGTGCATTATCGCGGCTGGCTGGACGACGGCAGCGAATTCGACAGCTCCTATAGCCGGGGAGAACCGATCTCGTTTCCATTGAACGGCGTGATCGCAGGATGGACGGAAGGTATGCAGCTGGTTGGCAAGGGCGGAATGATTGAACTGTGGATTCCGTCCGACCTGGGCTATGGCGCCGCTGGTGCCGGCGCTGCAGTGCCCCCGAACGCGACGCTGCACTTCGTTGTTGAGCTACTGGAAATTCAATAGCCGTCACCGATCCAGTGGCGTGGTCTACGCAAATATGTCCGTGATTGGACGACCGTCCGCGAGGCGATGTGGACGCCCTGCCCGATCACGAATCTCGGAGTGCGGGGCCAGACCGAAACACCAGTAAATCGTGGCAGCCAGATCGGCCGGCGTGACCGGATTCGTCTCCGGGTACGCACCGGTTCGGTCACTGGAACCGTAGACGGATCCGCCACGAATTCCACCGCCGGCCAGCAGCACGGTGTAACAGTCGGGCCAATGGTCCCGACCCGCATTGCCGTTGATCTTTGGCGTCCGTCCGAATTCGCCGAGCGCGACGACCAGTGTGGAGTCCAGCAGATTTCGTTCGTCCAGATCTTCAATCAGGGCAGCCAGAGCCTGGTCTGCCTGTGGCAACAGATATCGTTTGTGCTGATGAAAGTTCTGGCTGTGCGAATCCCAGTTCTGCCCCTGCTGCCGAAAGTCGTGAACATTGACAAAACGTACTCCGGCTTCGACCAGCCGACGGGCCAGCAAAAGATTCTGACCTCGAAGATTGCGAGCCGGGGCAGCGGCCGCCGCACCGTCGCCGGGCAGTGCTTCAGGTTCGCGCATCCCGTAACGTTCTCGTGTCGCAGTCGCTTCCTGTTCGATCTGCAATGCGTTCTGCAGAACCGATGAACGCAGCAGCTCGTGAGCTCTCTGCCGGTAGACGCCCAACGGTGACACATGACCGGCCAATTGGGAGTCAATATCCAGCCCGCTGAGCAGTGCTTCCCGCTGTAGCATACGGTCAGAAGTCAGTTCGGCCGGCCGGTTCAGCTGGTCGCTTTCATAGCGCGCATGCCGGGCATCCCCCGTCACGAGCAATGGGTCGAATTGGTGTCCCAGGAAGCCGCCTCCCTGACACGGCGTGGTGACGACATTGTGAAACTGCCAGGGCAGCATCGCATGAGGCACGTCGAGCTGCTGACTGGATCGCAACATCGTCAGCACGGCTCCATGGCACGGATAAAACTGGCTGATGGGGCCGAACTCTTCTCGATCTCCCTGTGGTCCCTGGCGTCCGGTATGCGTTTCCGTCGACGCCGAATCATGCAGCCGATTGGTGTGATGCATGCTGCGAACCAGTGCCACTTTGTGCATGACTGGCGCCATGTGAGGCATGTGTTCGCAGATCCGCAGCCCCGGCACCGACGTGGCGATACTGGAAAATTCGCCACGCACGGAATCCGGCGCATCGGGTTTCATGTCATACGTATCCAGATGACTTGGGCCGCCGTAATAGAACACGAAAATGCACGAACGAATGGTCTTCGATGTCCCCTGTGCATTCACGACGGACGCCGCAGCCGCACCGGCGGATTTCAGCGCCGACAGCGCACTCACCGCTCCCAGGCCAGTCCCTAAATGCAAAAGGTCGCGCCGTGAGGGGCGGTGCGAATGCAATTCGACGGGAAAGGGAAACATCGTTCGCTCGCTGGCAACGGCAGGTGAGGGAATGGACGATATGCGCTAGCCAATCAGCTCCGCGATAGGTTTAACGCCTGGTTCGATGAAAGTTCGCGGCACACCTCGGAAGTCGAAAACGCGTTCCGAATCAAGGTTAACGCCGAGGTTGTGATAAATCGTTGCGAAGACTTCCTGAAACGTGACCGGGCGGTCAGCAGCTTCGCCACCAAGACGGTCCGTGGCCCCGATCACCTGCCCGGTTTTCATCCCTCCGCCGGCCAGTAACGCACTGCACACTCGCGGCCAATGGTCGCGACCGGCCTTGTTGTTAATTTTCGGTGTTCGCCCGAATTCGCCCCACGCGACAACGGTTACGTCATCCTGCAGTCCACGTTCGTGAAGATCTTCGATCAGCGCCGTGATACCCAGGTCGAAGATTGGCAGTTCCTGACGACCGGTCTTGAAGTTGCTGCCATGCCAGTCCCAGAAACTGTAATTGACAGTCACAACTCGTGCGCCGGCTTCAACCAGCCGCCGGGCGGCAAGAAAATTCTGAGGGCACATCGGCGCCGCATCACCGCGTGGCTTGTTTTCGTCCTGAACGCCGTAGCGATCGCGAGTCTGTTTGCTTTCCTGCGACACGTCCAACGCATTAAACAGGTCCGGAGAAGTCAGGATTCCCATGGCCTGTTGAGTGAACACGTCCATCCCTTCCATTTTTCCACTGGCGTCACAGTCACGTCGCAACCTGTCGAATGACGTCAGCAGTTGATGCCGATGCCCCAGTCGATCGGCCGTGATTCCCTGCAGCACGAGATCGTCTCGTCCCGGTCCCTTTGGCGAAAATGACGAATGCCCAAGGCCCAGAAATCCCGGACTCGGTTCGTTGTAGGGTCGATGTTTCGTCGTGTAACACAAGCTGACAAACGGTGGCGTCCCGGGGGTGACCGGTCCCTCAAGATGACTCACCACGGAACCGAAGTGAGGCCATCCGCCGGCAGCCGCATTCTGTTCGTGATAGCCTGTCATGCATTGATACGAATAGTGGGCATCCTTTGCGCCGACCATGGATCGAATCGGAACGAACCTGTCCATGTTCTTCGCGATTCCGGGCAGCAACTCACAAATTTCAATACCCGGCACGCTGGTGCTGATGGGCTGAAATTCACCGCGAACCTCGGTTGGTGCCGCCGACTTGATGTCGTACATGTCCTGATGCGGAGGCCCTCCGCACAGATAAATCATGATCACGGACTTGTGACGTCGACTGGCCGCAACCCCGGATTCTGCTTCGGCTCTCAACAACTGCGGCAGGCTCAGACCGGCGGCGCCTAGACCACCGACGCGCAAAGCGTCTCGGCGTGAAACGCCGTGACATAGTTTTCGACTGACTGAAGCAGGCCCCGGCACGGAAAGCATAGATGCACTCAGCAATGATGGAGGGAGGAATCTGGTGGGGCATCCAGTTTACCCTTTCGTTGTCCCAGCGTCGACACAAAACACCGTCAACGAGCCACCGCGAGCGAGCTTCCGGCCCCGGACTATTGGGTGGTGTGAGATAAACAGAAAAATCCGGGCCTTGTGACAATCAGAGATTCAACGGGCTCTGCCAGCTTTCCTTCAGGGCTGCGAGCGACTCGCTGACGACGGGTTTCTCGCCATTGCCGAGAATCTGCAGAGTTTCGTCGTCCGTGGTTTCACCAACACAGGTATAGACAAGGTCTCCCATCACAGTGGCAAATTCGGCGGCTTTCGCTTCCTCGACTTCGACCAGAAATCGAGTGTTGCTTTCGGAAAACAACACGGCCGCCGCATTGGAAACCTCTCCTCGGGAAAACGTCAACCCGTCGTCGTCGGATCCGTCGGACGGCACTGCGACGTCAGTCAGATTGATCTTTGCTCCTACACCACCCGCGAACGCCATCTCTGCCGCAGCAACCGCAAGGCCGCCTTCACTGAGGTCATGACAACTGCGGACCAGGCCTTTCTTTATGGCCTGATGGACGGCGGCAAACACCTTGACGGCTTCATCACTGTCGACTTTAGGCACTGCGCCTCCAGTAAGCCCATGCACCAGATTGAAGTGGCTGCCGCCGGGTTCATCTCGGGTGACACCAATAAGACACAGCTTGTTGCCAGGTGCTTTGAGGTCCATCGTGACGGCTTGTTCGACGTGGTCAATCTGACCGAGAGCAGTGATCAGCAGCGTGGACGGGATAGCCACGGTTTGGCGGTTGCCGTCCTTGTCTTCGTAACTGAATTCGTTGTTCAGACTGTCTTTGCCACTGACGAACGGCGTACCGTAAGCGACGGCAATGTCCTGACAGGCAAGGGACGCCCGAACAAGGGTGCCCAGTGTTTCCGGACGTTCGGTGTTGCCCCAGCAGAAGTTGTCCAGAATCGCAATCTTTGACGGATCGGCTCCCACAGCCACGCAGTTACGCATGGCTTCGTCGATGGCAGAGGCAGCCATCCAGTACGGGTCGAGATCGCCGTAACAGGGATTCATGCCGCAGCTGATCACAAGACCCCGAGTGGACGTCAGGTCCGGTCGCACAACAGCCGCATCAGAGGGACCGTCGTTGTTGATGCCCACCAGTGGTTTGACGACGCTGCCACCCTGCACCTCGTGATCGTATTGACGAATGATCCACTCTTTGCTGGCGACGTTGAGTGAACCGAGGATTTTTTTGAGGTCGTCGGTATAGTCGGTGAAGTCAATATTTTGGATGTCATCGCCTGAAATCGAAACGCGCGCCGCTGGCTCAGTCGGCGTCACAGCACTGACACACGGTTCGGTGATCTCATATGTGGCTTCGCGAATTACTGGTGGACGGCCGTCATGGAGGAATTTCATGGTGACTCGACCGACTTCGTTGTCTTCATATTTCAGCACAAGCTCTTTGGTGTCGGTGAACTTGCCGATGACGCTGGCTTCGACTCCTTCCGAACGACAAAGCTGGTCAAATTCTGCAACGTGGCTTTCCGGAACGGCCAACACCATTCGTTCCTGAGCTTCACTGATCCAGATTTCGGTGTACGACAGACCGGAATACTTCAACGGAGCTTTGTCCAGCCAGACTTCCGCACCGGTTTCTTCCCCCATTTCACCGACCGCACTACTGAAGCCACCAGCACCGCAGTCGGTGATGGCGGTGTACAGGTTGCGATCACGCGCTTCCAGAAGAACATCAAGGACCATTTTTTCGGTGACCGGGTTGCCGATCTGCACAGCTCCGCCGCTGATGCTTTCGCTGTCTTCCGTCAATTCGGCGGACGAGAATGTTGCTCCGTGAATTCCGTCTCGACCCGTTCGTCCACCAACAGCCACAATCAAATCACCAGGTGAAACAAGGCCTTCGCTTTTGTCGCGAGGAATCATGGCGATGTTGCCACAGTACACCAATGGATTGCCGAGATAACGATCGTCGAAATAGACAGCTCCATTAACGGTCGGAATGCCCATGCGGTTGCCGTAGTCCCGCACGCCGGACACAACGCCTTCCATCACAGCTTTGGGATGCAACACACCGGGCGGCAGTTCGTCGGCGGGAAAAGTGTTGCAGACCGGGCGAGCTCCCAGGCCGGTGCCCATCGGATCGCGAATGACGCCTCCCAATCCCGTGTTGGCGCCTCCGTAAGGCTCGATCGCAGAGGGATGATTGTGAGTTTCGACCTTGATGCAGACGTCCTGTTTGTCATCAAACGTCACGATACCGGCGTTGTCCTTGAACACGCTGACGCACCAATCGTCAGCGCCCAGGTTTTCACGAATAGTGACGGTGGCGTTGAAGATGGTTTCCTTCAACATGTTGTCGAACTGGATCTCGCGGACCGTATTTCCATCCTGAGTTTCGACGTAGTGGATGCGACCTGCGAGCGTCTTGTGAGAACAGTGTTCGCTCCACGTTTGAGCGATGGTCTCCAATTCGATGTCGGTGGGATCTCGATCCAGCGATTTGAAGTAGTCGCGGATCGTCTGCATTTCGGCAAGCTGCAGATACAGCTGTCCGTCGGCGGACAGCTTCATCAATTCATCATCGCTGTCCATGTTGCGGATCGCAACGGTGCCGAGTTCAAATTTGTAGTCGCTGCCAACGTGCAGGTCAGTCAACTGCAACGGGCCACTAACGACGTATTCGATCGCGTCGTTAGCGATCACCTTGGAGGAAACGCGCGACTGTTCGGCTGCCGAAAGTTCGCCGGTCAGCCAGTACTTGCGACAGGTGGCGACGGCAGTGACATTCAGGTTTTGCTGAGAGAGGGCCTTCACGGCATTGTCGGCAACGCTGTCGGTGACACCGGGATGCAGCAGAACGTTCAGGCAACCTCCACCGGTCGACGAGATGTCCGGCAGCGCATTCACTCGAAATCGCTCAACAACGCCGTCACACAGCAGCACCTCAGCCGCTTTGCCGGCGTCGGCTTCGGTAAGTTCCCCCTCAATCAGAAACGACCGAGCAGAACGCACCTGGGCCAGGGAATCGATTCCCAGACTTTTGGCGTCGGCAAGAATTCGCAGGCCTTCGTGGTCACGAGCATCCTGAGACGGCAGAATTTCAATTTCCCAAAGCATTTCGGTGTTCCGTCAGTCTGATATCCGTACGCCGGAACACACAAAAAGCAGAGTTCCGACATGAATGAAGTGGATCGTTAACGTTGGCAGAACAGCCTGGTGCTGCTGCCACCTTTCGCCAGCGGAAGTATTCCAGCCACCAAACACGAGTTCAAGCAGCCACGAAGAGGACCTTCAGAAGATTGCAAAACCGAGATCCGGAAGACGCGTGTTTCTCAGACTTCGCCAATTGCATCGGCTTCCGTTGAATGCCACGATATGCCACCCTGTCAAGCTTTTCTCACCGAACCGGAGATAACCCAAGATGACGTTTCGCACATATTGCCTGCATTCTGCCGTGGTTCTGTCCCTGATCTCATCCACTTTCGCTCAGGAATGGAAAAGCGGAGTGGAGTGGCAGCAGCCTCCCATCGTTACTCCCGGAGCCACCGACGATCAGCCTCCGTCAGACGCCATCGTGCTGTTTGGTGGTCGAGATCTGTCGGCGTTCGAAAATGGTGATCAGTGGCTGGTTCAGGATGGCATCGCGATTCCTCGAAAGACAGGAATCGTTTCGAAGCAGCACTTCGGCGATATTCAGCTGCATTTGGAATGGTCGGCTCCCACGGAGCTCAAAGGGACTGGACAGGGACGCGGCAATAGCGGCGTCTATTTGATGGGCAAGTACGAAGTGCAGGTGTTGGATTCGTTTCAGAACGAAACCTACTTTGATGGCCAGGCCGGATCGATCTACAAACAGACTCCACCAATGGCCAATGCCATGCGAAAGCCTGGCGAATGGAACACGTACGACATCTTTTTTACAGCACCGGTCTTTAAGGTCAACGGCGATGTTGAAACGCCGTGTTACGTCACTCTGATTCACAACGGCGTCCTGGCGCTGAATCATTTCGAATTGCTCGGCCCCAGCAGCTACGTCGACGCACCTCATTACACGCCTCACGCCGAGACAGGACCGATCTCGCTGCAGTTTCACGGAGACCCCGTCAAGTTCCGCAACATCTGGCTGCGAGAATTAAAGCCGGCTGTCGGAAAACGAACGTCGGCAGGTTTTAACATCGTGAAAGAGCCAAAGAAAAAACCGGCCGACAAAAAGAGTGCGGATGACAAGAAATCAGACGACAAACCTGCGGACAAAGCCGAACAGAAGAGCGAAGATCAGAAAGATCCGACAACGACCAACGAGTGATCTGTACACGTCAGCGCGACGTCGGGAAAGGGCCCCCTTTCCCGACGCTTTTACAGTTCACCCGCCAAATGAAGCGCCAGCAGCGGATAAGCTGTTCCGCTGTACGTAATGAAATGCGCCTTGTCGGTGTTCAACGAACGAGTCCACCAGCGTCCGGAAACTCGCTGATTTCCCTTCAACCAGTTAAGCCCACGGCTTACGGACTCCCTGTCACAATCCGGACCGGATTGTTGCAGCACAATAAGTGCCAAGCCTGTCATATGGCCGTCGCTGGCTGGTGAGCCGAAGTCAGATTCGGCACGAATTTTTTCGGCGCGGTTGCCACCTCCCCATTGCTCGGGCGCCGCGAAGGTGCGAAGACTCCAGCCGCCATCAGGCTGCTGTTTCTGAGTGATCAGGGAAACGATGGCCTGCTCTTCGTCAGCATCAAGAATTCCATCAAACCGCTTTGAAGTCCAAAGTTTCAGAACCCTCGCGTATTCGTGCGGCGGCTCTGTATCACGCAGGTACGTTCTTAATCGTTCCACACGCTCCAGCAGGTCCGGATCCTGAATCGAAGGCAGCCACTGCGGGAAAGCTCCAACGGCCATCGCTGCCATCGTCGCTTCCTGATACGCGCTCGATTCGAAGGGTGGCCAGCAGTCGAGTGATGTCCACGCGCCGTTGTCGTCCTGCAGATCGAACATCAGCTTCAATGCAGCATCGGTTTCCGCCGAACCCTGGTGAAAGACATGCGCGTCCCATTCAGCCAACCCAGCCGCTGCGTAAATCACCTGAGCCGGCCGAGTTCCACTCTTGAGCCGCTTGTGATTCGTCGCTTCCAGCTTTGCCAGTTCATCAAGAAAGAACTGACGCACCCCTTCCGACGGCAGGCCCAGAGAACTTGTGAGACGTGGGCGAATGAACAGGTACGTTCCGTTGGTATGACAGGTGATGCACTTTTTCTGTCGTGACCATCCGAGCGCCCCGTCATCCAGATAATTTGCCGCCTGATCTACGGAAAGATCGCGAATCGGTTCATCGGCAAATGCAGCCGGCACTGTGATGTCGTCGACTTCGTATTGGTTCGACCGCTCGACCTTTTCCCGGTCAGGTTTTGTCTCGTCGTCAGCCCGGCAGACGGATCCTGCGACCAGAAGAAGAAGCACCGAAATTTGTCCACGCATGGTCAACACCTCTCGCCAAAGAAACTGTACCTGTCTGAGTACCTGTCTTCACCGCGTCAAATCCACCGCCGCTGTGCGAGGGTCTCTGACCCCGCAGTCCGGCTGACCGAAGGTCTCCATTTCCTTGCACAGGCGTCAACCTGATGCGGGGAGACCGGGCGATCGGCACCCGGACGGGGTCAGGAGACCCGCGCCCAGCGAGACTGCCAACATTACTTGTCCATAAACTGAAACGCGAACACGTCGGCATCCTTCAGACTCAGCCGCAACCGAACAACTCGGCCCGACAACTTGTTGAGTGTTTTCCCTGACAGCCAGTGAACCCCGTGATCGATTTCGTCGCCGGTGAGTCGGGCACTTTTGAAATCCGGAATAGGTTCTCCGTCAGCATCGCACAACTGTATGCCAACCGACCCATTTGCCGCACAGCGATAGTTCAACGTCAGGACATTGCCGTCAAACGCCAGTGGCCTGGTCAGCACCTCACCAGTACCGTTCAGGGCGACGAAACCGTCTGTGCGGTACGTGAAACGACGAACTCGGCTGTCGGGTCCGGTGTAGTATGCTTCGGTTGCGTAAACGGACAGTTCGTGGGGACGGCCTGGCAATTCAAGCAGGCCATTCGTCATGTAGTTGCTACGGTTGCCATCTCGATCTTCAGGTGCTGTCTGCGGAATGATCGCTTCGCTGAACCGTTGAAAGGTGACTCCGTCCCTGCTTGACATAAACACGGGCTCCACCTGCTGGGTCTTTGGCAGATACCGGGTTGGAAATCCAACCCGAATGTGCGGCGCTGCGAAGTAGGGACGAATGGCATTCGTATACAGATGCTGATTGGGAGCATCCGGGTATGTCAACGGGGTTGGCGTTGACCATGTCACGAAATCGTCGGACGTGCACATCAGGATTGAACGAACTTTATTGGTGAACGTACGGTGATAACCCACGTACTTTTTTGTCACGGGATCCCAGAACGCGAGGTTCTGAGAATCAAAATAGCCGTCCGTGATCACCGGCTCGTCCTTTATCAGCGACCAATGAATGGCGTCGGGCGATTTGAAGACGTACAGCCCCTTCTTCCCCAGCGGTCGCCCTCTCGAGATCGCCTTGTATTTCGCGTCGGCCGAACAATCGGGATTGGCATCGCGAAAGGGCACAAAACAATGAGTACCAATACCAGTCCAGACGATGTTGTTTTCCTTCGACCCTTCCCATTCATAGATCCCAAGCTTCGGCTTCGTCCAGTGAATGCCGTCGTTGCTTTCGGCGTAACACGTAACCTCAGGATGCGCCGACTTCATATCGACGGCATGAGAGCCCCGATAATACATCCGATAGATATCGCCGTCCTGAAAGATCGAGTAATACGCACACGTGTTTCCTTCCCATGGTTCGCCCGTGACAAACACAACTTCCTGGGGCTCAGGCTGCTGGACCTGAAGTTGCACACCGTCCGACATGGAGTCAATCAGATGGCGGTCGACAAACAGCTCGCGGCGTGAGCCAATGTCGATGGCGTCAGCCGCCAGGGCTGCGGAACCGCAGGCAATCAAACACAAGGCGGGGACTGTTCGCATTAGAAAGCGGAGCGTTATGGCATTCATGAGGCTGGCTACGTTGGGAGGAGGGAAAAGACGGATTGCAACAGCATCGCAAATTCGACGGCAAACTAAAAGCATGAGGGACTGAAAGAGAGCCGGTCGGGAACATCCGGTCGTTGAAGGAGACGCGGTGCTGCGGCCCGGGCTGACTGATTTTGCGGGAATGGCGTTAGTGATTTACTCTCCGGCGAGCACACGTATTTACACGAATCGCGACGACAGATTTCACCCTCCTTTTGGGAGGGTCGCGAGGAACGAGCGGGGAGGGCGGTTGTTGGAATCTCGCGACAACAATCAGGCGAAAACGCTCGGTGAACCCTCCCCTCGCTTAGGCTCGACCCTCCCG
>LWDU01038519.1_pt1 | contig 10966 bp, 7 predicted proteins | sample 727161 | NCBI WGS metagenome assembly LWDU01 (sample SAMN04566230, study PRJNA314399) | hydrothermal vent metagenome | isolation source: deep sea hydrothermal plume seawater | place: Mexico: Gulf of California, Guaymas Basin | collected 2004-07-11 | reverse complement strand
GTGAAGCACCAAATGCCGAGGCCGAAAACACTGGCCGTTTCCATGAGGGCCAGCGAAGCGAGATACGCCACCGCCACCACGCCAATCACAAACCATCGCGCCAGCTTCAACTTGTCCGCGTCGCTATAATAATCCTTGCCGCGAATGGGGATGACAATGTCGTTGGTGAACATCGTGCCGAGACAGGCGAACTGCGAATCCAGCGAACTCATAATCGCCGCCAACACGCCGGCCATCAGCAGGCCCAGCAACCACGGGTTGGCAATTAAATTCACCATCGTCCCCAGCACTTCGCTGGGATTGGAAATGGAAATATCTCCGGCCGCTGCCAGTCCAGCCGCCCACACGCCAATTAAAATGCACGGCAGCCAAACGATAGCGATGCAGATTGGATGCGCGACAATTGCCAATCGAAACGTTTTGGCGTCCTTCGCCGTAAGCCAATGCTGGAACACGTGCGGGAACATTCCGATGCTGACGGGGATGAACAGAAACGTGATGAACACCAAATGCGTCATCGACGGCTTGGGCTCGGTCGGTTCCTCGGGCTCTTTCATTTCCGGCCCACCGGCGGCCTCATTGTTCATGGCCTCCATCATTTGTTCTTCGTATTCCTGTTGTTGCTCCTCGTACTTCGCAGTCGCGCCGGGATGCACGCCGCGCGCCAGCCGTTCGGGTTTGTGCATTTCCACATATTCGGTGGCGCGTTTGATGTTGTAAATGATGCCGGCTTCTTTGGGGTTGTACTCTGGGTTTTTTTGGGCCACGGCGGATGAAATCATCAGGAAGGCAACGATGCCGGTGAACATGAAAACCAGTGTTTGGAATGTGTTCGCCCAAGCGGTGCTGCGGACGCCGCCGAGGAATACGTACGTGAGCACCACGCCGCAAATGACGAGGCCGGTGATCCACGGAGCGATGCCGCCCGCGACCATTCCCTGCGTGGTGCCCTGCACAAATTTACCGGCGCTGATGATGCCAATCAAAAGATACGGGATGATGAGCAGCACGAGCAAAACAAAGAGCACGGTGCCGACGGTTTGGGAATTAAAACGGTCACGGAAAAATTGCACTTGGGTGACCCCAAAGGCGCAGGCCGATGATGAAGAAAATCGCGGAGTGGATGATGCCGCTCCACGCCGCCACCGCGCCGTACGTGGCCACGCCGGTGGTAAAGGCTTTGCCGGAGGAACCGACCAGCGCGAAGCCGGTCATCGTGGTGCCGAACACGCTCATGAGCAGCATGAAGGAACCGATGGAACGGCTGGCCACAAAGAAATCTTTGCTGGTGCCGCGGAAAAATTTACTGCTGAAAATGCCGAGGCCAAGCAGTAAAACGAGATAGCCCAATACAACCCAAAGCGGGATGGTGGAAGTGGATGCAGCGAAAATAATCATTCAGTTTTTAAGAGGGGTTGTTGGGGGAATTGGAGGTGCCGCCGCCGTTACCTTGGCCGCCGTTACCTTGGCCACCACTGCGACGGCCGCGACCGCCACGGCGTCTGCGCGAGCGGCCTTCGCCGCTGCCATCGCCAGAGCGTTCGCTGCGTTCGCCACGATCGCGATCGCCGGAAGGGCGGTAGTCGCCGCGTTGGGTGCGGCCGCGATTGTCGCGACCACCTTGGCCACTGCGTCGGTTGCGACTGCCGCCGCCTCGGCGATTTTCGCCGGCACTGGCCCAGTTTTCTAGTTCAGAGGGCCACGCTTTCCAGACAGCCAAAAACCACACAGCGGCGGTGGCGAAGGAGAGCGCAACTTGGTAGCCCAACCCGGCGGGGATGCCGAGGATGAGGTCGTGTTCTTTTTGCACTTCAGAAAGAAGCGGCCAAATTAACCAGTCCTGATGCAACCAAGCAAGGGACACCACGAGGGCGACGATCAAATATCTCATATTCGTGTGGCCTCTTACTTTGAGGAGGAGGCGGATTTTGCAGGCAAAGCCACAGCGTAAAGGTGCGTTTGAGTGCCGACGTACAGCGTGCCGTTCGCCACGATGGGCGAGGAATAAATCGGCACGAGCATATTGGTCTCAAAAATAGGTTCGTCCTCTTTCGGTTTGAAATCGGCCTTGAGCGGCAGGATGGTGAGGTCTCCGTCCTCGTCGCCAATGAAAATTTTGCCATCGGCAATGAGCGGGCTGCTCCACATATGGGCTTTGGTATCGTACACCCAATGTTCCTTGCCGGTTTTGGAATCGAGGCAGTAAACGTAGCCGGTGTAATCGGCAGCCACGAGCAACCCGCTCGCGGGGTCGATGGCGCAGGTGGAAATGGTGCGCTGGATTTTTCGGTAGTCCCAAACCTTCGCGCCGGTGTCGGCGTTGATGCAAGTGAGATTGCCCACGCCCTCGCCGTGCTCAGGATCCTGCCCAAGGGCGATGTACACGTGGCCGTCATGATACGTTGGCGAGGCGATAATTTCGCTGGGGCCATCGGCGGCGGGGTATTTGATGTCGTTGCCGTCCTTGTCTTTTTTATGCACATCCGGCACGCAATCGTATTTCCACAAAAGTTTAAAAACATCGTAGCCGTCGGCGTCCTTTTTGAACGTGGTGTCGAAGGCATAAAGCACGCCATCGCCCGCGCCGAAAAACACCGCGTCCTTTCCGTTCACTTTGCCCTTGGACGGGCTGGACCAATTGCAATGTTTGATACGGTGACCGATGCCCTCGGCTTCTTCGCCGGCGAGCGTGCCGTCTTTTTTATTAAGCGCGATGAGGCAGGGGCTGTTGGGGTTGGGGATATTCAGGTGGCTCCAATCCTGCCCGTTGGAGGTCGTGCAAAAAAGCAGGTCGCCCATAATCAAAACCGAACTGCTGGCGATATTGTGAGGGAACGAGCCCGCCTCCTTGCGCATATCAAAAACCCAAATGATGTCCGCATCCAACTCCGTCGGCTCCAGCGGCGGCTTGCCTTTATCGACCATAAACTTGCCTTCGCCCTGAAAACCCTGATTGCCATTTTTCATCCCCTCGGTATCGAGGCAAAGAATTTCGCAACGATTGCTAACGATATAAACGCGATTGCCTTCCACCGTGGGGCTGGAACAAATGCCGAGGTATTCCCAGTCGCTCACCTTGCCCGCGCCGAGCTTGGGCACCACCAACTGCCACAGCAGCTCGCCGGTTTTTTCATCGAGACAATACACATTACCACGATCGCCGATGTGCCGCTTGTCGCGCGGCGTTTCGTTGTTCGTGCCCACAAACACTTTGCCGCCGGAAACCGTGGTGTTGCCGTACGCTTGGCTGCCGAGCTTGGCGGCCCAACGCACATTTTTGGTGGTGGCCATATCGATCTCCTCGCTACCGCGCACAAACTTGCCAGGATCGAAATTGGACGCGATGCCCGTCTCCGGCGAAAACAAATTGCCGCTGCCGTCACGGCCCCACATCGGCCAGCTCTCGCCCGCCACCAACGCGGCCGCCGTGCCGGGCGCGGGGGGCGTGGTGGTTTTGCCAGTGTCGCTTGGGGCGGGCGCATCACCGTCGCCGCCGGTTTTACAATTCGTTTGCGTCACGATGATGGCGGTGGCCGCAAGCAAGCTCACGCCGCCCATCACGAATAATGATTTTTGATTCATACTTTTTGTTTAATGTGTTCGGTTAATTATTTTTAATCGAAATGTTGTCCATATAAACGCGGAAGAGGCTTTGCGGCGAGAAACCGATAATGCCGGGCGCGCCTTTTTTGTGTGCGTTTTTGTGTTTCACTTCCAGGGTCCACGCCTTCGGCTCGGGCTCGCCCTTGGGCCACGCCTTGGCGCGGATGATGCCGCTGCCGTCGGCCGCGATGTCCACGCGGCTTTTGAGGCGGTACCATTTCTTGGGCGACCAACGGAACGGCACGCTTTCTTTCACGCGCTCGTGGTTGCTGCTCACCTCAAGAATTTGTTGATTGCCGACGAGCGTAATAAAATAACGCTGGTTCATCACGCCGATGTTGCCTTTCACGCGGCGGCTGCCATCGGTCATCACGTCGGCTTCGATGGTGTAATTGCTGGAATTGGGATCACCAAAAATCGTAATCGCGCGCTGAAACAAAACGCGGTCGAGCGTTTTGGCGAACACTTTGCCGCCGTCCATTTCGCGCACTTCCCATTTTAACCGCGCGCCGGTCCAGGCCAGCGGCGGGTAGGCAAATTTCACGCCATCGGTTTTGTGATCCACCGTGAGCTTGAAGCTCTCGAAATCCTGCGTGTAAGGAATCTTCGGCAGAATGCGGCCGCGCAGGATTCCCTTGAGCCCGCCCGCAGTGGCCATCCACGCGCCAGCGCTGGCGACGTTATGCGCGTCCGCCGTGATGGCGTTGTTGTTCACGCCGGCGTTCATGCTGGTTTTTACTTTGGCAGTGGGCGGGATGTATTTTTCAAACTCCGCCGACACGCCGCGCTCCACCACATTGCCATTGGCGTCGAGGGTGTTGACGGTGAGCTTGATGGTTTGGCCGGGTTTCAATAACACATCGCCCGGAATAATTTGCAATGCCACCGCCTTGCCGACTGCGAGGAGATCGGCAGCGGGCAGCGTGGCCTTGGGTTTTTGGCCGTTGGCTTTGCCGAAGCAGTAGAGTTTGGTTTTGGTGTGAAGGTAAATTTTGCCGTTCCACGCCATGGGCGAGCCGAGGATGCCGCCTTCGAGCTGCGCTTCGCTGACAATCTCCGCGTCGTCATCGCCGGGTTTGATGACCATAAATTTGCCATTCGGAAAGCCGATGTACAAATGACCATCGGCGTAAAGTGGCGAGGAATGGATTTGGTCGTTGTTGATTTTTTTGGCGAAAAGTTCCTTGCCGGTTTTGACGTCCACGCAAACGAGCACGCCGGTTTTGCTCACTTGATAAACGCGGCCATTGGCCAACGTGGGACTGCTCGTAAACATCGCGTGCTGCAGCCGCCATTTTTCCCACGCCTTGCCATCGGCGATTTTGAGGTCTTTGTCTTTCAGAATCAACTGAGGCTCGCCGGGGGCGGGAAGTTTGGTGGGGAGTTTGATGCCGACCATTCGGCCTTCGCCGGAGCTATCGATATTCTCCTTGCCGTGGATGGCCACGAGCGTGTCGCCATCGATCACCACGGAAGAATTCACGCCGCCGTGCGACAGTTGAAAGCGCCAAAGCGGTTGGCCCGTGCGGACGTCCACGCACACCACATTGCCATCGCCCGTGCCGGCATAAAACACGCGGCGCGCGCCGACATTGGCGAGCACCGGCGTGGAAAACGAACTGTCCTTCGGCGCCACACCCGGCGTGCTGGCCCAAACGGGCGCGCCGGTTTTTTTCTTGAACGCATAAAAGCGATCGCGCGCCGGCCCTTGTTTGCCCCAGTAACTTGTCACGCCGCGCACGATGACGAGGTCGCCATCGATCACCGCCGCGCCGGTGCGGCCATTGGGAAAGGTGAGCCGGCCGAAGCGTTCCATCAACGAATACTCCCACTGGATTTTTCCGTCGGCGTTGAAACATTTCACTCCGCCGTTGGTGGTCATCAAATAAATCCAACCGGTCGCCGGATCGATAGTCGGCGCGCCGACGGTGTAACGACTGTAAACCGTGTCGCTCAAATAATCGTTGTAGCCGTGTTCCCAAATTGTTTTGCCATTAGCCTCGTCGAGGCACAGCAGCACCTCCTGCAAATCCGCGCCCGCGCCGCGATAGCCCCACGCGAACACGCGCCCATCGGCGATCACCGTGTGGCCTCGCCCGGCGATGTTGTGCGTCCACAACGCGTCGGCGGCCTTGATGGCCTTCGGCAAATCGGTGGCATCCGAGCGCCCCGACTGATGCGGCCCGCGCCAATTGGTCCAGCCAGTGACCGCAGCGTGGGTGCTGAGGGTGGAGAAAATTAAGAGCGCTGTGAGCGCGGCAAGTTTGTTCAACTTCATTATCATTAATCCGTTTGTGCGACCTCTGGACGCACGAGCCAAGGGTGAAGCGCGCGCCGAGTTCGCAGGTCCGGCGGACTTAATGGCTTTACTCGGTGGGAAAAGCAAGGCAGAAATCGTACCTGTACGTACGATTGTGCGTCCCAACCCAAAATGTCTACCGAAGAATACAACGACGAACTCCCCATCGACGCCCCCGAACGCAAGCGACTGCCGCTCCTACTGCGCCGCGCGTGGTACGGGCTCAACCAAGCCTTCCGCCGCAGCATCAGCCACGCCGGCGCCACACCGGATCAGTTTACCGTGCTGCGCACCCTCAGCGAAGGCGACCCAGTCGGCCTCACCCAAAGCGAGCTCACGCGGAAAATGAGCAGCGACCCCAACACCGTGGCGTCCTTGCTCGAGCGCATCGAGAAATCCGGCTGGATCGAGCGCAAGCCCCACGAAACCGACCGCCGCGCCTACCGCATTTTGCTGCTTCCCGCTGGCGGGGAAAAACTTGATGAACTCCGCATCATCGCCAAGAACCTCCAAGCCAACCTCCTCGGCGCATTGCCCGAAGCCAAGCGCGAACCCTTCCTCGAAGAACTCGCCCAAGTCGCCGACGCCTGCCACCAAGCCGCCGAAGCCGCCGCACGGAAGAAACGGGACTCGTGATTGACGAATGACGAAGGGCGAATGAAAAAAATTGCCAACCGCCAATCGCGAATCTTCATTCGGCAATAAAAAAGCCGCCCCGTAGGGCGGCTCTCTTCAGAGGGGTTAATTGGTTTAATTATTTCCGGAACCACCGTCGCCACCATCACTGTTGCCGCCGCCGCCTTGGCCGGGGGTTTCGGTGTTGCCGGGCTTCACGGAGCCGCCTTTGGGATTGTTCGGCGAGTTATCGGATTTTCCGGGGGCTTCATTATTGCCTCCGGGCATTTCATTGGGGTTGTCACCCACGCCCTGCTCCACATTGGGTTTGTCGCTGGCTTTGTCGCCGTCGCCATTGGCGGCATCGGCCACGAGTAGTGGCGCGATCACCAGCGCGATGACGGTCATTAGCTTCAGCAAAATGTTCAACGACGGGCCGGAGGTATCCTTGAGGGGATCGCCCACGGTGTCGCCGACGACGCCGGCTTTGTGGGCGTCGCTGCCTTTGGTATGGTAAACGCCGTCGACTTCCACGCCTTTGCCTTCTTCGAACATTTTCTTGGCGTTATCCCACGCGCCACCGGCGTTGGCTTGGAAGAGGGCGAGTAATACGCCGCTCACCGTCACGCCCGCGAGGAGGCCACCGAGTGCCATCGCGGCCGCCTTGCCGTCGCCGTCCATGGCAAATTTAAATCCAAACCCAACCACCACCGGCGTCAGCACTGCGAGCAGGCCGGGCTGGACCATCTCGCGGATGGCAGCCGCGGTGGAAATGGAAACGCATTTGGCATATTCGGCCTTGCCGTCGGCGGCCTCGTAAATCTTGCGATCCTCCTCGGGCCATTCGTCCACCGGTTTGTCGCCGTGTTCCTTCATCTTGGCCAACGCGGCTTTCAGCTCGGGGATGTCCTTAAACTGGCGCTGCACTTCTTTGATCATATCGCTGGCGGCGCGGCCCACAGCCTCGATGGCCATGGCCGAGAACAGGAAGGGCAGCATCGCACCCACAAACAAACAGGCCATTACGCTGGGGTTGGCGATGTTGATAGTAGTAATACCCGCCACACCCATATACGCGGCGAACAGCGCGAGAGCGGTGAGGGCGGCGGAACCAATCGCGAAGCCTTTGCCGATGGCGGCGGTGGTGTTGCCCACGGCGTCGAGACTGTCGGTACGGGCGCGCACTTCCTCGGGCAGCTCACTCATTTGGGCGATGCCGCCGGCGTTATCAGCGACGGGGCCGTAAGCATCCACGGCCAGTTGGATGCCGGTGTTGGCCAGCATACCCACGGCGGCAATGGCAATGCCGTACAAGCCGGCGAAGTGATACGCGCCGAGAATGGCTGCAGCGAGAAACAGGATTGGCCCCATCGTGGAGCGCATGCCCACGCCGATGCCGGCGATGATGTTGGTGGCCGCGCCGCCCTTGGCGGATTGCCGGGCAATTTCCCGCACCGGTTCTTTGTTAAAGCCAGTGTAATATTCGGTGACAAAGCCGATGCCGAGCCCGCAAGCGAGGCCGATCAAGCTGGCCCAGAAAACACCGGTTGAGGTGTAGGTGGTGCCATTGAACACCCACTCGGCGGGCAGCAAACCGTTGATGATAAAATAACCGCCCACTAGCATGATGACCGCCGCAGTGAGTTCACCGCGCGTGAGGGCGGCTTTGGGGTCGCCGCCTTCTTCGACGGACACAAACATCGTGCCAATCATCGAAGCCACAATGCCAATGGCCGCGAGGCACAAGGGCAGCATCACGACGCCAATCGCACCGATGCCGCCTTCAAAGTTTTTAAACGCATCAACGCCCGTCATCAGCACCGCGCCGAGCACCATCGCGCCGATCATCGAGCCCACGTAGCTTTCGAAAAGGTCCGCGCCCATGCCGGCCACGTCACCCACATTGTCGCCCACGTTGTCGGCGATAGTGGCGGGGTTGAGCGGATGATCCTCCGGGATGCCCGCTTCCACCTTGCCCACGAGATCCGCGCCCACGTCAGCTGCCTTGGTGTAAATTCCGCCGCCCACGCGCGCAAAGAGCGCGATCGATGACGCACCAAACGAGAAGCCCGTCAGCACGGTGATGATCTTGGTGATGTCCCAGCCTTGGCCGTGATAAAAGAAAAACAATCCGGAAAGCCCGAGCACGCCTAGGCCGACCACACCCATGCCCATTACCGAGCCGCCGCGGAAGGCGACGTTCAGCGCGGAGGCGAGGCTCGTGCGGGCGGCGTGGGCCGTGCGGACATTGGCCTTGGTGGCCACTTTCATTCCGATAAAACCAGCGAGTGCGGAGCACAAAGCGCCCACGGCAAAGGATAGCCCAATCAAGGCGCTGGTCCCCGTGCCACCACTGCCACCTTGGTAAGCCAGCAACAACGCCACGGCGATGACGAACCACACGAGTTTAGAATATTCAGCACGCAAAAACGCCATCGCGCCGTCGGTGATGTAGCCGGCGATGCGCTTCATGCGGTCGGTGCCCGGGTCCTGCCGCGCCACCCATTGGGCACGATTATAAGTAAAGATCAGGGCCAGTAATCCCGCGAGCGGGATGAGGTATACGTTATCGTTCATTTTTCAGTCAGTAAAAACAACAGCCGGTTGTTGTAATGGTGTTTACGGAAACAGGAGGGAATGCTCCTTAAATTCGCGCGGGAATCTGCCCCGCGCAAGCGACAGGTTAAACCGGAAAACCCGACACAAGTCAAGGCTAGTGAGGGGGAAACATAAATAGGGCCGCTTGACCCCACCCCACCCTCGGCCTACCCTTTCCCCAGCATTTCTCACCTTATGAAAACTGAACCCAATTCCACCCGCCGCACTTTTCTGAAAACCACTTCCGCAACAGCCGCCACAGCCGGCGCGGCATTGGCTTTCCCCACCGTCACCTTTGGCAAACCGGACAGCCGCAAGCTCAAGATCGGCTGGATCGGCTGCGGTGGGCGTGGCTCGGGCGCCATCAACCAAGCCCTGCGCGCGGATAGCAATGTGGAGCTGTGGGCCATCGGTGAGGCGTTTGCCGATAAAGCCGAGAAAGGGCTCAAGGCCATTTCCAAAATGCATCCCGGCAAAGTCAACGTCGACAAAAGCCGCATCCACATCGGCCTCGATGCCTACCAAAAAGTCATCGAAAGCGATGTGGACGTCGTCATCCTCACCACCCCGCCCGGCTTCCGGCCGCTGCACATCAAGGCCGCCGTGGATGCCAAGAAACACATTTTCGCCGAGAAACCGATGGCCACCGATGGCCCCGGCGCGCGGTCGGTCATCGCCTCCATCGCCAAAGCCAAGAAGCAAGGCACCTCCATTGTGGACGGCTTTGTGTGGCGCTGGACCTATGCCCAACGCGACACTTACAAACGCATTCGCGACGGCGAGCTGGGCGACATCCAGGCCATCTTCAGCAGCTACAACAACAACGCCCGCAAACGCTACGTCGATTTCGGCCGCCACAATACCAAGAGCGACGTGGAATATATGATCCGCCGTTGGTACTACTTCACATGGCTCAGCGGCGATCACATCGTCGAGCAAGGCATCCACAGCATCGACAAAATGCTTTGGGCCATGGGCGATCAACCCCCCGCCTACGCTATCGCCAGCGGCGGCCGCCAAAACCGCGGCGCAGAAGAAGGCAACATCTTCGACCACTTCGCCGTGGAATTTTCCTGGGCCGATGGCACGCAAGGCTACCACTTCACCCGCCAAATGGATGGGTGCGAAAACGGCGTGTGGGATCGCGTCTTCGGCAGCAAAGCCAAGTACACCGGCGAGAGCGGCCGCAAGCACCACGTATTTTCAAACGCCGATGGATTGAAATGGCGCTGGAACCCCGGCGCCAAAAACGAGCGCAACAACAACGGCTACCAAACCGAGCACGACGAAATGTACGCTGCCATCCGCGACGGCAACCCGCTGAACACCGGCGACCGGATGATCACCACCACCCTCATGGCCATGATGGCCCGCACTGCCGCTTACACCGGTAAGAAAGTCACGTGGGATATGATGCTCAATTCCAAGGAAGCCCTCGTGCCCGAAAAAATCACCTTCGACATGAAGTTCCCACCCCGCGCCGTGCGCCATCCCGGCCGGGATGAAGTCATCAAGCCACACGGCTGGGCGTAGAAATAACTGCTCGACTTCACGGTGAAACCGAAATGCTGACTTGCAGTAGCGCTGTGCTGAAAGAGAATCAGCACCCCTTTTTTCTAATTAGTCTTTTTCCATTTATCCGGCCAGTCTGCCGGCATGTTGTGCATCTTTCCGTCAACTTCCTGTTTGGTAAACCTCAAGATTCCATCATTGTCTATTTTGAAATAACGCGTATGAGGAATCCGTCCCGTCCAAGTTACCACAATCTCTTGGTTTTTTAATTCCCATGTTCCGCGGCTTTCAATCATCGTGCTCGGGTTCATCGCCGCTTCACCATTTGCAAAGAACTCA
>LWDU01036680.1_pt1 | contig 10968 bp, 6 predicted proteins | sample 727161 | NCBI WGS metagenome assembly LWDU01 (sample SAMN04566230, study PRJNA314399) | hydrothermal vent metagenome | isolation source: deep sea hydrothermal plume seawater | place: Mexico: Gulf of California, Guaymas Basin | collected 2004-07-11 | reverse complement strand
TGCCATCACCATCCGTATCCTTCAAAAACACCAGGAATGGTTCCTCGGAAACATAAACCCCGCCATCACCCAACTCAAATGAAAGCGGGATCTGAACATCGTCCGCAAAACAGTACTGCGATCCGCCTTTCCATCCCAGTCGGTGTCTTCCAGAATGACAATTTTGTCGTTCGGCTCATTGCCTGGATAAATATGAGGATAAGTAGTTGAACAACTAACCCACAGTCGGCCTTTGGCATCCCACCGCATTTGAATGGGACAGGCGATTTCGGGGAATTCCTGTTCCGATGCAAACAGATTGACCTCGAATCGGGGATCGATCTTAAATGCGGCATACTCCTCGTNCTTTTTTCCCTGCGGCCAATTCCCAGATTCGTTGCTCACGGTTTAACACCATCAAATCGAAATTCCGCATGGCCGGAAGGAAGTCAAGATAACCGTATCGTTTGTTACGACCTCCGGTGTAATAAAAGGTATTCAGAGGCCGGTAACGACGAAAATACTGCCGATTCTTATCGAGAACAACCTGCCTCAAGGATTCGTTAATCCCGGGAGCCGTTTCATGGAACACCTCTTTGAATAGTATCGATCCAAATGATCGGTATCCGTTGTCAATCAAGTGAATACCATTGAAGGTCAGATCGGTTTCCCTTGGAGCCATTGCTTTAAGCGTATCGGAAAAAACATCCGCAAATCCCACCTCCTGCTCAATGGCAATTTCTTTCATCGCATCGCCATAGAGTTTTATCCGACTGTTGTTTCGATCGGCAGCAGACACCCCTTTGATGTTTTCATTGGCAATAGGGGAAACCAGAACAATTCGCGGTCCGGTTTTCCCATTGAATGCACTGGATTTCAACCGAACCAGAAAGTCCCTCAGTCTTTGCCGGAACGAAGGCAATCCATCCAACCCAGCGAATGATTCATTGTAACCAAACGCAGCAAAGATAAGGTCGACTTTCTCAAGGGTCAGCTGTTGATCCAGAGAAGCAAAATTCGCAGGTCTTGGCTGGAGATCGATCTCGTCAGCAGACCATGTCAAGTTACGGATAACCAGTTGATGTTCCGGGAAGCGTTGCTGAAGGAAACTTTCAAAATAGCCAAAATCCGCAGCACGTTCAAAAAGGGTATTACCGATGAAGGCAATGCGTTCTCCTTTTTTCAAATCCAGAGGAAGCCCAGTCGAAACCGGTTCCGCGGGACCGGGCATAGGAGCCGTTGCTGCAAAGCGGGAAAAGGAAGCTAACTCCGGATCGTTCACCGGTTCCGGAGTTCCTGTCTCAATGTTTTTCGCATCTACCGGGCGCTTGTTGCTGTTTCGGGCATTGCGGCGTGCTGCACGTTTAGGCTTCGCAGGCTGTGACTGCACCACCTCAACATAAGCAGAACCTTTGGGATCAGAATCACCCCATCCATTGGGCGGTAGGTAAGCAAACATCGCAAGCACACTCAACAAAACGGCAACAGAAATCAGTCGGAGGATTTGAATTTTTTTCTTCATCATTAGGGTCAGCATTACCAGTCCTGATTTGATAACGGATTCTGGGATCCGCACCATTATTATTGGACCCGCAGCTTTCTTTTCTTGATATATTTTTCCTATTATCGGGTTTGGTCAATTTTTTACCAGACTTTAGCTGAAGGGAATGGAATTATCACATTTGGATTTAGAACCGTTGGCATTCAGCTTGTGAATTTCGCCCAGGGGAGTAATGCAAGATCTTGTTGAGATTAGGTCACCTAAATTGGAAGATATTGACAAATTCATTTTCAGGTGGGATGATCCCACAATGAAAGTCATTGCAGACCAGAAACGCAGAGTCGTATTACCCCCACCGGCAAAGTCAGGCGATGTCTACGAATGCCAGGAAACAGGCGACCGGATTGTTCTGGTGCGAATGAAAACCCCTGAGCGACATGTTCCCCCCATCGCAACAAAAGCACTTAACAGAAAAGCATTAAGGGGAGTAAATCTCGACGAACCTGCGTTACCATCAACTACCGATCAAAGCGTCCCTCAAAAGTTTTGTTACCAAAGAGGTAACTGAGTTCCATTTGTGTCCATTGAGTGTCGCCGAAATTACTTTCAAATGGCAACGCGGGCGATTGCTGTCTGTACCTGACCCTAGGCAATGGATCGATCATTCCCTGGAAAATTTCGTCTTGGAATCTCCTTCGGCAACTGCGTCCAGGCAGGCTGGATTATGGGATTGGCCGCATGGAGACTTAGTTGACCGGATCTTGGCGGCAATAGCCGCCGAAACAGGGCTAGTCTTGATACATACCGATTCCGTTCTCAAAATGCACACCGGTTTCCCTCAGAAATATTTTCCAAACCCACCCATGTGAAATCGATACAAGTTGGAGACCGGGTGCGATTAAAAGTTCGGGGAGAGGACAAGTTAATACCTTGAACTGTAGTGTGCGCTGTCCTCAGCGCATTTCCCCAGAGGATTCCTTTCGGTTAAGGACAGCCGACGTTACCGTTTTCGGTTGAGGACAGCCGATGCTACTGTTTTCGGTTGAGGACAGCCGACGCTACAGCAATTCACTCCGCGCACTGGTACTCGCCCCCCTGGAGACCGATGACTCCGGACCAAACTTGCCATCCAACCCAGATCCCTCTAGTCTCGTCTTCATGAACCGCTGCCTTGTCTTTTTTTCGATACTGCTGTTTGGATATCCATTGTTTGCAGAACGCAATCCAATTCGCCTGACGCATGGTCCGATGCTCGGCAGGCCCGGGGCGAATTCAGTTGCTGTTTGGGCTCGGACGTCTGACCCTGGTGAATTCCTTGTGCACTACGGGACCGATGCCCTTCACTTGAACCAAACATCGATTCCGGTGAAAACCAGAATTGAAAATGACAATACGGGATCAATCCTTTTGACCGGGCTGATACCGGATACGCGCTACCATTATCAGGTTTGGGTGAATAACCGACCTCATGGGCAGACCGGAACATTCTTAACTTTGCCCCATGCGGATGAGACCCGAAACGCTGACTACAATCCAAAGGGCCTGTTTAATTTCCGTTTCGAAATCGGATCCTGCGCCAACCAGAATCCACTGCACGGTCTGGGCCACCATTCTCCGACGTATGATCACCTGAATCGGGATTGGGCCGACAAGGTCAATTTTCACATCATGAATGGAGATTGGCTGTATGAAGAGCTTCGGGAATACCCTGTAGAAGCGTGGCGTCTGCTCCAGGGCTTGGCTCCCGATTCGCTCCCGCGGGCTGTGAAAGTCATGCCGACTGTGGTGGGGGTCTGGGAAAATTATAAATTGTATCTAAGCCGTAGCGCCAACCTCTCACAATGGCATCGCAATGTTCCCAGTGTATTCACATTCGATGATCATGAATTGGTAAACGACATCTGGGGTGCCGGCACTGCTGGAAAACGGCATCGTCGAACCGTCTTCCGCGATATCGGTACCTACGCCTGGTACAACTACCTCGGATGGGCTAATCCGACCGCCTACAATCACCCCATCCATTTCGGTCGAGCAAAAATGACCGCAGGTAGCGACCTTTTAAAGGATGCAGACGCCGACTTCAACCGGATCGCCATTGATGAAATGCTCAACCTTCATGTGCATTGGGGCACGAAGGAAGCCGGCGTCAATGACATGAAATACGACAATAACGACGGCCACCCGAATTCCTACGTCTATGACATCGTAAAAGTAGTCGATGCCCATACCTTGAAACTTCATATGCCTGCCAAGGTAACGGATGAAGTCAGTTATTCAATCGGACGTCCCAGTTTTGGGAAATTCCGCATCAGCAACAGCGAATTCTACTTGATCGACACGCGGAGTTCACGGGACATGCACGACATTCGAGACCGCGGGAAGAAGGGGATTTCCATGCTGGGAAAATCTCAAAGAGAATGGTTGATGAAGAATATGGCCGAAAGTGATGCTGAGTTCTTTTTCTTCATTTCGACGGTCCCCTTCATGATTCCTCACAGCGGAGCCGGAGGCTTTGAAGTGGATGCCGCCAACAAGGAAGAAGCCTGGACCGGATTCTTCGACGAACGAGAACAACTGATTTCTTTCTGGGAAACTCTGAAAAAGCCGGTGTTCGTCATGACCGGCGATTTGCACAACAGTTTTGCCATTAAAATCACGGATCGCATCTGGGAGTTCTGCTGCGGCCCTCATAACAGTGTGAACCATGTTCCCGCGTTGGATGAAAGCGATCGTCCCGCTACCGGTAAATTTAAATTCGGTCCCCGGGAATGCGACATTCGCTGGAGCAGTTATATCCTACCCGATCTGCCTCGTCTGGAACGGCTCTACCCTAACTTCTGTGTCGTTCAAGTAAACAATGTCTTCAATATGCCGAAAAAACTGGGAGACACCCGTTGGGTCGCTTACCCCCATCCTCAGGTGGTCTTTCAATATTACGATGGCCGTAGCGGAGAACTCCGATATGCAGAATCCATTTCCAACCGCCCTTGAACGGGATAAATTTGGTTTAGGGACCGCTCAAGAATAAATTCACCATTGGGCGGGAGCACCGTCTTGTCGGATGCAAGGTACGAGGAGGGCGTATCCCCTCATGGGGATTCAACCAACGAGTAACGCCGCAGACGGCATGACGCCGCCCTGCCCCTTCGGACTGGGGTGAAGTTATTCTTGAGTGGTCCCTTACTAAAGTTGAATGGTAACGGCTTCGGCAGCGCGCTTTGCTTTGGCACGCGCTTCTTCGAGGGTCTTTCCACGAGCCACGGCGACACCCATTCTACGTTTCCCTGCGACTTTTGGTTTCCCGAACAATCGAATTTGAGTATCCGGCTCAGCTAATGCTTTCTCCAAATCTGAAAAAACAACCTGGTTGCTGTCGCCTTCGACGAGAATCACAGCGGAAGCGCTGGGGCCGTGTTGGGCAATATTCGGAATGGGTAAACCTAGGATGGCTCTGGCATGCAAGGCGAATTCAGACAGATCCTGTGAGATCAGCGTAACCAATCCCGTATCATGAGGCCGTGGAGATACTTCAGAAAAATACACATCATCTCCCCTGATGAACAGCTCAACCCCGAATATTCCCCGTCCTCCAAGAGCATCGGTAATTCGCTTTGCGTAGTCCTTTGACTTCTCCAATGCCTGTTCGGACATAGGCTGAGGCTGCCAGGACTCCCGATAATCCCCATCGATCTGAATATGGCCGATCGGATCACAGAAACTAGTCCCTCCAGAATGACGAAAAGTTAATAGGGTGATCTCGTAATCGAATTCTATAAAACCTTCCACAATCACCTTGCCCGCGCCGGACCTTCCACCTTCCTGTGCGTATTTCCAGGCAGGAAGCAGATCTTCTTCAGACTTCACTACGCTCTGACCTTTCCCGGATGAGGACATGATGGGCTTCACAACACATGGCATTCCAATCTCATCCACACCGGCTCGATATTCTCGTTCTGTTGCCGCAAAACAATAGGGTGAGGTTTTGAGACCAACATCCTCTGAGGCCAAACGGCGAATGCCTTCTCGGTTCATCGTCAGTTGAGTTGCCCGTGCGGTGGGAATAATCACAGCCACCTTTTCACGTTCCAGTTCGGCCAGAGTATCCGTGGCAATCGCTTCCACTTCGGGAACCACCAGATGAGGTTTCTCCTTTTCAATGATTTCCCGGAGTTTAGCCCCGTCCAGCATGGAAACCACATGAGTACGATCCGCAACCTGCATCGCTGGAGCATTCTCATATGCGTCAACCGCAATGACTTCGACGCCCAGACGCTGAAGCTCGATCACGACTTCCTTTCCAAGTTCACCAGCCCCGCAAAGCAGGACTCGAGTCGCCGTGTGAGAAAACGGAGTACCTATACTAACAGACATGTCTCTTTGTTAACGATGGAAGAATCGGATGTCAATCGTTGCGACAAGGTTGCCTGCCAAAATAACGTGCGATAACCTCAGCGCATTTCCGAAGGTATTCCCTCTCGACTGAGGACAGCCTACTCTATGTGAATGTCTTTCATTGTTTTCTGATGGTGGGCATCTTATGGTACCCGAAACCCGGATCGCCGTTAGGAACGGACGCAAGGAATGGTGCTTTTTCAAGGATCAGTGAAATATTGGGCGACACTGTGTGTCCTAATGGCAAATGGATTTATAGTCCATGAGATCCAAGCGAATGAGCCAACGGTGCTCATTAATGAAATCGTCGCCAATAACACTGCCCGGCGCGTCGCCCGGACGGAATCCGGCACAGCACGCGTGGGGCATGGCCCAGCTTGGTTCGCCCCTGATTTTGACGACACCCATTGGATCGCCAGGCTTTTGCCGATCAATGATTCTGCAAAGGAATCTACAGCGGATCCATTGGGATTCGACAAGCCTCCTCCTACCGAGTGGCAGTCGATTTATCTAAGAACTCAATTCAGTCTCAATAGAGAGACATTTCAATCGCCACCGGAGCTGGTTCTCAAAATTCGCTACCGAGACGGCTTCGCTGCTTACATCAATGGAATTGAAGTGGCACGTCGTGGTTTAGGCTCACCCGGAGCAATGGTCTATCATGACCAACCGGCCACCCAACCTCATTTCTCTGATTTGACAGAATCCATTCCATTGAGTGGTGCTACATCCTTCCTGAAAGAAGGTCAAAATGTTCTTTCATTCCAGCTGCATCGGGCTTCTGGCGAGACAGGGAGCCTGTTTATTGACGCAGATCTACTCACGACGACACCCCTGGAATCCTCCATTCTGCCTCCCACAAGTGTATGGAGATTCCAAGCGGGAATCCATGAACCCTCAGGGGGACTTCGAGATGACAACCTCTCGGGACCTGACAAGGATAAATTCCTGGATTGGATAGAACTCCATAACCCGACGGATGACGACATTGCTCTCAATGGATGGTCGCTGACCGATCAATCAGACCATTCAAAGCGTTGGTTTTTCCCAGACATCCCGATCGAATCCGGACAATATATGGTCGTATTGGCCTCGGGTATGAATCGCAGAGATCCACGATTTCCTCTACACACAGATTTCCGATTGAAGGCCTCTGGAGAATACCTTGCTCTCCTGAACAATGACGATCCACCCGAGGCCGTAAGTCAGATCGGACTCAACCCTCCGGCCCAATCTGCTTTTTATTCTTATGGTCTGCATGATACCACTCAATTATATACCTTCCTTAGCCCGTCCACCCCAGGACGTTCAAACCGGGATGCAAAAAGCTACAATCCAGCGCCGGAGCAACCGACAGCCCAACTCCCTTCGGGTCTGTACCAAGAACCCATTACTCTAACTCTCACTTCCTCCAGTCGGGCCCGGATATTCTATACCTTCGATGGCAGCGAACCCTCCCGGCAAAATGGAACACGATACGATCAACCCATCCTCATTTCTCAAAATACGGCCCTGCGGGCTAAGGCATTCCTTGATGACAGCTTAGCATCCACCACTTTGGTGGAAGATTATTTTATCGTTAATACTCCTTCCCGTATTTCCTGGACAAGGCTCCAACCGACGGAATTCGAGTCCAAGAGCGGGTTGATGGAGGGAACCCTACTGGACGACGGCTCTATCCGGACCCATGGAATCCTGCCGGAAACAGATACATTCACGGTTTCTTCTTTAATCGGCGCGCGAACCATACAGGCGGTGAGGTTGGATGCGATCCACGATCCTGCGCTTCCAAGACAGGGGCCGGGGTATCATGATTTTGGTAATTTCGTACTGACCGAATTCCAGATGCAGGTGAACCTCAAACCGGTAGGATCCACCTGGACCACCATCGCTTTCTCAGCGGCCTTTTCGGATTACAGCCAACCCCAATGGCTTGTGCGACAGGCGATCGACCAAAATCCGCAAACCGGCTGGGCCATCCATCCTCGATCCGGTCAGAATCATTATGCGGTCTTTCTGTTAAACAAACCTCTCGAGATTACTTCCGGCGCCCGAATCCGATTTCAACTGAGTCACGATTTCGGGCAATCTGCATTGCTCGGCCGGTTCAAATTGTCTGTCACCGACGACAGCAACGCAGTGGAAACCAATGAGCAGCATCTGCCCGACGTAATTACGCAGGGTCTGCCCATTCTCGCCATCAATGCCGATCCCCGTTCGTCCTTGTTTCACCCCAATGGGATATTCGCCATTCAAGGCGGACGTTTTAAATTCAACGATGCGTTTAGGAATTCAATCTGGACCCCGGAACAACCGGAGGACTACAATTTCATGCTGCAAAGGGGACGAGCGTTTGAACGAAACGCCTCGCTGCGTCGCCTGAATCCAAACGAAACATCGGGAACAAGAATGAATATCGGACTCCGAGTCGCCGGCAGCACGACCTCCCGTCTACGCTACCCCGATCCTTCGTCCAGCAACTGGATCTATAACCGGCAGTCCATGATGAGGATGAACCTCTACTTCCGTGGTGATTACGGACCCACCGAATGGGACCATCCGCTTCGACCCTCCAATCAATCCATTGAATACGATACTCTACGTCTGAACCCGGTCAAAGACCCGTTGCATCACCACAGCGTAACCGACGAAATGACCCGCCGACTGTGGTTGTCCTGCGGTCACCCCGGTTTACGTGGTGAATTCTTCAATCTGTTCATCAACGGGAACTTCAAAGGATATTACAGCCTGATTGAGCGACCGACGGATCTTTTGTTTAATCAACTCAACAATACCGATGCTGAATGGGATATCATCAGGACCTTTGGGGTCAAGTCCGGTGATGACCAAAGCTGGAAAGAGTTGCTCGCATGGACGGACAGCCAGCGACCGAAGGAAGAAGTCTGGCAAGCCATTCGTAAACGTTTGGATCTCGTGAATTTTGCGGACTATATTCTGATGACCGATTATGTGAGTTTGGGTGACTGGCCGGATAACAACTGGATTGTAATCCGTAACCGCAGTCAAAATGGTCGATTTCAATTTGTTATCTGGGATGCGGACGCCAGTTTCGCCCCCTGCTGTGTGAATCGAAATAACATCGACCAAGTGCTGCTGGATCCCAATGTCGATGAGACCCCGATTCCCCGCCTGTATCGAACTCTCCTCGCCAACAAAAAATTCCAGACCTTGTTAAAAGATCGGATCCATAAACTCTTTTCGGATCAGGGTCCATTGACAGCCGAGGCAGCAGGTAGAATCTTCCGACAAATCCGAGAGGAAGTTTTCCCAATCACCCGGCACCTTTACGGCGTATCCGCGATTGGAGCCGGTGTCAGCCCCCTGCCGGATTATGAAACTCAGTTCATTGCAGACCGGCACAAGATTGTCCTCGACCAGCACCGGAAGCGCGGTTGGATTCCAAATGCACAGCCACCGACTTGGCGGCAAGTGACTGATCCAGAAGCCTTCCAGGATCGGCTCACCCTGGAAGGGGCGGATCCTGAAGGACGGATCTTTTTCACTTTGGACGGCCGTGACCCAATCGACATCCACGGGACAATCTCCAGCTCGTCTTACAATTCGCCTGTCATTCTGCCTTATTCGGTTCCTTTGAAAGCAAGAACCCTGATAGACGGGGAATGGAGCGCCCTGACCGAAAGTTTCCTTTCGGTGGAGAACCAGATTACGCCATCCATCGTTGTAAGTGAGCTGATGTACCACTCGACCATAGAAGAGGAACCCACTGCAGGTTCCCTGGAATTTGTAGAGATTCTAAATGTGGAACCACAGACCGTTTATCTCGGTAATGCCCTGTTTACAGAAGGAATCCAATTCCAATTCCCACCCGACACCGTTCTCGACACCGGGCAAACCCTAATACTGACGAATGATCCCGACCTCTTTGAACAGATATACGCCTTTCAGCCATTTGGCCGATTTCAAGGGCGTCTTTCCAACGGTGGTGAAACGCTGACTTTGATCGATCAGAATAACGCGCTGCTTTTCTCTTTTCGGTACGATGACAAATCCCCATGGCCCGAAGCTGCGGACGGACAGGGATTCTCATTGACTCTAATGGCTCCGAATCGGGATTCCGATTTAAGCGATCCCACCCAATGGACAACTGAAGGCATTCCGGGCGGCACACCGGGCTCATTGGACTTCACACGGCACACCCGTTTCGCCGACTGGATCCAAGCATTCTTCCCCGACCCGCGAACAGATTCCGGGGATCTCCTCCCGGGAGGAGATCCTGACGCTGATGGCGTGCCAAACCTCTTGGAATACACGTTGGGTTTGAGTGCGATTCGTCCGGAATTCAGACCAAACCTTTTCTCGGTAGTGGTATCTACAACAAAGCCGGAGTTGTCCATCCAATACTTCCGACTTACCAAAACCGAAAACCTGAACATCGAATGGCAACAATCCGAAGACCTGATAAACTGGCAATCATTACCGTCTTCCCTGTGGAGATTTAAAGAGTTCAAAACTCCAACGGGCTCCCCCGGAATCTCCAAAATTGAATTGTCACTTACTTCAAAACAGACTTTACGCCCGGGAACAGTTTTTTTCAGGATGACGGTCTCCCTGAAACAGTAAACTCCCAAACATCCTCGAAAGGGCAGCGAGCCCTTATGCCACTTGGTAAAGCCAGATCTGGTCATCCAAATCATCCAAAGGAAAACGGCGACACCGTCACGCGCACCAAACCGCTGCCGCAATCCAGCGTGCTCCAGAACTCCGGTAGGTTTTGGAGTGCGTGCGACGAAGTCGCCGCTTTGATCCGAGAGGAAGACAGAGACAAACCGGATAAGATATTCTTAACCGAATGACAGTGTGGCGAGCCGCCTTGATGGGAAGTCCGCCAAACCATCAGGGAACCAATTCCCAATCGTCCGGAAGATTCCAATCCAGGACGATCTCACGAATGATGTCGGTGTTCTCCATAATAAAGAGCGTTAGGTCTCCATGGTGTTCCCCTCCCTGATGACGAAATAGGATGTCCGGCTGACGGTCTCCATTCATATCAAGAATTCCAGAGGTTCGCACATTTCCACCAGCGCCATCCGGTTTATCGAAAAGGAAAGTCTGGG
>LWDU01034383.1_pt1 | contig 10979 bp, 12 predicted proteins | sample 727161 | NCBI WGS metagenome assembly LWDU01 (sample SAMN04566230, study PRJNA314399) | hydrothermal vent metagenome | isolation source: deep sea hydrothermal plume seawater | place: Mexico: Gulf of California, Guaymas Basin | collected 2004-07-11 | reverse complement strand
TAAATTTTAAACATCCTATAGGGCTTGCTGCAGGATTCGATAAGAATGCAGAAGCCTTTCATAAAATAGATAAATTGGGCCTCTCTCATGTAGAAATAGGAACGATTACGCCTAAATATCAAGCAGGAAACGATAAACCGCGCGTCTTTAGACTTCATCAAGATAAAGCTATTATTAATAGACTAGGTTTTCCTAGCAAAGGGTTATCTTATGTAAAGAAACGTTTAGAAAGATACAAATCAAATATTCCTCTTGGAATAAATATAGGATGTAATAAAGAAACTATTGACTATATTGGTGACTATTTGAAACTCACAAAAAATTTAGGACATTATGCTAATTGGCTAACTATTAATATATCATCACCTAATACACCGGGCCTTAGAAATTTACAAACGAGCAATATGCTCTCAAAACTATTGCAAACTATAGATAATGAAAGAAAAATAATAGAAAATATGAAAGGATCTTCATTACAAATTTGGTTAAAAATTGCTCCTGACTTAAATGATCAAGAATTAAAAAAACTTATTGATACTTCAATACAGAATAATATAGATGCTCTATGCATTTCTAATACGACTATTAAACGACCTAATGATTTAATCTCTAATAGTAAATTAGAAAATGGAGGACTATCTGGAAAACCTCTTTTTTCTCAATCTACAATAATGTTGGCAAAAGCCTATTTATATTCTCAGAACAATATAAAGTTTATAGGTATTGGTGGTATAGATAGTGGAGAAACAGCTTATTTAAAAATACTTGCAGGTGCTACTATTTTACAAATATATACTGGCTTAGTTTATAATGGTCCAGCCATGATAAATAAAATTAATAATGAGCTATCAGTAAAAACTGGTTCTGAAAAACTTTCAAAGATAATAGGAAGCAAAGCCTATGAAATAATAAATGGCAACTATCTAAATGATTAAGACAATAAATAATAACGTACCTTTTTATAATGATTTAAATTTCATGATAAATGATTCTGAAGGACTTATTCTAGATATATGGGGTGTATTATGGGATGGTATTAATGTGTATCCAGAGGCACTCAAAACACTTGAAAAACTTAGAAAACTTAATATTCCAATAATTCTTTTATCTAACGCTCCTAGAAAATCCGAAATAGTTAGTGAAAAATTATTAAAAATTGGTATTAGAATAGATTTATATGATAAAATCATATCTTCTGGTGATGTATGTAGAAGTGAACTGATTAGAAATGCTAGTTTAGTTCCTGGATTGAAATATTATTTTATCGGTTTAAAAGAAGATAATGATTTACTAAATAATACTAAATTTCAAGAATCTCATTCTCCTAAAGATTCAGATTTTGTATTAATAACTGGCCCACGTGATTTTAACCATACATTAAAAGATTATACTGAAGAATTAAAAGAATGTTTAAAAAATAAATTACCTATGATCTGCGCAAACCCTGATAAAATTGTTGTAAGACAGAATGGAAAAAAAATATTTTGTGCCGGTGCTATAGCAGAGGATTATAAAAAATTAGGTGGAGCTGTTAAACAATTTGGAAAGCCACATAAAAACGTTTTTTTAGAGGCTTTAAAATTTTTAAAAATGCTTTCTCCTAAAATTAATTTCAATAATGTTTCAATTATTGGTGATGGCTTAGATACAGATATTCTAGGAGGTAATTCTGTACAAATTAATACTATATTGATAACTAGTGGAATTTTATCTCACACACTTAACATTCAATATGGTCAAAGACCAGACCTTAAAAAATTAAATAAAGTTATTTCTTCTTCAGGTCACTTTCCTAACGCTGCAGTTAATGTTTTTAAAATATCTTCTTAAATTTTTTTGATAATACTATTGACTTGATTATCATAATTATTTAGAACAAATCATGAACAAAATAAATTTGATTAATCTCATAAATTTAGGTAATAAATGATATTAAACTGGCTTTACTTAGACTTAAATAGCTATTTTGCTAGTGTTGAACAACAATTACAAAAACAATTAAGAAACAAACCAATCGCAATAGTTCCAACAATGACAGATGCAACATGTGCGATAGCTGCAAGCTATGAAGCAAAAGCTTATGGCATTAAAACAGGAACCATGATTTATAAAGCAAAAAAACTATGTCCAGAATTAATATGCATAGAAGCAAATCATGAAAACTATGTTACATACCACCATAAAATATTAACTGAAATAAACAAATACATACCTATAGAAATTATTTCTTCTATAGATGAAGTTGCCTGCAAACTAATAGGTAATCAAAAACAAGAACATCAAGCACGACAACTCGCTAAAACTATAAAAAAAGGGATACAAAAAAATGTAGGTGAGTATATACGCTGTTCTATAGGTATTGCGCCTAATAGATTCCTTGCTAAAACTGCTAGTAATTTAGAAAAACCAGATGGTTTACAAATACTTTATAGCAAAGATATTCCAGAACGTATTAAACATTTCAAACTTTCTGATCTTACAGGAATAGGAAGAGCAATGGAATACCGATTAAACAAATCTGGAATTCTATCAATTTCCGAGCTTTATAATATATCCCCAAAACATATGAGAAAAATTTGGGGCAATGTTCAAGGAGAAAAGTTCTGGTATATGTTAAGAGGAAAAGAAATTACTGATATCAGAACAGAAAGAAAAACTATAGGACATAGCCATGTACTAGAACCAAAATGGAGACCCACAGAATCAGCAGAAAAAGTTATGTCTCGTTTATTACTTAAAGCCGCAAGCAGATTGAGAAGGATGGAATACTATAGTAGCAAGTTAACCCTAAGCATAAGAACAGAAAAAGGATTAAGATTAGAAGGTAAAAGTATATTTTATCGTGCATGTGATAATAAAAAAATATTAGAAGAATCAAAAAAAATATGGAAAAAACTAATTAAAAAAAAAGAAATTAAAAAAATTAAAAAAATTAGTGTGACACTTTATAATCTTACAAAAAAAACTGAGTTACAACCCGAGTTATTTCAACATTTTGATGAAAAAATAATTTTAAATACAGATCGCTTTGAAAAACTATCCCAAACTATGGATAATATTAATACTCGTTTTGGTAGAGACAGTGTAACTTTAGGAGAACTACCTAACAAAATAAAATCTTTCTCTGGAACAAGAATAGCCTTTACTAGAATTCCTGATAAACAAGAGTTTCATGAATAAAACAAACATATCATCACTTACGGAAACGAATCTTAATAGACTTTTCTTTAACTTTAGCTCTAGATTTTTGAAAAATACTAACATTTGGTTTTTTTAATAAAGGAGCTAATAACATACCTGCAAAAAAACCTCCTAAATGAGCAAACCAAGCCACTCCAGGTGAACCAGGATTAGAAAGAATAGCACTAATAACCTGACCTAAAATCCAGAACCCTAATAACAAAACGGCAGGTAACCTTAAAAAAGTTATAAATATTCCTAAAAAAACAAAAGTTCTAATACGAGCGCGCGGGTAAAAAATTAAATAAGCTCCTAAAACTCCTGATACAGCACCACTAGCACCAATCATAGGAATAGTACTATCCGGAGCTGATAATATTTGTGTAAAGGCTGCAGCTATACCACATAAAAAATAAAATAAAATAAAACGAAAATGTCCTAACGCCCCTTCTATATTATCACCAAATATCCATAAATAAAGCATATTACCCGCTAAATGCATAAAACCCCCATGCATAAACATAGAAGTAAATAAGGTAAAAATTGAAAGAAACGTTCCAGGTTGCTGCATCTTTCCAAGAAATGCTGCGGGAGTTAATCCAAAATTTGTAATTACTGTATTATTATCTTGGTATCCTAATCCTGATTGCCAAAACCAAATAATAATACATGCAATAATAATGGATATTACTAATAATGGCTTTCCTAACGCGGGATTATCATCATAAATTGGAATCATAAAAGTTATATCTCAATTAGATAAAGGAATTTGAATAGTAAAAGCTCCTCTAATATCGCCTATTTCAAAACCATAAGCTTTATCTTCAGGGTACAATTCATTAATTCTTGTTCGTAAATTTGGCTTTATATTAGAGCCATGACAAGTCAAACAAACCTTACCAGTAGGAATTGCTTTCATATATCTAAAGAAAGATTTATTATTATTGTCTGTATATACTTCCTTATAATCTATAGAATTTACAGATTCTCCTAATCTTTTTCTGTTCTCAAAATTATTTAACACATCCTTTTCCCACGAAGTAGCTACGTTATCTTTATTTCTTACCTTTAAACTAGTACGCTTTAAAAAAATGCTCTTAGAATTTGAAATTCTATCTGTTATATCTACAGCAGCAATATTACAATACTCTACCGCTGCTATTGGCCCCGATTCTTTTAAAACAGTTTTTAATGATTTTTTTAAACTCATAGCCAACTCTTTAATAGCTACCTTACCTTCTTCTTCATAAGCTAATGTATCATCAGCATATAATAGATTACTCCAAGCAAAAAAGACTATTAACAATCTTAATATAAACATTAGAAATCCTTATTAATTTAAACTTAAATAAAGAATATATTCATTAAAAAAAAAATGCATCATTTTATATTTTATTAAAAGTAATTTATAAACTCTAATTTTAATTAAATTTCTATCGTATACCTAATTGACGCGACATATAAAAAAAGTAAACTAACTTACCCCATTAAAAATACTTGGAGGATTAAACTATGGAATATGTTCGTTTAGGATCAACTGGGATAAAAGTATCAAAATTATGTTTTGGTACAATGATGTTTGCAATGGAAGAAGGTTGGAGAAATTACGCATTAGGTAAAAAAGATGCAAAGCCTGTTTTTAAAGAAGCTTTAGATGCTGGCATCAATTTTTTTGATACAGCAGATGTATACTCTAATGGCTCATGCGAAGAAGTTACTGGAGAGCTTCTGAATGAGATGGCAAAGAGAGATGAAATTGTGCTTGCTACAAAAGTTTATAATCCTATGGGAGATGGGCCAAACCAAAAAGGATTATCAAGAAAATATATTTTTAATGCAATAGACGCTTCATTATCCAGACTTAAAATGGATTATATTGACCTTTATATAATACACCGTTGGGACTATGATACTCCAATAGAAGAAACCATGGAAGCTTTACATGATATAGTAAAATCTGGGAAAGCTAGGTACATAGGAGCTTCAAGTATGTTTGCATGGCAGCTTGCCAAAGCCCAAGAGACTGCAGAAAAAAATGGATGGACAAAATTTGTTTCTATGCAAAACCATGTTAATTTGATCTATAGAGAAGAAGAAAGAGAAATGATACCATTATGTATAAATGATAATCTAGCAATCACTCCATGGAGTCCGCTTGCAAGAGGATTCTTAGCCGGCAACCGACATAAAAAAGGTGGAGGTGAAACTGATAGGTCTAAAAATGATGTTCTTGCAGATGATTATTACTATAATAGTACTGACTTTAAAATACTAGAAATGTTAATAAGTATTGCTAAAAAAGAGAACCGTCAGCCTGTTGAAGTAGCATTAGCTTGGCTATTGCAAAAGCCAGGTATAACAGCACCTATTATTGGCCCTGGCAAATTAGCACAATTAAAAACTCTGATAAATTCCTTATCATTAAAACTATCTGAAGAACAAATTATGTCATTAGAAAAACCTTATAAGCCTAAAAAAGTTTCAGGACATGTATAAACAAACATTAATTTAATTAAGAGAGCGTAATGATTGAAAATTTTATAAGTATAAAAACTAGAGACGGATTAATTGATACATTTGAAGTTAAGCCAGATGAAGGAGGTCCATTTCCAGGAATAATAATTTATATGGATGCACCGGCAATTAGAGAAGAACTAAGAGATATGGCCAGAAGACTAGCTAGCATGGGTTACTATGTTTTGCTACCAAACTTATTTTATCGTGTTGGTAAAGAAGGCTCTTACCCATTTACTTTTGCAAAAATTAGAGAAGATAAAAGTCATTTTTCAGCAATGATCAAAACTATGGATGACACAACTAATGAATTGGTAGTATCAGATACAAAATATATTTTAGATTTTTTAGACAATAATGATGAGTTAAAACATAATGGTTATGGGGCTGTAGGTTATTGTATGAGTGGCCAATATATAATTAGCATTACCTCAACTTATGCAAAAAAATTTGCGGCAGCTGCATCATTTTATGGAGTAAAAATACTTACTGATAAAGAAGATTCTCCCCATTTACAAGCTGATAAAATAAAAGCTGACTTATACTTAGCATTTGCAGAGAAAGATACCTGGATCGATGATAAAGCATTAAACAATATTAAAGAACACTTTAAGAATAATACTACGAATTTTAGAATGGAAGTTTACGAAGGAACAGAGCATGGTTTTGCTTTTCCAGATAGGCACACTTACAACAAAAATGCCGCTGAAAAGCATTGGTCTAGAATACACAACTTGTTTCAAAAATCTTTAAAAAATAAATAACAAATTAATTATTCTGCATCTGGCTGATTTTTTGGAAGAGCTTCATAAAAAGCTTTATTACTTAAACAAGTCTGATAAATACTATTTATTTTTGGGTATTTAGTCATATCAACTTCAAATCGTGCATTATTTACCACTTGTGCAAAAAGACAAATATCTACAACAGTAGGTGTATTTCCAAAACAATATGAACCAGTGTCTTTATCCTTTTGTAATACGCTTTCAAAAGGCAGAAAAGCCTTATGAACCCACTTCGAAAACCAATTTTTTACTCCTAGGTCATCTAAAGCAAGATCATCTTTTAAATAATTTAGCACATGAAGATTGTTTAACGGATGTATTTCTATAGCTATTGCATATGCCATAGAACGAACTTTAGCCTTTTCCAAAGCATTAACAGGAAAAATAGATGGAGTAGGATATATTTCATCTAAGTATTCTAAAATTGCTAAAGATTGATTTAATATAATGCCGGAAGGAAATTCTATAGTTGGTAATAGACCATAAGGATTTATTTTTAAATATTCTGTAGTTTGATGTTCACCTTTTCTTAAATGAAGAGCAGCATATTTATAGTCTATACCTTTCAAATTTAATGCAATTCGCACTCTAACAGAAGTAGAACTTCTAAAATAATTATAAAGAATTGGTTTATTTAGCAATTTTTTCTCCATTTATGAAATAGTTATACTGACTTCCCCAATACCATCTACTCCTCCAGAAACCTTATCTCCTTTATTAATTGGACCTACGCCCTCCGGAGTTCCTGTATAAATTACATCACCTGGTAAGAGAGTTATAGTTTTTGATAAAATAGAGATCATTTCTGGAACTGACCATATTAATTTATCAATATTAGAATCCTGTTTAATCACATCATTAACAGCCAACCAGATTCTAGCATCTTCTGGATGCCCTATCTTTGAAACCGGATGTAAGGAACTAATTATTGCAGATTGATCAAATCCTTTTCCTAGTTCCCATGGCCTGCCTTTATCTTTAGCTGCTTTTTGTAAATCTCTTCTAGTAAGATCAATTCCCGCACCGTACCCCCAAATTACATTTATAGATTCATCAGGTTCTATATTTTGTGCCTCTTTTCCAATAGTTACAACCATTTCCATTTCATAATGAAAATTATTAGTTTGAGGAGGATAAGGAATGATAGTATTTAACCCCTTATCAGCATTTACAATTGCATCTGTAGGTTTAGCAAAGAAAAATGGTGGCTCTCTTGAAGGATCTCTTCCCATTTCTAAAGCATGTGAGACATAATTAGCACCAACACACAATATTCTTCTAACTGGAAATTGCTCATTACTATCTATAATTTTGCATGAAGTTACCGGATTTGGTTCAAAAGCATAACTAGTAGACATATTTATAATTCCTCTCTTTTAATTAAATATAGTAAATTACTTATTAATGCATAACAGAAAAATTTACATGTAAAAAATAAGATAATTTATGCTATAGTGTATCATAATATATTTATCTGTGTAATTATTATGAGGCACGCATGTTTTCAAACATAAAAATAAATGAAAATAGATTATGGGATAGCCTTAATGAAATGGCTTTAATAGGCGCTACTGAAAAGGGTGGAGTCAACCGACAAACTTTAACAGATTTAGATAAGGAATCTAGAGATTTGTTTGTTAAATGGTGTAATGAAGAAAATTTATTAGTTACCATAGACCAAATAGGAAATATTTTTGCTAGAAGAGAAGGAAAGAATAATAATTTACCTCCTATAATGAGCGGGAGCCATTTAGATACTCAACCCACAGGGGGTAAATACGATGGTGCACTAGGTGTTTTAACAGCTTTAGAAGTTGTTAGAACTTTAAATGAAAATAATTATATAACTGAATCGCCTATAGAAATAGCAATGTGGACAAATGAAGAAGGTTGTCGTTTTCCTCCTTCCATGACAGGTTCAGCGGTATTTTCTGGTCAATATGGTTTAAATGAAGCTTTGTCAATCAAAGATCCAAGTGGATTAGAATTAGGTAATGAACTAAAAAGAATTAAATATGATGGCCCGTCACCTTGCTCTCCTAGATCTATTGCTGCTTTTATTGAAATACATATAGAACAAGGACCTATATTAGAAATGGAGAATAAAAATATTGGCATAGTAACTGGTGCTCAGGCTCAAAAATGGTACGAAATTAATATATTAGGTATGGAAGCACATGCAGGTCCAACACCTATGTCTATTAGAAAAGATGCTTTAGTAGCGGCTTCTGAAATTGTCTTGTTGGTAAATTCTATAGGCAACAATTTTCAACCTGGAGGTTGTGCTACCTGTGGTGTATTAGAAATAGGTTCTCCATCAAGAAATGTTATTCCAGGAAAATGTTTTTTAACAATAGATTTTCGACATCCTGATAATAAAATTTTAAATGCAATGGATGACAAACTACGAAAAGCTATAAAATTAATAGAAAAAAATAATAAAGTTGAAATTAAAATTCAGCAAATACTTGAATTAAAATCAAATATGTTTAATAAATCCATCAAAAATACTATTAAGGATGTTTCAAAGAAGTTAAACTACTCAGCAAAAGAAATTATTTCGGGAGCAGGACATGATGCAGTTAATATTAATACAATTGCACCGACGGCAATGATATTTATACCTTGTATAGATGGTATAAGCCATAACGAAATTGAAAATGTTTATAAAGAAGATGTAACTAAAGGTGCACAAGTATTATTACATAGCATGATTGAATTAGCCGATAATCCATCAAAAATAATTGATAACTAAATATATGACAGGACAAAAATAATGGCTGTGAATTGGACAGAAGCAAAAGTAAAAAAATTAGCAAAGCTATGGGGTAAGAATATACCAGCAAGAGACATCGCTTACAAATTAGGAGAAGGCATAACTAGAAACGCCGTAATAGGTAAGGCAAATCGTTTAGGACTTAATAAAGATATGAAGTCAAAAAATGTTATAATTACTACAAATGATAATACTGACAAAATGTTTCATTTAAAAATTAAAGGGTGTAGATGGCCATTTGGTGAACCAGGAAAGGACGATTTTCACTTTTGCGGAGAACGACAAGCATTAGGAAAGCCTTATTGTATAGATCACTGTATGTTAGCCTATAGAAAAAAAGAAATTAAATAACTATTTTTTAGATGAAGTTTTTTTTTTTGCTAAATTAGCTAACTCTTTTTTTATAGCATTTTTCACTACTTTATTCATATTTACATTAAGCCATTCTTTTAGCAGATTTTCTGTGACAATATTAACAGTCTCTTCAATTAATTTTTGAGTTTCTGATACATCAAATGTATCAGAATATTTAGAAATTTCTGCTTTTAATGCTATTGCCGTATCCTTTGATAAAATTTCTTTTGATTTTTTATTCATTACACCCTGATATTTAAAATTATATATTTATATGTCTAGTTTAAATTAAAGGTTTTGTATAAACAAGTTTTATTCAATAAGATAAATCATATTGTAATAATCTTATTTAAATAACATTTGTGATACCATCATGCTTAATTTTATTAGTAGCTCCGACAACAGTAAAAAACCTCTAATTTTTATTCATGGTATTGGAAGCACTTCTGAAACTTTTCAAAATCAAATTGAATCATTTAAAAAAGAAAATTATGTTGTATCTATTGACCTCCCAGGTTTTGGTAAATCAAAAATGCTTAAAGAAACAAGCATTTCAAATTATGCTTCAACTATTTATAATTTTCTAATTACTCAAAAAATTACAAAACCAATACTAGTAGGGCATTCATTAGGAGGAATGATAGTACAAAACATAATTACTCAATATTTAAATTATGCCGAAGCAGCAGTTCTAGTAGCTACATCTTCTAGATTCGGAAGCAAAGATCTTACTTGGCAAAATAATTATATAAATTCACGTCTTGAACCTTTAAATAAAGGTAAAACAATGGAAGATATTTCAGTAGCTGCAATTAAAAATATTATCGGCCCTTATAAGAATAAAGATGTTATCAAGTTTGCAGGAAAAATAATGTCTTCAATTTCAGTAGACGCCTATAGAGCCGCTATACTCTCTTTAATTAATTTTGATTTAAGTGAGCAGTTTACTAAAATCTCTATTCCAATTTTATTAATTGCTGGAAAAAACGATATTCAAGCTCCAGCCAAAACAATGTTAAGCATGTCAAAAAAATTTAAAAATAATAAATATATAGAAGTTAATGATTGTGGGCACTTGATACATTTAGAAAAACCTGAAATATTTAATAATGCACTAAAAAAATTTATAATTAATTTATAGGTTATCAAAAAAGGAAAATAAATGAAAAATATTACTAATGAACCTATGTTTGAAACTAAAGCTTTTAGACTTTCTAAACAAGAAGAAACCCTATGTAAGAAAGCAAGAAATCTAGGTAGTAAGAAATTTGCGAACAGAGCCTATAAATATGATGATGAAGCTATATTTCCTTCTGAAAACTATCAAGATTTGTATAATGAAGGTCTACTAGGAATATGTATCCCAAAAA
>LWDU01040487.1_pt1 | contig 10981 bp, 5 predicted proteins | sample 727161 | NCBI WGS metagenome assembly LWDU01 (sample SAMN04566230, study PRJNA314399) | hydrothermal vent metagenome | isolation source: deep sea hydrothermal plume seawater | place: Mexico: Gulf of California, Guaymas Basin | collected 2004-07-11 | reverse complement strand
TCGACGGCGACGAGATCGAGACAAGTTTCGTCCCTGGGACGGAAACTTCGATCGATCAGCGTGGTCTGTTGAGTTTCACTTCGGTCAGTGTACGCGACGGAGATGTATACCGAGTTCGCCCGGAACAAGGCCGTGGTCTTTGCCGCCACTCGAGCGGTCAGGAAAACCCTGAAGTACTTTGCGATGCTGGTTCTGTTTGCCCGCCGGTCTTGACTCGTGATCACGCCGTTTACGGAGGTTTGGATGGCAAGCTGTACATCGTGCCGTTGAATGGAGGCGAGACGGTTTCATTTGCCACTGCCTTTGGTGCCCCGATCACTGCTCCAGTTGCCGTCGCCGACGGACGTCTCTATGTCCCGTGCGAAGACGGTTATCTGTACGTTCTCGGTCCCGGAGGAAAAGCGCCGCTGCCTCTGAAGGATCTAGAAGTATGGAAAGTTCGCAGTCCGATCACGGGACCCTGGGCCGACAGTAAATTCGACTGGTATACGAATTATGGTGACTTCAGTGGCACAAATGCCAATGACCAGGGTCTGGCGCCTCCGTTGCGTATGCGATGGGCGCGGCGACTAGAAGGGACTGTCAAACATCTGCCAGTTTGCGGTGGCGGACGACTCTACATGCACACGGCCGAAGGGCAAATCATTGCGGTCGAACAAGACACGGGTCGGTTATTGTGGCGACGTTACTGGCCAGACGTCTATCTGTCGTTCACTTCGCCTCTGTACTACGACGGAAAACTGATCGTGCCCCAAGCGGGAATCAAACGGTCGCGGATGCGTTGCTTGGACGCGGCGTCTGGCGAACTGTTGTGGGACGTTCCCTTCACGGGGTCTCCAAGTTGGAGTCGACAGTTTCCACCAGTCGTCCACGACAATGTGGTGATCTACGCCTCCGGTTCCGGCAAGTACGCTGCACAGGGTACCGAAAAACCGTTCATTTTCCGCGGCTCACCGGTTCAACGCGGCGATAGCGAAGTGATGAGCTGGATCTACTCAAATGACAATCCCTACTACCCCAAAGACCATCGCCCACGAGTCTGGGCCTGGGATTTGGAAACCGGAGAAATCATCTGGGAAAAGGACTTTTCCGACTATGGACGTGGAGGAAACGATTGTGGTATCTGTTTGCTCAATGGCAAACTTTTTTATTCGGTGTTTTTCGGATACGCATCGGCCCAACGCGAGCGGCGTGGTTTACCGGCAAAGAACAACGGTCTGACAGCTTGCATCGATCCGGCGACAGGTGACGTCAAGTGGCTGACCACCGACTACTACGTGACGTCGAAGTGTACGCTCAGCGCTCGGGATCAAAAAATTTACATCGGTGGGTTCAACCGTGCAAAGGAGGGCACCGATGACCGGTTTGTTTGGTGCTTGAACGCCGCAGATGGTTCACTGGTCTGGAAATCAGATCCGGTGACTTCCGCGCTGAACGTGGTAACCGTCGGCGAGAAGTTCATTTTCTCCAACGCATTGAGGGGCAAGGGCAATGTCTTTGATAAGAAAACGGGCAAGGTGGTCAGCAGCATCGGACACAATTACGCGTGCTGCCGGTTCACTCTCTCGGAGCCCTACGTGCTTGGTGCAAATATGGACATGATCGACCTATCCTCCAACGGCAAGCTGGTTTCTACGGGACCCGCCATCGACTCGCGCGAATGCCTTGGAGCCGTGGTGTCCAACGGCCGCATCTTCTACATGTCACAGGCGAGCGGATTTGTCGTCTCACAGACATATGGAGCGGCGTCGAAGAACTTGCCAGCGGTTTGGGACCGTGAGTAGTACTGCGTTCAGTTCGGATTCAGCAACGATCGACCTATGTGTTGAGAATCTCTTTTACGACTCGACCGGCAACATCGGTCAGCCGAAAGTCGCGTCCCTTAAAACGATGCGTCAGCCTCGTGTGCTCAAGTCCAAATAGGTGCAGCAAAGTGGCGTGGAAGTCGTTGACATGCACGGGATCGCGGGTGATGTCCCAACCAAATTCGTCAGTCTTGCCGAACGTCACGCCACCTTTGACGCCCGCACCGGCCATCCAGAGACTGAATGCCCGTGGGTGGTGATCCCGACCGGTGTTCGTTTCCTCTTTGTCATTATTTTCAGCTAATGGAGTGCGGCCAAATTCGCTCGCCCAGACGACTAGTGTGGTATCCAACAGGCCTCGTTGCTTGAGGTCCGTCAGTAGCGCCGCCACCGGTTGATCGACAATGCGACAATTCTTGACTAGGCCCTCATTAATTTTTATGTGGTGATCCCATCCGACTGCACCGGCATCCGAAAAAATATTGACAAATCGCACGCCCCGTTCCACCAATCGACGCGACAGCAGGCAATTCGTCGAAAACGCTTTCTCTCGTTCGTTCGTCCGGTTGACTCCGTAGGCGGTCAGACAGCGGGATGACTCCTGCGACAGATCGATAAGATCAGGTGCAGCTGTTTGCATACGGAACGCCAGCTCATAATTCGCGATGCGGTCGTCGATTTCTGAATCGAGTGTCTCCAATCGTCGAATTCGGTTCAGTCGACTGAGCGTGTCGAGGCTGCGCCGCTGCATCTGTCGTGAGACTCCCGGTGGGTTGTTTAAGAACAGCACTGGCTCTCCCAGTCGACGGAATACGACTCCCTGATAGCTGGCTTGAAGAAAACCGTTGGACCAATTTTGAGTGCCCGCCGCGGTGGGTGTTCCGTGTTGAAGGACGACGTAGGCCGGCAGGTTCGCAGACTCGCTGCCCAGTCCGTACGTCAGCCAAGCGCCAAATGTTGGCTGGCCGACGACCGGGACTCCGCACATCATCATCAATTCTGCCGGCGCATGATTGAACGCGTTACTGTGCATTGAGCGAATCAGTGCGATGTCATCCGCATGTCTGGCGATGTTTGGAATGAGATCGGACAGTTCCATTCCAGACTCGCCATGTTGCCGAAAACGACGCGGGCTGCCCATCACGAACGCTGTGTCCTTCTTGATGAATGCAAACCTCTCTTTGTCGATCATCGATGGAGGCAGCGGTTGCCCGTGCATCTTCATCAACGTCGGCTTCGGGTCGAACAAGTCCATTTGACTTGGGCCACCTCCCATGAAAAGGAAGATGCAGGCCTTGGCTTGGGGTGCAAAGTCAGGAAGCTTGCTGGCGAGCGGCCCCGAGGGCGTCCTGCTTGTTTCCGCCGCGTCGCTTTCTTCGCGTAGCACTGACGCCAGTGCGACCGCGCCTAGGCCGCTCGCTGCGGTGGTGAAGAACCGTCGGCGTGTCGCACTCATGTGGCGGTCGACCTGGTCCATGTTCACCATCTCAATCGTGTTTGTGTTGAAATCTTGTTCATTTGGCTTTGTCCATTGATGTATCCTCTGTCTGAGTGTCCCTATTCACGGGTAATCGTCTCGTCGAGATTGAAGAGTGTGCGGGCGACCATTACCCAGGCGGCAAACTCGACCGTAGGAATAGCAGTTGACTCGCCGTCGAGTGCGGCGATCTGGGCCGCAGCAGTCGGTGAATCACGACACAATCGCAGCTGTTCGTCGTACAACGATGCCAGCTCATTCAGTTCTGCAACTGTCGGCTGCCGTCCTACAACTAGTCGCATGGCGTAGGCGAGGCGTCGCCGGTCGCTCTCCAATTTGCGTTCGCCGAAAAGTCGGTGCACGAGTGCTCGGGAGCTGTCGAGCACAACCGATTCATTCATCAAGACCAATGCGTGTAGCGGTGTGTTGGATCGTGAACGGCGAGAACATGAAACGTTGGGGTCGGCTCCGTCGAATGTCCCCATCATTGGGTACAGCATGGTGCGTTGCGTAAAGATGTACAGACTGCGTCGGTAGGAATCGGGCGGTTTGCTTGCCGGCCACTTGAATCGTGTCCCTTTTATGGCGCCATCTGGAAGCGGTGGACGGACACTTGGTCCACCGATATCGGTTTGTAGCAGTCCGCTAGATGACAAAAGGACGTCTCGCACGACTTCGCCTTCAACGCGGAACCGATTCTGACGAGCCAGCAATTCGTTGTCTGGATCAATCTCCAGCAAGTCCAAGCGAATTCGAGATGATTGGCGATACGTCGCCGAGGTGACAATCAGTCGAATTGTCTGCTTGCGACTCCAGCCGTGACGGATGAACTCTGCGGCCAGCCAGTCGAGCAGCTGCGGGTGTGTCGGACGGCTTCCCTGTGTGCCCAGGTCTTCGGTCGTCTGGACGATTCCCTTGCCGAATAGCCAATGCCAATGGCGATTGGTGGCGACTCGCGAGGTGAGCGGGTTATCGGGATGAACGAGCCACCGGGCCAGGTCCAGGCGGTCCGGGAGAATGTCTGCTCTCCGTGGTTGCAGTGGTGGTAATGCGGCGAAGGTGTGTGGTTGGACTTGTTCGCCGTGATCCAGGAAATTGCCGCGAACGTGCACATGCGTCTCGATCCGTTCGGTTCGTTCAACGATCGCCTGGGCCTTTGCCGATTTCGGATGGCCGGCCGCTGCCGCCGCAATGTCGGCCTCCTCGGCGTTGTTGAAGAAAGCAAACAATCCGTAATACTCTCGCTGAGTTAAGGGATCGTATTTGTGGTCATGGCATTCGCAACAACCGACCGTGAGGCCTAACCAGACGCTCGCCGTCGTGTTCGTGCGATCGACAACCTGTCGCACTCGGTATTCCTCTTTGTCCGAACCACCCTCAGAATTCGTCAATGTGTTGCGGTGGAATCCTGTGGCGATCTGTTGCTGAATTGTCCGGTCTTCGAGCAGGTCGCCAGCTAGCTGCTCAATTGTAAACCGATCAAATGGCAGATCGGTATTGATCGCATCGATCAGCCAGTCGCGCCAGCGGTACGCCCATGGACGCGAGCCATCGCCGCTGTAACCGTTACTGTCACCGTACCGCGCCAAATCCATCCAATGTCGGGCGAATCGTTCGCCAAAATGGGGCGACGCCAACAGGCGATCCACCAGCCTCTCGAATGAGTCTGGCCGTTTGTCTGCTGTAAACTCATCAACCTCTTTCGGTCGCGGTACGATTCCCAGCAGGTCGAGATAGAGGCGGCGGATCAGAGTGGTCTTGTCGGCTTCCTGCGACGGTCGAAGGCCGTGCTGCTCAAGCCTCTTCAAGACGAAGTGATCAACGGCATTAATTGGCCAGCTCGTCCTATCAACTTCGGGGAGCGAAAGCGGTTTCGGCGCAATGAAAGCCCAGTGCGGTTCGTACCTCGCGCCTTCTTCGATCCAGCGCCGTAGTAGCTTGATCTCCGGATCGGACAACTGACGTACTTCATCTGGCGGAGGCATGCGTTCCGAATGGTCCTCAGAAGTGATGCGAAAAAACAGTTTACTCTCGTCTGGTTTGCCGGTCGTGATCGCGCGGTCCTCGTCAACATTGGGGCCGCTGTCAGCAGGCTGATCTAGTCGTAAATTGGCTTCACGCGCATTCTTATCCGCGCCGTGACATCTGAAGCACGCGGCAGATAGAATCGGTCGGATATCGCGGTTGAATTGCAGAGGCTCTTGATCGCCGGTGCGAACTTCGTCGGCCGAGAGATTATTTGGCACGGGGGTCAGGGCGGTCGACGCGTAGGCGACAAGTAGCCAAAAAAATAGTGTTGACTTGTTGCGGTATACCATGAGTCACTGTCCGGTCAATCGTTCACGCCCGCTTGACGCTGGATCCGAATTATGTGGCCAAATTTGGCCGGCACTCCAACGACGTTTGCTAACGCTAATATATTCCTTTTGACGGTGGATTCCAGCGATTGTCAGGGGCTCTAGGCGACGATGTTCTCGCGGCGTCGCTGAGTGCGGTATGGACATTAGAGGGTGTCTTGAATACTTTGTATCGAAGGGAACGCGTTTTCCGAGTGGCGATCACTTGGACTAAAGTGTTCCTGCAGATGGTCTATCTGCAACTGACCGACCGGCAGTGGACTCCTCACTCTTCGAACTCAACGCAGGAAAGCACCGAACCACACCATGGAGTTCCTTGAGGTCCCACTGTTCGACGACGACATCTTCAAGCTGGGTGTCCGGTTCCTGTTGGATGTTTTCTTTTTGATTCTTGTCGTTTCTTTTGCGGTCTACCCGCACGATCAAAAACGGGATTTCACGTTCACGGTCGTCATGATGAACGTGATGGTCTTTTTCATTTGTTTTACGTTGAAGAAGCTAGACCTAGGCTTGGGCATGGCACTGGGTCTGTTTGCCATTTTCGCTGTGCTTAGATATCGCACCGACGCCATCAAAGCCAAGGAGATGACCTACCTGTTCATCGTGATTGGCATTGCAGTCATTAACGCTCTGTCTAACAAGAAGACCAGCTACGTAGAGTTGGTGGCCGTCAATCTTACTGTAGTTGCCGCAGCAGCGTTGATGGAGCGGTTTGCTTCTCGCGATCGACTGCGGCAACATACTTTGAGTTATGACCGACTCGACTTGCTGGCACCACACAGACGAGATGAACTGCTGGCTGATCTCAAAGAGCGAACTGGACTCGATATTTGTAAAGTAGAAGTCGCAAGAATAGATCTGCGAAAATCATCGGCAACGCTTACCATTGACTATTACATTCCAAAGCCATCGAAGCCCGACACAGGGCCTGCGAAAGAATAGCGCACGACCCGTTTAGCGGTCACTCGCATCACTGGAAGCTACGCCAACACTTCTTTGACGACATTTCCGTGCACATCCGTCAGTCGGAAATCACGACCGCGGTACCGATAGGTCAATCGCTTGTGATCGATACCTAGCACGTGCAGCATGGTCGCGTGCAAATCATGAACATCGACGATGTCTTCTGTCGCATTATAGCCGAGTTCATCGGTTGCGCCGTGAGTGATGCCGCCTTTGATTCCACCGCCGGCCATAAAGATCGAGAAGCCCTTGATGTGATGATCGCGTCCGTCACCTTGAGCCATCGGCGTACGCCCGAATTCACCTCCCCAAACGATTAGCGTTTCGTCCAACATGCCGAGACGTTTAAGGTCTTTAATCAGTGCCGTGGTGCCTCGGTCGACAAATTCCGCCGTTTTGATAATCCCCTTCTTGATGTCGCCGTGGTGATCCCAGCCGCGATGATAAAGCTGAATAAATCGTACGCCACGTTCCGCTAGTCGACGAGCGAGTAGGCAGTTTCCGGCGAAAGAACCATCGCCCCCTGTCGTTCCATACATTTCCAGTGTCTCTTTGGTTTCATTCGAAAAATCCATCAGTTGAGGAACGCTCATTTGCATCTTAAAAGCCAGTTCATACTGGGTGATGCGAGTCGCGATTTCGGGGTCGTGGACGGCGCTCTCACGGCGACGATTGAGCGTTTGCAGTGTGTCGATCACGTCGCGTTGGTCTTCGGTTGATACGCCCTTCGGGTTGCGGACATACAATACCGGATCACCGCTGGACTTGAACTGCACACCTTGGCATTGGCCCGGCAGGAACCCGCTGTGCCATTGCCTGGACGCGATCGGCTGGTTTTGCCCACCGCCGGTCGAGGTCATGACAATGAAGCCAGGTAGATCTTCACACTCGCTGCCGAGCCCATAGAGTAACCATGACCCCATCGCCGGCCGGCCGCTAATCGACGTGCCCGTGTTGATGAAAGTGTGAGCCGGGTCGTGATTTATCGCCTCGGTCTTCATGGAGCGAATGACACAGATTTCGTCGGCGATTTGTGGAATGTGTTGAAAGACTCGACTGATCTCCAGGCCCGAGTTGCCATGTCGATCGAACGGGTGATTGGGCGCCATGCAGGTCAGTTTCTGTCCCTGCAGTTGCGCGATTGGTTGGCCGATGGTGTACGAGTCTGGCATAGGTTTCCCTGCCAGTTCCGCCAGTTTCGGTTTGTTATCAAAGGTCTCTAAATGGGATGGTCCGCCTGCCATGCAGAGGAAGATCACTCGCTTCGCCTTCGCGGCAAAGTGGAGAGGATTGACGGTACCCGACCAACGCGTCGCGTGCGTTTTTTTCTCGTCGCCAGCAAAAATATTGCCTGAATTGAAACATGACGACAATGCGGCACCGCCCAACAATCCGGCCGATCCGGTCAAAAAAGTACGGCGACAAGCCGCCCGCTGGACTGGTTCGAATAGGTTCATTAGTTACTCCGTTGCAATGGTCGACGTTGTGATATCGATCCGTTGATACCGTTGCTAACCTTAGGGGCGTGTAATGGTCTCGTGTAGATTCAAGATCACTCGGGCAACTGACGTCCAGGTGGCGAGTTCGTTGGCAGGAGTATTCTCGTCCAGTGGGAATTCACCGACCGAGAGCAACAACTTGGCCGACTCATTGTCGTCGCTATAGCGTTTTGCTTGTCGTTGGTAGAATGATTCGATCTCTGACACCTCCTCCGCGTCTGGTTCTCGCGCGACGGCGCGACGGAACGCCCAGCGGATGCGTTCTTCCGGTGTCGCTCCACCACCCTCGATCATTCGCGTCGCCAGTACACGCGCCGCCTCGACATACGTCGGATCGTTTAACAATACGAGCGACTGCAGTGGTGTGTTGCTACGAGGACGTTGGGCCAGGCATTCCTCCCGGGCTGGCGCATCGAAAGCCCGCAGGCTTGGGTGCCAAAAACTGCGTCGCCAATAGGTGTACACACCGCGACGGTACAGATCCTCTCCATGGTCCTGCCGATAGGTACCATCTTTGTACAATCGATACCAATAATTTGCCGGTTGATAGGGTCTAACGCTGCGACCGTACATCTTCGGCGAGAGTAATCCACTGATGGAAAGGGCGTTGTCTCGAACCAACTCGGCCGGTAAACGAAATGTCGATTGGCGTGCCAATAGCTGGTTTTCCGGGTCGCGATTGCGGAGGTCGTCCGAGCACACGGAACTCCGACGGTATGTGTCGCTCATGACCATCAACTTCACCATGTGCTTGATGTCCCATCCGCTCTCCATAAACTCGACCGCCAACCAATCCAAGAGTTCTGGATGCGATGGCCACGCCCCCTGTGATCCAAGATCATCCAATGTGCGGCTGATTCCCTCGCCAAAGTAGATCCGCCAGAGTCGATTGACGAACACGCGGGCTGTCAGTGGATTGTCGGAATCCGTAATCCACGCCGCCAGTTCAAGTCTCGTGGCGCGGCCATCAGCAACATCGACCTTACCCATGAATACCGGAATGGCTGGTTCGACCAGAGGCCCACTTTCGTCGAGCCAATTGCCACGCGGCAGCACGCGAATCGGTCGCGGCTTACCGGCATTTGTAATGATTGTTTTTTTCCATTTCTTCTTGTCGGTGAGCTCCGCAAGTTCTTCGTCGATGGCGGTGAGCTCCGCTTGCAGGGCCTTGGCATCCGTCCCATCGCTGGGCTCGATTTGGCCGAGTGCCTTGTTTAGGGAGACGCGTTTCGACTCCAATTCTTCCCAGCGGTCGATCTGCGGCAGAGTTGGCATCGGAGTGTGCGTTGGATAACCAACGCCTCGCTCTTGAATGTCCGCGAAGAAGGCGGCGAACCGATAAAAGTCCTGCGTCGTCAAAGGGTCGTACTTGTGATCATGGCATTCGGCGCACCCCATTGTCGTGCCTAGTAAGATCGGCGCCGTATTGCGTACCCGGTCGGCCGAGTACTTGGCGAGATATTCTTTCTCTTGCGCGCCGCCTTCACTGGTCGTCTGATTCATCCGATTGAAGCCGGAGGCAATCTGGCGGCGATACTGATCGAATTTCGATCCTCCAAGCATCAAGTCGCCAGCCAGTTGTTCTGTCACGAACTCGTTGTACGGCTTATTGTCGTTGAACGCAGTTATCACCCAATCGCGATACATCCAAACGTCGCGGTGCGAGTCTTTTTGGTAACCGACAGAATCCGCATAGCGGACAAGGTCGAGCCAATAGACTGCGAGCCGCTCTCCAAATGACGGTGAAGCGAGCAGGCCGTCGACGATGTTCTCGTAGGCGTCCGCCGACTTGTCGCCAGCGAATTGATCGACTTGCGCCACGGTTGGCGGCAAGCCAACGATGTCCAGCGACAGACGGCGAATCAGTGTGGCGCGGTCCGCTGGGCCGACCGGCTCAATCCGCTCGTCTTGCAATCGCGCAAGAATGAACGCGTCGATTGAGGTCTTGATGCGATCAGCCGTTCTTGTTTTTGGCACCTTTGGCCGCTGAGGCACAATGAACGCCCAATGGCCCTCCCATTTTGCACCCTGCTCGATCCAACGCCGTAGTGTTTCTTTGTCTGCGGGTTTTAACTTCAATCGCGAATCGACTGGTGGCATTTGTTCATCGGGATCGGCGGAAGTAATGCGTTGCCACGCCTCGCTCTGTTTTAATTTTCCCGGCTCGAAGACCTTGCGGATACCCTCTTTCGCGTCTAACCGCAACTCTGCTTCACGTTTGTCGGCGTCGGCGCCGTGGCAGACAAAACATGTTTGCGACAGGATCGGGCGGACGTCGCGGTTAAACTGCACCTCTTGGGAATTCGCTCTTGCACAATTCAACATGCTTGTCGCAAAAACAAGCCACGATAACGTGAAAATAATTCGTGACATATTCACGAGGTCTTACTCCTTTCGATGCCTTACCGAGCTTGGCGCGTTGAATTTCGATGTCTGCCAAAACGAAAGACGCGTAGCGCCGTCAAGGATTGCCGATTGTTCGGACAAAAGACTTGATTATATCACGCACCCCGCACGTCGTTTACTGGCTTCGCCTATTCCTCTGCCTGCAGACTCTCAAGGCCTACCCTTAACCGCAATCCATACACTCCTGGCCCCGGCGGTTTGGGCACTTCAATCTCGACGTTCGGGTCTCGATTCGTGTTTCCGAATTTGGCGAGTTCGTGAGTGATCGCTTTGGCAAGATAGAGGGTGTGAAAGTAGATCCATCGTGACAGGGAATCTAAATCACTGGGGATTTGGAATTCAGCCATTGTCCGGCACAGTGCATACTGCCACGCCCCGTGCTGCATTTCTCCGCTGCTCTCGTACCAGTTTTGCACGATTTCGTACGCCTCGTCGATACTGTTGGCTACTACCTTGCGGTGGTCGTCGTGGAGA
>LWDU01044707.1_pt1 | contig 10983 bp, 1 predicted proteins | sample 727161 | NCBI WGS metagenome assembly LWDU01 (sample SAMN04566230, study PRJNA314399) | hydrothermal vent metagenome | isolation source: deep sea hydrothermal plume seawater | place: Mexico: Gulf of California, Guaymas Basin | collected 2004-07-11 | reverse complement strand
CATTATGTATGTAATAGTATCAGAATAACCACTTACATTACCTGAAATATCAACTGCGGACAGTCGATAGTACATGATATCGTCGGTTGGAGTTGGAAGGTCCAAAAACAATGTATCACTCATTAGAAAGGAAGAATATTGGTTTGTATAGAATAATGAATCTTCCGATTTATCCAGAATATAGTCCGCCAAATCTTCTTCAGGATTAGAATTCCATGTTAGCCTTATACCATCATCAAATTCTGCTGTTAACCCACTTGGTATCGATGGCGGCAAATTATCAATAGAACTACCTGCAAAGGAATTTGACCAAACCATTGAATCAGAATTCAGCAATCTTGTAGATATTCTACAGGTTGTTAAACAAACACTATCGGATGTAGTGTTACACAAAGTAGAGATTTCAATTGAATATACAGAATCTTCATTTGCTGGTACATAGTTCACAGAATCCCAAATAGTAGTAGTTATGTTATATTGCCAAATAACATATTGATCGATTGTATCTGAAGTGTCAATACCATCAAATTTGCTCCGTATAAATCCTAGTTCTACATTGAATCCCTCATCTTCCGGTACATCGATTATTTCATATAATATTGCATGGGATGCTAATTCGCTTGTGCCCTGAAAATATATATCAACATTGGTGTGATTAGGATCATTTGTTTCCAAAAATGCGTGTGCATTCAAATGGCCTTCATTTCTCGGCATAAAAAGAAATGATAAGGAATCAGATGTCCCTGGTTCTAACGTTAGCGGGATTTGGAAATTTGGATGAACTGACTGGTCCGTAATAAATAGTTCTGATATAACTAAATCTGCTAGGCCAACATTATTTAATTCAATACTAACTTTTGCCGTATCATAAGGATGTATCATTGGAAAATACACGCTATCAATTGATACATTGACTACTGGACCTATACCAATATTTTCCGTACCCGGTGTTGGGTACATTTCTGTCCATGTAAATGAACCATCCGAATATCTTCCAAAGGAAATATCAATTGCCTGTTCATCGAAAAGGATCGTATCCAAAACTGATGTTCCCAAATCATTAAAAAGGTATATTTGTTCACCATTTCCATCCAATTGAAAATTCAAATGATCAAAACCCTGTGCAGTATCATTATCCGCCCAAAAGACCTTAAACTCCCCTGGCAAGAGCGACAGTAATGAAGTGTCCGTGATTGTGAACATATTACTTGAGCCTGTTGGGTCATCCGTTATCATCATTCCATTTAATATTACTGTTGTATCTGTCCCGTTGTACAATTCAATAAAATCATCTGCCTCGCCATGATTATCAAAACAACTCCCATCATTTCTGGCCAGAAACTCATTGATTACAAGAGAATGATTCGAAATAGGTGCAAGTATTACTGTAAATGTAGTGTCATGCTCGAGAGAGTCTAAAACGATCGTATTTGCTACAATATTTGTCCCCTCCCATTGCACTATTTCAAACCCTGGAGATGGATTTGCAGTGATAGTAATTGGAACATTACTAAAATAGGTTCCTGTCCAAGGAAAATTAGATAATGGTATGGTATTAATTTGGATAGAACCAGAATAATTCGGCTCCATTTCAAGGGTTACCTGAAAGGTGGTGTCTAAATCAAACTTATTTTTAATGTGTGACATGATATGTGGCTGTCGTTCTATAATATAATTTTTGACATTTTGGACACCAGTAAACCAATTATTCATATTTCCTCCCCAGCGATCAGCATGAAATTCCATATCCAATGATAATATATTTTCAAGAGAATCAATGGTCCCGAAAATATTTTCATTTAAAAAAGCCGTATTCAATAAATCAGCAAAACGATTAATAAAATCGAGTCTTCCTTGATCATTTCTAATGATGGCTCTAATAATTCGATTATTATTACCATTCCATACCCTCGGGCCATCCAAACCAGTAGACCAGTCTAAATAATCTATTTCTGGATCCCCCCAGCTTACTCCATCATAAGTATAATCCATTCCTAAACCATGATCAACATCCCAAAGTAACCACCGCCATTTGTCTTCACCCGATTGAGGACGAAAATATTTCATATTATTTGCGAGCCAATCAAAATTCCCCACAAATACTTCTAATATCCAGTAATCCAAAAACTCATCATAATAGATATTATCTTTTAGGTATTGAAAATTTTCTTCCAATGTCATATCTTGGTTTTCAACAAAATCTTCCAAAGCATTATAAACTACCCAATCGCCCTCAAGTGCATTCTTATTGCCATCATAACCAAAAGTTCTTTCCAACAAATCTATTTCTTCATATCCAAATAATTCTTCTACATAATGTTTATCTTGCCTTTCTCTTAAATGATAAATCCCCCAATATGCATTATTGATATATACATGCAGTGATTGAAAAGAAGAATAACCACCGTGAGGATATAACTTCTCATAAATAGTATGTATAATTCCATCTCGTAAATGGGCTCTATTATCGTTATTGCTATTTGGGAACCGATCGTTACTTGCGTTACGAAGGATTAGTCTCTTGAAATGTTGGTAAGACCGGTTATCGAAAATGGGATAATCTACATAAGATGATCCATATTCTGTTTTAAATGAAATCTGATATGGATTCTGGGGTGAAGCACTGCCTTGGCGCTCAATTCCTGCATTCGACGAAAATCCTAAAGATCCATTTTTATCAAAATAAGAGACATGCACATCGTATTCATCCAATCCTATAGGAAAATCACTTGGGTCAATTGTTAGTGCCATTACTGGTAATTGATAATCACTATTCAGAATAAAGTTGTAGGTTTGAACCTGGCTTGGCAAAAATCCAGGTTCAATGGCTATGACTCTTATAACTGTTGTTTCCGTTAATAATAATGGCTCAGAATATTGACTAGAACCCGTATTCGGAATACTCCCATCCAAACTATAAAAAATATCAATTTCACCTTGACCTGCATATAAGGTGATCGAAAGAGGGTTAGAATAAATTCCAGGCTCTGGAAAAACAACAGCTTCTTGAGAATACTGACTACTGTCATGATTTGAGTTTAATTCACCAGGTGTTGGGTAACTCATTCCACCCCAATTTCCTGTGTAGTTTGGATATCGACCAAAGCTTACATCAGTCTGTTGTTGATCAAAATAAACTGAATCAATTAATATATTGGCAGGATTTGTCAGCATTATTTCTTCACCACCGGCGCTGAGTTTAAAACTTAAATGCTCAGGCCCCTGATCTTCATCTTCATCAGCCCAAAGTATAAGTGGCGAATCAGGATAGATATATAGAGAATCTGTGAATTGATGTTTCGTGAGGTTTGATTCTCTATCACTTATGAACCAACCATAAAGATTGACAGTATCATCTGAAACAAGTGCTAATTCTACCCAATCATCAAATTCACCTTCTGGATCTGAAATTGTAGTATCATTGGAAGCCATAAATTCATTGATAACGATTTGGGGAAATAAAAATTGACAGGTAAATAAAAAGGTAACTATAAACATATTTTGTCGGAACAATATTCTAAATAGATTCATCATTAAACTACTCACTTAAGGTAGATCATTTTTCTTACATCAGTAAAAGCATTAGTATTAAAACGATAAAAATAGATACCAGTTGGTACTTTAAGGCCAATTTTATCCCTGCCATCCCACCTGATCGTGTATGTACCTGGAATCAGAATCTTATCATTTAAGATTTTTATTTCTCTACCGAGAATATCAAAAACTGTAATCCTGGTTTGAGCCTCTTCCGGTAAAAAAAATTGTATGAGAGTCTGATCATTAAAAGGGTTGGGGTAATTTTGACCTAATTCAAAATGCATAGGGACCACTGCAAGTTCATTCAAAATATGTAAAGATGAAAGACTATTTGGCAAACCGGGGGTACCTCCAATAATTAGTGATGCCGACCAGTTTTCAGGTATAGTATTGTCCTCCATATTGATTAATTCAAGACTGGGGCCCAGATTATTTGGTGAAGACGGCCAAGGATCATTCATTCCATATTCCAAGCTGTCTGTAAGAATCATGATAGAAGAATAGAGCCGGACCTGATCCCCTTGACCAAATCCATAAGGAATTTCCCCTATGATTTGCGGCTCATGGCTATAAACAGATTGAAAAGCATCCAGATCTCTTGTTATAATTAAATACTCTTTCTCAGGTATAATAACTGAGTCAGGAAACTGAAAAAGATGGTCATTATTATCATCTTTTAATATCCACGATGATACATTCAATGAATCTTCACTGGGATTAAATAATTCGATCCAGTCATCTGAATCATAATTTGAAGATGAATTATACATAATCTCATTTATGATTACAGAACCAAAATTTAAAACTGAAGAATCAACAAGACCAAGATTTGTGCCTATAGTGCCCATGCTGGACCCAATTGAATAGTGATGCAGCTTATTATTGGATTTTAATATTGGTACGCCAGTCAAATTGGTTGAAATTGTATCATATTCACTATCATTGGTAATAGAAAATGAAACTTGAATTCCATCGGGATAAGGTCCATTTAAATGATTTGTATAATTATGAATATTATCATCATTGTTAATAGCGATAGAGTTTGTAATTCTTAATTGTCCAGTTGAAGGGGTAGAATAATTATCACCAAATCTGAATCCTATCTGATTTTCAACAGCTATAGAATGATCAATAATAACTTTTGGTGATCCCCACCCTGATTCATACCCATGCATACAATCTTTAACCAAGGTATTCAAAACTTTTATTGTATCACCACCTGAGCCCGCAATTCCTTCGTGTATCCAATCTTCAATCCAACAATTTTCAATGTTAATTCTGGCACTGTGATGATCAATAGCATCATCTTTTCCTGTAATGAAAAAGCTATTCATTATTCTTGATGGCTCGCTTATCTCGGGGTGAAGATAATCAATATGGAACCCATCATTATCTTCATCAGCAAAAATTCCATCATTATTTGGAATATTCAGCATGTATGAATGATTAAATGTTAAATATGTATAATGAAATTCCCCGCCGTGAAAAACGAAGGATATTATTGTGCTGTCAACATTCACAACACTTGTATGGGAACCCAAAGCTTTTCCAGGTGAGTATAATATAAATGAGTTGATTAAGGATAGGTTAGAATTTTCTTTTGCAAATAATATGGGTTGTCGATTTGTATGCTGCCATCCTTTATCAGGATCGCCACCAGCATTTATAAAAAAGCAGTATTTTATTTCAGAATTTGAATTATAAAACTCAAGTCCACCCCAGGGTTGATCCCAGATTTCTGAATGAAACATAACTGGGTTACCCTTTGTACCATTAATGATCAAATTGCCATGAATAATAATATTTGAGTGTTCACTCAATCTAATTTGAGAGCCGGCATTTATGATTAAACTCGCACCGCTAGGAATGTCCAAATCGCCATCAATTAGAATATTTGAATGATTCCCCCAAACGGTTTCACCCAGTGCTATTGAACCTGAAACTGTGTCTGTCTGAGCGGGTATGAACTGAGGTATTATTATCTCATTTCCCAAATTACTATTTATTTGTACTCTTATTGTTATTGGGCCAACTATACCAGTTGTATTAAGAAGAAAAGTGCCAACTCCTTTTTTGATTATTACGACCGAATCCAAAATACTTTCATTAACCAAAAGATTACCAATAATAGGTTCATTATTTTTTAGCAGATCGCCCTGATCATCATAGTGCCTAAAAACCAGCGGTTGGAATTGATTATTCTCATTCATTGAAGGTGTAATGATTCTCAAGGAATTCAAAGTATTAGTTGGTGAAAACAAAGCAGATAAATAAGTTGTGTCCGAAGCTAGGTCTACGATCAATGGATTGATATTTATAAGATCATCATTATACCATCCTTCAAAAGTATATCCAGGGTCTGGAATGGCTTCAAGAGAGACAGGAATATCCTGGAAATAGGACCCATTCCATGGAAAATCTTTTATAGAAAGTGAATTGATTCTTACATACCCTCCCACGCTCGAATTAAGTACAATTTCACCGACCCCAGGTAGTGAAAAATATTGTAGGAGTTGTTGCTTCACTATCGATGGGCGATTTTCCGCAAAGGATCTAAGATCTTCAATATTACCTTCCCAATGAGAAACCGTTCTGCCCCATCTTTCCGCTTCAAATGCAATATCAGGCGTGAGCAGGTTTACTAGAGAATCAATTTTTGATATAACATTCTCAGGTGAAAACAGCGAATTTAGAAAGTCTGAGATCCGATTAATATAGTCGGTTTTGAATTGATTATTTTGCAATAAACGAAGGGTTAAAGCATTCGGTTCTTCTAAACCGGTAGTATCATTTAAAAATGTAAATCCATTCCAATTTATGTCTGTAAAAGCCCTATCCATGTCCCAGATGGTCCATCGCCACTTTCCAGTTGGTGCATTATCTCGATAGGTGCTAACCCCCCATCCCCAACTTCTGTACTGTGAACAAATAATTAAAGCATGCAGATTTAGAAAATTATCCATGTCGATACGATTTAATGCTTCTTCATAGTTATCGCTTTCAGTGAAATCTGCCGTGCGCATAAATTCATTAAATGACATCCATTCATTTAAACTACCAAACTTTAGTTCAATGGTATTTTTTAAATATCGAATTAAATCGAAATCAAGGTATCCCGTATGGTCTTTGATAAAATGTTCGTTTATACTCTCACGTATATTATATATACCCCAGTACTGATCATTTAAGTACAGATTTGCAAAATTCCCTCGCGATGTCAGCATGCCTAATTTTTGCCAAAGATCACTCACCAAGGGGTCCCGAATTAATGTGCCCGTTGACATTTGTATGTCATCATCATAACCTGATCGCAAAACCAAATTCTTAAATGTAATGGGTTCAGTTGTTCCAAACATTGGGTATTCCAATCGATCTTGATCGTATGCATTTTTATAGAACAAGCGAAAAGATTTTTTTGGCCTTACTCTTGAAGATCTACCTTGGATACGAATCCCAGACTCGATGGAAAAGATGGTTGAATCCATGTTGAAATATTGGTTTGTAGTCCTTTTTTCCCAAAGAACACCTTGATTCAAATAATTAATATAGATACCCAAGGAATCACTCCAAAAATTGTCCGGATCAGTTATAATAGCAAGGACAGGCAATGAATAAGTCTCATTCATCAAATAAAATTGACTTTTAATAAGGCTCGGAATAAAGTCATTCTTAAACCCTCTTGCTTTTAACACAGTAGTATTTAAGATATTTATATCAGTATTGTAAAGTGGGTCATTTTCAGTTGGATCATTTCCAGTAATGGTATAATGGATTGATTGAGAATTATCGGAATTAGTAATGGAAATTGATTGAGGCTGATCAAAGTACCCTCCCCATGGTAATATGGCGGGTGTTTCTGCAATTCCTTGATGTCCAACGCCATTTTCGGACCCTATCGTTGGGGAAATAAAATAAGACCAAATATTATTATTCAGAGAATCTCGACCCATGGAAATATCCACCTGTTGGTATCCAAAAGTTTTTTGATCAATGATCGTATACCCATCAGGTCCTGTGATTATAACCATTTCACCATTTTTACTTAAACTAAATGATAAATGATTCAGTCCTTGTTCAGGTTCACCATCTGCCCATAAAACAATATACCCCCCGGCTGGTATAATGAATAGTGAATCATCTTGTGGAAATTCCCATTTATTCAAATCTTCCATATCATCTGAAAGGTAATATCCTGATAAAATGAGCGTATTTTCTGTGGGGTTATATAATTCAATCCAGTCATCATAATCACCATTTTCATCATGAGCAGCAATAAAATTACTTGCTAAATATTCATTTATTACAACTTGCCCTTTAATACTAGAAAATAGTATAAATAAAAAGATGATTTGACCAAGTTTCATTTTAAAATGTATTTTCACCATTAAAAATTAACTCCGATATTTTTTTTATTCAGCAATATCATCTTCCTTTATTGTCCCTTCTACCATCCCACAAACAAAAAACCCCACTAACGTGGGGCTTGATGTTGTCGAAAGGATAAATTACTTAAGAAGTACCATCTTCTTGGTCTGCCTGAAATCTCCTGCTTCAATACTATAAAGGTAAACACCTGCTGCTACTGGCTGACCTTGATTATTGGTGGCATTCCATTGGATAGAGTTGAACCCCGCACTTTGCTGACTGCTGACCAATTTGCGTACATCTTTTCCCATTATATTGTAAATGGTGATATTTACTAATGCGTCTTTAGGTAGATCATAACGTAGCATTGTTATTGGGTTAAAAGGATTAGGATAATTTTGATGAAGTGCATATTTATCGGGGATCAAATTCTCATTTATCGCTAGTGTGTTACTAATATCAATCATTATGTCCCATACAAGAGAAGATATTGTAGTATCAATATTATCGGTACTAAATACTGTCCATTGTCCATTAATAACTGTCTGTCCCAAGACTTCTACAATTTCAACTAGGTTTTGATAGGGGATATACAAAACCGTATCCAAGACTTCTGTATCAATAAGTATAGTTGAACTAGTATCGTAATTACCATGACATAATATGAATCGATAAGATACAACATCACCATCATCATCAGTGCTGGATTCCCATATAATTTCCTGTTCTGTTCCTTCAGAGATGTCATTTACAGTTATGGATAATTCTGTTCCATCAAGAGGACTAATAAGATCGAATGCCGATGGAGGGCTGTTTTCTTCTTGCGGTTGATTTGATACTTTGCATAGGAAACCAACATTATAAATCCAGGAATTATTCTCATTTAGCTCAGGATTACTAAACCAGCTATTAATAGTATTATATCCATTCCAGTCCACTTCATTTAATGAAGATAATATACTATTTACATTATTATTCATTGCCAGCCATAAAGAGTCTGAATCATTATTCGTTTCTAAAGTAATATCACCATTAATCGATAATAAATTATGATCAGATGATAAATAGGTTTCAGATGAAATATTTTGGATTTGAGATATTGATGAAATTTCATTTATAATATCTTCTGTAGATATGTTTTCTATTTCTTCAAAATATAAACTGCTGGTAACCGGGTCAGTAAAATTATTTTGATTGGCTTTTAGGCTATCCATATGTGCTTGATAAAGATCATTTAATAAATCATCATTTGCTATTTCATCCATTAAAATATCAAATAAATCTCCATCGCCAGTTTTCACAAATTCAACCATTTCTAATAACATACCCATTCGGTATTTATACATATAGTCAAAAAACGCAAAACCATATCTGTAAAATTCCCAATTACCGTAAGTAGCATTTACTACTTCAGCAAGAGTCATTCGATCAGATTCGTTTTGAGCGATACGGTCAACCATGGTTAAACGAGTTTGGATTCCATTTAACCTTGAACTCCCCGCCATAAATTCTGCGCCACCTTCTTCAAACCAAGTTAGCCTTTGATTATCATAAATAGGGTCTTGCCCCCACATTCCCGGAACCAGATATCTTCCTTGCAAATAATGTGAAAATTCATGTCTGAATAAATCTTCTAATGTATAGATACTTTCCTGAGGCGTGCGTTCGTAAGTAAAAAAAGTGCCCCAGGATTCAATATATATTCCACCATTATTGGTACCCAGACCATAAAGAAAATTATTATAAGTATAATCAGCCGGACTGTTATAAATAACAGCAATAAGTGAATCATCCGGGTTGCCTTCATCTAATGGTATATCATTGAGAGAGACTCTATGAAATTGAGATCTTACTTCTTTCATTGCCCAGTATAACGTTTCAATTTTTTCAGGTGTTACATTATCACCTGTTTTGAATATAATCATTTCATCATCGTATGTAGTGCGATTGGGAAGCAGCCAGTCGTGTACACTTTGCAATATTTGTCCTTCATCGATAGGTGTCCCATCTGCATATTCACAATTATAAAGCCAACAAAGCATTTCGATAGCTTCAAGGGATGGGCCTGTCCATTCTCCATATAATTGAACTACATCTGTTAAAAATTGAACGACTATTGCTTCATCATTATATAATCCAATTCGAGCATCCCAATAGACAGCATTGTTTAATAGCCATTCATTCTGATCGGTGACTGTACCATATAATCCAATGTTGGCGATCGCATTAAATAAACTGTCAACTTCACTATAAAATTCAGTGTCTTCCGGATTGAAATGATAAGAATAACTATAAAGAGAATAATAAACACCGTCTCCCAACCAGTAAATGGCATTGCTTTTATCCCAATCATCTATATAGGATTCAAAATTCTGATAAAAATCTTCAAATACACCTGCAGACTTTGTTAAAGAATGAATACTACTCATTCCAATCCCCTGATACGCACCGAAGGCTTTAACGGCTTTTGTTTGCACATCAGTTCCTAATCCAAAATTTGGATTATTAGAAATGGCATCCATTCCAGGTATCGTATTATCCATAAAATCGAAATCTCTTAAAAAATTTAAATCATCATTATAAAACGCTAGGTAAAAACCGGACCTAATTACTTCAACTAATACGCCAATCCCAAGTTCGTCATCTACTGTATAATTATTCCCTCTCTCTTCCACAGCATCGAATAATGCATGCATCCGAAGTGTATCACTATAAAATTCATAAGAATCATCAGAATATTCAAATAAACCATCTATTTCCCCCCAATCTAATGTGACAATTAAATCTATAAGTTCATCGTAGTTAAGGGTATTTAAATAATCAAAAGTATATGTCGTATCTCTATCAATGCGACTATAAGTAACAAAAGAAGATGGGATTTCAGGTCTTTCGACTAAATTCGTTTTATTATTTTTACCACATATATCTTTACTAATTTCTTTATGAATTGATGAAATGGGTGGTAAAATATTGTTCTGTTTTCCTTCTAAAGAATTAATTCCCAGAAGAATGGCAAAACAGAAATTAATATTAGCTATTTTTTTTACATTCATAGTTTTCCTTATTTCAGTAGTACCATCT
>LWDU01037715.1_pt1 | contig 10987 bp, 11 predicted proteins | sample 727161 | NCBI WGS metagenome assembly LWDU01 (sample SAMN04566230, study PRJNA314399) | hydrothermal vent metagenome | isolation source: deep sea hydrothermal plume seawater | place: Mexico: Gulf of California, Guaymas Basin | collected 2004-07-11 | reverse complement strand
AGGGCACCGCCACCAAGGACCCCGACGCCGACCAGTACCTCCGAGACGAGCCCAACGCCGTCCTCCTCGGGCTCCTCTACGACCAGCGCATCCTCGCGGAGACCGCGTTCGTCGGGCCCTACAAACTCCGCCAGCGGCTCGGGCACCTGGACATGCAGACCATCGCGGACATGGACCGCGAGGCCTTCGAGGCCGTCTTCACCGAGCCGCCTGCGGTGCACCGCTTCACCAACAAGATGGTGGACACCACCCAGTCCGTCGCCCGCATCCTCGCGGAGGAGTACGACGGCACGGCCGCTAACATCTGGCGCGAGGGCTCCCGGACGGAGGTGGAGAAGCGTGTGAAGGCGCTGTGGTCCTCCTCCTGGTGGACCTGCTGCTCTTCAACCGGAAGGCCCACAAGATCGAGTGGCGCGAGGCGGCGTGGCTCTCCGCCTTCTTCGTGGTCGCCTCGCTCGCGGTCAACGTGCTCATCTGGTGGCAGTACGGCTCGGCGCCGGGGCTGACCTTCTTCACGGCGTACATCGTGGAGAAGTCGCTCTCGGTGGACAACCTGTTCGTGATCGCCGTGCTGTTCGGCTACTTCGGCGTGCCCGCGAAGTACCAGCATCGGGTCCTGTTCTGGGGCATCTTCGGCGCCATCGTGATGCGGGCGGTGATGATCCTGCTCGGCGTCGCGCTGATCGAGCGGTTCCACTGGTTGCTCTACGTCTTCGGCGCGTTCCTAGTGCTGACCGGCGCGCGGATGTTCTGGCAGAGCGAGGAGGGATCCGACGTGGCCAGCAACCCGATCCTGCGGGCGCTCCGCCGCATCCTCCCCGTCACGAAGGGCTATCACGGCGAGCACTTCTTCATCCGCAAGCTGGGCAAGCTGTGGGTGACGCCGCTCTTCCTCGTGCTCGTGATGATCGAACTCACGGACGTGGTCTTCGCGGTGGACTCCATCCCCGCCATCCTCGGCGTGACGACGGACCCGTTCCTGGCCTACTCCTCGAACATCCTCGCCGTGACGGGCCTGCGGGCGCTGTACTTCCTGCTGGCGGGCGTGATCGAGCGGGTGCGGTACCTGCACATCGGCCTCGCGGCCGTGCTCGTGTTCATCGGCGTGAAAATGCTCTCCGCTGACTGGCTCCACTCGATGGGGCGCGAGGTGCCGGAGTGGCTCTCACTCACCATCATCACGCTCTGCATCGGGGGGGCGGCGTTGGTTTCGTGGATCGTGGACCGGCGCGAGCGGAGCCGAATCCAGCCGCCGCCCGGCACGCCCGAGCCGCGCGGCGAGCACGCGCCCGACGCCGAGCCCGTCGCAGCCGAGTAGCGCCCCGATAGCGTCCGCCAGCCGCTGGCGGTGGGGGTGAGTGGGAGGCGGCGGCACGACTGCGGGCCGTGCGGGTGTTGAAACGAGACCGGATCGCCGCAGTGCGGCGTGCGTACCATACGCGTCTCGAAAGCGCTTTCACCATGCAGGTCATCTCCTCTCCCCGTCGCCCCGGCGGCCGCCTCGGCCTCGCGCTCGCGGGCGGCGGGCCCGAAGGCGCGATCTACGAGATCGGCGTCCTCCGCGCGCTGGACGACGCGCTCGACGGCGTGGACTTCAACGACGTGCCCGTGACGGTCGGCGTCTCCGCCGGCGCGCTCGTGGGCGCGTGCCTCGCCAACGGCATCTCGACGGCGCAGATGGCCCGCTCCGTGGTCCACGAGGAGCCCGGCGAGCACCCCTTCCGCCCGGACCTCTTCCTCCGGCCCGCCGCGCGCGAGATCGGCCGTCGGATGATGTCCGTCCCCGGCCTGCTGGCGGGCTCCCTCGCCGATACCGCCCGGCGCCCCCGGACCTACGGCCTGCTGGCGACGCTGATCGAGCGGCTGAGCCGCGCCGTGCCGGTCGGGCTGTTCGACAACGCGCCGCTCCGGGACTTCCTCGTGCGGGTTTTCGCCGCGCCCGGCCGCACCGACGACTTCCGCCAGCTGGCGAACGAGCTGATCGTCGTCGCGGCGGATCTGGACGCGGGGCAGACGGTCCGCTTCGGAGACGAGGAGCACGCCGATGTCCCGATCTCTCTCGCCATCCAGGCCTCCACGGCGCTCCCGGGGCTCTACCCGCCGGTGGAGATCGACGGGCGGCATTATGTGGACGGCGTCCTCCACAAGACCGTCCACGCGAGCGTCGCGTTGGACCGGGGCGCGGAACTCGTCATCTGCGTCAACCCCATCGTGCCCGTGGACACCGCCCGTTCGGTGGAGCAGGGCGTGATGGAGCGGGGGAAGCTCGTGGACCGCGGCCTCCCGACGGTCATGAGCCAGACGCTGCGGACGCTCATCCACAGCCGCCTCGGGACCGGCCTCGCGGCCTACGAGGACCGCTACGACAAGGCCGACGTGGTCCTCTTCGAGCCCACTCCGGACGACTACACCATGTTCTTCGTCAACGTGTTCTCGTTCAGCGAGCGCAAGATGGTGCTGGAGCACGCCTACGCCAGCACGCTCCGCCAGCTGAGCAAGCGCCGCGACGAGGTGGGGCCGGTCTTCGAGCGGCACGGCATCACGCTCCGCGAGGACGTGTTGGACGCTCCGCCGGACGTCTGGGAGAGCGTGGCGCTGGGCCGCCGAAAGCGCCGCGCGCGCCGGGGCCGGGCGGTCATGCCGTCCACCGTGGCCACGCGCGACCTGCGCGACACACTGGGCGAGCTGGACACGCTGCTGAACTAGACCGCCAGCCGCTGGCGGAAGCGGTCGGCGGCCTCCCGTGGGTACGGGAGGGACACGCGACGAGCGGAGACGTAGCCTGGGAGTCGCCTTCCCCATCCTCTCACGATGCGCTCGTTCCTCCTGACCTCTCTCGCGTTCCTCCTCGTCACGCTCGCCGGATGCGCGGGCTCGCAGCCTGCCGGACCCACACTGGACGCGCGCGTCCTCGGCGAGTGGGAGAGCAACGGCGGCACCCGCTACACCTTCACGGACGCGGGGGACACCTACGGCCTGTCGGTCATCGACAACGACGGCGAGGTCTTCGAGGTGGTCTCCGTCACCTGGGCAGACGGCGTGCTCGGGTGGAGCTACGACGTGCCGAGCACGGGCTACACCGTCCGTGAGTCTGTCGTGGACGTCGGTGAGAGCCGGATTGAGGTCGAGTGGGAGAACCAGACCGGCGCTTCTGGGACGGACACCCTCACGCGGACCGAGTAACCCTCGCCGCGCTGGCGGAGGCCGCGGGCGAGCCTACCCGAGCACGCCGGAGAACGCGACGAACGCCGCCAGCGCGAGCACCTGCACGATCACGAACGGGATCACGCCGCGGTAGATGTCGGCCGTGCGGACCTCCGGCGGGGCCACGCCGCGGAGGTAGAACAGCGCGAAGCCGAAGGGCGGTGTGAGGAACGAGGTCTGGAGGTTCAGCCCGAGCATCACGCCGAACCACACGAGGTCGATGCCGACGGCCGCTGCGGCAGGCGCGAGGAGCGGCACGACGATGAACGCGATCTCGAAAAAGTCGATCACGAAGCCCAGCACGAAGACCGCGAGGTTGGCCGCGATCAGGAACCCGAGCGGTCCGCCTGGCAGCCCTGTAAGGACCTCCTCGATCCATAGGTCGCCGTAGAGCCCGCGGAAGACGAGCGCGAACGCCGTGCTGCCCAACAGCAGCGTGACGACCATCGTCGTGAGCCGGGCCGTGTCGCGCGCGGCCTCGCGGACCGTCTCCAGCGAGAGCCGCCGGTTCGCCGCCGCCAGAAGCGCCGCACCTACCGCCCCCAGCGCGCCCGCCTCGGTCGGCGTGGCGACGCCCGCGAAGATGCTCCCGAGTACGACGCCGATGAGCAGCAGCGGCGGCACCAGCACCTTGCCGACGCGGCCCGCCAGCTGGCGGAGGTCGTCGGGGCGCTCGGAGGCGGGGAGGGGAGGGGCCGCCTCGGGCCACCGCCACGCGATCACCGCGACCGTCAGCGCGAATGCCAGCGCGAGCCCGACGCCCGGGATCAGCGCGGCCCGGAACAGCGCGCCCACGCTCACGCCCAACTGATCGCCGAGCACGATCAACACCACGCTCGGTGGGATCAGCTGACCGAGCGAGCCCGCGGCCGTGATGACGCCGGTGGAGAGCCTCGGGCCGTAGCCCGCCCGCAGCATCACCGGGAGCGAGATCGTCCCCATCGCGACGACGCTCGCGCCGACCACGCCGGTCGCCGCCGCCAGCAGCGCGCCGACTCCGACGACCGCTATTGCAAGACCGCCCCGGACACCGCCGAACAGCGCGCCGATCGTCGTCAGCAGGTCTTCCGCGAGGCGGCTCCGCTGGAGCAGCGTCCCCATCAGGATGAAGTAGGGGATCGCGAGGAGGATCGGGTTCTGGAGCACGCCGAACGTGCGGTCCGCGAGGGCGAGGAGGTAGGGCCAGTCGAAGTAGCCGGTCCAGACGCCCAGCACGGCGAACGCCAGCGAGATCCCCCCGAGCACGAACGCGACGGGGTACCCGGAGAACAGCCCGGCGAGCACCGCGAGCACCATGATCGGCCCGAGCCAGTCCGCGAGGTGCGAGGCGAGCGCGGTCATCGGGCCTCGCGGGTGCGGAGGACGAGCACGGCCTTCGCGGCCTCCGCCAGCCCCTGGAGCGCGAGCAGCGCCAACGCCGCGAGCACGAGGACTTTCACCGGCCATCGCGCCAGCCCGCCGGGGTCGAGTGCGGCCTCGCGCACGGATACGCTCTGGAGGACGGCCGGCCACAGCGCCCAGAGCAGGAAGCCGCAGAAGGGCAAGAGGAGGAGCAGGCTGCCCGCGAGGTCCACCCAGGCGCGCGTGCGGGGGGAGAACCGCTGCGCGAGGACGTCCACGCGGACGTGCCCGTCGTCGCGGAGCGCCCACGCGGCGCCGAGCACGACGACCGCCGCGAACAGCATCCACTGCGCGTCGCCGAGCGCGTTGAGCGCGGGCGCGAGGCCGAGCGGACGCGCGAGGTAGCGCAGCACCGCCGCGAGCGCTCCCGCGACCGTCATCGCGATGAGCGCCCAGGAGACGGCCCGCCCGATGACGCCCGAGAGGCGATCGATGGAGCGGACGAGGCGGGGCGTGCGGTCGGACACGCGCCGAAGCTATCCGCCAGCGGGAAGAGCCGCCAGCCGCTGGCGGACGCGCTCAGCCGTTGCGTTCGATCTGCGCGATCTCGCGGGCGGAAACCGCCAGTTGGTCCACGCGCTCGTTCATCTCCACGCCGGCGTGCCCCTTGACCTTGATCCACTCGATGCGGTGGCGCTGGTTCTGCGCGTCCAGCCGTTCCCAGAGATCGCGGTTGAGGACGGGCTTCTTGTCGGCCTTTTTCCAGCCGCGCTTTTTCCACCCGCCGATCCAGTTGTCTCGGAAGGCGTTGACGAGGTAGGCGCTGTCCGAGTGGAGGCGGACGTGGCAGGGCTCGCGGAGCGCTTCGAGCGCCTCGGCCGCGGCCTGTAACTCCATCCGGTTGTTGGTCGTCTCGGTGTCGTGCCCTTTCATCTCACGCTCCACGGGCGGCGACCCGTACTGGAGCACGGCGGCCCACCCGCCGGGGCCGGGATTGCCGGAGCAGGCGCCGTCGGTGTAGATGGTGACCTCTTTCATGGTGTTCGCGGCTGGGGCATGAAGATCCGCACCGCGCGGACCTCGCGCCGGGCGGCGCGGTTGACCGCCCGCGATTTCCCCCACCTCTCACGACCATGCGTTCCCTCACGCTCGCACTCCTCGCCGCGCTGGCGGCCCCTCTCGCGGCGCAGCCGCTCCCCGTCACCGCCTCTTCCGAGGCCCGGACCGAGGGCTTCTTCATCAGCCCGCGCCTCTACGCTGCCTCGCTCACGTTGGAGGACGCCGACGAGACCGATGGCGGTGGCGGCCTGGGCCTCCGGCTCGGCTACGGCTTCAACAAGACCGTCGCGGTGTTCGTCGCGTTCGAAGGTGCCGGCATCGACCCCGGGGAGGATGGCATCCTCGGTCTGGACGAGGACTACGGGCTCGGCTCGTTCGACCTCGGCGCGCAGTTCAGCCTGCTCCCGTCCAACGCGGTCAACCCGTTCCTGCGTGTCGGCCTGAACGGCACGGCGGCGGTGATCGACGTGGACAACGTGGACAGCGATGACGACCCGCGGTTCTCGGGCGGCGGCCTCACCCTCGGCGGCGGCGCGGAATTCCGCCTCTCCGACACGCTCGGTCTGGAGGCCGCGCTGGACCTCACCGGCGGCCAGTTCAACGAGTTCGAAGGTGCCGGCTTCTCGACGACCAACTTCGACGAGATCGACTTCGGGACGGCGCGTCTCGGCCTTGGGCTCGTCTGGCGCCCGTAGCGACCGCCAGCGGACAGCGGCGACGGTGTCCGCTCGGGAGCCTCGCGCCCCTCGTTCCTCACCCGGTCTCGCCGGTCGGGGGGCGAGGGGCGCGCTACGTTTCGTCTTCCCCAGCCCTCGCCCTCGCGCCATGAAGTTCGTCGATTACGTCACCATCTCCGTCCGCAGTGGGCGCGGTGGCCCGGGCTCCGCCCACTTCCGCCGCGCGAAGTACGAGCCGAAAGGTGGCCCCGACGGCGGCGACGGTGGTGCGGGCGGCAGCGTGATCCTCGAAGGTGACGAGAGCCTCTACACGCTCCTGGACCTCCGGTACAACCGGCACCACTTCGCGGAAAGCGGCCAGCCGGGGCAGGGCTCGCAGAAGTCCGGCAAGTCCGGGAATGACATCGTGCTGCGGGTTCCGTTGGGGACGGTCGTGCGCGACGGCGAGTCGGACGAGTTGCTCGGCGAGATCACGGACCACGGCCAGCAGGTCACGCTCGCGCAAGGCGGCAAGGGTGGACTGGGCAACGTCCACTTCAAGTCCTCCACGCGGCAGTCGCCGCGGTACGCGCAGCCGGGCCTCCCGGGTGAGGAGCGTGAGGTCACGCTGGAGCTGAAGCTGCTGGCGGACGTGGGCCTCGTGGGCTTCCCGAACGCGGGGAAGAGCACGCTCGTGAGCGCGCTGAGCGCCGCCAAGCCCAAGATCGCGGACTACCCGTTCACGACGCTGGAGCCCAGCCTCGGGATGGTCTACATGGGCGACTGGCGGTCGTTCGTGATCGCGGACATCCCGGGTCTGATCGAGGGCGCCAGCGAGGGGAAGGGGCTCGGCATCCGGTTTCTCAAGCACGTGGAGCGCAACGCCGTGCTCCTGTTCTGCATCCCGGCAGACGAGGAGTCGCCGGGCGAGGCGTATCGGACGCTGCTCGGTGAACTGGAGGCGTTCAGCCCGCACCTCATGGACAAGCCGCGGCTCGTCGCGCTGACGAAGATGGACATCGTCGGGCCGGAGCTGGCGGACGCGTGGGTGGCGGAGATGCGCCAGCGCTTCCCCGAGGGCGTGGACGTGCTGCCGATCTCGTCCGTCGCGCGGCGGGGGCTGGAGCCGCTGAAGGAGGCGCTCTGGTCGCGGATCGAGAAGGCCCGCGGCTGACCCGCTGGCGGAGCCTCCGGGCGACCTGCATACAAACGCCCGCTGACGACGAGCGCCAGCGGGCGGCGGGACGGCTCCGGGGCCACGTGTAGGCCGATCTGGATTCGCCAGACAGAGCCTAGTTCATCGTGCGGAGTGAGAGCTGGAGCCGCACGTCCGCGCGCGTGATGCCGGAGTAGTCATTGGAGACCTCCTCCAGGTTCACGCCTTCGAGGAAGACGTTGCTGGAAAGCCGCCCGTTTCCGGCGTCGAACTCGACCGAGCGCGGCATGAGCACGTCGCCGAGGTCGCCCACGTCGCGGAAGCGGAGGCGCACGGTGCGGCCAGAGATCTCGTAGCTGCCGATGCCGTAGGTCTCGTCCACACGGTCGCCGCGGAGGCGCTCGATGCGGGCCTCGCCGGTTTCCGTTAGCACGAGCGTGAGATCGCGCGAGACCTCGTCGCCCAGGAGGTCGAGGTCGCGGAGAGATTCCGCGGTCGGCTGGATCTCGTACTCGGTGAAGCTGTAGCGGCCGGCGACCTCGAACGGGGTCAGGTCGGCCGCGCCGCCGAGGAGGCCGCAGCCGGAGAGGAAGAGGATCGTCGCGAGAAGAGTAAGGGCGCGCATGGCACGTGGAGGCGGGGGATGGATACGATACGCCCGGCCAGCGAGAACGCCAGCCGGGCGGGGACGGGCTCGCGGGGAGCCTAGAACCGAAGGATGGCGGCGGCGGGGCCGTGCTCGCTGAGCGCCTCCTTGGCCGCGTCCGAGCGGACGAGCTCCAGGCTAGCGCCCTGGGACATCGCGCGGTCCAGCATGGCCTCCACCAAGTCGGCCTCGCGCTGGATTTCTCCGCCCGTGGCCTCGTAGGTGCCCGAGGTCTGGGTGGTCAGCATCCCGCTCTCGCGGTCGATGCCGCCCTCCATGCGGGCCTCGTCGTCCACGACGAGGGTCATCACGCGCTGCTGGTTGAGCATGTCCAGCGTCTCGTCCAGGCCCACGACGGCGCGGCTGGAGAGCAGCTCCTGCACCTTCTGCACGGTTTCGACCTCCTCCTTCGCCTCCACCTCGCGCTGGGCGGGCTCGGCGGCGTCGGCGACTTCGGCGGTGGAGGCGTTGACCTCGCACGAGAAGCTCGCGGCCACGCGCTGGCGGGTGGGCTGGTCGAGCGCGTCGAGGAACTCCTTCTCCATGTCGGCGGCGCAGGAGTAGACGATGTGGCGGGCGTCGAGCTCCTTCGCGATGAGCGCCAGCGCGTGGGCGCTCTTCTGCGCCTGGTCCTTGCGGAGGTCGGCCTTCATGTCCTGGCGCTGGTCCTTGCTCGCGAAATCGGTGATCTCGAGCTCCTGTCCGGCCAGGTCGAAGACCTCTTCCACGAGGCCGATCTGGGAGAAGAAGAACCGGCTCTTGTGCGCGCTCACGAGCGCGATCACGAACCGGTCGTTCTCGTCACGGACGCGCGCCAGCGGGCGGACGTACGGCTCGCGGCCGACGTAGACGAGGTTCGGCAGCGCGATGGCAGTGCCCAACTGCTCGAACATGCCGAGCCCTTCGCAGGCGAAGAAGGCCACGCCGCGGCCGGTCCGCGGGATGCTCGTGCGGAGCGCCGCTTCCACGCGGTCCAGCTCCGCCTTCACGGCATCCGCGGCGTCCGGGTTGTCCTCCAGCGCGCGCGCGCGAAGGTCCTTCAGCACGATCTCCCACGAGTCGCCGACGCGCATCTCGGGCGTCAGCTCCATGAACACGCTGACGACGGGGGCACCGTCCGAGCGCGAGTCGTTGAGGCGCTGCAGGTGGTCGGAGGAGAGGAAGTGGAAGCCCGGGGTAGAGGTCCGTCGGCGGAGCTCACCGAGGAGGGCGTCGCGGGCGTCGGGAGAGAGGTTGCTCATCGGTTGGGAATCGTGGGAGGGAAGGGTTACGCGACGGGGTCTCCGGTGTAGGAGTCCACGGCGTCGTCGGGGTCAGAGGGGAGCGGCGCGGAGCCGATGCGCTCGCGGACCGAGGCGCGCGCGAGGTTGAGATTCTCCGCGGTGTCCTTGAGGGAGGCGTCGAGGATCTGGGCCACCTCCGAGACGGTGAGGTCGAACTCGTCGTGGAGGACGACGGCCTCCTTGACGTTCGTGTCCAGGCCGGCGGAGGTGAGGGCCTCCCGCTCGCGGTCCGAGAGCGGCTCGTTGCCGCTGGGGTCGAAGTCCACGTCGATGGGCTCCGAGCCCGCGACGATGTCCGCGTAGGTGACCACCTCGAACGGCTGGCGGAACTCGTAGAGGGCCTCCTCCACCGCGTCGTCGTTCTCCGTGGTGGGGACCTCGGCGTTGAGGGAGAGCCCCTTGGCCTGCGTGTAGCGCGCCTCGCGGCGCATGAACCGCGCGAGTGCCCGGTGCTGCACGCCGAGGAGCCAGGCCCGGAAGCTCAGCCGGTCCGAGTCGAAGCGGGTCCGGTTCTCCCAGGCCCGCACGAACGTCTCACCGACGAGCGCCTCGGGGTTGAGCGACTGCTCGTTGAGCTCGCCGGTCTCGCGGTGGAGGTCCAGCAGGCGCGTGGCGGCCTCGCGCAGGTCGTCGTGGAACGGCGCGAGGGATTCCTCGAACGCATCGCGGTCGCCGTCCAGCGCGCGGCGCCAGGTCTCGGCGGAAAAGTCAGCAGGCATGAGAAGAGAGGAGAGAGGCCTGCTTGAATGGGCGTCCGGTGGCGTAGGATCCGGGACGCCGCCGGTTCTGGGAGCCGCCGCCTCTCCTGCGCTGGCGGCCCCTTTGGGCGCGAGGGGTCCGGTGCGCGTCCGCGCTACTCCAGCGCGAGCGAGACCGCCAGCGGGAAGTGGTCGCTGACCTCGCGCGGGTCGTGGACGTGCGCGAAGACGACCTCGCGGAGCCGGGAGTACAGCCCCGGCGAGAGCAGGATGTGGTCGATGGCGGAGAGCTCGCCTTCCTCAATGACCTCGTCGCCGTCGCGGTCGTAGAGCGAGGTAAACCGCTGAGCCTGCGGGATTTCGCCGAGCACGTTGACGAGGTCGTCCTCCGGGCCGGGGCCGGCGCTCTTGATGGTGGCCATCACGTTCGTGACCGGGCGCGAGCCGGCGCGGTCCAGCACGTCGGGCTCGAAGTCGTTGAAGTCGCCGAGTACGATCACCTCGCGGCCCTGGGCCATCTCCGCCTCCAAGAGACGGCGGATGACCTCGGCCTGCGCCTCGCGCCGAGGCGCCCGCTCAGCGTCCAGCGGCCGCGCGAGGAAGTGGAGGCCGACGAGCGTCACCGGCACGCCGCCGATCGTCATCCGCGCCCACATGTTCTTGGAGACGCCGTAGGTCTGATCGCTTACGCCCACGGGCACCCGCTCGTTGGTGCGGCCCACGTCCTCCACCGCGATCCGCGAGAGGAGTCCGACGTCCTGTCCCGTGAAGGAGTCCTGCCCGTCCACGAGGTAGGCGCGGTATCCCATGTCCGAGAGCGACTCCTCGATCATCATCTCCAGCACGCGGAGGTTCTCCGTCTCCGGCATCACCACCACGTCCGCGTCCAGCTGGCGGATGCTCTGGGCGATCTCGTCTCGGTGGGCGCGGGACTTTTCGGGGTC
>LWDU01041155.1_pt1 | contig 10988 bp, 4 predicted proteins | sample 727161 | NCBI WGS metagenome assembly LWDU01 (sample SAMN04566230, study PRJNA314399) | hydrothermal vent metagenome | isolation source: deep sea hydrothermal plume seawater | place: Mexico: Gulf of California, Guaymas Basin | collected 2004-07-11 | reverse complement strand
TATTTCCAAGATTTTGAGGGCTGGAAGCATCAGGATAGAGGCCATATCTTTATTGTTAGGTAAAAATGTTTATTTTTATCGAAAAATTTATCGCTATGAAAAATCTTATTTTTTTTCTATTTTTTCCTTTTTTAACTTTTGGACAACAACTTCAATTAAATAATCCAATCATTATTAGTAGCGGATCGGCTGAAGGTTATGATAGACCAAGAGTGGTAATAACGGCTAATGAGAGTCCTTTTGTGATTTGGTCAAAAGCTACAACCCCTAAAGCTATCAGAGGTAGAAAATGGAACGGTACAGCTTTTGGGAATGCAGTAGATTTAGTGACTTCTGATTTGACGCCTACAGGATTTATAGGCCCTGAAGTTGCGGCAAAAGGAGATACTGTTTATTTAATTTTCGAGTCATTGCTGCATAGTAATCATGTTATTTATTTAAAAAAATCTTTTGATGGCGGACTTACATTTTCTGATACCATAAGAGTTTCAGATAATTCAAATACTCACAAATTTGCAATGCCTAATTTAACCGTTAGGGAAGATGGTAACCCTGTAATATCTTACATGGAAAGCACAACTAGCTGGTTGGATTGGAAACAAATGGTAAAAACTTCTTTTAATTTTGGAACAACTTTTAGTGCTGCTGTTGATGTGAGTGCTTTAGCCCCAGGAGAACCTTGTGATTGTTGTCAATCTACTTTGGTTACTAAAGGAAATAATGATGTATTCCTACTTTTTAGAAATGATGATAGTAATGTGCGTAATACTTATATTGCAAAATCAACTGATGGAGGGGTGACATTTGCCACTACTGAGGATTTGGATGATGTAAACTGGGTGCTCAATTCCTGCCCAACTTCCTCACCGGTTGGAGCAGTACTTGGTGATAGTATTATGGTAGTAAGGCGTAATGGTGGTTCAGGTATTAATGAATTGTATAAATCCAATGTGAATGCTAATGATTTGCAGAAATCTTACTTTTCAAAAGTAGAATATACAGGTAGTTCATTGCAAGATAAAGTGGAAATTTCTGCTGCAAATATTGCTACTGGTGTTTTTGTTTCAGTTTGGGAGGAAAACAGAAATGGAGTAAAAGAGTGTTTTTATAATGTGCAAGCAAGTGATGGTGAGAGCTTGCATAATGGGGTGCTTTCCGATACTACAACTTTTGGCCATAAAATTGAACCAGATATTGCTTATGGAGGACCAAATGCTGCTGATGTGTTTTCTATTGTTTATACTGCATCTACCGCACATGAAGTTCATTTCCTATACAGTCCACTTATGTTTGTTAGTGCTGTGAATGAATTAGGAGGAATGGGGAACAAACAACTTCTCAAATCTGTTGATTTACTAGGAAGAAAAGTAATTCCTGAAAGCAATAAACCGTACATTAACCTTTATAAGGATGGGAGTATGGAGCGTAAAATAGTTGTGGAGTAATTAATTTCTTCACCAGAAATAAGGAATCAATATTATTACTAGTGTAGCTTGTCTATTTTCTTTTCTAAAGAATTAAGTTTTTGTAATATCTCTTCTTCTTTTGATATTATATGGTGTTGATTTTTTTCTTGATTTTTTATATTTCTATTTTTACTGAACTCTGCAGATACAATTCCGGTTGGTACAGCAATAATTGCATAACCAAGCATCATGATAAATACGGCCACTGTTTTACCTAGAGCAGTAATAGGAACTACGTCTCCATATCCAACTGTAGTTAGAGTAACTACTGCCCAATAAATCGATTTAGGAATATTATCAAATCCATTTTGTTGCCCTTCAATGATGTACATAAGGGTTCCAAGAATGATGACCATTAAAGAGATAGATAGAATAAAAACTATTATTTTTGGTCTAGAGGATCGTAATGCTATTTGCATTGTATGGCCACTTCTAAGATAGGGCGATAATTTAAATATTCTAAATATACGAATCAATCTCATTATACGAATATCAATTAAAGAGCCAATAGGAGCGTAGAATCCTATTAAATAAGTTGGGAGAATAGAAAGTAAATCTATTATACCCATAAATGAGAAAATGTATTTTTTTGTATTTAGTGCACAGTAAATTCGTAGTGCATATTCTATTGTAAAGAATATAGTAAATATCCACTCAAGTGTCAGTAAAAAGGATCCGTATTCTTTATGGATCTCTTTATCACTATCTAGCATAACGCATATCACGGATAGTAGAATCGAATTGAGCAAAATAATATCAAAGATTTTGCCAGATTTGGTACGATACCCAAAAATAATTTCTCTTAATTTATTTTTATCCATATTCTGAGTTAAATTTTGGCGAAATTAAGTGTTTTTTGAATAACAAAAGTGTTTTATCAAAAATTTACAAAAAAAGATTTAGTTATTGTTGATAAAATCAATGCTTACTCATTCTTATTATTGGATTTATTACTACATTTAAACTTCTTAAAATCAGCAGTACTTGAATAAAAATTTTCAGATATTTCGTTCCTCAGCAGGTAGTGGAAAAACATATACTCTAGCATTGAGCTTTATTGCTTTGGCCTTAAAGGGTGGGCGTTATGGTTATGAAGATTATTACCGAAAAATACTCGCCATTACCTTTACCAATAAGGCTGCATCTGAAATGAAAGAAAGGGTGTTGGATTATTTGGATAGTTTGGCAAAACAAGAAGATAAGGATGAAATACTAGGGTGGCTGAAAGAAGAGACCAAATTAGCTGAAAGTGAAATTTTCCAAAGAGCTGCTTTAATTCATCAGCATATTTTGCATCATTATGCTGATTTGGGTATTTCCACCATTGATAAATTTACCTATAAGATAGTGCGGACATTTGCAGCTGATTTGGGTCTTTCTCACAATTTTGATTTGGAAATGGATACCTATAAAATTATTCAGCCAGTTGTGGCTTTGTTGTTGGGTAAAATTTCTGCTAGTGGTGGAGATTTATCCTCTGCTTTAGTCAATTTTGCTATGCAAAAAGCTGAAGACGGGAAAAGCACTAATATTGAAAAAGATCTAGAAGATTTTGCTCAGCAGTTATTTAAAGAAGAAGTAAGCGGGTTTACAGATGGAAAATTATTAACTGTAAGTCAATGCATGCAAGTAAAAAAGGATTTGCAGGCCTCTAAAAAAAATATTGCTCAAAAAGTAGAAGATTTAGCAGACAGGGCTTGTATTTTCTTTGATGACAATGGTTTAACAAATGATCATTTTTTAAGAGGAACTTTTTACAAACATTTTAGCATTAATGTTGGGCATGAGCAGGATAAAAAATGGATGCCTTCTGAAGCACTTTTAAGAAATATAGCCAATGATGTTTGGTATGCAGATGGAAAAAAGGAGAATATAAAAGGTTTAGTTGATGCACTAAAACCTCAATTAAAGCAATTTTTTATTGAACTTATGGATTTGCTAACCGAGTATAATTCTGTAATAGCTGTCCTGAAAAATATGTATTCCATTGCTGTGCTGAATGAGTTAATGACAGAAATCAGGGCATATAAGAGAGAAAATAATATTGAGCAGATTTCAGCTTTTAACACTAAAATACATAAGGTTGTTACTAATCAACCATCTTCCTTTATTTATGAACGCTTAGGTGAGCGCTACAATCATTATTTAATAGATGAGTTTCAGGACACCTCTCTTTTGCAATGGCAAAATATACTGCCTTTAATTACTGATTCCTTAGATTATGGAAAAAGCTTAGTGGTTGGGGACGGTAAGCAATCCATTTACAGATGGAGAGGTGGGGAAGTAGAGCAGTTTTTTCAGTTGCCAAAAATCTATAAAGGGGAAGAATTGCTTTTTAAAAAAGATTGGGAAAATAAGCTAAATACTCATTTCAATCCTAATCATTTGTTAAACAATTTTAGAAGTAGAAAGCATATTATTGAATTCAATAATCAGTTTTTTGAAAATACCAAGAACTTACTTTCAAAGGATTTGATAGGTATTTATAATGAGCAAGAACAAGCTACTGATTTTGCAAAGGATGGCGGCTATGTTCATATTGAATTGTTTGGTGATAAAGAGCATGATTTTAAAGAGTTAATTCTTGAAAAGATGGTGATTGAGATTAACAAATTAGTTACTGAAAATAATTATGATTTTAAGGATGTGACTATATTGTGTAATAGTCGAAAAAGCGTGGCTTTGGTAGCAGAAAGCTTGTCAGCTGCTCGTATTCCAGTTATTTCCAATGAAGGTTTGCTCTTGCATAAATCAGCCAAAGTAAATGTAATGATTTCCTTACTAAAATACTTGCAAAACCCTAAAGATGCTATTTCGAAATCAGTAATGGCAGATTATTTATTTGGCACAGTTTTAAAAGGAGAAGATCTACATACACTTAATCTTAAAATAAAAACTGAGCAGGAGTTTAAAACTCTTTTACAACAAGCAAATATCCATTTGGATAGCGCTAAAATATTGCAAGAACCACTTTATGAAATGGCGGAGCAACTCATCCGATTATTTAAGTTGGAGGAAGATGTTTATTTAGGTTTCTTCTTGGATGTGGTATTGGCGTATGCTGAAAAACAAGGAAGTAGCTTAACAGAATTTTTGATTTGGTGGGAAGACAGAAAGTTAAAGGAGGCTATTGTGATTCCCGAAGGAACAAATGCCGTGCAAGTAATGACTATTCATAAATCTAAAGGACTGGCTTTTAATGTGGTGATGATTCCATTTAATTGGGAAGATAGAAAAAACACCCAAGATATTTGGGTGGATACTTCAGCTCATTTTAACAAGGATTTGCCAGCCGCCTTAATTAATGGAAATAAAAATTTGGAATACTCTTACTTCAGCACCGAGTATAAAAAGGAAAAGGAGATGAGCTTGCTGGATAGTTTGAATAAATTATATGTGGCTATGACCCGTCCTAAGGAGCGTTTGTATATTTTCTCGAAATTCCTGCCTGATAAAATTCCAGCTGACTTTGTGAAGAAAGGGAACTTGAATGCCTTTTTATATCAATATGATGATAATTTTCCTATCATTATTGGAGACGGAAATGTGATGCGAGAAAATAAAGAAGAAGTACTCAATACTTTTTCAGTAGTAACAAGAAAAAAATTAGATTGGAGGGAGGTAATTTCTTTAAAACACACTGCTGAAGAAATTTGGGATACTGAAACGGTAAATGCAAAACGGGATTGGGGAAAATTACTGCATTTAGCTTTGGCTGATATTCATTATTACGAACAAAAAGATGTAGTGCTTGACAGTTTTTTAAAACTTGGAAAATGTACAAAAGAAGATTATGAAAAATTACAAATTACAATTAAGGATTTGTTAAATCATAATGAAGTAAAGCCTTATTTTACTGATAGTTGGGATGTGAAAACAGAAAAAGAAATTCTGATGGAAAATGGAAAAACCTACATTCCGGATCGTTTGTTGTTTTCAAAAAATACGAATGACGTAGTAGTTATTGACTATAAAACAGGCGTAAGACAAGATAAGCATATTCAACAAATATCGGAATATGCAATTGCTTTAGGAAAAATGGGAAAATCAAATATTAAAAAAATATTAATTTATACTTCAGAACCAGTAAAAGTCGAGGTACTATGAAGCCATTTTTAGATAAAATAGCAGCACGATTATTGCAAAAATTTCCAGATAGCATGGAGGGAGTTGCAGTAGTATTGCCTTCTAAAAGAGCGGTGGTATTTTTAAAGCATTATTTGTCCCAGAAAATTGACAAACCTATCTTTTTGCCTCAATTTTATTCCATTGAGGAGTTTACCGAAAAGCTTTCTGGGCTTGAGGTGTTGGATAATATTTCCTTGCAATTTAAATTGTATCAAACGTATCTAAAATATCCTCCGAAAAAAATAGATGCTTTTGATGATTTTTTGAAATGGAGCAATGTGTTATTGCATGATTTTAATGAGCTTGATCGGAATTTAGTAGATGCAAAATCTATTTATATCAATTTAACTAATGTAAAAGAATTGGAAAGTTGGAGTGTAGAAGATTGGAGTTTGTCAGAAGATAATTTGACAACTATGCAGAGTGATTACATTAGTTTTTTTGAAGGCATGCTCTCTTGGTATACTGATTTTAAATCAACACTATTGCAAGAACGTTTGGCCTATCAAGGGATGGCTTATAAACAAGCGTCTGAGCAAATAGAAAGCACTAAAATCAAATGGAATAAAATATGGTTTGTTGGCTTAAATGCACTCACAAAATCAGAACAAGCCATTATTGATTATTTGAAAAAAGAAGATATTGCTCGTGTTTTTTGGGATGCAGATAATTTTTATTATGAAAATCCTATGCATGAAGCTGGTGGTTTTTTGCAGGAACAAAGAGAAAAATGGTCAGAGATAGATTTTCAGGGTGTGGGGGATTATTTTGCTGCAGAAAAGCAAAGTTTTAAGGTGATTGCGTGTCCTAAAAATATCACTCAAGCAAAAGTAACTGCTGAGGTAATTAGCGGTTTTTCTGCAACAGATCTGGACAATAGTAATACGGCCATTGTTTTGGCAGATGAAGGACTTTTGTTTCCTGTACTACACAATTTACCTTCTCAAGTAAAGCAGCTAAATGTGACTATGGGTAGTCCTTTAAAAAATTCTGCTTTATTTGCTTTTATTGAAGCTTTATTTTCCATGCAGATTCATGCAAATAATTACAAGAAAAATGCTTTTTATTATAAAGATGTAATTGCAGTAGTGGAGCATCCTTATTTTTCAAAATTATCAGTAGAGAAAGAGGTAATGGCTTTCAAACGTTTTATTATTAAGGACAATATCGTATTTGTAAGCAAACATAATATTGATTCTTATTTTAAACAAAGTGATATAGCTAAAATTATTTTTAGTAGTTGGAAAAATGTACAGGATGCTGTATTGGTTTTGAATACACTTATTGAAAAATTAAGACTGCCTTTGGTGGGAAAACAAGGTTCAATTGAATCAGAAGTATTGGCTACTTTTTACAAAAGTATAACTGTTTTACAAAATCTGATTGCTGAAAATAATTTTGATTTAGAGCTTAAAACCCTGCAGGTAGTTATGCAACAATTAGTAGCCAAAGAAACCATACCATTTAAGGGTGAGCCTTTGAAAGGGGTGCAGCTTATGGGGATTTTGGAAAGCAGAACTCTTGATTTTAAAAATGTAATCATGCTGAGTGTAAATGAAGGGAAATTGCCAAAAGGGAAGGCGGTAAATTCCTTTATTCCTTATGATATGAAACGCTATTTTAAATTACCCACTTATGCCGAGAGTGATGCTGTTTTTTCCTATCACTTTTACAGATTATTGCAAAGAGCCAATAATATAACTCTTATCTATAATTCTGAAACGGATGATTTTGGTAGTGGTGAAAAAAGCAGGTTCATTACTCAATTATTAGCTGAATATAAAGGAGAGATACAAGAATTAGTTTATCAAGGAAAAGAGTTAGAAGCTCCTGCTAATTCAGAAATTATAATTCAGAATAAAGGCTTAGATAAAGAGATAAAAGCTTGGGCGGATAAAGGGGTTTCCCCTTCCGCATTGAATAAATATAATAATTGCAGTTTACAATTTTATTATCATTATTTGGCAAAAATAAGGGTGGATGACCAAGTGGATGAATATGCTGACGCAAGTACAATGGGTACAGCAATTCATGATGCTTTAGATAAATATTATCCTTTAGGTGTGCTTACTGAAAAGTTTATTAAGGACAATACAAAAACAATTCTTCAGCAGATAAAAGATAATTTTACACTAGCACTTTCGGAACAAAGCTTGCAGGAAGGTAAGAATTATTTAAGCTTGAAAGTTGCACAGAAACTAACGCAGGATTTTTTAAAATTAGAAGTTCAATTATTGCAAAAAGCGATAACGGAAAATAAACAAATTAAAATAGTTGGTAAGGAGGAAGAATTGAAATATTCCTTAAAGCTTGATGGGGTGGATTTTAATTTAATTGGAAAAGCAGATCGTGTAGATTTTAAGGGAAACACTTTGCGTATTATTGATTATAAAACAGGAAAAGTAGAAGATTCAGAAGTTATGTTTACTGAGTATGATGAAATTATTGATAATCCTAAAAAAGCAAAAGCTTTTCAATTGTTAATGTATGCGTATTTGTATTTGAAAATGAATCCTCAATATATTGATATTGATGTTGTAGCAGGAATTTTTTCTTTTAAAAACCTAAAGTCAGCTTTAATAAAGGTGAGCAAGAAAATAAGTAGCAAGGAAAAACAAATTATAAAAATTGATGCGAATGCTATGGAAGACTTTCAGCAGCAATTAGAAATTGTGCTTACCAAAATAATAAATGATGATTTTAAACAAGCTTCTGATGTAAAAGCTTGTGAATGGTGCGACTACAAATCAATTTGTAAAAAATAATTCCTATATTTGTAGAAGCTCAAGAGAAGTATAAAATTAAAAAATAATAACATACAAAAGGGATATACTTTTTAGAGATTGAAACGTATAATAGAATAATTAATAAAAAGTTGATTCTTCAATAAACAAGTTATAGCTATGAAAAAACTCTATATCATATTTTTTCTATTTTTTGGAATTCAACAGATTTCTGCACAAGACAATGTTTTTAGTTATTCTGTTCCTGAGAATATTGTAACACATAATAAACAGAATACTAAAGCTGTTAGCGTCAATAGAGTTTTTTTAGATCAGATAATATCTGAAAATTCTGCTAATTTCTTTCTAAAACTCCCCCTTATTAATGAGAGTTTTTTGAATGTGAATATGAAGAAATTTTCTGTATTAAATCAAGAACATAATTTAATCATTGAAACATCTAACGGACAGATAACAGGAGATTATGTTCCTAATTTTCAATCCTATTATATTTTATTTGAAGGTAATTCAATAGGAACATTCTTATGTTTTGAAAATACTATTATTATAAGTTATAAATACAATAACAGGCAATTTGAAATAAACAAAATAGATAATGAATTTCTGTTATTTGATATAAACGATTGTTTGATAAGCAAAACTTTTTCTTGTGAAGTAGAAGAAAAAATTGAACAGATAACTTCTGAAGAGAATTATCCAGAATCATCATCTACGAATCCTAAATGTTTGGAGTTAGCAGTTGAAGTAGATCAATATACACGCAATACATTCAGCTCAAATACCGCCACAACAAATTGGGCACATGCAATTATTGCTGGAGTTAGCCAAGTATACGCTAGTGAGGTAAATCTTAACATTTCTATTATTACTACAATTATTTGGGAAACTACTGATCCTTATGCTTCTTATATAAATGATGCTAGTAACATGCTTTCTGCTTTAAGAAATCATTGGACATCAAATAATGGATCAATTTCGAGAGATCTAGTGCATTTAATGACTAAAAGATCAAATACTGGTACAGGAGGTATTGCTTATCTTGATGTATTGTGTGATAACTCTTGGGGATACGGATTTAGTGCATCTTTAAATAATACAACAAATTTTAATTTTCCAAATCCATCATATACTTGGAACTTAATGGTTTGTAGTCATGAGATTGGTCATAATATTGAATCTCATCATACACACTGGTGTGGTTGGCCTGGAGGCCCAATTGATAATTGTGTAGATGTACAGGGTAGTTGTGCAAATAATCCTACTCCACAAGTGGGTACAATAATGAGTTATTGTCATACAACTTCTGCAGGTAGTTTAATTGACTTTCATTCTATTGTTGTTAGTAATGCTTTAACTCCTGGAATCAATGGAGCTAGTTGTTTAACTACATGTACATTTTATGGATGTACCGATCCTAATGCAACAAATTATGATCCCAATGCAACTGTTGATGATGGGAGTTGCACATATGCTCCTCCTGTTCTTACCGCAATTACTACAAATATTAGCTGTAATGGTTTATCAGATGGGAGTATAGATTTATCCGTAAATGGAGGATTATCTCCATATATTTACGTTTGGAGTAATGGATTATTTTCTCAAGATATATCAAACTTATTATCCGGAACTTATACTGTTTATGTTACGGATGCATTAGGACAAACTGTAAATGCTTCATATAATATAACTGAACCTACTGTTATTACTTCAATATATACAGTTACTAATACAACTGGTGCCGGAATGAGTAATGGATCTATTTCAGTTTCAGTTTCTGGAGGAACTCCTCCTTACACATACTATTGGATTGGATATACATCTACTTCTTCAGCGTTATATAATTTAAGTGCCGGAACATATGTTTCTTATATTTTAGATGCAAATAATTGTTATATTGTTGATTCTATAGATGTAATTGACAATGTGCCAACTCCTATACAATTAACTTACTCAGTTACAGATGTTCTTTGTACTGGAAATTCTACAGGTTCAATTGATATTACAGTTAGTGGAGGCGTGCCTCCATATTCATATTTATGGAGTAATGGATCCACTTCTGAAGATTTAACAAATATTACTGCAGGAAATTATGTTATAAATGTCACAGATGCGCAAAGTCAGAATCTATTAGATACAATTGTTGTTAATGAACCATTCCCATTATCCTTATCTTATGTAATTACCAATGAAAGTAGTATAGGGGCAAGTGATGGATCAATTGATATGACAGTGGCAGGAGGAATTGCTCCATTCTCATATTTCTGGAATACAAATCCATCAGATACAACAGAAGACATTACTAATTTAAGCGCAGGAACATATGTGGTGTATGTTGGATTTAATAATTGGACATGCTTTATTAGCGATACGGTTGTAGTATCAGTTGGATCTACTGGCTGTACAGACCCAACAGCAACTAACTACGACTCTAATGCAACTACAGATGATGGTTCATGTACTTATACTGGTAGTACTTGCGCAGAAGATGCACCAACAGGATTAAATACCACGAATGTTGTTCAAAACAGAGCTACTATAAACTGGGATAACATGAATGATGCTAACTGTATGGTAGATCAATACCGTATTAAGTTTAGAGCAGTTGGTAGTTCAACCTTCACTCAAAAGACCATGGGACAACCAGTAAATA
>LWDU01037440.1_pt1 | contig 10989 bp, 12 predicted proteins | sample 727161 | NCBI WGS metagenome assembly LWDU01 (sample SAMN04566230, study PRJNA314399) | hydrothermal vent metagenome | isolation source: deep sea hydrothermal plume seawater | place: Mexico: Gulf of California, Guaymas Basin | collected 2004-07-11 | reverse complement strand
CAGCGTCCGCGATCTGATCGACATGCTGGCCGCGCTGGAAGAAGACGGCCGCGTCGATACGAGCCGTGCGGCTGTCGTAGGCGGCTCCTATGGCGGCTATATGGTGAACGCTGTTCTGGCGCTCTATCCCGACGCATTCGATGCAGGCGCGTCGCTGTTCGGTGTCGGCAACTGGGTGACCGCGCTACAGGTCGCCTCGCCCGGCCTCAAGGCGTCCGACCGGATCGAGTATGGCGATATTCGCGAGCAGGAATGGATCGACTATTATACCGAGAACTCGCCCGTGACCCTCGCTGACCAGATCAAGGTGCCGGTCCTCTATTCGCACGGCGTGCAGGATCCGCGCATCGACATCTACGAGACAGAGATCATGGTGAAGACGCTGCGCGAGAATGGCATCGAGACCCCTTATGTCCGCATCCCGGATGAGGGTCATGGCTGGCGCAAACTTAAGAACCAGCTCTTCTATTTCCGCCGTCAGGCTGAATTCCTCGAAGAACAGCTGATGGGCGATGCCGACGCCGAATAGGCGCCTTCCTCGTTGAACGCTCTGGTCACGCGTCCCGGTTTCAGGCATCGGGGCGCGTGATGACTTTTCCACTCCGCCTCCTTTTGGTGACGGCACTCGCCATGACGGCGTTTGCCGCGAACTCTGTGCTGGCGCGCCTCGCCATGGCGACCGGCGAGGCAGGCCCGTGGAGCTTTACACTGATCCGCCTTGTCTCAGGCGCGGTCGTATTGGCGCTGATCGTCTCGCCAAAGCGCGCGATCGGGTCTGGCAGCTGGGCCTCAGGGGCCGCTCTCCTTCTTTATGCGGCGGCGTTCTCCCTCGCCTATCTGACCCTCGCTACGGGGACGGGCGCACTTATCCTGTTCGCGATTGTGCAGATCACCATGATCGGCTGGGGTATCCTGCAAGGCGAGCGGCTGGCGGCAGCGCGATGGGCAGGACTGGCGCTGGCGCTGGGTGGGCTTGTCTGGCTGCTCCTGCCGGGCCTTGAAGCCCCGCCCCTGATCGGCGCGCTGCTCATGGGCGCGGCAGGCATTGGCTGGGGCATCTATTCGCTACGCGGGCGCGGCGCGAGCCAACCGACCGTGCTGACGGCAGGAAATTTCGCGCGCGCTTCCGTGCTGGCCATCATCATTGCAGGCCCGGCACTGCCTTTCAGCGGCGAAGCTGCCCCGAGCATTGAGGGCATTGTCTACGCCCTTGCTTCTGGCGCGATCACATCAGCGCTCGGCTACGCGATCTGGTACGCCGCGCTGCGCGAGCTCAGCGCCAGCCTTGCCGCGATTGCGCAACTGACCGTGCCAGCCATCGCCGCCCTTGGCGGGGTGGTCTTCCTGAGCGAGCCGCTGACCGTGCGCTTTGCGATCTCCACAAGCCTCATCCTTGGCGGGGTCGCGCTGGCGAGCTTTGCCCGCCGCAGATCACCGAATTGATCAGCCCGCGTCTTCCTCTGCCTCCCCGGCGCCCAGCCAGTCTTCGCGGAAGCGTTCCTCTGCTGCTGACAGCTCTTCGTCACCAGCTTCCTTGCGGGTGACCTTCAGCGCAGGGTCTTCAATGAGGGTGACCGAGACAGTCCCCTCGCCGGTGCGGGAGACGTAGGCAACCTCGACAGTGTCGCCAGGCTCATGGCGTGAGAGTGCCGTCTCTACGTCGCCAGTCGAGTTGATGTCGATACGACCGACGCGGACAATCTCATCCTCGCGGTCCAGCCCGGCCTTATAGAGCGGCGTGCCGCGAACCGTGTTGGACGCAATCGTCACGACAGGGCCATCCGCCTCAAAGCTGCCACCCAGCCAGGCCTTGTCCGGATTGGCAGGCCCAAGCTGAAGCCCGGCCTGCGCCAGTAGCGGGCCGTAATCCGGCAGCGCGCCTGTCTCGACATAGTTCGCGAAGAAGCCTTTCGCGAAGGCCTCGTCACCCGTCACCTCGGCCAGCGTGTCCTTGAGGTCTTCATGTGTGTAGGGCGTCTCGGTCTTTCCGAATTTCTGCCAGAGGCGGCGCATATAATCATCGAGTGAAAGCCCATCGAACCTGCCGCGAAGTTCAAGGTCCAGCGCGAGCCCGATCATGGCCCCATAGGGATAGTAGGACACGAACGTATTGGCGTTATTGTCGGGGTCGATCGCGGTCGCTGCATCGACGAAAGGCGCACGCAGGCTCATCGCCATTGGGGACCGCAGCTCACGCCCTGCCCCGTTCACGACATAGCTGAGATTTCGGCTGAGCGTCTTCAGATATCCATCTACATCCTCTTCGCCCGCCCGCCGGATCGTCAGCGGGGCGTAGTAGGTGGTGAAGCCTTCAGCGAACCAGAGGGTGGTTGTTGGATTAGCCTTCGTGAAGTCGAAAGGCTCCAGCTCTGCCGGGCGCAGACGTTCAACATTCCAGGCATGGATGAACTCATGCGAGAGCGTGCTCAGCTGGCTGAATTCGTCCTCATAGAGGCCCTTGGTATCGCTGATGACAGTAGAGTTGCGATGCTCCATCCCGTCGCCGCTGACATGAGGAAGATAGTCGGCGATGAAAGTGTAGGTGCCATAGTCAAAGCGCGGCGCCTCTCCGAAGAGTTCGATCTGCTCATCGACCACATTCTTCGCCATCTCGGCATAGGTATCAGCGTCTTCTGGCGTGCCTTCATGGTGAATGGCGAGCCGGATTGTCTGTGCGCTGTCACCCTCCCCGATCGTCCATTCCCGCAGGTCGAAGTTTGAAAGTTCAGTCGGGCTATCCATCAGGTATTGCAGGTCCGGCGCGGTAAACGCCATCGCGGCATCTGCAGGAACGAGCTGCGTCGCCGCTTTCCAGTCTGGAGATGCAGGCTCGAAGCTGATCTCGACGGGCCGGTCCTCGAGACCCTCGGCCCAGAGCAGCGTGGCGGGCATGTTGAGATGCGCATGGGTGAGATCGATCTGCGAATAAGTGCCATCGGCCCTGTCGGCATAGAGGGTGTAAGTCACCGTCGCCTCGCCGCCATGGCCTTTGATTGTCCACGCGTATGGATCGTCCTGCGAGACGGCCAGTGCCTCTCCAGCAGCATCGACCGCGCTCAACCCATATACATTCTTGGCAAACTCATGGAGCGCGTACCGCCCCGGCGAGGCACGCGACATACGCACGGTGAGCGGCCCTTCCCCGATCTCGCGGAAAGTGACGGAGATTTCCGCCTCATGATGCGCCGCGTTCGGGAAGGACACGTCGTATGAAACCGCCGCGTCCTGCGCCCACGCACCCGTTGAAAGCAGAAGGGCTGCACTCCCCAATAGTGTTGCGCGCATGGTCCAGCTCCTTTGCCTATCTTCCCTCGCATATAAGCGGTTCGCCGGGCTGCCGACTAGGCGAATTGCTGCCTCAACGCAGCTAACCAGACGCCCTGGCGCTTCAATCCCAAGCATTCATCATCAATGATTGACGCCCGCGCCGTTCCCGGCCATTGCCTTGCGCCATGACTGAGGCCCCCGCCACCCGCAAACATGGGAAGAACGCCTTCCTGTTCGTCATCGTGTGCGTGGCGATGGACATGATGGGCTTTGGCATCATCATCCCCGTCATGCCGTCCCTGCTCGAAGAGCTGACGGGCAATCCGGCCTCAGAAACGATCGTGATCGGCGGCTATCTGATGGCCACCTATGGCATCCTCAATTTTGTAACGATGCCCACGATCGGGAATTTGTCCGACCGCTATGGCAGGCGGCCCGTCCTGCTCGTCTCCATTGCGACGCTCGGCATGGACTTCATCATCATGGGGCTCGCCGACTCAGTCTGGCTGCTCTTTGTTGGCCGCGCGCTGACCGGCATTTCATCGGCCACCTTCTCTACCGCGAACGCCTATATCGCGGACGTGACGGAGCCCGAAGAACGCGGCAAGGCGTTCGGCATGATCGGCGCTGCCTTCGGCATCGGTTTCATTCTCGGCCCGGCGATTGGCGGCCTTCTGGGCTCGATCGATACACGGCTCCCCTTTTTCGGTGCGGCCGCGCTTTCCATAGCGAACTTTATCTATGGCTTCTTCGTGCTGCCGGAATCGCTCGCGAAGGCGGACCGTCGGCCATTCGATGTGAAGCGCGCCAATCCATTCGGTGCGGTAAAGCATTTCGCGAGGCTTCCGAAAGTCGGCTGGTTCATTGTCGCCTTCGGGGTCTTCCAGTTCGCTCATAGTGTCTTTCCGTCGACCTGGAATTTCTATTCCGACATTCGCTATGACTGGTCGGAGACGCAGATCGGTCTCTCACTTGCGGCTGTGGGGCTTGGCTCCGCGGTCACGCAGGTCTTGCTGATCGGCCCGGCCATCAAGCGGTTTGGCCCTGTGCGCACTGCCCTCGGCGGTATCGGTATCATGGTGCTGGCGCTCGGCCTGTTTGCAGGTGCGGTTCAGGGCTGGATGATCTATGCCATCATTCCGCTCAGCGCGCTTGGCGGCGTGTTCGGCCCGTCCATAAATCAAATCATGTCGGGCCTGACACCGCGCAACGCCCAAGGCGAGCTGCAAGGGGCAACAGCCAGCCTCAACGCATTCTCCATCATCTTCGCCCCGCTTCTGATGACGCAGACCCTGCACGCTTTCTCGGCGCCCGATGCGCCGGTCTACTTCCCCGGCGCAGCCTTCCTGCTTGCCTCGATCCTGACGGCCTTCTGCCTCATCCCGTTCATGCTTGGCGTGCGGGCGAACCGGCGGGCCGTGTCAGAGCTTGGGCAGGACGAGAGCGCCAGCAGCTGAATGCAGCGCCCTGATCTGGTGCAGCCGCTGCGCTTGGCTTAGGAAACCATATGGCTGAACGACGCCCCGCCCTTTTCCTCGACCGCGACGGCGTCCTCAACGTCGACCGCGGCTATGTCAGCCGCATCGAGGACTTTGAGTGGATCGAGGGCGCCAAAACCTGCATCGCCAATTTCAACAGGCGCGGCTGGTATGTCTTCGTCGTCACCAACCAGTCAGGCATCGCGCGCGGCTACTATACCGAAGCCGACATGCAGGCCCTGCACGACCATATGACCGAAGAGCTGAAAGAAGCAGGCGCCTATATCGACCGCTTTTATCACGCCCCCTGGCATGAAAACGGTGAGGTCGCGCGCTATCGCAAGGCGAGCATCGACCGCAAACCAGGGCCAGGCATGCTGCTGCAGGCCATGGCGGAGTTCAACGTCAACCGCGAACAGAGCTTCCTGATCGGCGACAAGGAAACCGATCTCGATGCGGCCCGCGCTGCAGGTGTCGGGGCCTTCCTTTTCAGGGGCGGCAATCTTGGCGTTTTCGCTGAATGGGCGCTCGCCAGCTTTGAAGACGGCGTGCGCGGATGAAACGGATCGGCATCCTCGGCGGGATGAGCCCGGAAAGCACGATCATCTATTACCGCGCGCTCAATGCCGGGGCGCGTGAGCGGTCAGGCGCACTTGCGACGGCAGACTGCGTCATTGCCTCGATGAATTTCGGTGAGATACAGGCCATGCAGAAAGCGGGCGACTGGGCAGGGGCTGGAGAACACCTTGCCAGCGCGGCAAAGGGGCTTGAGGCCGCCGGCGTTGATCTCATCCTGCTTGCGACCAACACGATGCATCGCTGCGCCGACGCCATAGAAAACGCGCTCGGCGTGCCCTTTCTCCACATCGCCGATGCGACTGCAATCAGGCTGAAATCTGATGGGCGTGCGCGTCCGCTCCTGCTTGGCACGGCCTATACGATGGAGCAGGACTTCTATAAAGGCCGGCTTGCAGACCAGCATGGCCTTGGTGTGATTGTGCCCGGCGAAGCCGACCGCGCGCGCATTCACGCCATCATTTTCGATGAGCTGGTGAACGGCATTACGCGCGAGGAAAGTCGGGACGCCTTTCTCGATATCGTTCGCAAATACGGAGAAGCCGGCGCCGACAGCGTCATTCTCGGCTGCACCGAGATCGGCATGCTGCTCAATGCCAGCAACTCGCCCTTACCCGTTTATGATACGGCGTTGATCCATTGCGAAGTTGCGCTGGACCTTGCGCTTGGAGACTTGGAACGGACCTAAGGGTCCATCGGCATCATGCCGCCATCCGCGGTGACTTCATCGACGAAGCGGCGGGCCCCTTCCTCAGCCTGTTCGTCAATCTGGGCCCACTCCGCAGGCTCCATACAGACACGCTCACCAAGCATCGTGCCCATTTCCTTGATGCGGCGGCATTCGACTTCACGTCCATCCGTCGTCATCATCATCTCACTATTGGCTGATGGATCCTCGATGGCGGTACAACCGGCCAGCAGAGTTCCCACTGCGACGAGTGCGCTTGCGATCCTGATCATTGGCTTTCCCTTCAGCTTTTTCCCAGACGAAACGAAAACACGCCCGGAGATCAAGTCCCCGGGCGTGAAAATCGACTACAGGCCTGGAGAGTCCGGGCCTTGGCCGGCACCGCGTGAGCTGCCCATGAAGTCCTCGGCGCCTTCTTCGGCAGCGCGGTCAACTTCTTCCCACTCGGTCGGCTCCATGCAGACGCGCTTGCCGAGCATAGTGCCCATTTCCTTGATGCGGCGGCACTCAACCTGCGTGCCATCATCGGCCACCATCATCTCGCTGTTGGTGGACGGGTCTTCGATGGCCGTACAGCCGGCCAGAACGAAGCCCATGGCGATCAGTGCGCTTGCAATTTTAGTCATCAGGTACCTTTACATATGAATCTATGCAAAGGGCGTAACATCCCGCTGAGGGCAATTGAAAGCGCTAAAGCGGCTTCAACGTCTTTCCGTTGAGCCCGCCCATGCGGCAAACTTCCATCCACTCATCGTCCTTCACCGGCTGGACTGAGAGACGGAAGCTTGTGACGAGCGCCATATCCTCGAGTTTCTCGTTCGCCTTCACATCCTTCAGGGTCACCGATTTCGGCATGTCGCAAACAGCGCGCAGATCGACACAATCCCAGCGATCATCATCGGTGGTCTTGTCCTGCGCGCTCTCGGCTGAGACTTCGACGATGCCGACGACTTCGAGACCTTTATTGGAGTGATAAAAGAAGCCTTTGTCGCCAACTTTCATGTCGCGCATGAAATTGCGCGCCTGATAGTTGCGAATGCCGGTCCACTGCGTGCCCTTTTCGCCTGCTTCTTTCTGGTCGTCCCAGCTCCACTTGAACGGCTCGGACTTGAACAGCCAGTATGCCATCGCTGTCTCCTCTCCATGGTTTCGTGAGCTGACATAAGACGGTTCGGCGCCATTGCGACAGCGACAAACAGACATCTTCCGCCAGCATGTCAGCCCGTGCTGGATGAGAGATCAGAAACGCCGCCTAACCTGTGGCGGCCGACTGGAGGCAGGCTTCACGCACCAGAAGCTCCAGCTCGTTCCAGCCCTTATAGGCGCGAAGCTCCCGGTCCGCGCCGATCCACGCGTCCTCAAAGCTTTCGCGAAGATCATCATCGACGAGAATTGGCAACAGCGGGTCCAGGCAGACCCGGATGGTGAAACAGATCGCGCCCGTTTCGGGCAGCTTCCGGATCGTCTGGCGTTCGACACGCAGGAACAGGTCTTCAGGCTCTGCTGCAAGAGTCAGCGGGCGCTCGGGCGTGAAGCGCTGCGCGCCTGCCTGGACGGTCCAGTTGAAACGCTCGAGCACCTTGCCCGGCGCAAGATTGCTGAAGATCCGGTCCACCCGGTTGGCAAGCTCAGGGCTCCCGCCTGGAACCGGTCCATGCAGGTCATGAAGCGTGCCGCCGATCACCTCAGGCAGGGACCAGTAGGTCGGCGCCGTCACCGCCGCTGCGACAAGACGCCAGACGCCATTATCGTCAGGCTCCAGCAGGCAGAGATCATCGGACACAAGCGTCGCCGCCCTTGCGAGGGCATTCTCGAACGAGCTTTGCGATGACGTATTCACGGCCTCACCGATCATGGCGAGGAGTTCGCGCGCGGCCGGGCCGCTCAACTCCCCCAGCAGCGTCTCATCAGGCTGCTCCTCGAGTAGCATGAGCCGGTCGAGCTCACAGCCATCCATCTCCATATCCGGCAGGAGCCAGCTGCGCTCATCAATCGGCTTCAGCGCCGGAGCGACCATGGGTGGGCCATGCAGGAAAGGTAGATAAGGGGGCGTCCTAAGCGGCACGTGCCTGCCCCCAGCTCACGAACCCCGCAATTTTCGGCGTGCTCGGCAGGTACATGGTGTGCACGTCTTCCATGACGAAGCCTGCATCGGCCAGCATGGCCTTGGCATCGCGGGTCAGGTGACAGCCGCCTGCAAGCGGCTTCCAGAAGCGCTCGATGCGGCGCTGCCATTTGGCGACGCCCTGGTCAGGGGCAAGGCCATGCTCGGAGAATAGCACCTTGCCGCCCGGCTTCAGGACGCGGCGCACTTCTGCCAGCGAGCCAGCCCAGTCAGGAATGGTGCAGAGCACGAAAGTGATGACAACCGTGTCGATACTATCGTCAGGCAGCGGCACATTCTCGGCGCCCGTTTCCAGGAATTCGATCCGGTCCGCCCAGCCAAACTCGCCGGCCGCCTTACGGGCGCGCGCCATCATTTCAGGCGACGGTTCGAGTGCGTAGAGCTTTTCCAGCTTCGAGGCATCGTAGAAACCGAAATTCGTGCCCGACCCACAGCCAAGCTCCAGCACCTTGCCGGTGGCCAGCGGCACCACCTTTTCGCGCTGCTTCATGATCGGCTTGGTCGCGCAGGCGCACGAGATCAGTGGTGGTACGACGAATTTGTCCCAGAGCCCCAAAGTCAGCTCCCTCGTTCGAGTTGCTGGCGCGCGGCGGCATTGGCCGGCTCAAGGCGCAGCGCCTGCTGTGTGATCACAATGTCATAAGCGAGGCCATCTGCCATGGGGGCGTAAACAGCAGAGCCGAACTGGCTGCCCTTCACGCCAACACGCTCGCCCTGCTCGCGGGCGAGGGCAAATACATCGAGGCCGGGATTTTCCGAAAGAGCTAGACCATTGCTGGTCGCCTCGCTGACAGAGCTTGTGTTGTACCGCCGGTTCATCCGGCCTTCCATATATTCAAGCCGGTAGACGCTGTCATAGCCCAGCATGTTCGCCATCGGCTCAAAGGTGATGACACGTGCCCCAAGCGAGAACTCATCCCCGCTTAGGATACAGGGCTCACCCTCGGCGCCCGGGTCGAAACAGGTGACCTCACCGCCGCCGGCGAGATCGACATTTACGCGGTAGGCATCCTCTTCACCGCCGACCGCCGCAAACGTCACCCGCGCGACGGGCCGTTCATAGGTCAGGCGTTCATAGGTCTGCAGGTTGAGGCCAAGAAAAGTGCTGATGCCGGCGAGCCCCAGAAAGCCGATACCGAAGAGAAATCGGAGAGCTCCAGCCATGACGCGCAGCTTGAACAGACGCCCAAGCCCCGCAAAGGTCAGCATCAGGCCAACGACACCCGACAGTGCGGGCAATATCCACCAGATCAGGTCCATCTTCTCATCTCCATCGCCCCCCAAAGGCGGTTTTTCCAGCAAGACCCTAGCTCATCAGGGCAGCATGTCACCAAAATAACGCCCGCTTAACCCTGTCATTGCGGAACGTGCATGCTAGACATTCATCGAATTGGAATGTTGCGGGAGGATTTCAGATGAAAAAGTGGGCATTTCTTGCGGGCGTCTGCCTGACCGGATTGGGTGCAATGGGCGCGGGCGCGCAGGACGCGGGGAGCGACGCAGAAAGCCGCCGCTTCACGGCCGAACGCGTCTTTGACATCGAGTATGCGACCTCTCCGCAGATTTCGCCTGACGGCTCGAAGATCGTCTATGTCCGCCATTCCATGGACCAGCTAAAAGACCGCGACCGCGACCGCTGGTCACGGGCGGCGCATCGGCCGGGGCTCCGGCCTGGTCGCCCGATGGCTCGAAACTGCTCTACTCCACCGCCTCGGCTGATGGTAAGCCAGAGCTTCGCCTCCACTATCTCGACACCGGCCAGAGCTTCTCCCTCGCCCAGCTCGAATATGGCGCTGGCGGCGCGAAATGGTCGCCGGATGGCTCCAAGATCGCCTTTTCCATGTTCGTGAAGGGCGAGAAGCCAAGCTTTGCCACCGCCCCCAGCCAGCGCGAAGGCGCTGAGTGGAACGAGCCAGTCCGCGTTTTTGATGATCTGACCTTCCGCTTCGATGGCCAGGGTTATCTTGAGGAAGGCACCACGCACACTTTCGTACTCTCTGCTGATGGCGGCTCACCGCGCCAGGTCACCAAAGGCGAGGCTGATCTTGGTGGGCCTGTCTGGCTCGACAATGATACGCTGCTTGTCACAGGCAACACGGCCGAAGACGCCGAACTCGACCCGATCGAGAGCGAAATCTATGCCGTTGAGCTTTCCGATCTTTCGATGCGCCCGCTGACCAGCCGCGATGGCCCTGATTTCGGCCCTGTCGTCTCTCCGGATGGCCGCACCATCGCCTTCCGCGGCCATGACGACAATCTGAAAGCCTATGAGCAGGCCAATCTCTATCTGATGGATGCCGACGGCTCGAACGTTCGTGAGGTCGCCGCCGACTTCGACCGCGAGATCGGCGCCCTGCAATGGGCCCCGGATGGCCGCTCGCTTTACAGCGCCATTGAGAATGCCGGCAATATGGACCTCTTCCAGATCACGACGGGTGGCGACACCTCCATCGCCGTCTCGGGCCTTGGCGGCACATCCATCGGCCGGCCCTATGCGGGGGCAGACTTCTCGGTTTCGAAGACGCGTAACCCGGTCATTGCCTATACGGCTGGCACGCCTGACACTCCTGCAGATGTCGCCATCGCAGGGCCCGGTGTGAATGCACGGACGCTGACCTCGCTCAATGCTGATGTCCTGCCCTATCTCGACATGGCCCGCGTTGAGGAAGTGAAAGTCTCCTCCAGCGCCGATGGCCGTGAGATCGAGGCCTGGGTGGCCCTGCCGCCAGACTTCACTGCAGACGGCAGCTTCCCGATGATCCTCGAAATCCATGGCGGACCGTTCTCCATGTACGGCCCCTTCTTCGCGAGCGAGATCCAGCGCTATGCCGCCGAAGGCTATGTCACCGTCTGGG
>LWDU01035092.1_pt1 | contig 10991 bp, 9 predicted proteins | sample 727161 | NCBI WGS metagenome assembly LWDU01 (sample SAMN04566230, study PRJNA314399) | hydrothermal vent metagenome | isolation source: deep sea hydrothermal plume seawater | place: Mexico: Gulf of California, Guaymas Basin | collected 2004-07-11 | reverse complement strand
TAAAACCGAAATCCTTCGGTTGTTGTGTTTGTGTGTTTGCAGTCATTGTGTGCTCTCCTTCGCGCTCATTCGCTTATTTGCTCTTGTCCAGGCCTAAAATGCGCTCACCCAAAATGTTTCTTTGAATCTCGCTGGTACCGGCTGCAATTGTGCCACCGAATGAACTGAGGTACGCCTGCGGCCATTTGCCGCCATCTGGTGCGTCAACGTCGAACTGCGATAGCGTTCCACCGGCGCCCGCTATCTCCAGCGCAAGCGCAGCCGCGTCCTGCAAATATTCCGTGCCCAGAAGCTTGTCCTGCAATGTCAATCGCTGCCTGTCTGCTAACCCCGCCACACTGCGCAGTCTGCGGTTCTGTTTGATACCCACCTGGCGGATCATCATGTCCATGACCTTGTCGCGAATCACCGGATCATCGATTGCGGGTTTGCCATTCCTGGCGCAGTTCTTCGCCAGTTTCAGTAGCGGGAATTCGTTGGTATCAGAACCAGGCTGTTTTTCCTTTGCATCGGATTTGCCTTGTCCACCGGATGTTGGGGTGGTCAATGGACCAGCACCGCGTTCGTGGGCAAGTGTGGTCATGGCGACCGTCCAACCCTTGCCAACATCGTCCAGTCGATAGCTATCGTCGACAACGAGTCCTTCGAATATTTCTTCGTTAAACCCGGTTTCGCCGGTGATTTTAATCAGTGGGCGAACGGTGACGGATTTACCCAATTCTGATTTGATGGGGACGACAAAGTAGGTGAGACCATTGTATTTGTCTGACTTGTCGTTCCGCGCCAGTAGTATCATCCAGGTTGCGAACTGTGCGGTTGAAGTCCATACCTTGTGTCCGTTGATCACCCATTTGTTGTCTGCTTTGCGTTCGGCAAAAGTCTGCACACTGGCCAGATCAGAACCAGCACCGGGTTCACTGAATCCCTGGCACCACAATTCATCGCCCCTTAGAAGTTTTGGTAGCAGTCTCTTTTTTAGATCCTCTGAACCATGAAAAAAGATGGTTGGTGCTGCCATACCCAGACCGATAATGCCGGGGAAAATTGGCGTTTCGGCGCGCAACATTTCCTGATTGGCAACCGACTGGCACCGGGTTCTGCCGCCACCGCCGTATTCGGAAGGGTAGTCGCACCCGACAAGCCCGGCATCGTAAGCAGACTTCTGCCAGGCGATGTAGTAAGCCAAATGTTCGTCCGTTGCCACTTCCGCGCCGTTATTTACCGGTTTGAAGTCTGGCAAAGCAGGGACATTGGTCGTGAGCCACTCACGGCAATGTTGCCTGAATTCTGCCTGTTCTGGCGTGTCTCGATTTGTGCTCTCTGCCATATTTATTTCCTGCTCGGACGTTTTTTCTCGGATCGTCTACAAGATCGGTTGTTGGCTATTTTAGTCGCCGGTAAACACAGGTTTACGTTTTTGGAAAATTGCGCGAACAGCTTCCTTGCCATCTTTGCTCGCCAGACCTTTTCCGGTGTAACGCAGTTCGCTGCGCACCAGCGCTTCAAGGTCGTCTGGTAGTCCTGCTTCAGCCAACTGGCGTTTGGTTTGAGTCGCGGCAAGAGGCGCCACTTCAGCAATTTTCTGACAATAGGTCAGAAACGAATCACTAAATGAATCTGCCGCTTTTACGTCTCCGATCAAGCCCATGGCGAACGCTTGTTCAGCGTTGATAAAGTCAACTTCAAGAAGAAACCGCATGGCACGCTCGTGGCCAACAGCTTGTGGCAGGCTCCAGGTTAAGCCGCAATCGGGTGATGTACCTGCACGGGCATAACCTGGATGAAAACTCGCCGTTGAGCTGGCCATGCGCATGTCGCAACACATGGCGAGAGACAAGCCCGCGCCAATGGCAAGGCCGTTGATCCCTGCGATCACCGGCTTATGACAATTAACCCGTATGCCCGTGACTAGCTGCACGGTGGTTTCTATGGTGTTTGCCCCGCGCTCCTTGTTTTTTGCGGGACTTAAATCAGCGCCAGCGCAAAAAGTGTCACCAACCCCGGTGATGCCAATGACTCTGATTGCGGCATCAGAATTAGCCGCATCCAGTGCGTTAACCAACGCGCGCGTGAGCTCGCTGGACAATGCGTTTTTCTTTGCCGGGCGATTAAGTTTAAGAACCCGCACGTGGCCGTGCGTCTCTTCCAGTAGTACCGCTTCTTCAACAGTGTTTGTGCTCATAGAATACTTGTTCATCTCCTTTGTTCAGCATCGCTCATGGCAGGTTACCCATGTCCAAAATTGGTGGTTTGAAGTTTGGCGTCTGGCGTGATGCATAAATCAACATCAGGCTAGACGCTGATTCAGCGCTGCAGCATTGTCGTGCAATATCAACCGTTGCTGGTCCAGATTGATGCCATCCAAATCTTTATAGATGTCTTGTGGATGTTCCATGCCTTCCATGTGGGGCCAGTCAGAACCAAAGATCACCCGGTCAGCGCCCATATGTTTCGCGACATCTGAAATTTTGTCTTCCCAGAATGGGTTAATCCACACGTGTTCACGAAACAGTTCGTTTGGGTCCTGGTCGTAATAATGTGGCATTCTGGCTTTGGATTGCTCCAATTTGATGAACAGATCACCGAGGAAAGCTGAACCGTTTTCCACCGATGCGATGCGAAGTTTTGGGAACCGCTCAAACAACTTGTCATAAGCGAGAGTGAGTAGAAAGTCGTAGATGGCGCGCTCTGAAATCAGACCGGCAACTGAGGGCTTGCGTCCACCACCTAACGTCGCCAACGCTGCATTGCCACCGTAGCCGTTAGAGGTGTAGCCGTTGGAGCCCACGTGTGCAACCACCGTAATACCTGCTTCATTGACGCGTGCCCAGAACGGGTCGAAACGCTCATCAGAAACCGCAAAATAGCCATCACGGGTGCGGACAGGAGATGGGCGCATCACTAATACTCGAGCGTCTCGCTCTAAAGCCCGTTCCAACTCGCGACAGGCAAAGTCAACGTCGGCCAGTGTGATATACGGTGCTGCGAATAATTTGTCCTGATAGTTAAAACCCCAATCGTCATCCAGCCAGCGATTAAAGCCTTCAAACAAAGTACACATCGCGTCGATATCATTAATCATGGGTTGCTCGTACAGAATACCGGCGGTGGGGAACAGCCAGATCGCCTGCAGTCCCTGTTCATCAATTCGTGCAATGCGAGCATCCTTGTCCATATATTCTGGTGGCATGGGTCCGAGGGCGGAGTGGGTCAATTCGACAAACGTCAGACCTCGAGGGTTGCCATGGTAGTATTCTCGCAATACGCCTGGTTTTGATACAGGGTTGAACGTTGGGTTGCCAACCGATTTATTCAGTTTTCCGGCTACCAGATGAAATTTTTTACCGTCCTTCATTTCTACCCATTCCACACACCGTTTCTGCATGCGCTTTGGCACGTAGCGAGTAAACGCATCCTCCGCTTCGTAGTAGTGGTTGTCGGCGTCGAACAACGGTCCTTTGTACATATCTGTTTTAGCGGTCATATCACCCTCTGGGTTCAGATCTTTTACAACTAGTATCATAGTTATATGATGTGCTAAAATCAATTTTCATCTAACATGCTTGGAGTTGTTGATGAAGAATAGGCGGCGAACGAGCAATTGAACGGTGGGTTGAACGGTCCGCCAGTTTACTTTTGCATCTGCGATAAATAGGCATACTGGTTATGCCAGTGGGAACAAACGTGACTGAAGGGAACAGTTGATATGTTAGACACTATGACGGTACGTAAGATGCCGTTTGAATTTCCGGATGAAATTGAGCCTGATTTCATGGATGGAGACCATGAACGATCATTCAGTTTTATCGCTGGTTCGCTTCTGCTGCCACATCTGGAACCCTATCTGATTCGGTCGATGAGAGCAGCGGAAAAGCACGTTACAGATCCCGTGGTGCTCGAAGGGCTGAAAAAGTTCGCCTCTCAGGAAGGTCAGCATTACCAGATGCATAAAAAGTTCAATGACACAATTCGACTCGATGGCTTTCCTGAGCTCGAATTACTCGAGAAAGAGCTGTCGGATGACTACCATCGGTTCACCAAAACAAAATCACTTCGTTTTAACCTGGCTTATGCCGAAGGTTTTGAGGCGCTGACGATGAACGCGGTCAAGAATATGATGGAACCGAATGGTTTTGGTGAAGACCTGCCGGTGTTCCTGCAGATGGTGGAGTGGCATTTTGTTGAAGAGCTTGAACATCGTACGGTTGCCTTTGATGTTTATGATCATGTCTGCGGTGGCTACCTATATCGCTTGTTCGTTGGTATATGGGCCCAGTGGCATTTCACCAACTGGATACGAAGAGTCAAAAATTATATGCTGAAAGTCAGACCGCAACCTGACGCCGGGTTGAAAGATGTGCCGGCAGAGACGATGTCAGTGTTCGCGCAACCAACCTCTGCCACTAGCCTAATGCCCGGTCTGCTACGTATCTATCTGCCGAACTACACACCGCACGATGTGGAAATATCAGCGGGTATTCAAACCCTGGCTGACAAATACAGCAAGATGGCTTCCGAGTTTAATACGTAGAAACAGAAATTTAGAACTTTGCAGCAGCCGTGCAGCATGGACGTTTCTACGCTAGTTTTTCGCCTGCACCAACCGCCAGTCTTCGGACCCGGGGGGCGTAACGAGTGCGAAACCGAGGCGTCCCCTACTGGTGTCACGTCGCTAAACCCGAGGTCGAATCGGATGCGTCTATGCCCATTTACTGGTGCAGCGTATGCTCTGAAATCAGGAATGGACGAGCCGGTGTTGCCAGTGCCGCTGGATTACTGGCAAGTTCGATCTCGACATCGAGTGCCTCAGCCAGTTCATCAATCTTGAATGGATTGGTATGGATGTGTTCAACCTGAGGAGGAATGGTGTCGACCTCGTGCCCCCAGTATGCAGGATTGCCGTCTTAACCCCCTGCGCTAGAAGCCCATTGACCAGACTTGGGCCAGTTGGACCGGTTCCGCCGATCACAAGGGCGCTACGTTCCATTAGCTGATCACTCCTGATGCTGACAGCGCCTGTTGGGCTTTTGCATCAAGTCCAATAGAGCTTAAGCGGGCGCACAACTTCGCACGCGGGTTGGCGTGCGAGAGAATTTGACTGCAGGCCCCGTGATAGGCGCAGTGTCGCCATTCTTAAGCTTTGTTTGCTGCAGCATGTCACGTTCAAGAACGTGTGGATCCTTTGCCGCTTGCGGATATGTGTTCACCGGTGCGATGGGTAATCCAGCTGCGCGCAAGGTGGAAACAGCCTCTTCTTGCGTGCGCAAAGCAAACCAGTTCGCCAGCAGGATGTTACATAGTTCTCTGTTTTCGAGCCGCCCCTGGCGTGTCGCAAAGCTCTCGTGATCAGCGAGATCCGGCTCGCCAATAATGGGTGCAAGTGTGCGCCAGTGCGAGTCCAGTAGTATCCCGGCAAATACGGCACCGTCCTGGCATTCATACACATTGGCTGGCGCAGCTGCGCCAAATTCATTGCCTGATCGTGTAGGTTCCATACCCATGGCGCCAAGCGTTAGCAAACCATTGCTCTGGAACAGCAAAGCATCCTGTAAGGCAACGTCAACGTGCTGGCCTTCACCTGTTTGATCGCGGTGGCGCAAGGCAGCCATCGTACCGAGCGCGCCATGGAGCCCACCCAGATCGTCAGCCAGATAGGTGCCTGCTTTGGTGGGCGGCCCATCTGGTGAGCCGGTGACCGACATGAAGCCTGACGCGGCTTGTGCGAGAGGGTCATATCCGGCGGCCGCATGGTTGGGGCCAAACTGTCCCCAGCCTGTGATCGAGACATAAACGATATCGGGTTTCACCTCACACAGTTGCTCGTAGCCGAGACCGTAACCGGTCATGGTGCCAACTTTGAAGTTTTCAACGACGACGTCTGTTCTGGCAGCTAATTCAAGAAAAATATCACGACCCTGTTCAGTGCGTACGTCCAGCGACAGGGCACGCTTGTTACGGTTAACAGTGGCGTGCGCAAAACTGATCTCGGTACCTGGCAGATTGGGCTGTAGACTGCGGCTTACGTCACCGGACGGGATCTCGACCTTGATAACATCAGCACCAAAGTCGGCAAGCACGACTGCGCACATTGGCCCGGCCCAGGTGGTGGTGGCCTCAAGGACACGAATGCCCGAAAGTGGACCTGGGATGTCAGTGCGAGCGTTGCGGTAGAAATCAGTCTTTTTCATCGTTGTCGTCCTGCGAGTTTGATCAGAAGGTAGCGAATGTCTGGAGCGCCGTCCACTAAGTGGAATGGACAAACATGTTCCGTGTACCGCTTCGTCACTCCATTTACATTGAATCACTCAATAACTATGATAATAGTTAAATTACCATTGGAAGTTTCAACTATGCAAGAACCAACAGCCCAAGATGAAAAGGTGCAAGATGTCGTTAGTCTGGCGCTCGGGGAAATCGACTTTGATCCCGATGTCTTAAGGGCAAAATACCTCGATGAGCGCGACAAACGTTTGCGAGATGACGCTAACGATCAGTACATCGAAGTTAAAGGTGATTTTTCCAAGTACGTCGACGACCCTTATGAGACGAGGGTAGACAGAGAACCGTTCAATGACACAGTTGAGGTTGTCATCATCGGTGGCGGTTTTGGCGGTCTTTTGTTAGGCGGCAGGCTACGCGAAGCGGGATTTGAAGACATTAGGGTCATTGAAAAAGGCGGTGACTTTGGCGGTACCTGGTACTGGAATCGATATCCGGGCGCCATGTGTGATGTGGAATCCTACTGCTATCTGCCGATGCTGGAAGAACTCAACTACATCCCCGAGCACAAGTATTCATTTGCGCCGGAAATCATGGGGCACACGCAGAATATCGCGAAGCACTACGGACTGTATGAAAATGCGTGCCTTTCTACAGAGGTAACGGATCTCACCTGGGATGAAGCAGACCAGTTCTGGATCGTTAGCACTAATCGTGGTGATCGGATGCGTGCGCGTTTTGTAGCCATGGCCAACGGCCCGCTCAATCGCCCCAAGTTACCTGGCATTGCTGGCATTGACGATTTCAAGGGCCATACATTTCACACCAGCCGTTGGGACTATGACTACACGGGTGGAGATGCCAGCGGCAATCTGACGAACCTCAAAGACAAGCGGGTGGGCATTATCGGCACTGGTGCGACCGCCGTGCAATGTGTGCCGCACCTCGGAGAGTGGGCTGGTGAGCTCAAGGTCTTCCAACGAACGCCATCGTCGGTGGATGTGCGCAACAATCGGCCCACCGAACCCGATTGGGCCGATTCCTTGCAGAGCGGCTGGCAAAACGAAAGGATGGAAAATTTCAACGTTCTGGTAAGTGGAGGCGATCAGGATGAAGACCTGGTGGCTGACGGCTGGACCGACATTTTTCGGAATCTGACTGGGATAGCTGCCAAACAGGCTTCGCGAAAGCTGGGCCGTCGGCTCACCGGAAAAGAAAAAGGCCAACTCATGGTGATGGCCGATTACAAAAAGATGAACGGTGTGAGAGATCGTGTCGACTCCATTGTTGAGGATAAGGAAACCGCTGAGGCACTCAAACCCTGGTACCGTCAGTTTTGCAAGAGGCCGTGTTTCCATGATGAGTATTTGCCCACGTTCAATAGAGAAAACGTTCACTTAATCGACACAAAGGGTAAAGGCGTTGAGCGAATGACGGAAAAGGGTGTGGTGGTCGACGGCGTCGAGCACGAACTCGATTGTCTGATATTTGCCACAGGCTTTGAGGTTGGCACCAGCTATACGCGTCGCGCGGGCTATGACGTGACCGGCCGCGATGGTCAGAAACTGAGTAACAAATGGAAAAACGGGCTAAAGACCCTGCATGGGTTTACCACTCACGGATTCCCAAGCTGTTTCTTCCTTGGCTTCACCCAGGCTGCGGTAACCGTTAATGCGCCCCACGCGCTGAATGAGCAGGCGAAACACATCGCTGCCATCATGACGGAAGCCCGTGACAGGGGTGCAAAATCCATCGAGGCGAGCACTGAGGGCGAGCAGGGTTGGCAGGATGAAATCAAGCGCACCGCAAGGTTCGGTGAACGTTTTCGCGCTGAGTGCACGCCTGGCTATTACAACAATGAAGGTGCTGAAAATAACCCCAACGGCTTGTTAACCAGCGGCTATGGCGGCGGTCCGATCAAGTTCTTCCGCATTCTAGAACAATGGCGGGCGGCTGGCACTTTTGACGGAATCGATTTTGGGGGTGATAAACATGCTTAAGCTGGTTGTTCTGGTGCGCCGTGGTGAAAACGTTAGCCATGAAGAATTAGTTGAAAAATGGCAGGACGCGCACATGCCAGCAGTGATCAAGCACGTACAACCGGACCGTTATCAGGTGACGTTTTTCGATGCCGCGAGCGCGCCGCAATACGATGGCATGGCAGTGTTGTGGTTTAAGGATGCCGATAAGGCCCGACGCTGGTATACCACGCCGGATATGGTCACCACGCTAAACGATGGCTTCTTCGAGGTGACGGACCAGAAACCGGTGATTTTAGTCTGTGAGGAACATGTCATCATCGACGGTCCGACGCCCGCTAGTGCAATCAAGGTGACCGGGCTGCTGCGACGCAAGCCAGATGTTGATACCGCTACGTTTTACAAAAGCTGGCTTGAGGATCATGTGCCTAATGTCTCCAGTGCGCTGGAATCGACACCCGGTGGCCTGCGATACGTGGTTTCTCACGCGACCATGGGTGGGTCAAAACCTAAGTACGCCGGTTTGGCCGAGGTGTATTACGCGGACGATGCCGCGGCGGCTGCGCACTTGCGTCAGCTAGGTGCTGACAATTTTCTTAAGTACACAGAACCTGCCGAGTTTCTAAATGGCTACGAGGTTGTTGGCATCTAGTAGTAACCATCGTTGAAGAGGATCTTCTCAAGTATTGGTTATACGGAACGAGAAGCGTGAACCATGGAAAGAAAACCAGACCCAACCGAAGGTGATCGCGATCTGAGTTTCTACCCCGTAGATATCAGCAGGCGTGAGGCGCTCAGTGCAGTGCAGCTCCGAGCTTACAATGAGGTGGGTTACGTATCCCCCAGTGATGTCTTGATCGCTATAGTGGGTGTAGCCTCACCGGCACATCTTTGATGCCACGAATAAAGTTATTAGGCAGGCGCGTCACATCACCGACAATCTCGACGCTATGGAAACGCTGCATGATTTCTTCCCACAATACGCGCAATTGGAGCTCGGCAAGACGATTGCCCATGCAACGGTGCACGCCGAATCCGAATGCAACATGCGCCCTGGCGTTAGGCCGATCGATGATTAACTTGTCGGATTCTTCGAACACAGTTTCATCCCGATTACCGGAAAGGTACCACATCACAACCTTGTCACCTTTTTTAATCTGTTGGCCACCGAGTTTGTAGTCTTCAAGCGCGGTGCGACGCATGTGGATCACCGGCGTCTGCCAACGAACCATCTCTGAAACCATGTTGGGAATCAATGCCGGATTGTCGCGCAGCTTCTGGTATTGATCGGGGTATTTGTTAAGTGCGATGACGCCCCCGCTGATACTGTTGCGGGTGGTGTCGTTACCGCCAACGATCAGTAAAAGGATGTTGCCGAAGAACAGTTCAGGATCTTCGTTCATATGTGCAGTTTCCGGGTTGTTCTGCAGCATAGAGATGAGGTCGAAAGACGGCGGCTGGCCTACCTTCGACATCCATAGCTGGTAGAACGCGCCCGCGCACTCCATAAGTTCTTCATAGCGCTGTTTCATATCGATGTTAGTGTTGCCGGTAACCTCTGGAACGTTTGTGGCCAGATCCGACCAGTGAACCAGTTTGTGACGCTCTTCGTACGGGAAATCGAACAACGTTGTGAGCATTCTGGCTGTCAGTTCAATTGATACTTCCTGCACCCAGTTGAAGGTTTCGCCCACAGGCAGGTTTTCCAGAATATCAATAGCTCTCTCTCGAATGAGAGGCTCGAGTTCCACCAGGTTTTTTGGGGCTACAGATGGAGCAACGGCCATCCGTTGCGTAGCATGCTCCGGTTCATCCATGCCTATGAAGCTTTTTCCCTGATTCTCGCCTTCTACCGGCACAGGATCGACGATGGCAATACCGCCTTTTTCAGAAGAAAAAGCAGTATTGTTGGAATCCACCTCTTTGATCAGTTCGTGACTGGTGACTGACCAGAATGGACCGTTCACACTGTCGGCAAGATAGTGCACTGGTGCCTCTTTGCGAAGCCTGGCAAACAATGGCTGCCAGGTATCATTTTGATAGAGCTCTGGCCGGCTGACGTCGAGTTCTGCGAGCAGTGTGAGTGATGCATCCTTGTCTGAGTTGGGAGCCAGGCTGGCGGACATGTTAATCTCCAAAATTGGTGAATGCTCTGTTGTTTACTTCAACCGAGTCAATAAACATGATACTAGTTGTTGGCTATGGCGTACAAGGGAATGGCGAGCGACTTCGAATCTGGATATGTCACGCAATGATATACGCTCATGCTTGCAGGCGAACTTGTCCTGCAGGTGTGCACATTCGGAAACTAACTCTACGACATAATGAAGGTGTTAGTTTAGAACTTAGTAACCCAACACGCGGTGGCTAACACCCTTTCTATTTCTTGAACCGGAAGCTGTTGAATGAGTGATAAGGCAGTTTACCGTATTAAAGACTTGTCACCCGCCTGGATGGCAGAGGCTCTGGCTGTGGGGGGAGAGATAGTTGACCTAAACTTCCAGCCGATTGGCATCGGTCAGATGGTCGATAGTGCTCGCGTTGAGCTTGTAGGTTTGCTCGACACGGCTGGCTGGCTAACGCCGAGCGAGAAGATGACATGTTCATCGTGATGTGCAGGAGGGCTTGTGAGGCTATCCGGGATCTTGGCAGTCTCGAGTTACTTTAGGTGGACAACCTCTGAGTAAACGATACTTTTTCAGCGGTTTCCTAAAACGGGCCGTAGCTTCCCTGTTGTCAAACGTCGAACCGCCAGAACTCTCCATCGCGCACAATATGCCCGGCAGTGGGTGA
>LWDU01041154.1_pt1 | contig 10995 bp, 9 predicted proteins | sample 727161 | NCBI WGS metagenome assembly LWDU01 (sample SAMN04566230, study PRJNA314399) | hydrothermal vent metagenome | isolation source: deep sea hydrothermal plume seawater | place: Mexico: Gulf of California, Guaymas Basin | collected 2004-07-11 | reverse complement strand
TACAAGATGGAATATACTCATACTCTATACTGGTAAATGATTTTAAAGATGAGTCATTTTCCTACTCTGGTATCATTACTTTACTCAAGTAAGTGAAGCAAATAGTCCTGCTTTCTGACACTCATCACACGCTTGATGAGCGTTTTTTTCCTCATTTTGAAAATGCAGATGAAATATGGCATGCCGGTGATATTGGTTCTTTAGAAATAACTGATACTTTAAAAAAATATGCCCCAATTCGGGTAGTATATGGAAATATTGATGACAAAATCATCCGTACAGAATTTAAAGTTATTCTTTATTTCAAATGCGAAAAAGTAAATGTAATAATGACACATATTGGCGGATATCCTGGCAGGTATGATAAAAAAATTCTACCAATAATTGAGCAGGCTAATCCTGATTTATTCATCTGTGGGCATTCTCATATCCTGAAAGTAATGTATGATAAAAAGAATCAATTATTACACATGAATCCTGGTGCAATAGGAGATTATGGAATTCACAAAGTAAAAACAATTCTTTGCTTTACTATTGAAGGAAAGGAGATTAAAAATTTACGAGTAGTAGAGTTTCCTAGAAGCAAAAGTTAACGAATTCTATCAGCTGATTTTACTAACTTTTCATCTTTTTTCACAAAATATCCTGCTAAAAATAGGGTTAAATATGGAATAAAAAACAAAAATAATCCTATATCAAAAGTCCTTTCTTCTCTATAAAAAAATGCAATTATAAAAAATGCAATGGTAATCATCAGCCTAGCTGCAGAAGCTATTAATTGTTGTCTTTTTCTATTTCTAAACTGAAAAATTGCAAAAACAGACAATGCTACCGACAAGAATACAAATAGCCTGGCGTCAGCAAAATGCTCTTTTAAAAGATAACTTGTGCTTTCATCTTGCAATACCGGAAAAGCATAAACAATAGTAACAGAACAGATGGCAGAAAAGAAGAAAAAAAGAGACTGTACTCTTTGAATCATAATAATATATATTTACTGCAAAACTAATTAAAATTGTAGAATTTGTACAATTCTTAAAAAAATTGTATTATTGCAAAACTTATCTAAAGCACCACCCCATAAAAAATCTTGAAAATTTACTTAGCAACAACCAAATTAAGATTATTATATTAAAAAATATTTATGTACACATTAGAAGAATTAAACACAAAAAAAGTTACTGATTTAAAAGTAATTGCAACAGAACTAAATCTCAAAAAATTTGAGAAATTAAAAAAAGACGATTTGGCTTATGCCATCTTGGATCATCAAGCAGAAAATGCGAAATTGCAAACTGCACCTAAAAAAGAACAGAGGCCAAGAACAAATAAACCTGTAAATCAGGGCTCAAAGAAGCCAGAGAATACCAAACAACATACTGAGCAAAGAAATAAGCCTCAGCACAAAACAAATGATGACAATACTGGTGGGGAGAAGAAAACACCTCAACACCAGAATTCCGGTGATGAACACAAGAAACCTCAACACCAAAACCAAGGGAATGAGAGAAGAAATGAACCAAAAAAACCTGTTCATAATCATGTAAGGAATGAAACCACTACTGCTCCTAAAAAACCAGTTCACAATCATCCTAAAAAAGAAGCAGAGCAAATACATACTCATCCAAAACCAAACCATAATAAAAATCAAAATGAAAACAAACCTCCTTCATCGAAATACGATTACAACTTTGATGGCATCATAAATACAGAAGGAGTAATTGAAATTATGCCTGATGGCTATGGGTTTATGCGCTCGAGCGATTACCACTATTTATCATCACCTGATGATGTTTATGTTTCGCATTCACAAATTAAGTTATTTGGACTAGTGACTGGAGACACTATTAAAGGTACGGTTCGCCCACCAAAAACGGGTGAAAAATATTTTCCTTTAATTCAAGTGGAAAGTATTAATGGGCGTGACCCTGGAATTGTTAGAGACAGAATTCCTTTCCATCATCTCACTCCTTTATTCCCTTATGAAAAGTTCAACCTTTTAGGAAACGGACATAATAATGTTTCCATAAGAATGCTAGATATTTTTACTCCGATTGGGAAAGGACAGAGAGGGCTGATTGTTGCTCAGCCCAAAACTGGGAAAACAGTGCTTTTAAAAGATATTGCCAATGCAATAGCTGATAATCACCCAGAAGTATATATGATTATCTTACTAATTGATGAAAGACCGGAGGAAGTAACCGATATGGAAAGAAGTGTAAATGCTGAAGTAGTGGCTTCTACTTTTGACGAGCCAGCAAGCCGACATGTAAAAGTGGCTGATATGGTACTTGAAAAAGCCAAAAGAATGGTTGAATGCGGACATGATGTTGTTATCTTACTGGATTCTATCACTAGGTTAGCACGAGCTTATAACACGGTACAACCTGCTTCAGGCAAGATATTAAGTGGTGGAGTGGATGCTAATGCGCTTCACAAACCAAAAAGATTCTTTGGCGCAGCTCGTAAGATTGAAAAGGGTGGCTCTCTTACAATTTTAGCTACTGCCCTTACAGAAACCGGAAGTAAAATGGATGAAGTAATTTTTGAAGAATTTAAAGGTACCGGTAATATGGAACTGCAATTAGATAGAAAAATTTCTAACAGAAGAATTTATCCTGCTGTTGATTTAGTTGCTTCTTCTACAAGAAGAGAAGACTTATTGTTGGATAAAGAACATGTCCAAAGAATTTGGGCGGTCAGAAATTACTTGGCTGATATGAACCCTGTTGAGGCGATTGAGTTTATGAAAGATAGATTGCAAAAAACGAAAGACAATACTGAGTTTTTGGTAACAATGAATGGGTAATTTAGTTATTGATTATTTAGACCGCTTAACAACAAAAGATAAATCCCTACCAATTTGGTGGGGTTTTTTATTTAAAAACTATTGAACACGCCATAAAGCACACTCCCACTACCAGTCATACTTGCATAAATAGCGCCATCAGTATAAAGTTGGTTTTTCATTTTTTGGAGTTGAGGGTGTTCGGTGAAAGCAGCAACTTCAAAATCATTTTTTACTTTTCCTTTCCAATTTTCTATGGGCTGATTTATTAAGTCCAACAAATGAGTTTCAGGTATTTTTAGTGTTATATCATCATAAGCCTCAGCTGTTGAGATGTGCAATTCAGGAAATATAAACTTTATCTCATAATTTGATAAATCCAAATCAATACCTATCATCTTTTCACCTATTCCTGACGCATATTTTGGCGTATTCTCAATAAAAAACGGACAATCAGCCCCCAACTGTAAAGCATACTTTTCTAATTGAGAAGTACTTAGCTTTAAATCAAACAGTATGTTCATTGCTTTTAACATAAAGGCACCATCTGCCGAACCTCCACCCAAGCCAGCACCAATAGGAATTTGTTTGTGTAAATGAACCTTTACATTGTCAATATCAAAATCTTGCTTTAACATTTCAAAAGCTTTAATGCAAATATTTCCTTCTCCGGGGATTTCTATCCCAGAACTTGAAAAAGAAAATTCAGTGGCAGGTAAAATTTCCAGAATATCACACAAATCCTTTACAGGATAAAACACAGAAGATAATTCATGATAGTCATCTGCTCGTTTTTCAAGTACATTTAAGCCAATATTTATTTTTGCATTTGGGTATACTATCATGACAAATTTTAGTTTTCAACAACAAAAATAATCAACTCAAAATTTTAAAGGGTAGACAAATCATTTTATTTAACTTTGTTGTCCTTTTAAAATAAAACGGAATGGAATATCTAACGTTTGAAAAACCAATTGAAGAACTAATTATTAAGCTTGAAAAAGCAAAAGAACTAGGTGCTGATGGAGCTGTTGATGTAAGTAAAACTATTTCAGATATTGAAGCTCAAATTCAAGTTACAAGAAAGGAAATCTATGAGAATCTTTCTCCTTGGGAGAAAGTACAACTTTCACGCCATCCTCAAAGGCCTTATACTTTGGATTATATTGAGGCTTTATCTGGTGGTGATTTTATCGAATTACATGGAGATAGAGGTGTAAAAGATGACAAGGCAATGGTAGGTGGCTGGGGAACAATAGGAAAGCAATCTGTGATGTTTATTGGTCAGCAAAAAGGAAGAAACACCAAACAAAGACAATTCCGAAATTTTGGAATGGCAAATCCTGAAGGATATCGAAAAGCTTTACGCCTAATGAAAATGGCGGAAAAATTTGGCAAGCCTGTAGTCTGTTTAATAGATACTCCGGGTGCGTTTCCTGGATTAGAAGCTGAAGAAAGAGGACAAGGAGAAGCTATTGCTCGTAATATTTTGGAGATGACAAAACTAGAAGTACCTATCATTGTAGTAATCATTGGTGAAGGTGCTTCAGGTGGCGCTTTAGGAATAGGAGTTGGCGACAAGATTTTAATGTTGAATAATGCTTGGTATTCGGTAATTTCACCAGAAAATTGTTCTACCATTTTATGGAGAAGTAGGGATTATAAAGAAATAGCAGCTGATGCGTTAAAATTAACAGCAACTGATATGAAAGGCTTAGGCTTAGTAGATGAAATTATTAAAGAACCTTTAGGAGGAGCGCATACTTTCCCTGAAGAAACTTATAAAAAAGTTAAAAAATCAATTACAAAAGCAATACAAGAATTTAGCAGCTTAGATAAAGAAACGTTAGTTAACAACAGAATGGAAAAATTCTGTAATATGGGAATGGTTAAGGAATAAAACATGGCAAAAAAAGTAGGACAAAGAACATTAAAAGCAACCTCAACTACTAAGATTGATGGAAAACTTCAACCTCAAGCAATTGAGTTAGAACAAGCAGTATTAGGGGCTTTGATGATTGACAATGAATCTTTATCAGATACCATTGATTCTTTGCAAGCTGAATATTTTTACAAAACTGAACATCAAAAGATTTTTGAAGCAATTGTAAACCTTTTTAATCACACACAACCTGTAGATATTCTTACGGTTTCGGAGGAGTTAAAACGCATGGAAGAGCTAAAATTTGTAGGAGGATTGGCTTACATTTCTGAATTGACAAATAATGTAGCTTCCTCTTCCAACACTGAATTTCATGCCCGAATTATTGCAGAGAAATTTATTAAGCGTTCTCTTATAAGTATTTCTAATAATATCATTGGAGATGCTTTTAATGATTCAGTAGATATTTTTGATTTATTGAATACGGCTGAAGAAAAATTATTTACCGTAACAGAAGGTACGCTAAGAAAAAGTTACGAAAAAATGAGTTCCTTAATTAAAGGGGCTTTGGAAAATATTGAAATCCTTAGAAGCAAAGAGGATGGACTGAGTGGAGTCCCTTCAGGATTTACAAATTTGGACAGGGTAACTTCAGGTTGGCAAAAATCAGATTTAGTAATTGTAGCGTCAAGACCAGGTATGGGTAAAACTGCTTTTGCCTTAACTATGGCACGTAATGTAGCGGTTGACCACAATATACCTATCGGGTTTTTCTCTTTAGAAATGTCCTCAGAACAATTAGTAAATCGGTTGATTGCTAGTGAAGCAGAATTAAGCTCAAGTAAATTACGAAAAGGAGATTTGGCCGATCATGAGATGGTTCAATTACACGAAAAAATCAAACATCTTTCGGAAGCACCAATATATATTGATGACACACCAGCGCTTACCGTGTTTGAACTAAGAGCAAAAGCCAGAAGATTAGTGAAAAACAATGGGGTTGGAATCATCATAATTGACTACCTTCAATTGATGCATGCCGGCGGGAATTCAGGAAATAGAGAGCAGGAAATCTCAACTATTTCGCGTTCGCTTAAAGGAATTGCTAAAGAATTAAAGATTCCTGTAATTGCATTATCTCAGGTAAATAGAGGGGTAGAAGGAAGAACAGGAGTTGGAAGTAAACGACCTATGCTTGCTGACCTTAGGGAATCAGGAGCTATTGAGCAAGATGCTGATATTGTAACCTTCATTTATCGCCCAGAATACTATAAAATTTATGAATGGGACAATGGAGACGATTCCAGAGGACAAGGAGAAATAATTATTGCAAAACATAGAAATGGCTCCTTAGCCAATGTTCGTTTAAAATTTACTGCAGAATTTGCTAAATTTTCTGATCTAGATTATTTTGATGGTAGCGATTTTGATGATGAAGGAGGTGATAAATCTTCCATGGTATCCATGTCATCAAGCATGAATAAAGATAAGGATGAAGATGCTCCATTCTAATCTTTCAAAAAACCTTAGTATCTTTTTACTGTTTTGCAGTTTAACATTCTCTGCAAATGCTGCTTATATTTTTATCCCTATGGATGAAAGCCAAAGCAATCATTTAAAGGCTTATGGCATTGCATATTATGCTATTGAAAGGGATGTCAAGGTGGATTGGTTACTGAATTATCAAGGAGGAAGTTTCCTTATCAAACAACACAGTGTAATTGAAAATGAATGCAATATAAGAGGTGTTTCCTATCAACTCATTGCGGATGTGCAGTCCACCCAAATACTACAATCTATTGCTAGCCCAGAAGTAAACCAAGATGTAGTCCGTCTGGAAAAAGCACCTAAAATTGCCATCTACTCCCCTAACAACAAACAACCTTGGGATGATGCCGTTACTTTGGCGCTTACTTATGCCGAAATCCCTTATGAAGTAATTTATGATGAAGAAGTATTAAGTAACTTATTACCCCTTTATGATTGGCTTCACCTCCATCATGAAGATTTTACTGGACAATACGGAAAATTTTACGCATCTTTCAAAAATGCGACTTGGTACAAGGACCAAAAAAGAGATTATGAAATATTGGCTAAAAAATTGGGCTATGAAAAAGTGTCAACAGAGAAATTAGCAGTAGCCAAAAAGATAAAAGAATTTGTAAATGGTGGTGGGTTTTTGTTTGCCATGTGTAGTGCAACTGACAGTTACGATATTGCCTTAGCAGCTGAAGGACTTGATATTTGCGGGCCAATGTTTGACGGAGATGCTGCTGATCCAAGCGCTCAAGAAAAATTAGATTTTTCTAAAACTCTAGCTTTTAAAGATTTCTCCTTGGTAAAAAATCCTAATCAATATGAGTTCTCATCAATTGATGCTACTCAAAAAAGAAGGTTAAATGCCAAAATTGACTTTTTTACCCTTTTTGATTTCTCTGCAAAATGGGATCCTGTTCCTACTATGCTATGTCAAAACCATATGCAAGTAATAAAGGGTTTTATGGGACAAACTACTGCTTTCAAAAATGAGTATATAAAATCTAATGTTTTGATTATGGGTGAAACTAAAGCTACTAATGAAGCGCGTTATATTCATGGGGAGTTCGGCAATGGAACTTGGACTTTTTATGGAGGACATGACCCTGAAGATTATCAACACAAAGTAGGAGATCCAAAAACAGATCTATCCTTACACCCAAACTCTCCTGGTTATCGCTTAATATTAAACAATATTTTATTTCCTGCCGCTAAGAAGAAAAAACTAAAGACTTAATCAATTACAGCAACTCTATCCCCTTCATACCAAGCTACATAATTACTCTTATAAATCTTTTCAATAGCATTACGCTTTATTTTCATAGTTGGTGTAAGTAAATTATTTGCAATAGTCCAATCTTCAGCAATCACTACTATATTGTGTAACTTTTCATGACTATCTAATTTAGGATTAATCACCTCCATGGTTTTTTCTAAACTTGCAATTAAATCTTCCTTACTTTTTGCTTTTCCTCTTTCCGAGAGTACTACCAAAACAATAGGCTGAGGAAGTCCATCTCCAACCACACAAATCTGTTCTAAGTTCTTATTAGCAGAAAGTTTCATTTCAATAGGTGAAGGCGCTACATATTTTCCTTTAGATGTTTTAAAAATATCCTTCACCCTTCCGGTAATTGTTAAAAAACCATTCTCATCTATTGAACCTTCATCACCAGTATGCAGCCAACCCTCCATAATAGTTTTATTTGTTTCTTGCTCATCTTTATAATAACCATCCATGAGGGCATCATGCTTTATTAAAATTTCATTTTGTTCAGATAGTTTTACATCACAAAGCGGTAAGGCTTGCCCAACTGATCCAATATTTATATTGTCATTATAACTCACATGCGAATAGCAAGTATTTTCAGTCATAGCGTATGCTTCCTGAATATTAATTCCTAATCGAGCAAACCATTTAATTAAAGTAATTGGTGTTGGAGCGGCTCCAGTAAAAATATTTCTTGCTTTATTAAGCCCAAGTCCTTTTTTTATTTTTTTCTTGATAAGAGTTGATATAAGAGGAATGCTTAATAAAATATTCAATTTCTTTTGAGGTAATTTTGTAAGAATGCCTTGCTGAAATTTAGCCCAAATTCTTGGAACTCCTAAAAATACAGTAGGTGATGCTTCTGACAAATTAGCTGCAAAAGTATCCAAACTCTCAGCAAAACAAACTTTGCTACCACTATATATACTTCCCATTTGCACCAATAATCGCTCAGCAATATGACAAATAGGTAAATAAGAAAAGAAAATCTCATTCTCTAAATGCAATGAGTTTACAGCATTAGTAGTTGCAAACGAAAAATTATAAAATTTGTGCATCACCCCTTTTGGATCGCCAGTAGTTCCGGAAGTATAAATTATAGTTGCTAATTCATTTGGGTCCCTAATAATACTTTTTTGCATTGGCTCAACATCTTTTGTTAAATCATCCCACTTGGAATAATCTTCACTATAAAAAGGAAAAGTAATGCAATTCACATCAGCAGGAACTCCTGGTTTCATATCAGCATAATTATCCAATTTTCCAACAAATAATAGTTTAGTTTCACTATGAATTAATATCTTTCCTAAAGTATCTGCACTCAGATTTGGATACAAAGGGACTGAAACGTGTCCGCTCATCATAATTGCTAAATCTGTCATTATCCAATGCGCACAATTTTTAGATAAAATCCCAACTTTACTTTGTACGGGTAAATTCAAAGATTGCAAATATGCAGCCATTTTCCTAACTTCATGGCCCACTTCTTTCCAAGTCCAATTGCGCCAAACGCCATCAATAGGTTGGCTTAAATAAATTTCATTTGGTTTGGCTTGCTCCCATTTATAGAGCATTTCTAAGGGTGATAAATAGTTCATCTGCATATCTAAATTCGTTTTGCTAAAAATACACTTTTTAAAAATAGTTGCTATGCGCGCATAATATTTATAAATCATTATGCGCGCATAGTATATTTTTATATATTCGTAACCTAAAATTTTAATATGGAACAAGAAGAAACAGTAGATTATAACATCAGAAAGACTTGGTACAACATCACAAAAATGTACAACAGAACTGCCACAGAATATATGTCGAGCATGGCATTGGGGATGATTATCTTGAATATTGACATTTCAGAAGGAACCCCATCTACACAATTAGGGCCCAATATGGGAATGGAAGCTACTTCCCTATCGAGATCCTTAAACAAATTGGAGGCAGCAGGGGTAATTGTAAGAAAACCTGACCCTGATGACAAACGAAAAGCACTCATTCATTTAACTCCACTAGGAATGGATTGGCGTGAAGTTGCCAAAAGAGTAGTCGTAGAATTTAACGAAAAAATACAATCACATTTTGAAAAAGAAGAAATGGATACCTTCTTTGCAATACTAAAAAAGATAAATAAAATTATAAATGAAGGCAAATAGACATATAAATAAAGTAGCGGTAATTGGTTCCGGAATTATGGGATCACGAATTGCCTGCCATTTTTCAAATATTGGAGTAGAAGTTTTACTCTTGGATATTATTCCTTTTGATTTAACAGAAGAGCAAAAACAAGATCAACAAATCAAAAACTCCATTGTCAATGAAGCACTAAAAAGCACCTTAAAAAGCAAACCCTCCCCTATTTACAGCAAGGCATTTGTAAGCAGAATTACTACAGGAAACTTAGAAGATGATTTACACAAAATAGCAAATGTAGATTGGATTATTGAGGTGGTAGTAGAACGCTTAGACATTAAGAAACAAGTTTTTGAAAAAATTGAGAAATTCAGAAAAGAAGGAACTTTAATTTCTTCTAACACTTCAGGAATACCTATTGAAAGTATGTTGGAAGAAAGGTCGGAAGATTTCCAAAAACACTTTTGTGGAACCCACTTTTTCAATCCTCCAAGGTATTTGAAGTTATTGGAAATTATTCCAACTACTAAAACGGATACTGAGATTACTGACTTCCTAATGAATTATGGAGATAAATTCCTAGGAAAAGACATGGTGCTCTGTAAGGATACTCCTGCATTTATTGCTAACAGAATTGGAGTAGCCAATATCCTATCCCTTTTTCATTTGGTAAAAGAATTGGACTTAACAGTAGAAGAAGTTGATTCTTTAAGTGGACCAATTATTGGTCGTCCGAAATCAGCAACTTTCCGTACTTGTGATTTAGTAGGATTAGATACACTTATTCATGTTGCAAATGGGGTTTATGAAAACTGCCCTAATGATGAAATGAGAAGTAATTTTAAATTACCTGATTTCATCACCAAGATGAGTGAGAACAAATGGTTAGGAGACAAAACCAAACAAGGTTTTTACAAAAAATCGAAAGATGCAAAGGGAAAAAGAATAATTGAAGCTCTTAATTTAAAAACATTAGAATACGCTCCGAAACAAAGAGCTAAATTCGCAACCATAGCAGCAGCAAAACAAGAAGATGATTTATTAAAAAGATTAATAATTCTTGTAAAAGGAAAAGATAAAGCAGGAGAATTTTACCGCAAATCATTCTACTCTTCCTTTGCTTATGTATCGCACAGAATTCCTGAAATAACTGACGACCTTTACAAAATTGACAGAGCACTTTGTGCTGGTTTTGGTTGGGAAGTTGGTCCATTCCAAATGTGGGATGCGTTAGATGTTGAAAAAACACTATCCAAAATGGAAGAAGCAGGATATAAAGCTGCTGACTGGGTGTATGATATGATAAAATCAGGCACTACTTCTTTTTACTCAACCGAAAACGGAACTTTAAATTATTACAACATTCCAACAAAAGCACAAGAGAAAGTT
>LWDU01041052.1_pt1 | contig 10995 bp, 6 predicted proteins | sample 727161 | NCBI WGS metagenome assembly LWDU01 (sample SAMN04566230, study PRJNA314399) | hydrothermal vent metagenome | isolation source: deep sea hydrothermal plume seawater | place: Mexico: Gulf of California, Guaymas Basin | collected 2004-07-11 | reverse complement strand
AAATGATTTTTTGTCCAAAGCGCTCGGTCATTAGATCGGGCGCACAGAAAAGCCATGATAAAACCTAAGCTAAAACTGCCTCGTACTCGACCATGTCAACGGGTCAATATACACCGGTCACCCCCTATTACCGAGCGAGGTCTATCTCAGATGATGATCAGGCCCTGATGAAGGGAATTAATAAGCATCACCTTGATAACCCCTTTTTAGGCTCACGACGACTCACTGATGTTTTAAATGAACAGGGTGGTCATGTTGGGCGTAACCGGGTTATTCGTTTGCTGAGGTTAATGGGTATTTCAAGCCATTTACCCAAAACCACGGACAACTCAGCGCAATCCTGAGCATAAAGTTTACCCGTACTTGCTCAGAAATATGAAGATTAACCGGCGCTGTCAGCCCCGGATGGGGTGATAGTCTCCAGAAGGCGCAGGGAAATTTTCCAACCCGACGTATGCGGTAGCATGCGAGGGTGGCTAAAATTGTATACCGATAGCCGTCAAGTCAGTGAGGAAGCCTTAACGGAGTAGTTTTTGTGCGGAGTTGAGGCAGACGCAGACGCACCAGGGCTTACTATTCGCTGCGTAGTGGCTGGATTTAGGGGCAAGGACGTCCCAAGGTTTAGACAGTACGCAATGGCGCGCTAGGTTGTTTTATTTTAGATGTGCCGTTTTGTCTGGAATAACCCCAGATTATCTTATTCTTAGCTTGACTTAATCAGAGTTTCCTTAAATTATATGTCCAGTTTAGCGCAGTCACTTCACTCTACATAGCCCATATTCCGCCTGTTAATCATCTAATAACAGATTAAACTCCTGATTCCCTAATCAAAACACTCAACACTCTCTTCCAGACTAAACCCGCCAGAGATTGTGGCTTAGCATCAATCATTACATTACCTCTAACTGTTTGAGGATATAGTAAACCATTTGGTTCTGGCTTTAATAAAACACGATAAACAGCATTTTGTGGAATCAATGATTGCCGGCTTTCTTGTACCGCAATATTGCCAGAATAACGAGAAGAAAATTCAGGTTTTAATGTCGTTGCTGCTGCATTATCAATACGTGTAATTTCAGCTGCTATGGTTTGTATTTCAATATTATCAGGGTAAAACCAGGCCTTGTTACTGCTTTTTATTTGCTCTAAATATTCTTCTGATATATAGGCTTCTATCTGATATTTATTAAACTGTGCCAGCATTAACAAAGGTTCATCTTTGGCAAACCATTGTTCTTGTTTTAAGCTTTCATTGATATTTAATACTGATCCTGAAAGGGGTGCAGTTATTGTGAGTTTTTTCTTTTCATCCTCTAAGCTTTTATATTCTGACTCAGCATTAGCTAATTCTGATAATAAAACTTGTCTATTCTTATTCAAATGCGTTTCTTGGCCGTGAAATGAAATTTGCCGGTGCAATGCTGATATTTTTATTTTCTGCTGTTGAATTTGTGACTGCAAATCAGTGGAACTAAATTGTATTAAAACCTGACCTTTTTCGACACTTTGCCCTTCTTTTACCCGTATTTTATTCAACTTTGCTGCTAAAGGCATAAATAGTATCGTATGTTCCTTTACCGTTAATAATGCTGGGGTTTCTATACGACTTTGCCAAGGAATAAATATAACGACAATCAATAATAGAATAATTGATAATGTCGTTAATGTGTTTTTGTTGAAACGCATTTGTTCTCGTTGTTTTATCCAATAATGCAGTTCTTTGATAAAGGGCAATATAATAAACCATGTTATTTCGACCAACATTAAAAACAGGCCGAGTAATTTAAAGAAAAAGAAATAGACAAGCATGGCAATGCTTAAGAACAGGAAAAAGCGGTAAATCCAAGTACTCCACGAATAAATGATTAGCACTTTATGTATTTTTGCTGGAAATACTTCGCAAACAATAACTCTCTTAATCGCCAGCGGGCCAAGCTAAATGCTCTTTGCTGTAAATTTGCTACGCCCAGGTAGTCTGATAATAAAAAATAACCATCAAAGCGCATAAATGGATTCAGGTTAATCAATAACGTCAAAACCCAGGTTGCTGTTGCAATTGAAAACACACTGCTTCGTACTGCACCATCAGGTAAAAAATGCCATAAAGAAGTACATAGTATTGCTATGGCTATTTCAACTATCATTCCTGCCGCTCCAATTGCCAAACGTTGGCTTTTGGATGATAGTTTCTAGGCTTCTGTCGTATCGGTATAGAGGACAGGCCACATGACTAAAAATGCAACACCCATTGTCGGTACTTTACAACCATATCGTTGCGCAGTGAATGCATGTGCAAGCTCATGTAATATTTTGCTAAAAATTAATGCAATACTAAAATAAATGAGACCTTTAGTTGAAAACAAGTGTAAAAATGTTTGAGAAAATAAACTCCATCTATCTATCAATAAATAGATATTTATAAACAACGCAATAATTAAAAAATACAGAACAAAAGGATGATATAACCATTTGATAGCTGGATAGGTATGGCTTAAAAACCGTTCAGGTCGAAAAAGAGGGATTTTAAAAAATAAATATTGATATAGCAGTTTTTTAAGCCAATGCACTCTAGAAGCCTGTGCTTGTCTCAACCGTTGTTGCAACACTTGTTGTCCATGCTGTAACAACAGATTATGTTCAGTTAGAAATTTTATAAATTCTACAACATCATCAGCATTTGCTTTATCAAAATGGTGATTGAGCAGTTGTTGAAGGATTAGTTTGGCTGACCCTAAATGCCAGCAAGATAAAATTTCGGTTTCTACACGATTTAAACGATAAAAGCATTGATTGGCAGGATCATAAAGTGTCCATGAAGGAGAGCCGTCAAAAGCAGGAGGTGCTTTAAACAATTCTAATTCTTCGCGTAATGATGGCAATTTTTCCAAAGGTTCTGTCATAAAGGCGGGGTGCTATCAATGAGAAATAGCTTGAGGTTACATGCCCAACCATTGCCGAGCTACTGCTAATGGTTTTCTGAGCAAATAATAGCCTAGAGAGACATTATCCCCATAGACTTTTGCTGTCCCTTTTAAACCAATGCGGGGCCAGTCTTTTGACGGTTCAAAACGAGCTTTTAATCGATAAGAGAGCTGATCTTCAGCTGTTATTTTTGCTTGATAACTTATAAAATAAAGCCTCGCTTTAATAACGTTTAATGGATTAATATTTAAAAACAAGGATACTTCGGATTCTGCTTTCAGCCGGATAGCATCGCTAATAGGTAATTGAATTTCAAGTTCTACTTCATCAGGGTTTGCTAACATTAAAATCTTTTCACCTGTTGTGACCGGTTTTCCTATCCAGTCGTTAACGTCAGAAAAAATAGCAATTCCATTATGTGGTGCTTTTATTTCCACTCGCTTTAGCCAATCTTCCATATTTTTAACTTCGGCTTGTTGTTGTGCGATGCGACTCATCACAATATTAAGCTGTGCTTTGCTGTCTTGATCAAACATGGCCTGTTGCGCAGTTTTTCGATATTCAGCTTTAGTAATATCGAGTGTTTTGCGAGTAATGAGCAGTTGGTTGTTAAGCGTTTTATCTTCAAGTTTGACGAGTAGTTTGTCTTTTTCAACGTTATCATTAGGCTGAATATAAAATTTATTGATAACACCTTCAATTGCTGCTGTTAACACAGTCGGGTTAGAAGGAATGACTGTTGCAGGCGCCAAGACGGACATTCTCACAGGGGTAAACAGAATAGCAATAAATATAAGCAGCAGAAGCAAGCGAACTTTATGATTAAAAATACCTTTCAACCAGGATGTTTTTTTAGGGTTTAAAGCAATCCAGGCATGCCCTGTAGCGTCTGCCATATGATTCAGTAAATAGGTCTCATTTTCATTCCATTGTGTTTCGCGAGCTATAAATAAACCCGCTTGAACTGTTTGTCCGTATGCTGTCAATGGTATCCATAATGCATTAGCTGGCAGCCATTCATTCCAGTCGGTTGCCAAGTACTTTGGTAACTCTTCTGGTTTTATCTGATTTATTTCTAAGGCGTTTTGTTTACTGGTTTGCTTAAATAAGCCTTTTAAATAAACTATGTAGGGCGCGTTATCATTAATGACAGCGATATTAGAAACAGCAATTATTTTTTGGGTATCTATTTGCCATAGTGCCGCTTGGCGAAAATTGATTAAACTACGGCTATCATTGACTAATAAGTAGGCCAGTTCTTCGAGCGTAGCGGCATTTCGAAACAGTTTTTCAAGTTGTAATAAGGTGCTTACCTTTGTTAATTGCTGTTCAAATGTCATTATTGAATAGCAGCTTGATTGAAAAATGCACGTCCACTCATGCCAGCCAGTAATCCTTCAAATTTACCGATAATTTCTCCTTTAATTTTGATTGATTGGCTAACCGGGTCGATGCGAGCACCAATGAGTGTGACTTTAGCTGGATATTTAATTTGAGTTTCTTCCAGAAAGACATTAAAACGCTGTCCTTCTTTTAACCAAACCAGCCAGTTTGACGGCACGAGTAATGTTAAAGTCAACTGGTTATCATCAATAATATCTAAAATGGGTTTTCCGACGTTTAAATATTGATATTGTTCGGCATATTGTTCTGCAACCCGTCCAGAAAATGGTGCGTGGATAGTGCATTTTGTTAAAACAGCGGTCATTAGCTTAATGTCTGCATTTGCTTTTAATAATTCTGTTTTGGTTAATTCGAGGTCTAATACACTGACCGAGTTTAATTCAGATAAACGAGAATTAACACTATAAACTCTTTCTGCGCTTTGCTTAATGACTTTAGCTTTGTTAAGTTTTGCTTGCTGTTCTATACAATTAAGAGAAACGAGTAACTGACCTTTTCGAAAACTCTCGCCTTCTTTAACTTTTAATTGTGAAATTTTACCCGCTAATTCGCTGGAAAGTAGTACCGATTTAGCGGTTAACTGAGTTCTTATTTCGGGTGTATTTGAAAACTCAACGGGCTCTTCTGCATAAGCACATGAATAAATTAAAAGAATAGATAAAGTTAAGATACAGTGTATAAATGGCATTATATTGAAGTTAGAGGTATTTAAATAATGTGGAGCCTTTAATATAGAAACATAAACATATTAAGAACGTTACTTTAAGAATGGTTCTGTTATGTTAAAAAATGTGTTGTCTATATGTTGCCTAGGTACTTGCGGTGTTCAGCTTCTCATTAGATGTTATTGGTAAAGCATTTACTGTTTTTGGGTGTTTTGTAATTGACATTTAATAGTTTTTTTTAAGAAGATATTTTAATTTATAGAATACTTTGTTGAGACTAACCATTTTAGTTTGTATTACTGTAGGTTAAAAAAATAGCCTAAACAGGTTTTATCTTTTCAATAGTTATTCTTTTTGGGTGCTCATTTACGGGGGTCCGCTTATTATTTGTTTAGAAATAAACTTTCCCATTTGCCAGTTATGGTCTAAGTGTTCAATCGACTGTGCCAAGGTCTCGATATCATGGTTTTCTATTTCCGTAGGCAAAGAGTCCAAACCTATAGAAGTGAATACTCGGCCTAAGGCGCTTTGCATTTCAGCATATGCCTCATGCAATTGTAGCCTTGACATTAGCGCATCAGACGCAACATTAATAAACTCTAGTTTAGACCGGGCACTGTTTTTACTGAGTTTGGCCATATGTCCTTCTAGCTTTTGATTAACATGATCTAGTTCTTCAATTCGTTTAAATTGATGCTCAGATAACAAATACTGACTATAGGATAAATGAACTTGAGTTAATACTGCCATGTAAACAGATAACCTGCGTAGCTCATCTAATGCTTCCTGTGCATCAATATGACTGAATACTGCTGGAGCAGACAGAAGTTCCATTACATTTTGGCTTATTAACCCTGTCCAGTTTAACCAGTCTTTATTTAAGCTATAAGAATTACTGTCATAATTATAAGCTAGATTAAACTCAATACCAGGTAGCAGGCGCAAAATAGATTTGTAAGTCTCTTCGGCTGTAATGCGATTGTTATATATTTCTTCACGTAATTCGGGGCGTAATTGTAAAGAAAGCTCTTCCATTTTCTGAATGTTTAAATCTAGCCTTGGTAGTTTCGTCAAGTTTTCTTTCGGCACTGCCAGTGTAAAGTTCTGACCGGGCTTTAAACCTAATAAAGAAGCCAATTCAATTTTTGCAAGTTCTAATGTTTTTACCAGGTTTTCAAGGTCACGAATAATTTCTAATAAATTTTTCTGATATGTTAATATTTCCAAAGGGGGCAGAAGCTTTTCCTTTTCTATTTGACGGGCATCATTTAATGCATTTCTGGCATTTTTAAGAACCGTGTTAATCGAACCTTGTACTTGTTGAGTGCTCGCCGTGCGCCAGAAAGCTGTTCTAACCTCTTGCATCAATAACTGAGCAGTTTTACGTCTACTTTCTTCTGCGATTAAAACCTTATTGGCATCTTGACGCGCTTGAAAATAACTAACTCCGAAATCTAAAATATTCCAGCTAAAGATAAGGTCAGCAGTATATCTGGTTCTATCTTGAGACGTTGATGTGCCTACAGATTGGCCTCCTGTTCCTATCGCACGGCTACTTGATGCACTGAAGTTATCACGGGACCTATAGCCAGCTGACGCAACCAAATCCGGTAGCATCGTTAAATTAGTCAGGTCAGACTGCCCATCAGCGACAGCCTCTTCCATAATTTTAACTCTGTGTTCAAGATTATGTTTTAATGCTCTAGCCATTGCTTCATATAAAGTGAGTGGTTTGGTTATTTTTTCCTGGTTTGCAAAAATTATTTTTTTATCAGCGGCAATTGTTTCTTTCTGCTCTTTTTCAGAAATAGGTACAGGCATAACTGCACATGAAGATAACAGTATAAGACCTGAAATACTTGTGATTAATTTATAAGATTGATAATTCATTTTATACCTTTTCTGATAAACATTTAACTTACTAAAACAGACTTTGTTTTAGTAACGATTATTCTTATTAGCTATTCGTACTGTCTATATTTAAACAATATACTTATTATTGTCTTTCAAGCTGTCGAGCAATTTTAAACGTTGCTGAAAAAAACCAACGCTTCCAGTTTGACTAAGTTGTTCAGTTAAGCCTGGTTTAATCATTAACTCATGATTCAAGTGTGCTGATGCACTGTTTTGTTCCCCCTTATAACTGCTCTCACTAATACGTTCCTGTTGTGTTTTATTATTACCTGGTAATATTTTTAAAAAAATGGTTTTTTTATTACCTTCACTATCCGTTGCGGTAATAGAAAGTTCTATTGGTTTTAATATAAGGTGATCATGTATCTGTAAAGTATGAGATTCCGAGTTAAAGTCAATCCCGGGAGGTAAGCTAAGTCCATTACTTAAAGTTGCAGTTAATGATATGTTGCCATTTAAATCAAATAGATCGCTTGGAAAAAAGATGGCTTTATCGCGTAATTTAGAAGCAAATATAGTTGTATTAGCAGTAGTATATGATACAAACCTGTCATCACTTGAGTAGTCATAGGGAGGGTCATTGACAGGTTTAGAACCAATGGAAACAACAGTATGTGAAAAAGTAACAGTAACAGGTGTTTCTTGTCGAGTTGGAGGAAGATTGGGTTTATCCGGCGAGGGCAGAGGGGCGTGTGTATCTTGATTTATTTGATCGGCGTTTAAAAACCCTTCATCAGTCCCGGTAATAGTGATGGTAATGGCTTGTGTAGCGGTGCCATCAATACTCTTGACATTGATGGTATCGGTTAGTGTTGCACCGGCGATCAGGGCATTGACGGTGGTATTACTGTCATCCAGGTCATAAGTCCAGGTTCCGGCACTATCAATTTCAAAAATGCCGTAACTGGCGGCTAGGGTAGGGGTGGTATTAAATACCGCTTCACCCGTATCCACATCACTGACACTCAAACTTCCGCTGACTGGTACGCCACTGTCTTCGGTGACTGCGCCACTGCTACTGCCACTGATACTGGCGCTGTCATTGGCACCGGTAATGGTGATGGCAATCATTTGTGTCGTGCCGTCTGCACTGGCCACCGTGATATTGTCAACCAGGGTCGCACCGGCAATCAGGGCATCGACAGTGATGTTGGCATCATTCAGGTCGTAGCTCCAGGCACCCGCTGTATTGATGGCAAACGTGCCATAACTGGCTTCACCGGTGGGTGTGGTATTAAACACCGCTTCACCGGTGTCGACATCGGTCACGCTCAGTGTTCCGGTGGCTTGTTGACTGGCATCTTCGGTCACTGCTGCGGTCGCTGTGCCGCTGATACTGGCGCTGTCATTGGCACCGGTAATGGTAATCGCGATCATTTGTGTTGTGCCGTCCGCACTGGCCACCGTGATGTTGTCAACCAGGGGCACCCCAGCATTTAAGGCATCGACAGTGGTGTTGGCATCATTCAGCTCGTAGCTCCAGGCACCCGCTGTATTGATGGCAAACGTGCCATAACTGGCTTCACCGGTGGGTGTGGTATTAAAAACTGCTTCTCCAATATCTGGATCAGTTATGGTTAAATTTCCTGTAACTTGAGTTGCACTATCTTCAACAGTGCTTCCAGATAAACTACCTGCTATTAAAGCGGTATCGTCGATAGACAAGGAGATAACCGTTGTATTACTGTCACTAACAGCAATACCATCATTAACACTGATTGTAAACGTAGTGGTTTCTGTCAAGCCTACGCTCACACGGTTAGCAGCAGGATTGAAGACTAATGCATTAATAGCCGACTGTGCCTGTGATGAAGTACCACTGAACGTGTAAATTCCTGTCGCTGCATCATAAGCTCCACCACTTAAATTCGTTAATGTTCCTTTTGCCGCTGTATCCAGCGTTACCGTCACACTTTGAGTTTGTACAGGTGTATCAATATCCCCGATAGTGACAGCTGAGAAAGGTGATAGGCTAGCATTATCATCGACTGTTTGAGAGGCTACTGCACCCGCAATCGATGGTGCATCATTAACCGCATTAACAGTAAGCGTTGCTGTTTCGCTGAGCGTAGAAAAAGCTGTTATTCCACCGTTAGTGGTCACATCGACTTTATTTTCAGCGATACCACTTGTTTGATCCCAGCCTTTATAGCCAATACTTGCAGAACCATTCCAATTAGCATTAGGAATAAACCTGAGTCTGCTATTTACATCAGCAGTTAATAATAAAGCCGAAGTAGTAGATACACTGCCTACTGATAACCAATTTCCTCCATTATTAGTGCTATATTGCCAACTACCATTGTTAATATCACTGCTTATTATCGCAATCCCCTCAATAGCACCAACATCAACGTCCGTTAAACTTGAACCCAGTATTGTTGAAACTAATGTGCCGGCACTGTTTGTATCATCTTCGTTAATAGAATTAAACGTGGGTGCACCACTATTATCTAATACAGGAGCGTCATTTATAGCCGTTGAAACAACGTTACTGGTATTCGTGTTAGTAGTGAAATTAAAGTTACTAATGGTAAAGGTTGCTGCTCCTGAGCTACTATCAGTAGTGAGCATTTGAAAAGAAAAAGTATCCCCAGCTAAAAGGCTTAGATTACTCACTGTACCATTTTGAGTATCAACCCCGGAACTGACCAGTGTTTTAATACCAGAGTTGATTTTATATTGAGCCTGGTCGGCCGAAGCGCGGTTGGTATCGCTTGTTAAATAAGCCCAATCAAAAGAGAGTGTACTCGCTTGTGTTGCAGTAATCGTATAAGACGTTATATCAGGCCCCGTACCATCATTACTTGAGGTAATGGAAATACTTCCTGGTGTTGCTGTTGTATTTATAGAGCCGCCATTTAAGGACTGAATCCAATTAGCCGGTGCAAACTCATGTTCAAAGCCTGTTTGAGCAAAGTCATTTCCACCATTAACAGTTAAGCTAAAGGTAGTGGTTTCGGTTAAACCTAAAGCAACACGGTTCGGGCTTGGGGTGAAAATCAATCCATTGATTGCCGTTTGTATCGCGGTTGTGGTTCCGGTAACACTATAAAGCCCAGCGACTGCATTATACGTTCCCGTGCCGAGGTTAGAAAATCCCCCTTTAGCCGCAGTATCTAACGTAATAGTCACGGATTGGGATTGATTAGGGTCTACATCCGTGAGTGTAAATGCCGAAAAAGGAGATAAAGAAGCATTATCATTAACGGTTTGTGTCGCGACGATGCCATCAACGATAGGGTTATCATCGATAGACGTTGAAATAACCGTGGTTGTATTATCAGTCACTACGGCAGCCACACCATCATCAACACTGATCGTAAAGGTTGTTGTTTCAGTTAATGCCGGGGTTACCCGATTGGCAGATGGTGTAAAGCTTAAATTTTGTATCGCTTGAGTGGCTTCTGTGGCTGTTCCACTAAAGCTATAAACGCCTGTTACACTGTTATAAGACCCCGTAGCACCTGGGTTGGATAAAGTGCCTTTAGCAGCCGTATCCAGTGTAACAGAAACTGTTTGAATTTGTGCTACCGTCTCGACATCAGCAATCACTACGCTACTAAACGGTAAAAGAGTTGCATCATCATTAACGGCTTGAGATGCAATGGCTCCTGTAATTGTTGGGGCATCGTTAACATCAGCAATCAGTGCTGTTGCACTTGATGTAACGCTTTCAAGATTACCTAGATTATCTGTATAACTGGCAACCACCGTAATAGCGGTTCCCACATCCGTTTGCGTTAACGTATAGTTAGCGTTTACTGCACCCGTAATCGCAACATTATCGCTGTACCATTGATAACTTATGGCTCCAGAGATACCATCCGCATCCATTATCGTATTGCTTGCCGCTAAGTCTACATTTTGTGCTGGCGTACCTGTAATGGCAACAGTCCCTCCTGGAGCATTATTGCTAGCAGAGGCAATAACAATACCATCCGAAGTTGAAAACTGTGTACCACCAAGAGAGCTATTGTTATATCCGATAGTAACAGTAATTGTTTTCCCTATATCTGCAGAAACCAATGTATAGCTTGAAGTAGCACCCGATTCATTTTTCACCGAAACACCGTCTCTTTTCCAATCC
>LWDU01032128.1_pt2 | contig 10999 bp, 7 predicted proteins | sample 727161 | NCBI WGS metagenome assembly LWDU01 (sample SAMN04566230, study PRJNA314399) | hydrothermal vent metagenome | isolation source: deep sea hydrothermal plume seawater | place: Mexico: Gulf of California, Guaymas Basin | collected 2004-07-11 | reverse complement strand
GCTACAAATTGAGAACTGTTTTCCGATTCATCAATGAAATATCCTGCTGTGAAATCATCATCGACTGGGAAAGAGATTCTATTTTTTAGTAAAGTTCCATGTAGCCAGTGTGCTGTATCACCTGTGGTGATGAGCATATCTGTATATCCGGATGTATCTAAGTCGGTTAATCTAACAGATTGAATTGTATCGGAAAAATCCATCAAATGCATATTAGTTTGTTCTTCAACCTCAACCTCTGCCGATTGATTCCATTCAAATCCAAGTACATCGCCATTTTCTTCACCAAGTAGAATAAATCCAGTATTAGCACTTGCATTTTCCATAGTTACATCAGACCAAGGGGAGTGTCCGAAATCAAAACTAGTATAATTTCCAGTTGAATTTCTCACAAATGCAGCAGTTGCAGGCTCAATAACCCCCACTACCGGCTGATGTTCATTTGTTTCTTCTAACTCAATAATGCATAGTTGTGTTGCAGTGCTGATAAGCAATCTATCCTCAGAAATTACTTCAGAATATAGTATATCTCCATCCACATTGAGATTGGTTGGTAAAGCCCATACCCCCTGAGGTCCCGGTGAAAGTACATCTCCAAAAACTCTGTAATGGAACATTGTACCCTCATTGGCTATTAGATACATCGAATCATCAATTTGCACCGCTAAAGAGCAACCAGTATGCATATTTGGAAGGGAAACCAACTGTTCTCCATCGTAAGCATGACAAGCATAAGTGTTCAATTTTTCACCAGTATCAATGTCGACAGTCCAAATCCAAACACCGTTGGTAAATGTTGCAATATTGTCACTTAGTACAACCCTTGTTTCTCCTATATCATTACCAGGGGCTCGCTGTTGTTCAACCTGCCAAACCGGCTCTCCTTCAAACGGTTGGCCTTGCCAATAACTTACAGAATCGTCCCAAGGCCCATCGGCTTCACCGGTTAGTTCAGAGGTTAGAAAACCATCCAATCCATATTGAATAAGATAAGATTCACTGGTATTGGTTGAAGCAGCATCGTATTCAAAAGGTTCAGCATCAAAATCAATCACAAACATATGTGCGAGAGGAACTGTTGTGTACATCAATGCGATTGCCAAAATACCCATTATTCCATATTTGATAATCCAGTCTTTTTTGTATTTGGCAAGAACTAGAATTGCAGCAGTAAAAATGAATATGAATGTTAATTCAAGTGCGATATATTTGACTTGAGTTGCTCCAGCCTCTCCAAATGCATGTAATCCTGCTACATCATACCAAGGGCGAATGAAAAGAGCGATTGCGATAGTTATGACAAACATAAATGCCATTCCTATCATGCCAGACAATTGATCTTTTATAGAATCAAAAAATGATTCATTGCGAAGTTCTCTCTCAACTGCAACGAAATCTTCGGAAACTTTTCGGCCCGTATTTTCGGGATTATCATCGTCGCTCATAGCAGATGCGAGTTAGGGCTTGCATATGACTCTCTCTCTCAAAACATTCCCCCTAAAGGGGGAAAACACAGTCTCTTTAACTATTCAAAATGGTTTCAAAAAACTAATTTTGACTTCTCGGGTCCTTGGGACCATCGGTACTTTGAATCTCAACACCATGTGAAGTCAGATAGCCAATACCATTTTCTCCCATGAAACCACCATCAACAATAATCACCTTTGAAATTCCGCAATGATGAATCAATTTTGCACACATCATACAAGGTTCGCCAGTAACGATTAGCCATGCACCATTAGTAGAGACGCCATTGGCAGCAGCATTACAAATCAAATTCATTTCAGCATGATGGCAACCGATTTCAACCCTTGTTCCTGAAACTATATCTTGGCTGTCCCTCAAGCATTCTTCACCTCCACAAAGGCGTCCTCCGCCTCGTGGTCCACCATTGTAGCCATCCATCAAAATTACATTTCTCGCAGGGTCAACCAATAATGCACCGAATTTTCTGCGAGGGCAATTTGAAGCCTCAGCCAAAGCTAAGCACTGTTGTATCCGGATTGCCAAATGCTTGTCCTTCATACCCTCACCCAATCATTGCTAACACTATTCTTCTTTCATCTCTTCGCTAGTAAACTTAGGTCATCATCGCTGTCGAGAAATAGCAAACCGAGAATGTTGCCTTGCAAATAAATAGAGCCAAGACTGACGATTAGGCCAACATCATACGCTTCTTCTTCCTCTAAAATAGCCAGTGCACTTTCAGGATATTCCACAGCGGAAATATCACAATCAATGCCCATGAAGTAATTCATCAATTGTTGAGGTTCAACACCAGGGTATCTTCCACCCTGTGGTGCGGTGACAATGATTTGACGAGGTGGATTTTTTTGGCAATATTCTAGCAATGGGGCAACAAATTTGTCCATTTCTTGTTGCGGTGACGATGCAAAAATCAATGACCATACTTGTGTTTTGTAAGTTTCAATAATATTTGCAACCTCCGGCATCACCCGTTCCATCCCACTTGGATTATGAGCGCCTTCGAGTAAGAATTCATGGCCACCTGTTTTTGCAGCAGGAATAAATTGCATACGAGCAGGCCAGCGAATTGAATTTTTTGCTTGCCAAACATTTGATGTATCCATTCCATTTCGTTTCAATGCTTGATCTACAAGGATTGCAGCCTCTTGCCGCGTGGTAACCATCGGGGGTATCTCAACAAATATTGGTTGAGCCGGTAACGGAGTTTCACCAAGTTCTATGTTTCCAGCAGATTGACATTCTTCACACATGGCAGATTTTACTTCATCGTTTTCAGGGTCGCGAATAATTATTTTAATCCCTGGTCTTGCTATTGCAACCTTCTCTTTAGCGATTTTACAAATATCGTCACCTAAGATTTCTGTATGCTCAGCCGAAATAGAAGTGATGATACAGGTATCTGCCGGAGCAGTTCTAGTTGCATCAAGTCTGCCTCCCAAGCCTGTTTCCAAAATCAATACATCGATATTATGGCTTGATGCAGTTACCATTGCACAAAGGTATGTTATTTCAAAAAAAGTCAAATCAATCTTAGGCTCTTCTTGACTAATCTGCATTACTTCTGCCAATGCGCTATCAAATAAGTCACTGGCAATAGGCTTTCCATTTATTCTAATTCTTTCTTCAATTTTGCTGACATGTGGGGATGTAAACAATACGCTTGAATGGCCAGAGAGTTGTAATGCGGCTGCTAGTATTGCACAAGTAGTTCCTTTTCCATTGCTTCCTGCAACATGGAAAATGTGGGTGTTATCAAAATGAAGATTCAATCGGTTTAATGCCTGTTTTGTATTTGGCAAACCCAAAGCCATCCCTTTGGATTTAGAGGAATTGAGCCATTGGCGAACCTCTTCCATTGTCTGCCCCGTGTAACTGCTTAGTGGTATGTCTCATAGCATCTTTGGCTAATTATCTTCAAGCAAGGGAAATAATGGTAAATATTGAGATGATATTTTCCAATTGAAAACTTAATTTCGCAATTGAATAATTACTGCCAAAAGCGGCGGGTTCTTGCATATTCAACTTCGGCTTTGTGAATCATGTGCAATAGGGAATCTTGGTCATTAGGACGAACTTTCCTCAATACTCGTTGAGCGGTTGCCTCTCCAATCCCTCTGCCCATCAAACATAGAATCGCATCATAACCTCTACTCGCAACAGTAGTTGCGTTCTTCATCATACGTCCTTCATCCTTAGGATCGGTTGAATTAACCCATTCCTCAAGCATTTTTTGCATTCCTTCTCTCGCACAAGCCATCATTCGCCCTTTGCACTTCAAACATATTTTTGCACCATCCATCTCTTTGTATCTGGCAACTCTAAATCTTCTAATCGCTTTACATTTTAAGCAACATAATACTGCTCTTTCATTCTCTAGTCTTAGTTTCAATCTGGCCCTTACTGCAGCGTTATCCCAATTCGGCAATAGCATATCACGGCTATTGTGGCTTGAGATTCCCAAAGGTCCAGTTGCAGTTATTTCAATATCGATTAACCCAGATTGAATAGCATGAATAATATCTCTTGCTCCTTCAACATCCATTCTCTCATGGAATAATTTGCCAAGAACTTCTTCCATTACTACTGTGCCACGATATTTCTTCAACAATGCTTGCAAATTTATTTTTCTCGGATCAACACCATGCCTCAGTATTGCGAAAGTTTTGGCAACTTGGGCGAACCTCCATCGCACTTGGCGAGAATTTGGCAATGTTACACTCAGAAGTCCAGCGATTGCATCCGGAGGAGTATCCATCAACCAATTTAGGAAATCACGCCCGTTAACACTTGATACTTGCAGTGAGATTCTTGTTGGCTCGACCACCAATCTTCCCCAACCACCAGATTTTGTGCTTGCCATCGCTAGCAAAAATTGGCCAATCGCTTCATTGATTCTTGAACCATTACAGCAATTGATTACCACCGCATCATCTCTTTCTTCAATGGTTATTTTCCGGTCGGTAGGAAGGTGCCCGGTTGCTTCAATATGCTCTCTAATCGCCTCACTGAGTAAACTCATTGCCTCACCATCAATTGGATGCTCAGACAATTTTGAATCACGTTGTGCAAAGATGCTATTAACATCTAATCCAACTTGATTTTCACTATCTTCTTCCTCATCTTCGACTCCTTCAAGCAAATTCAAATCTTCAGCAATCAATTGGCGAAGACGACCTATATCTCTTGCAACTTCTTTTGGTACCGGCGGTAATTCTCCAGTCCATTGAGGTGCATGGGCTTGGTCGGTAACAGGAGTTACCAGCAATTCTGATTTTTCAGAGTCTGCATCGATGATTAGCCAGGTTCTTCCAGCCATTACGAAACGCCTTGGAGAGCCATCATCATCTTCACCAGAATCATTTAGACTTAGCACGAAAGCCTCATCTACGCTTCCTAAACTTGACCTTGTCACAGCATCACGAACTCGGTATTTTTGTTTGTCAGGAATCATTGAAAGATGGTTTGTGACCCATTGGCGTGTTCTTCCAGCAGTTGAGATCCAACCCTTGGCGAATCGTTTAGGGACTTTTACACTGAGATTCTTTATCGCATCTGGGATTTCCTCTTCTGGTACTGTGTATAGTGGCCTCTCTTCAGGTAATTCTTCACCTATTGCTAACGCTTCAATCCGAGCGAGTTCATAGATGGTTTTTGGCCATCTATACCAAGCCACTTCGGCAGGATTGGTGCAAATTTTTACTACCCATCCATCGGATAATATTTTTGCAATATTTTCAGTATCTTCTTCTCTCCATCGTTCAAATTGGCTACTATTGGCAATGCTTGTTGTGATATCACAAATAGGTACAGCTCCGAATGAATGTGCCATCAAAACGATTTGATTTGCTGCAACAGAATATGGCATATCTCTCCATTCAATAGGTTCAATTTTCCCCTCCATTGCTCGCCTAGCAATGACAGCAGCCTCTGCGATATCATCTGCATTCCATGATAGTAAATGGCCCCGTCCTAATCCGCCCAAACGATGGTCTGCTCGGCCAACACGTTGTAACATTGAATCAACAGAACGCGGGCTTTTCATTTGCACAATGCGATTGATTTTTCCAACATCTATTCCCAATTCCAAACTGGATGTGCATACTAGACCAGATAAGTTTCCTTCGCGTAAATCATCTTCCATTTTTTGCCGAGTTTTAGTGGCTAAGGAGCCATGATGAACGCCAATAGATAGGTCGGGTGCCATACTTGACAATCTGCTAGCAATCGTTTCAGCATCGTTTCTAGAATTGACGAAAACTAAGCAAGGTGGGTCCTTTCTCAAGATTTTTATCAATCTGCGATATGTTGAATGTTCTCTTGGTGACTGAATTGCTAATTCCATACAACCAATTTCATCTTCGTCAGTTGCAGGTTCAGCCTCTACTGTTAATTTGGTATCTCTATGGCCCATTGCGACAACCGCTTTACCTTTATTTGGTGAAAGCCATTGTGCGACTTGTTCAGGGTTTCCAACTGTAGCAGATAATCCAATTTTTTGTATCGGATTGCCCGTCATCATCTGCAATCGAGACAACCCGATATTCAATTGCCAGCCTCTTTCACTTGCGGCCAAATCATGGACTTCATCGATGATTACAGCCTTTACAGTAGTCAATAGTTTTCTCAGATTTTTTCCAGTGAACATCAGTTGGAATGTTTCTGGCGTTGTTACCAATAGGTGTGGTGGTTTACGCACTTGTTTTGCTCTTTCACTTTGAGTGGTATCGCCATGGCGCAAACCAATTTTTAGTCCGACCGCTTCAGCGATTTCGGCCAATCTTCGGTCAATATCCCGATTCAATGCTCGCAGTGGAGTGATGTATATCACTGCTAATGGACCCCAATCCTCTTCTAAACAACGATGCAGAATCGGCAATACTGCAGATAGTGTTTTTCCAGAACCAGTAGGTGCAATGATGATTCTATCCTCGCCGGACATTATTTCTGGTAGTGCTATTTGTTGTACTGGAGTAGGTTTCCACCCTCGAGTTTTCAGTGCTTCTGTCAATTTAGGATGTAGGGTGGAAAATACGTTTGACATACTCTCCCCACCCCTATGTAGTGGTCTCAGCGCCCACCCTTCTTGAACAAGTCGTTAACAAAAGAGGCGGAAAATGGAAGAATAATCACTCTTCTTCAAGCACAAGATATTTTGATTCCTTATTCGCTTGACCCACTTCAGGAGAGCGTTGCATCAGTTTGTTAATCAGTGGTTCAATTATCATTGGTGCAATCAAAACTGATGCAATTAATGTGAATAACCAGTAGAACGATGATGTAGGCACATATGCAGTTCCAGGTGAATCACTCCCGCTAACCATTAGTTTTACAGTACCGAGCCAAGGTAGTTCGCCGCCAGCAACTCCGATGACCCAATCACTGGTAACAGGGCCAACCAAACCGCTTTGGCTATGCACTCCTGACGAGCCATTTACTGCGGAACTGCCTTGGTCAACTGAACATTTGTTATTATCACCCAACGTCAACATTCCTGCATGTTTTGGTTGCCATTGCCAAACCACAAGATATGATTCAACATTGGCATGAGATGGCCTTTTACAGTCATATAATCCTGCTTGAGTTCCATCAAAATGGATAGTGACTGATTCAACAGCAGTTTGATTCGTTCCCGGAACATCCCAATTTTCAACACAAGTTCCGACCTTTCCATCAATTTCATCAATTGTATATTTGTCATATGTGCCACCGTTTGGGCAATAATCATCATTTGATGGATTAATATCGACATCACGTGATGGTGAGTAAGTATCATGCGGATTAACGCGAAGAATTGCTCTATGGATTATAGGGGTTCCAGCATCTCCATTTTTCTCATAAATTATGACATCACCTTCCATGCCATGAGATGAATATCCATGGTATTGAGAGCCGATTTGACCAGCTTCAGCAAATGTGACAATTGAATCATATGGTTGATTGTGAACTAGGATTAAATCTCCAGCATCAATGCTACCTATTTCTCCATCAATATTGTGGATCATTGATGATGATTCTACGACAACTAACGGTGGCATTGAACCTGTATGTGCCCACAATCCAAGTATTAGGATTCCAATCATTGAAGCGGCAAGAAGTATTTCCCTAATCAAGGATTTCAGCGGGTCTTCATCTGCCACAGGGGTTTCCTCCACCCTTAGCGGCGAAGTCCTTTGCTTTGAAGGAATTCTCCCCATGCGACATCATGGCCAGCACCTAGTACCGATGCGGAAAAGTTTCCATCGCTCTTTTGACGTCGTAATTCAGAAATTGATTCTATTTGTTTTATTTCTTCAAGAGTATTGACATGACCGCGTAAAACAAGCATTTCAGGGCCTGAGACAATCATAAGCATGAATGACAAGATTCCCAAAACAATTGCTAGTCCAGTATGCTGTCCCCAATCGGGATGGTCTTGTAAGGTTAATATCTGGTAAAGACAGAGCAGCATGATGATTATTGATGAACTACAAGCCATCGTTGTTATTGCCAAATGCTTGCCATGTTGTCCTACCCACCATTTTGAAAATAACCGTATTATCATTGTATCCCGTCCTGTTTGGCACACAACCGTATTGTTATTGAAGGTTACACAACACCGCTTCTTGCATTTGACCGCGAGGGGGATGATTGAAATGCTTTAGACACTGAGGGCCAAAGGCCCTTGACAGGAGCGACGGTGATTCTGATGCGACTTGCAATATTATTAACTCTTATTTTCATTACTTCTACACTTGCTCCACTTGCGACTTCTTCTACGACAGAAACGCAGTTTAGTGATGGTACCACAACATATGAGCACACATTTACCGGTAGTGGAACTGGAACAGCGGGTATTCTTTCTATTCCTTATGGTGCTGAAGTAACGGCAGCAGAATTCAGAATGACCGGTGAAGCAGCCACTACCGCATATACAAATTATACAACCAATGTTCATTATGGCGGCGCAGGTGATGGAAATTGGCAACCTAGCCCACCTTCTCCATTCACATATGGAGGCCGCAATAATGTTGATGTGAACTCTAAAGTAATGGCGCTCAAGGGCGTGCCTTCGGTTAATCATGCTGATTTTACAAGAACCGCTACGGTACAATCACTCGGTGGTGCTCATCAAAATACAACAGGTGGATTCATTGCATTATCCGACCAAGGATACAACAGTCCTGGTCTAAAGTATTCTGACCTAACCGTTTCATCCACCGTAGCATGGGGATATATGGGCGTGGTAGTTCCAATTTCAGAATATGAACTTCATGTCATGAAATATTCAAGTACTGGATTGAGTACGCCAACAATTTTGCGGATAAACAAGAGCACTGGTGCCTACTTAGGGGTTGCAGCATTCAACAATAATGGGCTCAGCAATGGATGTTCCACTTCTTCAAATTATTACATATACGATGCAACAGTCTACAATGGCGATGTATATACGGCATCATATTCAAATCGTAATGTTGTAAAATGGTCCGTGCTATTTGTGGACACCAACAATGATGGAACCAAAGATAACTGGGAATGGAAATGCAAACGTGTATGGAGTTATAGCGACTATATTACTGGAGTTGATTTTGATGATGATACAGGAAAGATGTATATTTCAACTTACAATTCACAAGGTCAGTCCCATTATGTTAAGGAAGTCAACCCCGCATCTCCAACTTTCCTTCAATGTATTATTATTATGGAGCAGGATTGGTCGTTAACTATCCAATGGTCACATACAATCTTTACAGTAATCAAGGATACAAGAGTACTCATCATCAATATGCATTCAATGGACTATGGCTCGAATCAATGGGTCAGGTTGAGATAGATGGCGGTGGCCACTATGGCTTGGTTGAAGATAGCACAGGCAAAGTCGCATACACTTGCCATCGGTATAACTCATATTGCTCCTCATCTCAATTAAGAAAGATTAACTTCTTGGGTGATGGAGATTTATTTGATTCACGCTCATCAACTACGACTTCAGCTACAGTAGTAGGTTCAACATTCGCTATAAGTAAATCCCTTACAACTTTGAAATTGACTTCGGTATTAGCCTATGAACCAACAGGTACTTCGATACTTGGATACACGCAAATTTGGGGCAAATGGTGACATTTTCCAATCCGGGAACAAACCTCAAGTGGAGGGCGCATCTAAATGGTACAACTTCCAATACACCAATATTAGGTGATTTAGCAATACAGTACATTTCAAGTTACCAAAGTAACGGATATATGTACAATTATCAATATCATCCGGGAGGAACCACGAACCTTGTCGCTGCAACACTAAATTGGAATGAAACAAGGCCAGCCGGAACCAGTATTAGTGTAAAATTCGGCCTTGACAATTCCCAGTGTTCGGGCTCTTCAGCCACCGCATTTACTTCACCAGGTCAGACAAAATCAATTACCGGAACAGGTATCTATATGTGTGTTAGAATAATGTTGAGCACCTCAAATTCGGGCAATTCACCAACGATTACAAATTTGAGCATTCAAAGACATAGTAATGCGCAATTCTTCAGTATGGAAACGTGCTGGTAATGTTGGAGCATTGATTGGACCAGTTACAGTTTATCAAAATAGTCCTAATGATCTAATCATCAAAAAATTCAATGATTTGATTCCAGATACTGGGGCAGGAATTAAGCAAATTCAAGTTGATATAGGTTCTGCTTCAAGTGGAATCTTGATTCTTGATTCTTTTTCCATAACGTATACAATGCAAACTGTAAATCTTGACATTACAATACCGGAAGGAGAAGTATTGCATGAAAGAGTAGAACCCTACGAGGTAGTCACAAGGCACGTAATAGGTGAGTCCGCAACTTCGATGACGAGTGCTACTCTCACATTATTGACCAATTCAATGGCTAAGAATCCAACCATGACATGGGAGAATGGTGATGTATTCCCAGAACCAAATGACCCAGAAGATTTTATTGAAATCGACTCAAATTCTTGGAGTCTTGAGAGTAATGGAATATTGGAAATACATTGGATATTCCATATCACTAGTGACTTCCCAGACCAGCCGGAAGTCAAATTCAGAACTGGATGTTTGGATAATTCAGGCTCTGCAGGGTTTGCACCTCTAGATTTATTATCCTCTACAGGATTAAGAGTCAATAGAACATTCGGATTAGGGTGGTTAAAGATTAGAGATAATGATGGAGGATTTACTTCAGAAGATGTCCCAGATAATTCATGGGTTGCTGCTGGAGAGCAAATCCACTTCCAAGGAGCAATGTGGTTTGCTGATACTGATGATGCACCGAAAGATAGTGCATTTGATGTGAGAATTTCACGCAATGGATGGGTTGAGAGTACTGCAAGAGATACAACCAATCCAAACGGTTCATTCTTCATCTCCATAGACTTGCCAAATATTGATGTTCCTGCTGGGATGACATATGAAGTTCAAACGTATAATGAGAAGGACCCAACTCATACAATGCAACCGAATTCCGATTGGAGAAGAACATTCAAGGTCGATGCTACAGCACCTGAGAGGATGGATATTT
>LWDU01031967.1_pt1 | contig 11000 bp, 9 predicted proteins | sample 727161 | NCBI WGS metagenome assembly LWDU01 (sample SAMN04566230, study PRJNA314399) | hydrothermal vent metagenome | isolation source: deep sea hydrothermal plume seawater | place: Mexico: Gulf of California, Guaymas Basin | collected 2004-07-11 | reverse complement strand
CTTCCATAGCGATTACATGAGTACCTGTTTCATTCCAACTAACATCAATGGCCGATGTTTCTCCAATTGTTTCAACATACCAATTTGGGTCTGTCGCGCTGTCTGGCTGCCAGCCCCAAGATAAACTATCCATGTCATTCAAGGAATCATGAACTGACCCTTTCAGAGTGACTACTTGGTCCTCATTTACTTGCCAGATAGCAGGGATTCTATCATCAGTCATTTCCACATCCCCATCCCACATGGTTATTGTTGCATCAGTTGGAGCAATATTTGTGACAACTAGATTGAAATCAGCTGTAGTGACTGCACCATCATCATCCTGAACCATGACTTCCGCTGTGAAAATTCCCTCTTCCATCGGAATTACCTCACAAGTAGGCGAAACTTGAACTCCGCTTTCACAAACATACGATTGGCCGTCAGAGCGTGTGGGCAATTGCCAGAGGAAGTCAACTGGTGCTTCATTATTCAAGGTATCAAGGTCACCTGAATCTGTAGCAAAGAATATCACCGACGATTCAACGGGGATTGAAAGAACACTATATTGTGTAGAGACATTAACCCAAGGTGCACGGTTAAGGATTTCAACATCAACAACAGTTGAATCTTGATCATTCTCATCATCTGTTACCGTGAGCCATACACGATATGTACCATCATCTGACCAACTCATGTTCTCAAGTAAACAATCTTCTTCCTCGAATGTTTCATTGGTTGCTATTGATGTTTCAACCACGAAAGTACATACTGGGGTACCACCATCTAGGTCTACACTATTCCTTGCATCAAAGTGGATGTTTGTCAACGTCTTTGTTGCTGGTGGTTGAATTAAATCCGCTGTTGGAAGAGTACCAATGAACATATCAAAAGTGTCAATGTTGTTAGATTGATTTTGGTCACCAACCATCAAACCATCTGGGTCAACTTCAAATGAAATCGTCACAACTCCAACCGCTTGATTGGCTGGGACAATCCAAGACGCCTGTACCCATACAGTACCAAGAGCAGATATCTCGGAAACTGATGACCGGCTAGTAGTTCCGTCAGGCCCCGTCACCATTAGTTCTGTAGCGGGACCGGCTAAAATACCGAGATTTTCTACCGGTATTGAAAATATTACTGAATCACCTGGTACAGCGTTGTAACCCACCGTTGGATTCAAAATTACAGTTGTTCCATCTCTAGTTCTCTCAACAGAAACTCCTTGGCCATTTGGCCTGTAATCTAATGTGATTATTGAATCATCTAGAGTAAAAGTATCCACGCCCACCTGCTTGGAAGCAGAGGCCCAAGCAATAATTCCGTGGCTAGCCCAATCAAAATTAGTGGGGGATGGGTCAGTTGCATTGCCCGTATTGAATTCAATGAAAGCAGAACCATTAGCTGCTGTTGTTAGTGAATGAGCAACGCCAGACGCTTCGTATCTCCACTGTAATGCTTGGCCTGAAACTGCTAAACCAGCGGGATTTGTCACATTCACCCACGCTCCACGAGGTGAATCTAAAATCCATGCAGGGGTTTCCAACTCTACGTCCAAATTTATTTGGCGTGTTTGTGGGGTGAATGATTTCAACTTGAAATCAATTACAAGCCCAATATCATCTTGGAAATGACGATGTGCATCATTCATCGCATTTGCACACCACCACCTGAATGATGTCACATTCATTCCTGATGCATCAAATGTTGTGACATTGTATGAATTACTACATCCAGAATAAGCAACATTTGGATTTCCTTGAGATACAACAGCATGATTGCTAGATGAGTGGGATGATGTATCTTCAGGGAGCGTGAAATAATCCGAAGAGCCAGACCAGTCAGTTGTTTGTGTGTAATTATTTCTCCAAGCCTCACTAACCCTTAGTGGGAAATCATAATCTTCCCTTGGAGGGCTGTAGGAATTAACCACCTGCAAATCTGCAACCTCTATATTGATTAAACCAGCAAAAGCAGAGAATTCTACGAGCAAATTCATTTGCATTGAAATGGTTGCAAGATCACTAACTCGGACATAATCAGTACCATCATAGTCGACATCTAAATCTCCATTATATCCGCCAAGATTTACACCATTGGCCTCAAAAAGTCCTGATGAGCGAACGATGTATGCTAGGGTGGATTGGTTTTCTGTTGTTACAGTGACAATATCAGAAATCCACATATCAAGGTCACCAGTTAAGGTCTGGATGTTAGAACTTTGACCTGAACTAGCAATTAACGCAGCGACATCGAAGTATCCATCGTATACCCAACTATCACCAACTCGCCATGAAGGAACGTCAATATCCCCTCCTGAGGATTTCGAAGATACAAGGAAAGATGAGGGCGATAAATCATCCTGTAGCGATTCACTTTGGGTGAAATTAGTGAAATTACTTGCCAACAATAACAGCACTAAAAGTATTGCAGAATTCAACCGCAAACCATGCACCTTTTCTTTGCCCATGTAATGGGCAGGCTGTTTAGTGTTCATCAATGATGCCCCCAGATGGGTTCAACTGGAAATATGCGGAATACAAACAATACAGCGAAAAAATGAGTTATTAGGCGGAAAATAGCCATAATCTTGCAACACTGAGCGCCATTGCGCTGTACATCCAGACCACCATCAGCCGACGAGTGAAAATTGTGTTTGGGCGCCAGCCAGTAACACTTTCAAAAACCTCCTTGACAAACCATCCTTCCTCATGCTCCTCAACAAGTTCCTCACCCTTGAGTTGAACCTCCCAAGTAGTGAAAATACAGATGCGCTGATTTAGACGCCAGTGAATACGAGTGAAAATTACGAAGGGGGCATGAATAACCCAAACTTGCCACCAAGGAAGAGCCCATCCTATGGCTATGAAAATAAAAATTAGAAGATGAAGAATACGCACTAACTTTGCCGCTATCGGCCTCATCGAAATCACTTCATTACAAGAATAGTCGGTACGCTGCAATAAACCATCCAACGTACATACAATATTCTGCAAAATTATTTACTTTTTCTTGCGAGGGAGTATATTTCCCTAAGATTAGAAATACAAAACGAAATACAAATCCAACTTGATCAGTGGTTCCTGCACCGGGGTTTCCTCGTAACTTATGTTCCAATGTAGTAAGTGCACAAATGCCGTTATTGGTAACCCAATGAAATTTCATTACTGGAACCAAAATTAGTAGGAGTATCCACGACTGTGACCAAGGTAGAATCCAACCGATAGCTGTGAAAAGGACTATGCTACTATGGAACCATTTCACAAACTCCGCCAGAACGAGGTGGGTTTTCGGGTTTTCAATATCCCCGAGAGCATCAGAGAGAGAAGTTTGCACCATATAGACCCGAGTAGGTTTTATGTTATCAGCAAGACCCTTGTGTCATCGCAGAACCTTGAACCAATTTGAAACTCAAAGTAGGTCAGCCAGTTCATCTTGAATAATTTGAACTGCTTCAAGAATTTCGTCCTTGTGACGGGCTCCGGTAATCACCATCTTGCCACTACCGAAAATCAAACAGACAACCTTAGGGTAATCAAGTCGGTAAATTAGACCTGGGAATTGTTCTGGTTCGTACTCAACCTTGTCAAATGGAAGGTGGAATGTCAAATTGTTTAGATTCAATTTGCGAGGTTCTCCTGCGAGTGCCTTTTCTGGTTCCCACTTGTCAAAACCATCGTAATCTTCAGGGTAGTGTAGGGCGTAGGTTGCAACCATGTTTTGAACTTCGATTTCAACATCTTCTTTGTCCCATGTCTCAATACCTGCACCGCGAAGATCGTTAATCATGCGCTCTATGCCTGTGTGAATGTTGGCCTTGTTCTTTCCACCAGTACAAACTGCGCGTCCAGAGCGGAACATTAGAATCGCTAACTTTGGATCTACTACACGGTATACTACACCGGGAAACTGTTCCGGCTCATATTCACAATTCAGTTGAATTGCTATGTCCGGTAGATTCAATTCTTCTGCCACCCTTGTTGAGGCGACTACGTTGACGACTGTTAGGCGTTCTTCATCACTTACCATGAGCGCCGCCACCTGCCAACCCTATTTAAAGGGGTTGACGGCCTACTTCATAAGTAACCATCAATTTTCCAATTGAAAAATCGATTTTACGGGGTATTTTCAATTCGAACACTCGGGGCGCCAAACGGGGTGACTAATACACGCCCCCCGCGCATCTCAAGAGCGGCTGAAGTCTCATCAGGATTTGTCGTTAATGCAAGCATGCATCCCCCACCTCCAGCACCAGTCATCTTTGCTCCAAGGGATGAGCGCCTTGCAACCTCAACCATGACATCAAGTTCTTGGCATGATACCCCCACACCCGCGAGTAGTTGGTGAGCTTCATCCATTAATTCACCAACCAGTGTGAAATCACCTCTAGAAAGTGCATCTACACCATTTCTAGCCACCTCGCCCATACGAGAAATATCGGTCATTTTTTCAGGATGTTTTGCTAATAGTTCTGCTAACCCTGCGACCATGTCTCCAGTAGGCGAGTGGATCCCGGTGTAACCCACAACAATCCATAAATCACTAACCGAAGGAGGTAGGCTAACTGAATGAACTTCCCAGTTTCTTTCACCTTCTGGTGTATCCAAACTTCTAGTATAACGCCACTTACTTGATTCTTCTTTTTTGTCAGATACAAATACGCAACCACCAAGTGTAGCAGTGGATGTATCAGTTGGAGAGGCTCTACCTGACTGCGCCGCTGCCTCAGCAAGATGAGAAAGTGTGGCTATTTTCTCTTGATCCAGCGGCTGGCCGATAGTTGATAGCATTGCTGCACTACAAGCAGATGACAGGGCTGCCGATGAACCAAGTCCTGCAGCGGGAAATAATTCGCTATTGACATGAATAGAGTAAGGTTGTGAATCTTCGCCTAAAATAGCGTTTCTCAAATAAACCACATGAGGATGACGGCCGCTATCTAACGGGTATCCATCAATTTTCCAATCGCCATCACATGGCTCTAATGAAACGCTAACCCGAGCATCGATTGCCACAGCGAGAGCTGGCTCGCCATAGACAACTGCATGCTCGCCGAATAGTATCGCCTTACCAGCGGCCGAAGCGGTCACCATGATAGGCCGGTGAGTGGTACGCCCATTAGCGATTGGGTGACGGCGGTTGTTTCAAGGCCAAACTACCCTTCGTCCTAGGCAGCCAACATCAGGTAATCGGAGTTGAGAACATGGAACATCCACTATTGCTCAATTATTCTGGAATCCCTGGCTGGATGATTCTTCTAATCATTGGCGGAGGGTCACTGGGTATTTTCCTCTATCAAGTCCAAAAGGCTACACGATTGGTAATGATTGGTGCTAGCGACAATCGTTTCGACTCATGGGGAGTACGTTCCAAAGAAGTGCTGAGTGGCTGGCTTGGCCAGAAAAAGGTGCTTAGTGACAAAGTTGTAGGTACAATGCACGTAATGATGTTCTGGGGATTCCTAATGCTAGGGAGTGACATGTTTGACCTTGCAACAGCCAATTTATTCTCAACAAAAATCCTACCTGCAATCCTACTTGGGCCATGGAATGGCATGGTTGAATTTGGATATTTTATTGCACTCCTTGGATGTGTCGCTGCATTCCTCCGCAGAGCGGTATTCACTCCTGAGAAATTGAAAGGGAAGTCACAAATTGAAGGGAATTTCATCTTATTCCTTATTTTCACAATTACGAGCACCTCATTCATCATTGAATCAATGGAATCACCGTCTCAAACATGGGAGCCTATTGGCGCTTGGGTAGCAGGATTAGGATTCTCCACAAGTGTAGTGATTGGAGCCTACTGGGCTCACATGTTAGCAATCTCTTCATTCCTTATCCTCATACCATTATCCAAACATATGCACCTTGTAATGGCTTTCCCCAATGTGTTCTTCCACGACACAGAACCAATGGCTAAGATGCTACCAATGGCGGTTTCTGAAAATGGGAAAGCAGTGCCACTTGAGGAACTTGAGATTGAAACTTTTGGCGCTAGTGAATACAGCCAATTGACTTGGCGCCAACTGATAGATGGATGGGCTTGCACCACCTGTGTTCGCTGTCAAGATGTATGTCCAGCTTACGAATCAGGGAAATCTCTCAACCCGATGACAATTGTTCACAATGTTAGAGACTATGCTAACGAGCACGCACCGATTCTTCTCAAAGGTGAAACACCTAATGAGAGTATTATTGCTCGTTTCACCCCTGAAGCAATTTGGGCTTGTACTACTTGTCACGCCTGTGTTGATGCTTGCCCTGTCTACATTGAACACGTGCCTAAATTAACTGAAGCACGCCGTCATCTGATGATGGAAGCAATGGAATACCCTGAGCAATTCAATGTCGCTCTTGGAAATATGGAAACAAATTCTAACCCGTATGGGTTTGGTGCTCATGAGCGCGCCGATTGGGCTGAAGGATTAGATATCAAGATCGGTGAAAAGGCGGAATACATCTACTTCGTCGGCTGCGCTGCATCATTTGATGAACGAAACCAAAAAGTTGCCCGCGCCACCATTTCCTTACTCAACGAAGCGGGATTAGATGTTGGAATCCTTGGCATGCAAGAAGGTTGTTCAGGCGACCCTGCTCGTCGTATGGGGAATGAATATCTTTTCCAAATGATGGCAGAAATGAATGTCGCTACATTCCAAGAAATGGGTGTCAAGAGAATTATTGCTTCATGCCCACACTGCTTCCACACGCTTGGAAAAGAGTACAAAGATTTCGGCGCTGAAGATTTAGAAGTGCTGCACCACAGCGAGATCCTTGCACTTCTGCAAAAGGAAGGTAAGTTACCTCAAATGGAAGAAAGTGAGCGCAACATCACCTACCATGACCCTTGTTACCTTGGGCGTATTGGTGGGGTACTTGAGGAACCACGTTCACTCATTGGAGGAGTAGATGTAGAGGTTGAGAGACACGGCCAAGATTCATTCTGTTGCGGCGCGGGTGGCGCTCAAATGTGGCTAGAAGAAGACCCTGACAAGAGAGTAAACGAAATTCGCGCCAAGGAACTCGCCGCTACTGGCTGCGATACTGTAGCAGTTGGATGCCCCTTCTGTTCTGTAATGGTTGGAGATGGACTGAAAGCAATTGGCAAAGAGATGGAAGTGATGGATGTCGCTGAACTTCTGTGGGAGCAGATGCAAGCGAAAGATAAGGAAATTCAAGCGACTGTGACTGTAGCCGAGTAGAATTGATTAAACAATTTCATCCAACTTTCAGATATCAACCCCAATGCATGAGTTGAAAGCATAATTCCCCAAACCAACCACATGGCACAACTGGTAGTAGGCGGAGGTTGCTTCTGGTGTGTGGAAGGTGGACTCAAGAACCTAAGAGGAGTTTCTGAGGCCATCCCGGGATACACAGGTGGTGAAATTCAAGACCCTACCTACCAACAAGTTTGCTCGGGAAACACTGGCCATGCTGAAGTTGTGATAGTCACATTTGACGAACAGACCATCCCCCTCAAAACCCTCCTTGAGGTATTCTTCACATTACACGACCCAACCCAACTCAACCGTCAGGGAGCAGATATTGGCACTCAATATCGAAGTGTCATATTCACTGCAGATGAACAGCAGAGAATCACCGCAGAAGAAGTGATTGAACAATGTCAAGTGAATTTTGACAAGGAAATTGTGACTGAAATTTCACCGCTCGGACATCTTTACATTGCTGAAGATTATCATCATGATTACTACGCTAATAACTCGAATAATCCCTATTGCTTAGCAGTGGTAGGCCCTAAAGTTGCTAAGGCTAGAGAAAAGCATGCATCACTTTATTGAGATGATGTTTTACTAAGTTGATACCAAAGAATCGTTGCATGAGACATGATTCCCAGTGCCATCATGGCGTGAAACATTCCCATCCAAGGCAACAACATACCTGCTAGTCCGAAAGCCATTCCTTTCAATTGAGAAGAATCTGTTTTTGACTTTACAACAAGAACTGCGATTACGATTGCTACTACGAAAGCAAGTTCTCCACTATGCCCGTGTGAACTTGCTAAATCCATATTTCCGAAAGTATATCCTAATCCACTAATTCCACTTGCACCTTGCCACAATACCAGTAGCATTGTTGCCAAAGTTGCTTTCGCTGCCATACCCAACATCTTGGCATCTACACTTGCTTCTTCACTCATGAGCAAGGCTACGGCACCTGCCTTTTCAATGATGGTATGAAGCAATGTGATGATTACCACAAATCACTCGTGTTAGTCATTTGTTCGGATAGCCCCCAAAGTTTAGCAGCATCTTCGTCACTTTTTGCTGCCTTCGCCAACTTACCAAGTTTGCAATTGTATAGGTAATCACCGTTATGCTTGCGAGCAACCTCAGATGTGGCGAGCCAGACGATTGTTTCAGCCCCTTTGCTGTCACGGCGCTGAACCGGCCAAGTCAAAAACATCACTAATCGGCCGATTAAGCCATTGTTTCTAGAAAAACCAGTATTAACAAATCCCGGGTGAATGCAATTTGCTGTAACTTCAGTTCCAGCCAATTTACGTGCTAATTCCTTAGTGAATAGTATGTTTGCCAACTTTGATTGGCAATAAGTAGACCAACCACCCATAGTTCCTCGTTTTTCATATTGTAAGTCGTCCCACCTCATTTTGCCGGGCCTGTGTGCTTCACTCGCAGTAGAAATTACTCTGGCTGCGGAGGAAGAAATTAATTGGTCTTTGAGAAGGCTAGTAAGCAAAAAGTAGGCATTGTGATTGAGTGCCCAAGTACGCTCAAATCCTGCTGATGTGTTGATTTTCTTTGTGAATATTGCTCCAGCATTATTGACTAATACGTCAAGTTGTGAGTGCTGATTCTTGATGCGCTCTGCAAGAGCGTGGATTTCATCTTGCTCTAATAGGTTACAGACTTCACCTGAAATCGGGCCACAGCCATCAATGGCCTTGGCCTCTGAAATTACTTCATCAATCCTTGATTGGTCACGGCCAACCACAATCATAGTAGCGCCAGATGGCGCTATTCCATGAACCACTTTTCGGCCTATACCTCGGGTAGCGCCAGTTATCAGCACCACTTTGCCTTGCATGTTGACAACGCCCTCATCACTGTTGGACCCTTTAACCATGGACATGGCCTGCCGGAGGGGGTTAAAACCATGTGTTGCGAGTGACCCGCCTAGAATGATAGGATGGTATTGAGAGTTCACGATACTCGTCGCCGCAAGAAAGTCGATTTCACAACTATTGAGCCGGGCAAAGTTCGGATGTATGTCTGTGGAATCACTCCGTATTCACCATCACATCTCGGTCACGCACGCTGTTATGTTTCCTTCGACATTATTCATCGCTGGCTAGAAGCGAAAGGATATGATGTGACTTATGTTCAGAACTTCACCGATGTTGATGATAAAATAATCAATATCGCTAACGAGGAAGGAATTGACTTCACTGAAGTGGCTGAGCGCAATATTGAAGATTATTTTTCTGCAATGGATGCGATGAATGTTCTACGCGCTGACCATTATCCTAGAGTTACTGAAACCATAGACGGGATCATCTCGATGGTTGAAATCCTTTTAGAAAAGGAACACGCTTACGTCGGTGATGATGGAGTCTACTTCCATGTAGAGTCAGCACCTGAAAAGTATGGACTTTTGACAGGACAGAACATTGAGGCTGTACGGGCTGGCGCAGGTGGTAGAGTTGGTGGCACTGGAAGTGGAAAGCGTGACCACAAGGATTTCGCATTATGGAAACTTGCTAAACCGGGAGAACCGCAGTGGGAAAGCCCATGGGGAGCCGGTAGACCTGGGTGGCACATTGAATGCAGTGCCATGAGTTTGCAGTTCTTCGGAGAACAATTTGATATCCATGGCGGCGGAGAAGATTTGCAGTTCCCACACCACGAAGCGGAAATATTCCAATCAGAATGTTGTACTGGAACCTCACCTCTAGTTCACCACTGGATGCACAACGGTTTCGTCAATGTAGACGGTGAGAAAATGTCGAAATCTTTAGGCAATTTCTGGACTATTACAGATGCATTACAAAACTTTGAGCCATTGGTGTTGCGTCATGCACTCCTCAATGCTCATTATCGCAATCCAATTGATTTCTCTGAGCAACTTCTTGAGGATGGGAAGCGTAGTCAAGCTAGGCTTGAGGATGCTTATCATGACGCATTAACGGTATGGGATGGAGTCAAGCATAACCAAATTGTCAAATTACCACGCCCTGAACTTGGAACAGAAGGATTGGCTCACACATTAGGGATGCTCGAAAAGTTAGGTGAAGAATGTGCGATGGCGATGGACGACGATTTCAACACCCGAGAAGCGCTTGCAAAGATTAACGCCGCCATCCGTGAGATTTCAAAGATGCTAAACTCAGGGCTTCAAGATGATGACCGTGTAGCATTCGGATATTACGCAGTTGAGTGGTTAGAAGAATTCGCAGGCAAAGCGCTTGGACTTCTGCCAACTCGTGAGAAAGCATTGATGGGTCCACCTGATGACCCACGCAGGACTGAATTGGCACCTAAAGTCGGAGAACTTCTCATCAAGAGGGCAGCGGCTAGAGAAGCAAAGGATTGGCCAGCCGCTGATGCAATCCGTGACGAATTAGCAGCGCTTGGAGTCACGGTTCAAGATACTGCAGATGGACCTGTTTGGAAAATTACTGATTGAATCCTAGACATTTGATGTAGAGTCTGCTAAATGCTTTCAGCGTTTTCTAACCAGCATCCAAAGCGAAGCCGCAGAACCTAGTATCACCGTCAATGCAACGAACATCATTATCCAATAAAGTGGTGAAGTTGGGTCAAGAAGAGAAGAAAAGAGATCACTATCTGGGTCAGTGAATCCAGTATCATCTTGGACGCACGCCATCTCAGTGCACACCCACTCTTCTTCGACACAAACACAGGTATTGCACCCTTCGTCTGTCAGTTTAGTGTCACCCTCATTGCACTGGGCTACAACCACATCATCACCGCCGTCACCACCGTCACCATTGTCAGGCGGGTCTGGGATAAC
>LWDU01041153.1_pt1 | contig 11001 bp, 7 predicted proteins | sample 727161 | NCBI WGS metagenome assembly LWDU01 (sample SAMN04566230, study PRJNA314399) | hydrothermal vent metagenome | isolation source: deep sea hydrothermal plume seawater | place: Mexico: Gulf of California, Guaymas Basin | collected 2004-07-11 | reverse complement strand
TATGGTGATTTATTGATGCACTATCCATTTAGATACATTGATAAAAGTAAAATGCATAAAACAGCCGAGCTAAATCAGGATATGCCTTATGTTCAGCTTAGTGGACAAATTATAAAGTTTGAAGAAAAAGGGCTTAAAGCTAGCAAACGACTGATTGCTCACTTCCAAGATGAAACTGGCATTGTGGAATTGGTATGGTTCAAGGGGATAAGTTGGATAAGGAGTGGTGTGAAATTACATACAGACTATATCGTATTCGGAAAGCCTTCATCCTTTAAAGGTAAGTTCAATATAGTGCATCCTGAACTTGAGTTGCAAGAGGGAAAACAACAATTGTTAGCTACCCTGCAAGCTGTTTATCCTGCGACAGAAAAATTAAATGCAAAAGGTTTAACTAGTAAAGCAATTGGAAAGTTAACAAAAGCATTGTTGCCATTGCTAAAAAATAATTTGGAGGAGACTTTATCTTCTCAACTTATTCAAAAATTGAATTTACCAACTAGGGAGCAGTCTTATTTTGATATTCATTTACCAAAGGACGCAAAAGCGTTGATAAGAGCACAAAAAAGATTAAAATTTGAAGAATTCTTTTTTTTGCAATTACATTTATTAAAATTAAAATTAACAAGACGTAAAAAATTTAAGGGGTATGCTTTTGAAAATTTAGGGGATGGATTTAATGATTTTTACAACAAATATTTGCCTTTTCAGTTAACTGGTGCTCAAAAGCGAGTATTAAAGGAAATTAGACATGATGTAAGAAGTCCTCAGCAAATGAATCGCTTATTGCAAGGGGATGTTGGTAGTGGTAAAACTTTGGTAGCGCTACTTAGTATGCTCATGGCTGTTGATAATAAGTATCAGGCTTGCCTTATGGCACCTACTGAAATTTTAGCTCGGCAGCACTTTGAAACCATTTCAGTTTATTTGGAAAAGCAAGACATTAAACTGGCCATTTTAACAGGTTCTACAAAAACAAAAGCTCGAAAAATTTTGCATGAGCAATTAGAAAATGGCCAGATTGATATTTTGATTGGCACCCACGCTCTGCTGGAAGATAAGGTAAAATTTAAGGAATTGGCATTAGTTGTGATAGATGAACAGCATAGATTTGGGGTAGCGCAAAGAGCAAAACTATGGAAGAAAAATGATTTTCCGCCCCATATATTAGTAATGACGGCAACCCCTATCCCTAGGACACTTTCCATGACCCTGTATGGTGATTTGGATGTTTCAGTAATTGATGAATTGCCTCCTGGTAGAAAAGAAATAAAAACCATGTGGAAAACAGATTCTTCTCGTTTGCAGATTATTGGTTTTATGCGCGAACAGATTGCATTAAAAAGACAAATTTATGTAGTATTTCCCTTGATAGAAGAAAGTGAAAAATTGGATTATAAGGATTTGATGGAGGGATTCACAGCAATAGAAAGAGAATTCCCAATGCCAGAATTTCAGGTAAGTGTAGTTCACGGTAGGATGAAGGCAGAAGATAAAGAATATGAAATGAAACGATTTGCTGAGGGAACTACTAATATTATGGTGGCAACTACAGTGATTGAAGTTGGAGTAGATATCCCAAATGCATCAGTTATGATTATTGAAAGTGCTGAGCGTTTTGGGCTTTCCCAATTACACCAATTAAGAGGAAGAGTTGGAAGAGGTACTGAGCAATCCTATTGTATTTTGGTAAGTGGACATAAGGTGAGTAATGAAGGAAAAACTAGGCTGAAAACTATGGTAGAAACCAGTGATGGATTTAAAATATCAGAGGTAGACTTAAGATTAAGAGGCCCTGGAGATATGATGGGAACAAAACAAAGTGGGATACTTGATTTTAAAATTGCTGATTTAGTTACAGATAATAAGATATTGCATTTTGCTCGAAAAGAAGCTGAATCACTTTTGCAAGATGATGAAAACTTAGAAAAAGCCGATAATATAAATATTGCAAGAGCTTATCATCCTTATGCTCGTGAAAGGTCGGGTTGGAGTAGGATTTCTTAAAATAAATAAGGGTAAGCTACTTATATCGCACCGCTACAACCTATTACCCTTGCTGCATTCCTGCCCTGGGGGAGTTCATAGGGAGCTGGCCGTACAAGACTTACCCTTAACTGCAAAACTAACATAATCTTACTTTTTACAAAGTATTTCATCCATTCTATTTTTGTTTATATTTGCCGGTATTAATTTTAAACAAAAGATAAATGGATATAAAGAAATTTGCAATGAATTATGGGGCTGTATTGGGCCTATTTTTAGTTGCTATTGCCGTTATTATGTGGTCAGTAGGTGCCGATGATAAGCAATCTGTAATTCCTGGATTATTAAATAATGTTTTAACAATTACTTTTATTGCATATGCTATTGTTCAATATCGTGATATTAATAATAATGGTTTTATCTCATATGCTTCCTCTTTAAAATTAGGAACTACTATCGCTTTTTTTTCTTCAATTATATTGGCCTTTTATTCGGTTATTCACATTTCGTATATTGATACTGAGGCCTTAAGTGAAATCATCAAACTTACCGAACAAACTATGCTAGAGGCTCAGCCTGAGATATCTGATAAGGAGTTGGATTTAGCCCTGCAAATGGTAAGTAAATTTATGCAACCCCATTGGATGATGATAATGGGTATGCTGGGCGGTACTTTTATGGGCTTTTTATATTCCTTAATTATTTCTATATTTGTTAAAAAAGAAGACCCAAACTTAATTGCATAAATTATGAATATTAGTGTAGTTGTTCCTTTATTTAATGAAGAAGAATCTTTGCCAGAGTTATGTGTATGGATAGATAAAGTAATGCAAAAAAATAATTTTAGCTATGAAGTATTACTCATTGATGATGGAAGTAAAGATAAATCGTGGGAAGTAATTGAAAAACTTTCTTCTGAAAATTCTAATATTAAGGGAACAAAATTCAGAAGAAATTATGGGAAATCAGCTGCACTGAATGTTGGTTTTTCAAAAGCTCAAGGAGATGTAGTTATCACTATGGATGCTGATTTGCAAGATAGCCCAGAGGAAATACCTGCATTATACAATAAAATTACTGTAGCAGGGTTTGATTTAGTTTCAGGTTGGAAAGCAAAACGCCATGACCCTTTAAGCAAAACTATTCCTACAAAACTATTTAATTGGGCTGCTCGTAAAGCCTCAGGGATTTACTTGCATGACTTTAATTGTGGATTAAAGTCTTATAAAAATACGGTAGTAAAGTCAATTGAGATACATGGAGAAATGCACCGCTATATTCCAGTGCTGGCTAAATGGGCTGGTTTTTCAAATATCACAGAGCAAGTAGTGGAACATCAAAGTAGGAAGTATGGCATAACCAAATTTGGGTTGGAGCGTTTTGTTAATGGATTTTTGGATTTACTAACTATTACTTTTGTTTCTCGTTTTGGTAAAAAACCTATGCACTTTTTTGGGGTATTGGGTAGTTTAATGTTTATGCTCGGCTTTGGCTTGTTTACTTACATTGGAGGAACAAAGTTATATTATATGCTTAATAGTTTACCTGCTCAAAATATTGCTGATATGTCAGGTTTTTATATTGCACTTACTGCTATGCTTATTGGAGTACAATTATTCTTAGCAGGTTTTATTGCTGAGATGGTATCTAGAAATACATATGATAGAAATAACTATCATGTAGAAAAAGAAAGTTAATGAAAATTACTTTACTTAGTACAGCATACCCTTACAGAGGAGGAATTGCTGTTTTTACTGAACGCCTTGCTCGTGCTTTTCAAGATACTGGTGATAAAGTAAATATCTCAACTTTTTCATTGCAATATCCTTCATTTTTGTTTCCTGGTAAATCTCAATATTCAACAAGTGAGAAGCCTAAAGATCTTGAGATTATTTCTGAGGTAAATTCAGTAAATCCAATTAATTGGTTGAGAATAGGCCTTAAGATTAAAAAGCAAAAACCAGACATTCTAATTTTAAAATATTGGATTCCATTTATGTCACCTTGCCTGGGCACTATTTCTAGAATTGTCAAAAGCAATAAGCATACTAAGGTAATAGTAGTGGTAGATAACCTTATTCCCCATGAAAAAAGAATGGGAGATAATCTCTTAAATAGTTATTTTGTAGATAGTGTTGATGGTTTTATAACAATGTCTAAGAGTGTATATGATGATTTAGATCAATTTGATAAGAATAAAAAAAAGATTTTAGGAGTGCATCCATTATATGATAGTTTTGGTGTTTCTAAAACAAAAGAGGAATCACTTGATAGTTTAAAGTTAGATAAGGGTTTTAATTACATGCTCTTTTTTGGTATTATTAGAAAGTATAAAGGGTTAGATATATTATTAGAAGCATTTGCTGATGAGCGTTTGCAAAATCAGAAGTTAAAATTAATAGTTGCCGGGGAATTTTATGAAAATGAGAAACCATATCTTGATTTGATTGATAAATATAATTTGTCAGAATCAGTAATTTTAGCTACTAATTTCATTCCTGATGATGAGGTTGTTAATTATTTTTGTGCAGCCGATATTATTGTTCAACCTTATAGAAATGCAACACAAAGTGGCGTTACCCAGATTGCTTATCATTTTGAAAAGCCTATGTTAGTTACAGATGTTGGCGGATTAAAAGAAATTGTACCTCATGGTAAAGTAGGGTATGTATGTAACCCAAATAGCGGTTCTGTGGTTGATGCAATTCTAGATTTTTATAATAATGATAAAGAACAGCAATTTATTCAAGGTGTTATTGATGAGAAGACTAAATACTCTTGGAACAAGATGATAGAAAATATTAAAAATTTATATCAACAATTATAACTAGCTCTTTTTTTCTTTTGTTTCTATATTTGTCAAAATTATATATGCATGAAAAAACTTGTTTTATTATTATTTTGTATTCCTTTTCTCTCTTTTAGCCAAAGCATAAATGAGGTAGATGCTGTTGGAAAAAAGCAAGGTGTTTGGCAAAAAACCTATGAAAGCGGGAAGTTAAGGTACAAAGGTCAATTTAAGAATGACAAACCACAAGGTTTATTTTTTTACTATTATGAAAGTGGAGAATTACAAGCTGAAAAAGAGTTTTTTCATAAGGGTAGAGCTGCTGCAACCCACATCTTTTATAAGAACGGAGAATTAAAAGCATCAGGATTGTATGTGAATGAACTAAAGGACAGTACTTGGAATTATTTCAATACAGATAGTGTTTTAGTAATGAGTGAGCAGTATGTAAAAGGGGAGTTGAACGGATTAACTAAAACTTATTATTATGAAGGTAAGCTTTATGAGGTAAAAAGCTGGGTTAATAATGTTGCTGACGGGAAATTGGTTCAATATTTTATGGATGGAAGTATTAAAATGGAGAGTACTTTTTCAATGGGCAAAAGAGATGGAAAACAGCTTTTTTATCATTCAAACGGAAATGTATATTACACAGGTTTTTATCTAAATGATCTAAAATCAGGTATTTGGGAATATTTTACAGAAGAAGGCATTCAGGATACAATAATAAATTACAATGAGTAAAGGAAGAGTTTTAATGGCAATGAGTGGTGGTATTGATAGCACTATGGCTTCGCTATTGCTGCATGAAGATGGTTATGAGGTAATTGGTTTAACCATGAAAACTTGGGATTATGATTCTTCAGGTGGTAATAAAAAAGAAACGGGTTGTTGTAGTTTAGATTCTATTAATGATGCACGCCAATTGGCGGTTGATTGTGGTTTTCCTCATACAATTCTAGATATTCGTGATGAATTTAAGGGTTTTATTATTGATAATTTTGTAGATGAATATATTGCTGGAAGAACACCTAATCCTTGTGTGCTTTGTAACACTCATATCAAATGGGAGGCACTTTTAAAAAGGGCAGATATGCTCAATTGTGAATTTATTGCTACTGGGCATTACGCACAAGTGCGTGAAGTAGATGATCGCCTTGTTGTTTCTAAAGGTATTGATGAAACTAAAGATCAATCCTATGTGCTTTGGGGAGTTACACAAGAGTGTTTAAAACGGACTATTTTTCCTATGGGGGAATTTCATAAAAAAGACATAAAGCAAATGGCTTTGGATAGAGGATATAAAGCTTTAGCCGAAAAAAGTGAGAGTTATGAAATTTGTTTTATTCCGGATAATGATTACAGGGGTTTTTTAAAAAGAAGAGTGGAAGGATTAGAAGAAAAAGTAAAAGGAGGAAACTTTGTAACTACTGATGGGCATATAGTGGGTACACATGATGGATATCCGTTTTATACAATTGGGCAAAGAAAAATTGGGGTTTCTTTAGGTCCAGATCCCACCTATGTTATTAATATAAACCCTGAAGAAAATACGGTAGTAGTTGGTACAAAGGAGGATTTGAAAAAGCAAGAAATGTTTGTGAGAAATGTTAATTATCTGAAATACGAAAAGATTGAAGATGGCATGCAATGTTTAGTGAAAGTACGCTATAAACATAAAGGAGAGATAGCAACAGTAACTAATGATGGGGATAATTTAAAAGTTTTATTTCATAAAAAAGTAGAAGGGATTGCTCCGGGACAATCAGCAGCAATTTATGAGGATGATGATTTAATTGCAGGAGGATTTATCATGAAAAAATAGATTTTGAAAACTTTCAGAATCCCATATGAAGACACTCAAAAATTTTCAAGATTAGTTATTGATTATTTAAGTGAAGATAGGCGGTTAAAATCATTTATTAATCATTTTCCAGAGATTGATAATTTTGAAAAACAAATTACTGCAAAACAAAATCATCCGATTAATAGAAAAGTATTAGTTGAAGTGTTGAGGCAGCAAAATACTGACTTAAACTTATCTAAGAAGTCTGAAAAAAATATTGACAACCTACTGAATAAGGATGCATTTACGATAACAACTGGACATCAGTTATGCTTATTTACAGGACCTCTGTACTTCTTGTACAAGATAATTTCCGCACTAAATTTAGCGGAGCAACTGCAAGAAAAATTTCCTGAAAAGAATATTGTCCCTGTTTTTTGGATGACTACTGAAGACCATGATTTTAAGGAAATAAATCATATCCATTTATTTGGCAAGGAGATAGTATGGGATAACCTGCAATCTGGTGCAGTTGGTAGAATGAATTTAAGTGAATTTGAATCTGTATTACATGAATTAAAATTAGTTTTAGGAGAATCAGAAAATGCTGAGAAACTGCTAAATATTTTTGAGAATGCTTATTTAAAACACCAAAACCTTGCTCAGGCAACACGCTATTTGGTAAATGAGCTATTTGGGAAGTATGGCCTTGTTATTTTAGATGGAGATGATAAAATACTTAAAAAACAGTTTATTCCAATAATCAAAAAGGATGTATTGCAACAAGGCTTTGTCAAAACTATAAAACAGTGTAGTGATCAGTTGGCTAAAGATTATAAAGCTCAGGCCTTTGTCCGGGGTATTAATTTTTTTACTTTAGCTGAGGGGGGAAGAGAGCTGATAAAAGGTGGAATTACTGAAAAAGAGATAGATAAATCACCTGATAAATTTAGTCCTAACGTGCTTTTACGCCCGCTTTATCAAGAAACTATTTTGCCAAATATTGCAACTATTGGAGGTGGTGCTGAAGCAGCTTACTGGATGCAATTAAAAACAGCATTTGAACAAGAGAATATCCCTTTTCCTATTTTGGTATTAAGAAATTCAGTTTTGCTTTTAAGTGACAAACAAAACGAGAAACTTATTGATTTAGGCTTTGGTATTGATGATATTTTTAAGCAGGAGCATGCCTTGCAAAAACAATATGTTTTTTCGCAAAAATCAACTGAGATATCTCTAAAAAAACAACAAGAAGCAATGGAGAAAGTATTTGCAGAGTTATTGGAAAAAACAAATGATATAGCAATGCAAAATAGTATTAAAGCTCAATTGCATAAACAATTAAGCGCTTTGGATAAATTGGAAGAAAAATTAATCAGAAATGAGAAAAAAAAGCACGAAACTGCTTTGCAGCAAATTTCTAAAATAAAAAATCAATTATTTCCGAACAACATTTTGCAAGAACGCTATGCTAATTTTATTCCTTTTTATTTAAAATATGGGGATAACTTTATTGAAATATTAAAAGAGAATTTAAATCCACTCAACCCTAATTTTGTAGTTTTGATTCTTTGAAATACAACACCTAAATGAAGCACGAAAAGATATTGATATTAGATTTTGGATCGCAATATACACAGCTTATTGCCAGAAGAGTAAGAGAATTAAATATCTATTCAGAAATACATCCTTACAATAAAATCCCTACTATTGATGGGAGTTGGAAAGCCGTTATTTTGTCAGGCTCGCCTTATTCTGTGCGTGAAAAAAACGCACCCATACCTGATCTTTCAGCTATAAAAGGAAAATTACCTTTGTTGGGGGTTTGCTATGGAGCACAACATTTAGCTCATGAATTTGGCGGGGAAGTTTTGCCTTCTAATACAAGAGAATATGGTAGGGCAAATTTGTCATTTGTTGCTACTAACAATGAATTGATGAAAGGGGTTTCTATTGACTCGCAGGTATGGATGAGCCATGGTGACACCATAGCAAGCATCCCTGAAGACTATAAAGTTATAGCTTCTACTGATGATGTAAAAGTTGCAGCTTATGAAATTGAAGGAGAACAAACTTATGCACTTCAATTTCATCCTGAAGTGTATCACACCAAAGATGGTGATACTATTCTGAAGAATTTCTTAGTAGGTATTTGCGGATTTACTCAGGATTGGACGCCAGCATCTTTTGTTGAAGAAACAATAGCAGGATTAAAAGAAAAATTAGGAAATGACAAGGTAGTTCTAGGGCTCTCTGGTGGGGTTGATTCTACAGTTGCCGGGGTATTGCTAAACAAAGCAATTGGCAAAAACTTATATTGCATTTTTGTAGATAATGGTTTATTAAGAAAAAATGAATTTGAAAGTGTTTTAGAGCAGTACAAAGGAATGGGCTTAAATGTAAAAGGAGTAAATGCTAAAAATCAATTTTATGATGCTTTAGCAGGGGTTTCTGATCCAGAGCAAAAGCGTAAAGCTATAGGAGCCATGTTTATTGACGTATTTGATAATCAGGCAAATCAGATAGAAGATGTAAAGTGGTTGGCACAGGGAACTATTTACCCTGATGTGATTGAGTCAGTTTCTGCGACTGGAGGCCCTTCACAAACCATAAAATCTCACCATAATGTTGGTGGCCTGCCTGACTATATGAAATTAAAGATTGTTGAGCCCTTGAATACTTTATTTAAAGATGAGGTAAGAAGAATTGGTCGTTCATTGGGAATTAATGAAGAGTTATTAGGGAGACATCCTTTTCCAGGTCCGGGTTTATCAATTCGTATTTTAGGAGAGATTACTCTAGAAAAAGTTAGAATTTTACAAGAAGCTGATCATATTTTTATTAACGGTTTAAAAGAATCAGGATTGTATGATAAAGTTTGGCAAGCAGGCGTAATGTTTTTACCTGTACAATCGGTGGGAGTAATGGGAGACGAGCGTACTTATGAAAATGCAGTTGTATTAAGGGCTGTTGAATCAACTGATGGAATGACTGCTGATTGGGTACATCTACCGCATGAATTTTTAGCAAAAGTATCGAACGATATAATAAATAAAGTAAAAGGAATAAATCGTGTTGTTTATGATATTAGCTCTAAACCACCAGCAACAATAGAATGGGAATAATTAGGAAAATATTTTTTACATTTTCAGTTTTACTTGCTTGTAGTTTATCGGCTCAAACAGTAAGTGATACTATTGTTTTTGATGGGGATAAATTTGTAAAACATATTGTGAAAGGAGGAGAATCACTCAAGTCAATTTCTCTATTACATAAAGTTGCAACAGCTGATATTATAGAAAACAATGAGATACAAAAGCGTTTGTATTATAATCAGCTATTGTATATTCCTATTTATGAAAATCAACAAAAAAGCAAGGATAACAATGTTCATATAAGCGTTCAAAAACAGATTGAATTAGCTGCTGAATTTAAAGATACTTCAAAATTAAATATTGCACTACTAATGCCCTATTTTCTTATAAAGAATGACACCATGTTTAATGATTTTGAGGATAGTACTGAAATCCTAAATATTTATTATAAAGATTCTGAGGTTGCCTTATCTTTTCATGTAGGGGTAGAATTGGCTTTGGATTCTTTGCGAAAACAAGGGAAAAATATTCGTTTACATACTTTCGATACCAATAAGGATGCCTTAAAAGTGTATAAAATTGTAAGTTCAAAGGCTTTGGATAATATGGATATTATAATTGGACCTTTGTATGCTAATAATTTCAGTATTTTATGTAAAAAGTATGGTAATGATACTACTAAAATACTGATTTCTCCACTTTCTAAAAATACTGAAAATGTAAAAAATTATAAAGCTGTTTATCAGTTATTCCCTTCTTTTCAAATACAGACAAATATCATTAAAAAGTATGTTTTAAAACGCTATAAACAGGACAGGGTTATTGTGCTTAATCAAAAAGGGCATGAGGGTAAATCAGCTTATATTAAGCATCTATTTAAGCAGCAAGATAAAGTAGTGAAAGCATTTACCGTAAAATATACTAAGGCGGATTCTATCCGTAAAATGTTTAATGAAAAACAAGTGGTTATTATTCCTTCAGAAAATAAAGCTTTTGTAAGTAAATTACTTGGTGCTATTGGAGGAATAGATTCTGCATCATTTGTTTTTGGTCTATATGACTGGAAAAAATATGATAATTTGGATATACATAATTTAATGTTTTTAGATGTTAAATTTCCTGATCCATATAGATTTAGCAATACAAGTAATCATGACATTTCTTTTGTTAAATTATTTGAAAAAAAGTACAATACCAACCATGGTAAATACACTCATATTGCGTATAATACTATTATGCATTTTTGTTCTGATTTTTCGTATTTTAAGTTTCAGAATTTAAAAAATGGAGGTAAAACAAATACTTATGCGCCCTTACATCATTATGTTGATTATGAGTTAGTACCA
>LWDU01042053.1_pt1 | contig 11002 bp, 8 predicted proteins | sample 727161 | NCBI WGS metagenome assembly LWDU01 (sample SAMN04566230, study PRJNA314399) | hydrothermal vent metagenome | isolation source: deep sea hydrothermal plume seawater | place: Mexico: Gulf of California, Guaymas Basin | collected 2004-07-11 | reverse complement strand
AAAATAATAACTGTGATCATAACCTTCTTGTAGTCGATAGGTCATAGGGTAATTAGCATCTTTAGCGGCCTTAACTAAATGCTCAGGTAATAGCTGCCCTTGTAAAAAGGGGTCGTCACTTCCTTGATCAATTAACAGAGGGAGGCGAGTGTTCGTCGTTTGAATCAGTACGTGGGCATCATGTTTTTCCCATGAGCGGGTATCGCTGCCTAAATATCCGGTAAAAGCTTTTTTACCCCATAAGCAAAGGGTGGGTGCGCAAATAGGGGAAAAGGCCGACAGTGACTTGTATTTATTGGGGTATTTGAATGCGAGCGTGATGGCACCGTGCCCACCCATCGAGTGGCCAAAAACCCCCGCCTTGTCTAAATCAGCAGGAAATTGTTCACCAGCTAACTTAAATAGCTCGTCGCTGACGTATTCTTCCATGCGGTAGTGGTCGCTCCAAGGGTGTTTGCTGGCGTTGATGTAAAACCCTGCGCCCGAACCGAAATCCCAGCTTTCATCTTCGCCAGGTAGGTTGAGTCCGCGCGGACTGGTATCAGGAGCAATTAAAATAATGCCTAATTCAGCCGCATACCGCTGCGCACCGGCTTTTGCCATAAAGTTCTCTTCTGTACACGTTAGGCCAGACAGCCAAAACAACACAGGGTGTTTTTTATCTGGCTCTGATGCTACCTGTGGCGGCAGGTAGACTGAAAACCGCATGTCAGTTTGGCAGGCGCTTGAAAAATGCTTATAAAATAAGACCGTGCCGCCAAAGCTTTTGTTTTGGCTTATTAATTCAGGTGTTTGCATGAGGGTTAGTAAATAATGACTGAGCGAATACTTTTACCTTGGTGCATTAAATCAAATGCACGGTTGATTTCATCTAGCCCCATTGTATAAGTGACCATTTCATCAATTTTGATTTCCCCTCGTAGGTATTTCTCAACGTATTCAGGCAATTCGCTGCGGCCTTTAACGCCACCAAAAGCGGTGCCTCGCCAGACTCGCCCAGTTACCAGCTGAAATGGGCGAGTTGATATTTCCTGCCCAGCACCCGCCACGCCAACAATCACCGATTCGCCCCAGCCTTTATGGCAGCATTCCAGTGCAGAACGCATGGTGTTGACGTTACCAATGCACTCAAAGGAATAATCGACACCGCCATCGGTCATATCCACTAAAACGTCTTGGATAGGGTCGTCAAAGTTTTTTGGGTTAATGCAGTCAGTCGCGCCCAATTGTTTAGCAAATTCAAATTTATCTTCATTGATATCAACGGCGATAATGCGTGCTGCTTTAGCTATAACCGCACCTTGAATGGCGCTTAAACCAATGCCACCAAGGCCAAAGATAGCAACGGTACTATCCGGTTCTACTTTGGCGGTGTTAAGGACAGCGCCGATGCCCGTTGTAACGCCACAACCCAGTAAACAGACTTTATCTAACGGTGCCGCTTTGTTTATTTTAGCCAGTGATATTTCAGGTAATACCGTGTATTCAGCAAAAGAAGAGGTGCCCATATAGTGATAAATAGGCTGACCATTTTTTGAGAACCTAGAGGTACCATCAGGCATGAGGCCTTTGCCTTGAGTGGCGCGAATCGCTTGGCATAAATTGGTTTTACCCGATAAGCAAAATTTGCATTGCCCACATTCAGGTGTATACAGTGGGATGACGTGGTCACCGACTTGTACAGAGGTAACGCCAGGGCCAATTTCCTCAACAATAGCGCCGGCCTCATGGCCTAATACCGCGGGAAAGATACCTTCAGGGTCATCGCCAGATAAGGTAAATGCGTCGGTATGGCAGACACCCGTTGCAACGTTTCGGATAAGGACTTCGCCCTGTTTAGGGCCGTCTAAATCGATTTCTTCTATTGAAAGCGGTTCACCTGCTTTCCAAGCAACTGCGGCTATTGTTTTCATTAAGGTTCCTTTGTTGTGTATTAATATTTACTGAGTATCGCCAACAGGCGCAGCAAAACCATCTGCAATCAGTTCGTCTACGTTTGAACCTGTTAGGCTGTTTAAAAAAGCCAAGATGTCTTGTATCTCATTCGGTGTTAAGCCCAGTGGTTTAATCAGTGGGTCGAGTTCTTCATTGGGAGTACCGCCATGATTATAAAAGTTAACGACCTCTTCAAGCGTTTTAAAGGCGCCATCGTGCATGTACGGTGCAGTTAGGCTGATGTTTCTAAGGGTTGGTGTTTTGTATTTCCAGCGATCAGCAGGGTCTTCGGTTATTTCATACAAGCCAACATCGTTGGGTTTCTTTTCGGACACCGAGTCAAACAAGTCGGAATCAATTTCTATGTATTGCCCCGGTGCCACAAGCAGCCGTTGTTTTTTTGGTCGTTGATAGGTGGATACGCTAAAGCCGTGCCCAGTGTTGTGCAGTTTATGATCCGTAAAAACAGCGCTATCGTTGTTAACGGTATGACAGGCAATGCAATTGGCCTTACCACGAAAGAGCTTAAAACCTCGTTTAACAGATGGGGTCACAGCCGCATCGTTATGCCCAAAATACCATTGGTCGAAAGGGCTGTTGGCGGAATTTAAACTGCGCTGGTATGTCGCTAACGCCATGCCAAGTGTTTCCATATTGACGGGTTTATTGAAGACGTTTTCGAATAAACCGTTGTAGTCATTCAGCGTGCGAATTTTTCGCAGAACAACACCCGGAGATGGATTGCCCATTTCATTATGCGCCAACAAGGGCCCCCACACTTGTTGCTCTAGGGTATCTTCTCGCCCGTCATGAAACAGTTTTTCAGCATACGCGATATTGAACAATGTCGGGCTATTTCTGCGGCCAGATCGGCCTTCAAGGCCAACGGCTGTAGCGAGCTCATTGTGGGTAAAGCCCTGTTCTGGCACATGGCACATAGCACATGAAAACGTGCTGTTGAGTGACAACCTGCGATCATAAAAAAGTTTGCGACCTAGCGCGATTTTTTCTACGCTAATCGGATTGTTTGCAGGGATAGGAACGTTTGGTAAACCTAAGGGTGGCTGCTTAATCAGGCTAAGTAAATCGGTTTTTTTGCCAACCCGAGTCGTTAGTGCTTTGCTTTTGGTTGTGTAATACTTCGTTTCATAGCCTGTTTTATCATCGCCAGCACCATGAAGTTGTGGTATTTGAGTGTTGCTTATTTCACCGGCCGCAAAAGAATTCAGTGAGGTCATAAGAAGCAATAAGAAAAATACGCAATTTTTCATGATGATATTTGTAATAGCGATAAGACGACCAGCCTTATTCTAAGGTTAATGTTTTAACGTCATTAATTAAAATATCGGGGTGTAAAAATCCAACGCTGTATATTTTTCTAATGTTTTTATGGGTATCAATCAGGTACACGCGCAAGGTGTGTGAGAAGGTGCCGCTTGATTGGCCTTCATCGTCATATTCTTGCTGAATAGCTTGGTTATAGCCTTCAAGGATAGGGCGTAATTCTTTTTGTGATTTGGTGGTTAAAAAGCGCCAGTCAGTTTGTTTTGTTTCTAATGACTTGGCATAGTTCGCCATAATATCTGGCGTGTCGTGCTTTGGATCAAAGCTCAGCGTGATGAGGCGTAAATCATCTTTAAGGCCTGCTTTTGATAAGCGGCGTTTTATTTTATGAAAAACAGCCGTTGATAAAGGGCAGCCGTTAACATCATTACACGTCGCGTAAATGAAGCTTAATAAAACAACCTTGTCGCCCATCAGTTCGTTTAATGTTTGATGAGTGCCGTGGCTGTTGATGACGTGTCCATCCGTGGCATTGCCATAGATGGGTAATTTGTATGTGCCTGCTACCGGCGCTTCAAAGGTGAGTGGGCCGTAGCCTGGCGCTAAAAGAATAGGTGCTGGTTGTACTTCGGTTTGGTCTTTCTCGCCGTGTGAGAAAGAGCTCATTGAAGCGGTAAGAAGCAATAAAAGTAATAGAGTTTTCATAATGTTTTAATAAAAAAGGGCTACCCGAAGGCAGCCCTTTTAATAGCTAAATATTTATTTAGACAATGATGCAATGATTGCGTCTGCACTTTTTGAAGTAGGTGCTTTTGCATAGAGAGCATTTGAGCCAAAACGCATTTGGTGTGGGAAGCCTAAACCGGCTTTGACGAAATCAATATCAAACGTTGATGTTAATTTTTTGCCATCCCAATCAAAAGCACGTAAGTACTGGTCTTGGTTCTCGCCTTTTTTGTCCCAATTTGCTAATAGTGAAGACGTGTAATACAAGCGCTTACCATCCCAGCTTGAAGACACCATGTTTACCTGCTTGCCAATTTGCTGTTCGAATACTTGCTTTGGTGCATGTGGATTTGAAATATCGAATGAACGAGTTTTACCATCCATAAACGTATTAACCCAAAGAGTGTTGTCGTCACTTGAGATAGAGATATCAACAGGAAGAGGGATTTTAGATGCGTCGCCAATGGCAGCAACATCTTTTGCTTGCCACTCGCCTTTGTCATCTTCATAAATCAACCAGATTCTTGATGTTAATGCGGTTGTGGTAAAGCAATAGTTCTTATCAGCTCCCCATGCGCAACGAATTTCAAGTGGCGCACCCGGTACGTCTAATACTTTCTTAGGCTGTTTTGTATGTAAGTCCCAAATCACAACGGTGTTACCCATGCGTTTCATCGCTTCAGCATCGCCAACAAGCTTGCCGAAATCCATCATGTAGTTATTCCAACCGGTGAATGATGACGTGACCATCATGTTGCGACGAGGAAGTACGCGAACGTCGTAACCATAACCGTCTGCAAATTGACCTGATTTTTTAGCGCCATTTAGGTTTTCATCTGTTGGCATCCAATGGGTTGCTACAAAATCACCCGCGTTTGTATATTCAACCAATGCAGTACGGCCGCCGTGGTCTTTATTGTTAGATAAGCCGCTGATCATCATTGTGCCAGGCATCGCATAGGTTGTGTGTGGGCCTACAACACCGCCGCTGTCTGCTACAAAGTTCTCAATCGTTTTATGTAGTGTTGGTTTTGATGGGTTTGTGTGAACATCAAAGATAAAAATCTTGTTGGTATCTAAACCACCAGCCCAAAGGTATTTACGATCATCAGTAAATCCTGAGTGATGCGCTTCGTTGCGTCCGCCAACAGAAATACTGTTGATCACTTTGCCGTAATTTTTATCTTTTGGGTTTGCTGCAACGGTGACCAGCTTATCTTGTTCGTCGCCGACACCAACAGCACCTAGCGTCCAAACATAAATGTAGTCTTCTTGGCCAACAATCTTAGCCATGTAAGGAGACATGCACGTTTCATCAGCTTGCGCTTGTTGTGGTAATGCAGTTATGCCAATGCTTAGCGCAACAGCAGAGCCTAGCATGACGCCTTTAAGCGTTTTGCCAAACTGTGTAAAAGTTTCTTTCGATATCATTTTTTAATCTCATCTTTATCATTGGAGGCGTATTTTTACATTAAGCAAAAGCAATAATAAGGTCGAAAAAGGACAATATCGTGCTACTTATGCCATATTTGATTTTTTTGTTTGGTTTTAATAGCAACGTTACGTCATTGGCTACCGGTTAAACATTCTCGTTACCACGGCACCATTGGGTTACTTGATTAATAGACGATGAGTAACCCAAGTCTGCGATTTGTTGCAAACGTTCATATTCCAGTGTTCCAACAGCATCAACTGAGAGCAGTAGGTATAAACTGGTTAAGCTTTTCTCATCGGTCTGCATGCTTTTATTAACAGCAGCTAATGTCATGGAGCGGGAGATAATATCAAAAATACTGGGAATATATTCTTTTCGACGAAAAGGGTTTAAGCGTGCGAACAAAAGCTTTAGCCCAGAACCCGACATCAGGCGGCTTTCATTGCTGGCTAAATCGACTTTAGGTGAAATATCTACGGCGATAATTTTACCGCCGGAATAAAGGTCATTCATCACGTCAATGGGCAGGTTATTGAGTACACCACCATCAACTAATAAATCACCCGATTTAATAACAGGGGGAATCATCGCCGGCAGACTCATGCTCGCTCTAAGGGCGTCGGCGATAGAGCCTCTGGTATGGATAACCTGTTCCGCACGGGTTAAATTTGTGGAGACACAAAAAAAGGGAATAAATAAATCTTCAATCCTCTTGTCTCCTAGGGCGCCCTCAAGGTTCTTTTCAATTTTTTTACCTTTAATGAGCGAAATAATAGGTAGAGTAAAATCAAAAAATCGTCGGAAATATTGTGAACATAAATCAAAGATTTTGTTTGAATCGTACTGTAGTGCAACAGCGGCAGCGATAATGCCGCCAATGCTGGTTCCACCAACGGTATCAATGGTTACGCCGTTTTCTTCTAATGCGCGAATCACGCCGATGTGAGCATAACCACGCGCACCACCCCCACCCAAAACGAGTGAGTTTGCTTGCCCGGTGAGAATTCTGGCGAGTCGCGCATAATCTTCTGATTGTTCTTTGCGAACATGGTAGAAGCTTATAATCCTACGTTCATCTAACCAGTGCTTGGTACCTGATATTTCTGTTGTGTCGGCAGGGTGAATGAGAATTAGGCTTTGTTTTAGATGGCTGGAAAAATCCCACAAGGCGTTAATTTTCTTTTCTTGCTCACTTTTTTTCACGTCTGAATCAAAGTCAGCCACCAGCAATAAATGATCGGCTTGTCGAACGGCTCGTTCAGACCAATTGGACCAAGGGCCGTCGGCAATCAAAATAACATTCTCATAGGTGGCTTCTTTTTTATGGAGCCATTGTGAAATATCCGTGTTTCTAATGCTGGTGCTGGGTTCGTTGGCAACGCCTTCACGGTCGAGTTCTTTGTCAATGTCTTGCGCTGTAAAGCAGGCTGTCGAGCCGGTGAATTTCATTGTTTCAAAAAGGGATGCGACAAATTCGCTGATATCAAAGCCTTCGTGAACAGGGGTGATGACAAACGTGGTTCCTTTTTGACGTTGCTGCGCCTTATTGGCGATTTGGTTTCTTAGCCTTGTTGCAACGATGCGGGCAACCCGCAGTATGATTTGCGGGTGGGAGCTGGTCAGTTTTTCAAAGCCCGTGCTTGAAAGCCTAGCCAAGACAGTATCGCGTGCTGCCGTTAATGTAGATTGGCGTTCAGAACGGGTGAGTAATGCAACTTCGCCGACCGTTTCGCCCGCGACTATTTCAGTCACAAGCCGGTGCCGGCCATTGCCTTCATCAATAGTGGCTCGCATTCTTCCTGATAGGATTAAATAGATTGAATCGCCGTTGTCTCCTTCGCGGTAGAGTACTTCCCCGCTATTGAGTCTTCGCCACTCGATGCCACCTAACAATTTTTGGAGACCGGCTGGGTCATAAAGGCCGAATAAACGGCTCATATAAGTCGCAAATTGTGCTCTATGGATGATGTTTCGGATGGTTTTATCAAATTGGAACTGAGCGCTAGGAGACTGATTTAATAATGGGGTTAATGTTTTATTCTCAATAGACAGCAGCACAGTGGGTTCGGCAGCGACTAAGGAAACGTCTCCTTTGACGCTTAAACGGGAGTTAAAGTGACCGACTAGCGAGCCCGCTTCAAATTCATCAATGGCCTGTTTGCCCGTAATGTGATTCTCTAAAACGAAAGAGAGTTTGCCCGAAACGATGATATAAACTGAATGTTGGTTCTCGTAATTGAACAACATCTTTTCGTTAGTTTGTAGCGTTAATTCACCACTATGTTTTGCAAGTTCCTCTAACATAGCAGTGTCCATCCGCATAAGATCGGGTGAGTTTCGCAGAATATCGTATCGATCTTTAATGGTGATGTTCATAAGGTCTGGGGGTTGTTCATAGTCCAGGTGCTAATGCGCTTGTTGTCATTATGCACGACAAGGCCGGCTTGTGTTAAAAACAAGCCGGCTCTATTTAGTACGTTTAAGCTTCTGATGTTGTGGGGTCGATAATAGATTTCACCTCTGAAATACGGTTTGCAGGAAAGCCGCCCCTTTCGGCGTGCTCACGAACAGCTTCTTCGTTTGGGGCGATATAAACACAATAAATCTTATCGTTAGTGACGAAGCTTTCGAGCCACTGTGTTTGGCTGCCCATTTCTCGCAACACCCCGCAAGACGTCTGCGAGATGCCTTGTAACGCTTCATTGGATAATTTCCCTACGTCTGGTATTTCACGTTCAATTATATATTTTGGCATGATGACTCCTTGGTTATGATTTAAAGACAAAACAGAGCATATGCCATCAATTGAATGATTGGACTTGCGGCCCCTTTAGCATAGAGGTTTATTTTGATGCTTAAAACAACGTATAGTAAGGTCGATTTCTGACAAAAGCGTGCTATATATGCCAAACATAACCATTTCTATCCTCGCCATCGAGGAAACCATGATTTACACCTTGGCGGGTCCCTACGATATTTTTTCAACAGCGGCTGTTTGTAGCCAGCAAATGGCACCGAAAAAAGCAACTTTTGTGACCCAAACATCGATCGTTGGTTTAAAGAAAGGTACATTGACTTGTTACAAAGGCTTAACAATCGAATGCCAGCAGTCACTTGATGAGGTTAAAAAGACAGACCTTATTCTCATTCCATCCGTTGAGTTTATTAATCAACCGTTCTTAAGCAAGTACCCTGAATTGAAAGATTGGCTGGTGGAGCATTATAAAAAAGGCGCCGTTATTGCCAGTGTGTGTGCCGGTTCATTTTTATTGGCAGAAACAGGATTGCTCGATGGCAAAATAGCCACAACCCATTGGGCGTTTGCTGATGATATGCAAGAGCAGTTTCCTGATGTTGATGTTCATAGCGATAAAATCATTACAGAACAAGGTAATATTATTTGTGCAGGTGGGGCAACGTCATGGCAAGATCTTGTAAGTCATCTAATAGAAAAATACTCGTCTATTAGTACCGCTAAATATATCGATCAGTTTTTCCTGCTAAATTCTCATCAAGCAGGTCAACAGCCCTATAAGTTACTTAAAAGTATGACGTCCCATGAAGATAAGGTTATTAAAGAGTCACAAGAGTTGATTGAAGAAAGTTTGATAGAGCAAGAACTATTGGCTAAAGTCACACAGGCATCAGGCCTGCCAGAAAGGACATTTAAACGACGTTTTAAAATGGCGACAAAGCAAACACCGAATGAATATATTCAGAATGTAAGAATTGATACGGCTAAAAATTTATTGTTGATATCTTCTTTCACAGTTCAAGAAACAGCGGAACAAGTTGGGCTGATGGATGGCAGTTACTTTAGGCGCCTGTTTAAGCGAAAAACAGGTTTGAGTGCTCAAGACTTCCGAAGAAGCTTTGCAAGTTCTGCGAAGTCAAAAAAAATGTTACGAAAATAAGAGTACGCCATGGCTAGCATTCGACCTATATAGACTGAACTTTCTGTCTGTGTCAGTGTCTCTGCATCTGCCGGTGATGCATTATTTCGTGTTACAGGCATAATAAAACAAGAATTTTTAAATATAAAGGGAGAGGGTTATGCGAGTATTGGTGATGCTGTACGGAGTGGTTAGTTATTTTCTATTTTTTGGAGTATTCGTTTACTTCATGGGTTTTGTCGGCGATGTGTTTGTGCCGATTTCAATTTCATCAGAGGTTGAAGAATATTCATCCAATGCCTTAATGGTTAATATTGGCTTAATGTTGATGTGGGGCGTGCAACACAGCGTGATGGCGCGTGGTTGGTTTAAAGAAATGATTTCTTCAGTTGTTCCTCATCACGTTGAACGCAGTACCTATGTGTTAGCATCAGCTATCGTTTTAGCCGCATTAATGTACTACTGGCAACCAATGGAAGGCATCATTTGGCAAGTTGAAAACCCCATGTTAGTTAATGCGTTGTGGGGCTTTTTCGGTTTAGGTTGGGCGCTTATCTTTTTAGCGACGTTCCTAACAGATCACTTTGACCTGTTTGGCCTACGTCAATCGTGGTTAAATTTTGTTAAAAAGCCCTATACACCTGTTGTGTTTACGGAAGTGCTTTTCTACCGTTGGATTCGTCACCCAATGATGCTGGGCTTATTCATCGCATTTTGGTCGTTGCCAACAATGACAGTCGGTCATCTGGTGTTCTCAATCGGCATGTCTATTTATGTGTTAATGGGTATTCACTTTGAAGAAAAAGGCTTAGTTAAAGACCTTGGTCAAACGTATGTGGATTATCAAAAACGCACATCAAAAGTCATTCCAAAGGTTTACTAACATAGATTATTCAAGGGCTTGGCGTTGCCAAGCCCTTGATTTTTTTGGGGCATGCTCTAAAATGTCCCCTCTTGAATAAGGAACGCTGCGACAGGGCTCCCCTGCTAGGCTTATTCAAGGTTCAGAATTTAACGGCGTTCATTATTAACAGGAAACTGAAATAATGGGCGTTGTGCAGAAGTGATCCAATCACTTTCTACCCTTCTTGGTAACAACATAAGACTCATCTTCGGTGCCTATTTTTATAATGAGGCAGGTTTATTATGAGCAATAATTTTATTTTTACATCTGAATCGGTGTCTGAAGGGCATCCAGATAAAGTAGCAGATCAGATTTCCGACGCGATGTTAGATGCGTTGTTAACACAAGACCCAGCATCACGTGTTGCGGTTGAAACCATGGTAAAAACAGGCATGGTTATTTTGGCCGGTGAAGTGACGACCAATGCGTGGGTGGATACTGAAGAATTGGTTAGAAAAGTCGTTAAAGACATCGGTTACGACAAACCAGAAATTGGTTTTGACTGGCAAAGTTGCGCAGTGCTTAACGCGATTGGCAAACAATCTCACGACATTTCTATTGGCGTGGATGATTCTGATGATCACGAACAAGGTGCGGGTGATCAAGGCCTTATGTTTGGTTACGCCTGCGATGAAACAGACGTGCTTATGCCAGCGCCTATTACTTACTCTCATTTATTGGTACAAAAACAAGCGGAAGTGCGTAAGTCGGGCCAGCTCGATTGGTTGCGTCCCGATGCTAAAAGCCAATTGACGATGCGTTATGAAAATAACAAGCCTGTGGGCGTAGAAGCAGTGGTGTTATCAACACAACACGCGCCAGATA
>LWDU01042200.1_pt1 | contig 11004 bp, 12 predicted proteins | sample 727161 | NCBI WGS metagenome assembly LWDU01 (sample SAMN04566230, study PRJNA314399) | hydrothermal vent metagenome | isolation source: deep sea hydrothermal plume seawater | place: Mexico: Gulf of California, Guaymas Basin | collected 2004-07-11 | reverse complement strand
TCCCCTCCTAAGGGATAGCTGGCGGTTCGAGTCCGTCCGGGGACGCCATGTAACATTATGTTTTTATTAATTATTTTACAAAATAAAAACATCATTATTAATTAGTGCCTCACTGAGTTGCCACTGAGTTGCGATTAAAAAGATTTTTTATCTCCGGCTCGCACTTTACATGCGTAAGATATTTATCTTGGTTAGCCTTAATTGAGAACCTTAAGGTATTGGATGCGCTGAAAAATATATCTTATTTGAAATATTAATTATTTCATCATACATGAATAGATATTCTAGCCAATGATTAGGAATAGATTTAATACCGTAATAAGCACCAGATATTTGTCCGCAGATTGCGGCAGTTGTGTCGGCATCATCCCCAAGATTAGCCGCTTTAAGTACTGCATCTTTAAATGTATCGGTAGAATAAAAACACCAAAGTGCTGCAGCAAGGCTATCTACTACATGACCAGTCCCTTGAACTTCACCTGACCTATAAGTCCCATTACATATAGTTTGAACACCACCAGATGGGTTGCCCATCATAAATTCATTAAATAATATAGATTCTTTATTGTTATTATTGAATGCGCGACAAATAATTTGTGAAAATAACTGATTTGCTTGCAAGCACTCATCTGCACCATGAGTTACCTGTGCACTTTTTATTGAGTACTTAGTCATTAAACTCTGGTCAGGATAATAATACATTAGCACCGGAGCTAGCCTCATTAATGCGCCATTACCAGCAGTTGTTGGCTTTGTGCTTCCAGCATAAGAGGAACCATCACAGCTCAAATGCCTGGACGGAACAGACGACGCTAGAAGGCTATCGGATGCAGGTAGGCTTAGAGCTGACGACAGCCCCCCCTCTCACCCACTCCGGACGAGTCGGAGGATAACCTCTGACAAAAGCCCCTTCAGCTGGCTAAACTCTGGTTCCATTTTACGAATGTCTTTAGGCTCATCCTGTAAGTAGAGGCGGCGATTGATTTCGATCATCACAGACTCAACACGATTATCTTTGCCATAGAATTTATTCGGCACCAAGGTTCCGCAGTAAGGGTTATTAATACCCACTGAAAACCCCGCGCCCTCAAACATAACCTTAATAACATCGACCAGCTCGATCGGCGTATGAAAGGCATCGCTACCAATGCAAATGTCAGGTCGATCTGCAGACTGATCTAGGTCAACAGGCAGTGAGCTAGATGGAAACGAGTGAGCATCGATGATTAATGCTCGACCATGAGCAGCCAACGCCGCCTCGGCTAAGTGATCCAGTCGGTTATGGTGTGACCAATAAAACTGATCCATTAAGCTATTGCGATCATCTTGTGATAACTCTTTTCTGAAAGGCAGTCCATCGACCGTTTTGGTGTAGACCGCACCCTGTCCCCGTATCGCCATCGGCTCTAATGCGTCATCGGAGAACCGCTCTGGGTCAACCACGAAACGGCTGACGGGATAGGCCAGCGGAATGACATCAGGATGGTTTACCGGGAACAGCTCGTCCGTATAATGATCGGTTAACCGATCAAGCTGGGCTTCGAGCTCACTATCACTCAGGCAAATAGCCTCACGAACAGCGGCTGGGATAGATCGTGAGGCGTGGGGTAAGTGGATAATAGTTGAGGGTGCATTAGCACTCATATTTAAAGGTCTCAGTATTTTTGTTCAGATTGTGTAATGGTTTAATAAATCTGTAGGGCTGATGTGGCCTACTAATAACACAATAGGATACGACATGACCAATACATCTAAAACCCCCCGTACAAGCATCACGCCAAAACATGCGCATACTCCCAGGCAACTACCTGAAAAGGTATAAACAAGGATAATTCGCATAACTGATAAGATCATTTTATAAAACAAATAGGCTAATCTCTTTATTTCTAGATTAATTACAGTTTCGAACATGCGTTTGGTATTGCAGGATGAACAGATCCCACGGCCTTTGCACGAATAGGCGATCAGAAAGTTCTCACCGCCTGACTCACATCGGACGCGAGCGAATCTATGCGCCAGAATAATCGAGTCGGCTCTGCTTTATCTTAAAACTCAAATAGAACTTACGTCATTATTCTTTTTCACTGCCAGCATAAAACTTAGCCGCTACAATACCCGCAATAAGACCGCCTACATGACCGACCCATGAAATGTGAGTACGAAAATCAAATACTATAAGGATAAAACCTGCATAAATAAACAGTACTATCAAAGCTGTAATTAAAGATTTAACTGATCGAGAATAATAAGCTTCCGCTAATATAAATGACCAATATCCTAAAATCAGGCCACTGGCACCTGCATGATAAGCACTGCTTCCAAAAGTCCATGTAATTACACCCGCTATAACCATTATGATTAGGGTTACTTCCCAAAAAAGTGCTTTGCTTTTAAGTTCTATTACCGTTCCTAGAATAACAAAAGGAATTGAGTTGCTCATTAAATGCCACCAGCCTTGATGGATCCAAGGTGCAAAAGCAATACCTACAACGCCCTCCATTTTTCTGGGTAATATTCCATAGTGACCCAGATCAGGCCAGATCGATGATTGTATAAGCTGGAGGCCCCACATAGCGGCAAGTAAATAGAATGTATAGGGTATTTTCATGCTGATCATTATTAACCATTCATGCAGTCTTGAGCACGTTTATTAGATACATTTTGTGTTTCGTTAACCAGCGTAATGATTGATTTTCCACTGCATTTTGTATCATGCAAGGGATTAACATCGATTGTGCCATTATTATTCACAATGGCCATGGGAACACCTATGCCTGCATTAACAAAACGACACACAATATCTGCCCATGATTTATCTTTAAACTCTACATCAAGACGAACCATATGATCATCGTCATGAGTAAACATATTCTCTAGTACCTGTTCAGTGCCTGGTGCGACTAGCGAACGAACGATTAACTCAGGATAGGCTCGGACAGGGCGTAACATAATATCAGCCCCCATATTTTTGATTCTTTCACGGTTAATATCATCTGATACTTCGGCGACAATTGTTGCTTTTGTGCCAATTTCTTTAATTCGACTTAAAATATCAAATGTGAGGCTGTCTGATAAGGCGCTGTCAGCATCACGGGCAATTAAAATAATGTATTGTGCTGCGGCAACATCCACCGCTTTTAAATTATGATTATTTTCTGCAACACCACTGTAATGAGCCACTCCATGTTCGGAAAGCTCTGTAGGTAAACCATCATCAAACTTTCTGGTTAAAATTTGAATCGGCACTTCTTCTAATTCGGGTGAAATTCTGATCTGTCCGATCAAGCGGTTAAGGTAATTGACTGTATCGCTATTCGGGGTGTTGATTATTAATAAGTGATCGTTCATTTTCCATCTCCATAAACCACGCGTTTTTTTGTTTCTAAGCGTTAGCCTATAATCAAAAAACTCACCTGCTAATTGTGCTAAAAGTGATATAGCAATAGTGTAAAGAAGTATCCCCGTAATCCATCGCCCTGCTGTTGTGCTAGCCGATAAATCACCATAACCTACTGTCGTTACAGTGGTAATGGACAGCCAGATAGCATCACCTAGCGTCATTGCTTCAACATACGAAATAGCCACACTATGAATTGCAATTAAACCCAGTAATAGAGCTAATGTTCCGCCAAGACGTATAAAGAACTGACCATCATTATGTTTGGTGTATTTAAGATAATGTCTTTTTCGCCAATAAATCTGCCTAAAATTTAATAGCATTATTTCTTTTCCTTCTCACCATCATAATGCAGATTAACTTCTGCCATAACGCGTCGCTTTATTTCTTTTTCATTTGACGGTTCTAATTGGTAGCGGATGGCGAGGCTTTTTAACTCGTCTTCATTTAATGATAATCCTACTCGTATTCTTTGAATTTTTTTGAATGGCAAACCAACGATTTTTCTGACAACATCACTGGGTTTAATCGAGTTTTCGGCTGCGTCATGTGTAATCTGTTTATTAAGATTTGTTTGAAATTCAAATTGAACCTGCACTTTTTTCAGTGCTTTTACTTCGCTTTGCCATTTGTTTTTAGGATTAATTTTTGCCATGAGGCCACATCTCTGCAACAACATCTAATGGTGTCGATACACTCAAAAATACATCGGTTTCTCCTGACGACCACACTTCAACTAATAAGCCATAATCATCATTAGATTCACATTCCTGAAACCTAAACGCTTCGCTGCTATCATCTTCAGCTGATGAAGGCGTGATCCCTTTTGCGATTAAGTCATCTTTAAAGTAATACCCTTCGCCATCTGAACATGTTTGTTGGTATTGGTTTCCGCCAATCCAGTCTTTGATCCAGTCTGGAATAAATTGAACGTCAAGTTGTGTATAACTACTGTCGTCAAAAAGGCCTGCAAATTGTTCTAGATCAAATAACGCCTCAACATCTGCTCTTTCTATTTTGATTGAAAAACATAATAGTGGATCACCATCATTGTCATCAATAGACATATAGTAGGTTTTGTTATCAATAGATCGAAAGGTGATTTCTTTTTCAATGCCATCTGAATACTGATGTGTTCCGATCCCCGTAACTTCAAGCTCTTGGCTTCGTAATATTTTGGGAAGTGATTGTCGCTCGTTTAAAACAACAATATCACCTACTTTTAATTCAACGGGTTTCGTAAGCGATCGCGTTGTTGTATCTTTCTTCTTATTGAAACCAAACATAGCCGCCCTCTTCAATAGCAAATAGCATTAACAGAGAGGGCGTCACCCCCTCTCAATAATAAAACCAACTTAACTCGCTGTCTTTTTAGCTTTTAAGCGCTCAAGAACGCTACTGGCACTACTTGTTGCTGTGCCACTGACACCAGCATCAGCTAATTTTTTATCCAAATCAGAAGCCTGTGACTCATCCTCCATCCACTCACCCGCAGTTTGACGATCTTTCCATTTTTGCTGTTTTTCTTTAACCCGGGCCAAAGAATCTTTCACGCTATTCGCTGTAGAGCCCGTAGAAGAAAGGTTGCTATTAATACTTGCACTCGCTTTTTGAAGCTCACCAACCGTTTTTACTTTTTCTAACTCGCGTTTATTTTTTTCAAGATTCTTTACACGATTTTTAATAAGCTTATTTAGATCACTCACTTCTTTCGCCAACACATCATATTCAGTTTTGGTTTCATTAAAGTCAGTTTCTATTTCAGCTATACGCTCAGCAGTTTCGATTGCTAAGGCTTCATTACCACTTTCTAGTAATGAAACAGCTTTAGTTTCATAATCGCTGATATCTTGGCTTAACGACTCTAACTTACGTTTTAAGCTGATTTCAGTTGATTTTAAATTACTCAGGCTCTGCTTAGCGTTGTTGATAGCTTTTCCATCATCGCGGATATCTTGTTCAAGAATACGAATTAGGTTGCTATCGACAATGGCTTCGCCTGCCTCGCTAGCTCCACCTTTAATTGCTTGAAATATACTTCTTAAAATACTCATAGTCACTCTACCTTTTTAATTAAGTAATGATTCAATAGCTTCCAGTACATCGATAGTATTTTCAGCTTGTACTTCGAGTTCATGGACAATTTCTTTAATGTCTGTACTAATCGCCATTGCACCAAATAAAATATAATTATCGCCTTGCATACCCGTTGAACTTAACGGTACAAGGGGGCTTAATTCCAATAATGCAGTGTTTAATTCAGCCACTTTATCTGGCTGAACTTCTGATGTCTTAAACAAATGCGTTACGGCAAGAATTTGTTTTTCTGTCATAACAACTTGAATCGGAAACTCAGTGTTATTTGAACAGATTACTTCAATGGTGCCACTTTCAGTCAATATCGCCTCAAAGTAGGATCCTTCAGTTGTAGTGGTTGTATTCAGGCTGTGTGCCAATTCATTTAATGCATTTTCCATAAAAGTTGCTCCAACTATTTAGAATGATTTTTTATCATCGCGTTACATTGCAATGCCATATTATGGCATTTATCAACAAAAAAAGTTCCATTTACTTCAATATCATTTACTTCCTAGCAAAATATACGCTTGTTTAATCTGTTGAATGACTTATTGTTAATACAAGAATAAGCCTTCATTTTGCGTCCAGGCATCACGATGATAATAATAAAGTTGATGACTGCCGAGTTTATTGATTTTGATCTCAGATGTGCTGTCATAAAAGGATGGCGAAAATACAAACGCCCCTTCCATCATTGCTTTTGAAAGCCACCGATCTTCAATAGGCAGTGTTTCTACCTCTTTGATTCTATCCAATGCACTTTTGCCATGCTGCGTTGCAATAGTCCAGCCCCATTCACCAAATGTTGGCACATTGGCATGATATTGCTGTGTTATAAACCCAGCATCAGCCACTGATTTACCAATTGAGATAAAGGCTTTTTTAGCATGATAAGGAGATGTCGATTGCACAACTATCGCACCATCACCATTAAGTAATTCTTTTAATCTGATATAAAAATAATTTGAATACAATTTATTAAGATCGGGATGACTTGGATCAGGTAAATCAACGATAATGGTGTCAAACTTGGTGTTTCGACTAATCATCGACTCTACTTCAATAAAGGCATCTTGATTAATTACTGACACACGTTTATCTAAAAAAGAAGATTGATTTAAGCTTAAAAACACATCGTTAATATCTTTAGGTGCTTGTTGATCTTTTCCTGAAAACAAGTCGATCATTGCTTTATCTAAATCAATTAATGTGACAGAATCTGGCCCCCATTTTAAAACATCTCTTAGCGCCAAACCATCACCACCACCAATAATCAAAATATTATCGTGTCGGGCAGAAGCCAACATGGCTGGGTATGTAAGGTAACTGTGATACACCATTTCATCATTACTTGAGAACTGCAACCGCCCGTTAATATATAAGCTATAGACTTGCGGAAGACCTTTTCCTGCATGTCGTTTTGCAACGGTTAAATGTTGGTATGGCGTTACTTTCGTATAGACAACTTGATCTTTAAAGAAGGTGGCATTAATGCCATTGGTCATTTTTATACCCACCATGGCCAACACTAATAAGAAGAGTAAAACTGCAATATGTAACACCCAAAGCAGTTTGGCTTGTTTAATTTTGTGTTGATAATGATATAAAAAAACTAGGCCCATTAAGATGTTAACAGAGGCCGTGCCTAAGGCCGCTACCATAATGTCTAGTTTAAGACATATTGTGACCCATATCGCTGCCCCAATACCTGCACCGATATAGTCAGCACCATAAACGGTGCCCATATTGTGCTTAAGATGGGTTTGATGTTGATCCTCACGTATTCTGGCTATTAGCGGTATTTCAACCCCTATCATAACGCCTAAGATAAAGCCGAAAACATAGGGAGTATAAGAAGCCATCTTTTGAATAATCGCAATGATACCTCCCTCCATTGCAATGCTTGAATCAATGCCGTAAATGGCTTGCAATTGTTGAGGCAAGGTATAACTTAAGCCGATAATGCTTGCGATCAGTAAGATTGCACTACCACCAAATACGCCAATCATCAGTTCTAGGTATGAAAAGCCTCGATAAGGATTTTTTATCCATTTTGCTAAAAAGGCGCCAATTCCCATAGCAACTATCATAATGCCAATCATACTATAGACCGCAGTATCGGTGGAGCCAATGACTCGGCCTGCGTAATGGGCTAGTAAATATTCATAGATCAGCCCACAGGCAGCCAAAACCGCCATTATTCCGATTAGCACTATATCGTGCCTTAGCAAGGTGTAGCCCGTTGTGTTAGCGGATGGTATAACTGCCATTCTTATAGTGATGTATCAATAATAAGTAACAAGGGATCTAGCACAAGGGCCATTGAAACGAAGATTTGAGCCTCTATAAAAGCCACGCCAATATTTTGTTGTTCATCAACTTCTTGCGTGGTATTTATTCGCATTAGGATTATGCTGCGAGCAAAGACTGCTAACAATGAAATAGCAATGACCGTTAAAACGGAACAGCCAAACCAGATAATAGCTGCAAACCAAGGCTCTGCTTGCGAATAGCTCACTAAATGCGCTGCGGCATTAATCCCCAAAGCTGTTGCAATAATATGGCCTAAATAACGAATAGCTAAGGCAGGGTTACCCTTTTGTAATGCTTTTTGCCAAGAGGCGCCATTATGACGTTTTGCATAAACGCCGGCACGATAGCGTGTAACACCTAATAAAACTACTTGTGCCGTTATAAACGTAAATAGTACAGATAAAACACCTTCATACGATTCAACTTCGATCCAATGAATAGCGGCTGAAATAATAATACCTAAGGCAATATAGTTTGCTGCCTGAATAATGCCCGCTGTCATATTCTCTTTTGAAATTTCCTTCGTTAAAGAAAACTGATTAAAGTTCATCTTATCGTTAACTAATGCACCGACACGAAGCAATACAATGCCTAAAAGTGCATAGATACTGACATTAATAGCCTCATTAAGGTAATTTTCAGCAGGATCACCACCTACCGCAGCGGCTATAATTTGAGCTAATGCCAATGCACCACCAGCAAAAGCAATCCCAAAGGCGAAATTATCTTTTTTAGAGAGCTCCTCCGTTGTATTGATCCCTTGTGTCACACTTTGAAAGTAGCGATAAGCTGTAATTGCAATGACTGCCAATACAAGATCAATGCAGATGATTCCTGCAATCCAGATCGTAGATTCGTCTAACATATGTATATCTCCCGATAGTAACTTAGCTTATTTACCGCGACTCGTGCCACGACTTGTTCTGGCATTGCTGTTTCTAGCCGAACTTGATGAGCTATTTGATGATGAATATGGGCTTTTAAATTTATTACTGCTCGCTAACGACTTAGGTCTAACTGTGGTCGACGTTGCCCCTGTTCTTGTCTTTGCATAAGGACTGGCAAACGTTTTACCTTGTTTTTTAAATTTGGCTTTGGCTGTCGATTGAGTCGTTTGCTGTTGTTTATATTGGGAGGGTGATGTGTATTGGCGGCGTCCAACATCATGGTAATAACTATAATGACGGCCTCTTGACCAATTATTGTAATAAACAGGGCGATGTAGATTACTAAACATCGAATACGCCCCTAACCACATCCACACCTGACCGCTACTATTATTCTGCCATTGACCATAATTAGGGTTACCTACTAATTGGCTGCCCTGATAAGCCTCTTCGCCCCCATCTGCAGCTTTCATTGCTTCTTTACTCATCGCCTCAACACGACCGAGTTTGCCGTCAGACATATCAGCCAATACATTGATAGGATCCGTTAAGATCATATTGTAAACAGCAGGGTTTGCAGCTTCATCAATTAATACCATTTCTTGTATCGTATTATTCAACCCACTTTCCGAACCTACCGCAATAGACATTCCCGCTTGTGCTTCTTTAAACCTCAGCATTAAAGATTGAAAGATAGGCCCATTGGAGGTTGCATCTTTTGTTAAGGCATCTATTAACTCAGCAAGTTCTGGCTTATAGCGTTTTACTGCCTCACCATACAGTTTTAATAACACAGCATTTTTTACTAAACCGCTATTAATCTGTTTTTTTAATGAATTGAGCTGCGTTTCAGTCTGCTGAACTTGCTCGGTTAATTGTGTGGTCATTATTGCTTGGCGCTCACGCCTCCTATCTTCATCTGACGTACAAGCTGTCAGCATTATGGATAGCAAAATAAACATAAGCTTATAGCGCATTAATTTCATGATTTTTCCTTAGCTTTCATTATTTTTAATCTACTTTCATTACTTAATGAGTGCATGTGTAACCGACGCCTCGCGCTACTTTTTTTATGTCAAAGACTGATTCTTTTGATGCTGCACGTATAACATCAACCGCTTTATCAACATCACAGTCACCGCACATAAAAATATCAAAGGCCGCATAGTCATATTCGGGCCATGTATGAACAGTAATGTGGGATTCTGCAAGCACTAACACACCCGTGATACCACCATCACCACCGAACTGATGGAAATTAGCGGACAATACTGTCGCGCCAGCAAGCTTTGCAGCCTTGCGCATTATTTCAGATAAAACATCTTCACGCATATGGGCAATATCGCCTTTGCAATCTATGAGAACATGCTTGCCTAACTCATCTTTAATTTTATTATTTTTTGCCATATTATGTCTTATACTATACATTGATAATTTATGCGTCAAGCATTTAGTACATTGTTGTTAATTTCCTTACAGCAGTTTACATACATGGTAACGCATCTAAAAAAAGATACTTCTGCCAAAATAAATGGGCCCATAAAATAAGCTGGTATCTATTGTTATGGAAAGACGTCACATGGTTCACTTCTAAAGAATTTCTGTTCGCTTAAAAAATTAGCTCTATCAACCACTTTGCTTATACATTGATAACTCTCGTCATTTTTTGAAACTTAAAGGCTGCCGCTAACATGCTTAGGCCTACTAACATAAAGACCATGATTTTTTGTATTAAAGAGAAGTCCTGCATATCCCACAGTAAAATATTCAACGCAGCCATCAAAAAAATAGTGACTGATAACCAAATAAAGTTTTTCATTCTTGGTTTAATCTTTTGGACTAAAATAATCGTTGCATGCACAACCAATGCGAATGAAATTATAGGACCTGACATCGTTGAAAATAGTTGAGTCAGTACAGATATATAAACCACAATTACAATAATATTAAAGAGCCAAACATTGACTATTTGTCGCCCAGTCACCAACCAAACAGCACGGTTTTGAAACTTCGCAGCATAAACAAGAAAGCGATACAGACTAATGCTATAACATTATAGACGCCCAAAAATAGCCCTTGCCCACTCAGCGCTCCACTTGCAATAACAGAATAAGTATATTGATATGTCAATAAAACTGTAGTGGTCCAATCAACCTATCTTAGCTGCCCTAAAGCATTACATCCATAGCTTGACTACTTATAATAAGCAAGCCCATTAACCATTCCCGCCTTGATTGCCCCCTGTGTCAGGATAGTTGTCGCCTCTAAAATTAATTAGAGGAAAATAAAATGAGAGCAAGATTTACTCAATCATTTAAAATACAGGCC
>LWDU01000396.1_pt1 | contig 11012 bp, 10 predicted proteins | sample 727161 | NCBI WGS metagenome assembly LWDU01 (sample SAMN04566230, study PRJNA314399) | hydrothermal vent metagenome | isolation source: deep sea hydrothermal plume seawater | place: Mexico: Gulf of California, Guaymas Basin | collected 2004-07-11 | reverse complement strand
ATTAGATTATTCATTGATTATACCACCTCGTTCATTGAACCATTTTCTATATTGTGCTGGTGAACCTACGGTTACTTTACCTGTTGCAACTTTTTCTACGGCTGTTAATATCGCACCAGTTGCTTCTCGTTTCAATACAAATACATCTTTTACTTGAATTTGATTTACAATGATTTCGTTCCACCCGGATAATCCAGAAGGTTTGTCTTTTTGACTTAATATATGTCGTTTGATTTGTGGTGCATATTTTTTCATCATTTTCATACAAAAATTAATATACTTAACAATCCACTCTCGTTTTATTCTATTCCCTTCTTTTTTAACTATTGCTCTTCGTTCTTCAAACCCGATGCGTTTAGGGTCTGAATAATCTAAGTCATCATTTTGATTACTAATTTCCATATCAAATTCATTCATTGTGAAGTCAAAATCTCGGCGGGTTCTTTTATTCGTTTTAACAAATTTTTCCAATTCATTATGCATTTTACCACCAGCACCTTTACCTGCTAAATATTCTGGTGAAACCCATCTACGACCTGTTTTGTCTGGGTGAGTTTGCATATCTCTTATGCTTGCGACTAATAAACTTCCTTCTAATTGAAATATAATACCACCTTGAGTTTGTATTCCTTTACCTTTTGCGAGTTTTTCACCTTTGTCTACTTTGGTAAATGTGGATAATGCACTTTTCTTACCAACAATTCTTCCAATTCCTTTAGCACCATCATAACCAGAGATGTGAAATACACTTACTCGTTCTTTACCGAGAATACCTTGCATAAGTTTAGTAGTCAATGGAATGTGATTTGAATACCATCTACCGAACAATGAATCAAATGTTGATTTAGTATGAACTGATTGAAATTTTGCTGGTGATTCTTTTAGTAAATCTTTTAATTTAATCATTAGTATCCTTGTCCGATTGAACCAGCGGCTGGTGACATATCGTTCATATGAGCTTTATTATACATTGTCATAGATTCTTGACTAAATTCACCACTATATTTTACTTTTTTAACTGGTATATTACTTCCTATTGCAACAAAAGTAGTTAATACATCATCTCCGTCAATAATAAATAAATTTCCTTTTTTGTCTTGAACGACTAATGGTGGTGTGAATTTTTTTGGTGGGATTGATTGTATTCCATTTACGATATCTTTCCAATTAAATGAGTCGGTTTGCATTGAATTACCAGGTTCTTTACCACTTGATTTCATATTAGGGACTTTTGAGTTATTTAATTTCATTAACTCCTCGTCTGAAAGATATTCTAATTTATCAAGTTGTTGTAATTTATTCAATACATCATCTTTATCTTTTAAGAAGTTTGGCATCACATCTTTAAACTTGTTGTTCTGCAAATAGTCATCTGTTATTCTATTCATCTCAACCTTTGTATATGGTCTGATGTGGCGATATTTTACCATTTCCATTAGTTTAATCATTAAATTTCTCTGTTACATCTTTCATTTCGTGATAATTGTTTCCCCAACCTATCTTTACAGGATAAAGACCATTTTGGTCAATAACTTTTCTTAAGTTCTTTAAAAAATCTAATCCGTCATCTTTGTGAAAATCAAATAAAAACGAATCATAACTATAAAGTATTAGTTTTGTTTTTTTACCTTCTAAAGTTGGAAGTAAGTCATCTAACATTTTCATATTGTTTTCTGTTTCTAATAACTGAATACAATAGTTGAATAGTTTACTTTTATTCGTAAAGGATAAACTTTTTCCAATCTTCCTACTATAAATATCAGAAACTACAAAATTATTCTTTTTATACTCCAGCCATTTTTTATCAATATATTCTTGAACCTTTGAGAAAAATGGTATTTTTTTGGCTATCATATAGGGAATTTCACCATATAGATATTTAAATGATAGGGCTTTTGCTTTTACATAATCCACATCATATTGGTCGGCTAAATATTGATGAACTGAACCCTCTGGAAATTTATATCCGACTATTTCTGAAATTAATCGTAAATGGTATGCATCATAGTCCATTTCAATCATACAACCTTCATCACCATAACGACTAACATACTTTTCTCTTGTTCTGTCAGATTTGTTTAATGCTGCGAAGTTTATACCACCAAAACGATTACTTGGTCTTCCTGTAGAAGTGTAAATATTATATTGTGAGTATTGATATCCGTTATCTGATATGAATAATCCGTTGTCTTCAATTTTAGTTAAATTATCGATAACATTTTCGTTATAATTCTTGTTTTTCTCGTCATAAAAGAACAAATCATTCATTTTATTTACCAATTTTCTACCATATTCTAAATGTTTCATAATTGGTATGTATCTATTGATATTATTTAAGGTAGAGAAATTTATATGGAAAAAATCGTGTGTATTCGTGGTTAAATTGTCTATGTAAAGTGGATTACTGCTATCCAAATAGAAGTTCAAATTGGTATCATTTAGAGTGTTTAAAGACATAGTGTGATTAAAGGCTTTCTTATCAAAGATATACTTGTTTTCTTTATTATTATTTAAGGCCCCCTCGACAAACTCAAGAGTTAAATCGTTATCTTTTCTCTTTTCTGAGTGATTTAAAACGATAATATTCTCATCATTCGTAGATAACCATTTTACATATAAAAGGGATAATTGATTTAGTTTTGGATGCAGATTTCTATCACATAGTGTTGGTATTAATACCATTTCACTATTGATATGCTCATTAATAATATCTTGTAGTTGCTTTTTATGTTGAACTATCATATAACCTTTATTTAGTAATAAATATAACTAAGAAATCCTAAAATACAATATTTTTTAGTATCCACCCCCAGAACTTCCACCTGAACTACCACCACTCGTTGAACTTGGTGTTTGTTGTTGATAATTTTTTAACCTATCTTGAACACTTTCTTTTGTATTCTTATTTGGTTTATAAAATTGTAATGGTGCAACAACATCACTTAGTCCAGGTATTACTGAGTTTCTTCTGAAAATATTTACTTGATTCTCTTTTTCAACCACATCTCTATCACCTGTAATTTCTAAAATTAAAGATGTCTTTGAATAAAACGGTGTTCGTTTACCATAATCCCTTCGACTAATTTCAAATACCTTTGCACCTTTATCATTTGCTTGTCGTGCAAAATATAAAATAATAAACCCATCATCATAATTTGATTGAAGTGGTGTTGTTCTACTTTCATTTAAATATTCTTGTCGATTACTACCAGCTAACTGTCTATAAGTAATATAGTCTGGAATTTTTCCATCTACTCTAAAAATTAAAATTGAATTAGACTCGTGTTCCTTACCTGTCATATACCAATATTTTTTATCTGTCGTAATATGAATATGATAAGGTATCCCATCAGAAATTGTAACACCATTTTTATCTATAAACTCTAATTTTTTAGTTACACCAACATCTTTCATTAAAGTTTCTGTGTTATTATTTATAAATCGTATTAAATCTTTTTTCATTATTCTAATCCCTAACCAATCCTATCTCTTAATTTCCAAGCCATTCTACCCGTTATACTTGTTGACCAGTCTGAAGAATCAATTGATTGTTCAACATTTGTAGTCCAAAAATGACAAAATTTAGTAAATTTTTCTGGTAAATATGCTGTGACAAAGACATTTCCAGGTGTAATACCTGCAATACCTGATAGTTGAAGTGTATTTTGTAATCCAACAAGTCCATAATCTGAGACACCCATAACAATCTTTTTAATTGGTAGTCCATCTTCACCTTTTAATACTTCTCCGTCTGGTCCTTTTGCATCTTCTATCACAAACTTTAATTTGTTGGATATATCTTTCTTTACTTGTAATTTTAATTGTCCAGTTGCAGTATAATCTGTGTTAGTAACACGAAAAACTTGACTTTGTATTTCTGCATCTTTTTGTCCCAATGCTTCTTCTACTCTAAGTTCGTTTTCATCATCTGTTTCTCTCCTTTTGGCGTCAGATTCATCTGCTGAAATTGATGTTGCTCCTTGACCTGGCTTTAACTCTTTTGTCTCATCTCCATCTTTCTGTCCATATGTGAGAAAACCGCCACCAAAAAGAAATGGTGGTTGCAGATTCTTTGGTGTTATGATACCTTTAACTTTCTCTATAATAATTTTTCCAAATGAACTTGCTTTGTTTAAATCTGCTTGATGGATTAATGAAATTCCAGTATCTGATACATCCATTTCTAAATATTTTTTACTTAATAACGCTTGAAATATCTCACTACTTATGTCGGTTGTCAATTCTTGTGATTTAACAAAACTATCACTTCTCCACACAGGAAATTCATACATCATCTTTTCGTTTTCAATTTTTTCTGTTTCTACTGCATACTCATTGTCAAGAGTTTTTGTTTCTAATCCTATTCTTGTTTCTTCGAGTGGGGAGACTACCGCTTTTAATTGAATCATACCAAAAGTTTCTGCTGATAACGAACTTAGGAATCTATTTAGATTTTCACCAAGAGTATTATCTGGGGAATCAAAAACTTGTTGAAGATGTCTTACATTTACAAAAATATTTCTTATTTTACCTTGATTTTTCTTTTTGTCATTTGTAAATCGTGGTTTCATTCTTTCACAAACTTTTTGTAACCCTTTTAGTCTCATTAAAGGAATTAAACCAAATTCAGTCATATCCATATACGCTTGAGTGTCAGCTAATGTAAGTCTACTCGGGTTACTAATTATATTTTGTATTTCTTTGTCTTCATAAAACTTATTTTCTCCAATAGGGCCCTTTGGATTGTTTTTCACATAATTATCAAACTTGGCATGTATACTTATCTCATCTATGTTTTGATTCTCAGTTGGTTCTTTAACTTTCTTTGTCTCTTCATCAGATATATCCTTAATGAAATTAAAAAATTTTTTATTAAATGGAACACCTTTTCCTTTAACACTAAACCTGTCTACAAACAAAAATTTATTTATATCATTTGTCTTAAAATCTGGATTATCTTTACAAGTTTTTGATTCATATGTGATGTCCAAAGCTGGTTCTTTATTTGTATCATCAGAAGACAGTTGTGTTTCAGTTGTATCTATACTCCTAAATTGAACCACTGGGTCTTTATTTTCATCAAGTAATCCAAAATATCTATTAAGTAGATTATCTTCAAACCAACCCCAACGAATCCAACAATCTTCTGGTGCAATAGGTTCACGAATATCTTTATCAGCTTGAAAGTTGACCATTGGGCTCGCAAGACTATCAATATTTGTATATTGAGTCCTATCGTAGACTTGTAGCCCTACTTCACCTCTACCTATACCCCATTTCTTATTATACCTTATATCTCCACCTTGATTAACATTAATATAATCTTTAATATATTTTGAAGAAACAATCATATTTTTATTAGCTAAAAATTGTTCTGAAGTTGATTTTAAATCTTCAAATCTAATTGCTTTCTTAGAAATTATTCTTTTACCTGCTGTAGAATAATCATAATAAGATGTTTCTTGAATGAAACCCGCTTCTTCAGCTCTTTTTTTTCTGTCTTCTGGTTGCATTGCTTTCAATATATCTGTATGTCCTTCAAATTGATGATATTGTTCGACAAGTGTCTCTTGTAAAAAATATGGTAATCTGTTTAATTCTAATTTAAATCCAGATTTAGAATACGGTGCTGATTCGTTTTGGTAAAATTTATTCTCCATATTTTCATCATTTTGTTCATCATCATTATCTGACTTTCCATCTAATATTGAAACTCCATTTACAACCAAGTCTGTCGTACAGTCAAATCCACCATCTTCTCGGGAAGAAATACTAAAATTACTAACATATCCAATTGCTGCATCAAAATTTCCTTGTCCTATTTCTATCACTTTTTTTCTAAGTAATGTAGCGGCACTTACTGATATCTGTTTAACAAATGGTTCAGTTATAGGGTTGTCATCTTTATCGTATAACTGTGTCAATTGTTCTATTGTTGTATCATAGACAAAATTACCATCTTCTTTAAGTAAAGCTGGTCTATCACTACTCATATCTGGAGAAGCCCAACCCCACTCTACATATACTTTTCTATCCAATGTTAAAAATCGTTGACTTAATATCGTTAAATCTTCAAGTGAAAAACAACTCCAATTTATAGTAATGGTTTTAACAAAATTTACATTAGCAGTAGATTGATATTCAGAACTTAATGATTTTATTCCTGCAGAAGGTCTATATCTCTTTGTATCTCTTGTATCATAAATATCTTTGCCATAACGAAGTCCTTCACTTCCTTGAGTCTTTGAATATTCTTGGTTTCCAATTACTATAACACCTCTTTCACCTTCGGTAGTTTCTTTTTCAAATTCTTGTTGAGCGTCAGATATAGCTTTTGACTCTGTAGTTGTATTTTCTTTGTCAAAACCTTTTTTACTAATAATATTTCCTGACCCTTGTATTTTTTTTTGAGATACCATATAGATATACGGTGTTCTCGCTACATCTGTTAAATACTTTTTCTTTTTTTTAGGGTTGTTTTTGTTTAATGACGCATAAGGATTATCTTCTCCTGTTCTACTATAAGTTTTGGCTCTACTGTCAAGAGTTTCTTGAATAACTTTAGCTATAGGTATTGGTTTCATTATTTTACCCGTTTATTGATTCAAATTCATTTATTATGTCTTGGATTTGTGTTGGGATACGAAGTTCTCCCTTGAAATTTTTTGAATAGAGTGAAGTAAAACCTTTGATTCCATTTGCTTGTGCTATAATCCACCATAATGAAGGGTCTTGATAATAATCATTTGCTAAATTATCTAATCTTGTTCCATAAACAGGAGCAATAAATACATCTGAATTCTTTATAGGAATTTTCGGATACAATGTATAAGAATACACTCTGTCTCCGTTTTGATTTCTTCTTATTCTTGTGTTACTATATCTACCCATTATTAAACCTCACTATCTATAGATGTTGCAAAACCCGAACCGTCGTCTTCAAATCCATTTGCTCTATTCCATCTACCTTGACTTCTTAAATCTCTATTAGCTTCTCTTTTTGCTTTTCTCTCATCTTTAGTTTTCATTTTCCAAGTTGGACTTTCTGGTTCTTTTGCTGCACCAGGTGGTGGCGGAGTAGGAAGCCAATTTAATTCAAAGTGTTTTCCAAATTTACTTGCGTCTGGTTTATGTTTTCCTACATAAATAAACTCACACGCTATTTGAATATGATGTGGTAATTCTAAATTCTCTTCATATTCCCAAGTTGTTCCGTCTTGAACTTGAACCGTCACCCCACCTAAAAATCCAGGTGTTTCATTATACAAATCACCAATTGTTAAATTACACATTGGACTTATCATTGTTTCTGCTTCATATCCTAATTTTTTATCATATAGTGGTGCTGGTGCTGGTGTCCAATTAGGATAACATAACCCAACTACACGATTTATTTTTTCCCATAAAGGTTTCATTTCTTGTCGTGTTGTTGGATATACATCAAAGGTAAAAGAAATTGCTCTTGTTACTCCTTGATAAACATATACATTGTCAGGTCTACCAACAAATCGGTCTGTTGAATATTCTGGAGTTATGGTATCTGTTATTCCTGAAAGTATTGCACTAAATGTAATATATTCATTGGCTCCTTTTGGATTTATTGCTGTAAATCTAAATGGAATTAAATCTCTATCTTTTCCTGTATCATCTTCTGTTGATTGTATGTTTGCTCTATTAACATTTTTACTTCTATTACCACCTTTAATTGGCCCCTCATATTCATCTGAAACTCTGAAATCCACATTAGAAACTTTTCTACCTTGTTCACCTAATCTTTTAATTTTTCCATATGCTTTTGCTCTATATGCTGATAGTTTAGATTCTTGTTCAGCGTCTGTTATTCCTTTGATACCTTTAGAAACTTTTCCTTTAAATAAATCTTTTACACCCTTAATCGTTTTTTCAAATTCTTTAACTCCTCGTGTTACATCTGAAAATCCATCAATATTTTCTTTTTTAATATTGTCCTCGTAATTGTCTGATGTAGGAACATCAAAGGATGATAATCCAAAATCTTTAATAAATTCTTTTGCACTTGACTTTTTTGTTTTTTCTCTAACTATTGCACTATCTGGTGTATTTTCTCTATCATATCTACTATTAAGTTTTGTTAAATCACTTTCTGGTTGTTCTCCAATTTCTAAATATTTTTCATTATCAACATCTACTTTACTTTGCAAATCAGTTTTCTTCTCTCCTTTTTTATAAGGATTGTTTGGATTATTTTCTCCAAATTCATTTAATTTTGATTTTAAGTCTACTAATGCCATATCTTATTAATTCCTTATATTAACCTTCTCTTACCTTCTTTACCAATAGCGGCTGTAACTTCATTTACTGCGGCGATAATTCCTCTTGTATTGGTATCCATAATTTGAGAGCTTTGAGACTGAACTCCACCAGTTGAAAGTCCTGTTAATCTAACCAAGTCTGATGTTGCTACACCAAGTGATTCTGAAAAGAACCTTAATTGTTGAGCACTTAACTGATTAATTCCTTTTAATTGACTTGCTAATTCCTCTTGTGCTTCATTAATTTTACCTTGAGCATTTAAAATTGTAAATCGTTGTAAACTTACTTGTTTTCCAAGTATTGTAGATAATACTTGTTCTTTATTAATTCTTTCTGTAATGTCCAGTAACCCATCACCCAGTTGAACCAAACCACCAAATTCCATACCAACCTTTTTAGCTGCGGCTGCTGCTTTAATTAAATTTTCTTGTCCTCTATTAATAAAACTTGCAAATAAATCAGCTTGTTCAGCAAGTTCTGACATAACAGCTCCTGGGGCTACTCCTTCCATTGATGCTAATTGAGAAACTAATTCAATACTATTTAATGCGGCTTGTCTTGACTCATTATTTGCTGCTGAAAATAATGAAACTAATTCAGTAGTCTTATCAACCCCAAGTCCAGTATTTCTTGCTACTCTTGCAAGTTCAACTGATAAATCGACTGATGCTTGACTTATATCACCAAATTTTACTGCGATTGCATCAAATGATTCTCTTACTTGTTCTGCCGATAATCCAAAGGCTTTTCCTCGTATACTTGCTCGTTTTAATTCAAAATTTAATTTTCTTGCTTCACGAAGAGTTACTCCGAACTGACCTCTTATTTCATTTGCTTGTTTTACCATTTTCATCAGAATGGTTACTGCACCAGCTAAAAGAGCTAACCAACCCAATGGGCCCATTAATACATTACCAAAGGCAATTGCACTTTGTTCCATTTGAGCCATACTTGCACCAATATTCGGGAATATTTTACCAAACGAGTCTGTTGTTGCTTTTGCTATATCTAATTGTTTTGTTAAATCTTGTAGTGTCTTTTGGTCTTCCTTAATATTTGCATTTGACTCATCTAATACCTTTTCTCTTAAATCTTCAATTTCTTTCTGAAGTCTTAATTCTCCCGTAATACCTGATAAAAAAGAACTTTGTTCTTTTACTCTATCATTGATATCACCGTATATTTTTTTGAGTTGATTAGCTATTGATAACTGCACTTTTTGGTCAGCAGTAAGAGTTTTACTGTATTTAACTCCAGCTTCTTGTGCTTTAACAGCTTCTGCTACAGTTCCCGTTGGTTTTTTATTGTCTGGTGTCATAATTAATTTATTATATTGTTATAATGTGAAGTTTGAAAACAAAATCAGAGTAAGTGTTAATACCAAATTTTTCCTTGTCTCATTGCTTGTCGTTGTTTCTTTGTCAGTTTCACATCCCTTGTTCTTACCTTTAAATAATCATCAAGGTCTTTTTTACTTTGTTCTCCTTTTTTGATTAGTTTAGCAAGTTTTGGGTCTTGACTCATCAATGATTTTAAGAAAAAGGGTCTGAGTCCTTTACCAATAGTTCCGAAAACAAGTCTCGTGAAATCTTCTACAACGCCTTCGCGTAATTTTTTATATTTTGCCATTATAGTCCTTAGTTTGTGTTTAATAATAAATATAAGATTTTTATATTTTTATCATCTAAATTGTTGATTTGATTTCCTCATAGTCTTTTCAAGTTCTTGTTTCTCTTTTTCATATTGAGCAACAAGTCGTTTATAATAAAATCTACGAAGATAAACAGGTAAGTTATAAACTTCTTTGAATGTGAAACCACCTTTAGAATAAAAGATGATTTGAAATATTTGTTCGTGTAAACTTGTTTTATACTCAGGGTTTAGGCCAAAAAAAGTCTGCAGTCATAGGGACTGCCACTCTCTCCTTTTCACCTTGACTATTTTTAACTTCTACTGTGAAATCAATGTCTGGTGCTGATGCTAAAACAAAACTTCTAAATGATAATGAATCAACTGAAAGAAATTCTTTATCAACAAAATTATTAATATACTTTCTATCAATATTTCCGTCAACTGATTTTATTAAATGTTTTAAACGGGTTGATGATTCTCTACTAATGGAATCTTCTTTATTATAAACTTTATTAATTGCATCTATTTCAATATCAGCGTTTATTTCGTCTGTGTGTGTTGGAATAGAATAAGTTAAAGTTCTTTCTAATTTTGGTAAAGTATAAGAAAACGAATTAACACCTTTTTCAAATTTAGATAAATCTAACTTTTTTTCTTTCAATTTTGTTAAATCTGCTTCTGTGTTAACTTTTTTACCATAAACATCTATAAAAGAAAAACCATATTTTTTTCCATATGCTAATATTCTTGCTCCAACAAGTAATGCATTTTTATCACCAACTAATAAAGTAGTATAATCAACCTTTTTATCAACGATTAATTCTTCTAATAGTTTGTCTAATGCTTTACCTTGGCTTACTAAATTAACTGATGTGAGAATATCTTCTTCACGAGCAGTCATATATTTCATTTCTACTTTTCCAGATGATAATGGATTATCCTCTGGGTAAAAGTGTCCTTTTGACGGCAGTTCTATGAACTCCGTAGGAAAACTTGTTTCTGTCATTTGATTAACTCCTTTTGTTAAAACCTTTTAAATAACTATTTTTTATGCGTATTGGTCGTCTTCATCTGTTGGTTCTACTACT
>LWDU01000488.1_pt1 | contig 11013 bp, 16 predicted proteins | sample 727161 | NCBI WGS metagenome assembly LWDU01 (sample SAMN04566230, study PRJNA314399) | hydrothermal vent metagenome | isolation source: deep sea hydrothermal plume seawater | place: Mexico: Gulf of California, Guaymas Basin | collected 2004-07-11 | reverse complement strand
AGATACAGGCAACGCTAAAGATATACATACTGTGATGTGTGGGTTAAATGCTTTAGAAAAATCTCCAGGCAAATATACTATTGTGAAAGGTAGAAATCCTGCAAAAAATCCTACCGGCGAGGCCGCCAAAACTTTTTATGATTTAAAGAAGGGTAATAAATTTACAGTATTGAATATGGAAGTAAGATTTAAAGGAGATTTCACAGCACAACCACAATTTCAAGCATTTCTTGCTAAAGATTTTAAAGATTTATTACATGAAAAGTGTAAAATATAATAATATATTAATATGTCTCAAATAGAACTAAACTAGTCGCATATATGATTGACACCTAAACCCAGATATGGTATAATAGCAATATGGAAATGAAAAACTTTAACCAATTTTTAACAGAAGATAAGAACACACACCTTGAGCATCTTGAGGATGATATCCTTAATAGTGGTGTCCGAGGTGGTAGAAATGCGCTCAATTTTCTGGTCTCCTTAAAGACTATGTTAAGAGGCCATAGTAAGAGCCGCATGAATGTCACCGTTAAATGGGACGGCGCACCAGCTATCTGGGCAGGCACAAATCCTGAGAATGGTAAGTTTTTTGTAGGCACCAAGTCTATTTTCAATAAGACACCCCTGATAAACTACACCCATGCAGATATAAATAAAAACCATCCTGCAGGCCCTGGTCCGAAACTTCATGTTGCTTTGGATTATTTTAAGAAGTTAGGTATACCTGGCATCTGGCAAGGCGACTTACTATATACCAGTGATGATTTAACGGGTGCAGATATAGATGGTGAGAGGGTGATTATCTTTACACCCAACACCATCACATATGCTATTCCTGTTGGGATGGGTATCGCTAAAAGTATTCTCCGATCAAAAATTGGTGTAGTATGGCACACCACATACTCTGGTAAATCCATGAGTTCGTTAAAGGCCAAGTTTGGTGCAAATGCAAACCGACTTGCAAAAACGAAAAATGTATGGTCAACAGATGCAACTTTTAAAGATACATCAGGTAATGCTACATTTACCCGATCAGAATCTCAGATGCTCCAACGTATATTGAATATGGCTTCTGGCTCATTGAAAAAGGCTGGACCTTATCTTCCTATTATTGAAAAAGATATTAAAGATAAGAATATATGGACTCCTGCAGGAGTAATGAAAATATTTTTGAATTCATACATAAGAGGTGGTGAAAAGATAGAGAACAGCAAGAAGGTTACAGAATTTTTTGGGAAATATTATGCTGCAAGACTAGATAAAAAGATAAAAAGTATGAAAACTCCTGCCGCAAAGACAAAATGGACGAAAATAAAGAAGGATGGAATATTAGAATATAATAAATATAAAAAAGATTTGTATTTTGTTATTGCGTCTTACATCACTCTGCAAACTGCTAAGACTATGGTTATTAGAAAGTTACAGCGGGCAGAAAACATAGGAACTTTTATCAAAACACCAAACGGATATAGAGTAACTGCACCAGAAGGTTTTGTAGCCATCGACCGTATAGGCAAAGCCTTAAAGTTGGTTGATCGCTTAGAATTTAGTCGTGCGAACTTTACTGTAGATAAGGCATGGGTAAAAGGATAATGGAGAAATAATATGGACGGATGGGCAGGACCTACTCTAGGAATATTTCTAATAAGTCAATTAGGTGCTGCTTTTTGGTGGGCGTCTGGCACGGATACCCAAGTCAATACCAATACAGAAGTTATTTCTCATGTTGTAGAAAATGAAAAAGATATTGCAGTAGTAAAAAATCAACAAACTAATATTATGGAAGATATGATAGAGTTAAAGACTATGATGACCGAAAATCAAAAATTACTCCAAAAGATAATTATACATAATCAATCAGCAAGCTATACAGAATGAAGTCCATTGCGTTTACGTTTGGGCGGTTTAATCCACCCACTGTTGGTCATGAGAAATTGATAGATAAGACCCGTGGAGCCAACAGGAATTATCGTGTCTATGCAAGTCAATCGCAAGACCCTAAAAAGAATCCTTTAAACTTTAGAAATAAAGTTGCCATAATGAAAAGTATGTTCCCTGCTCATGCACGGAAGATATCTACAGATAAAATGACCACAGCTATAGATGCGATGGTCAATCTATACAAAGAAAAATATACTGATGTCTTGATGGTTGTTGGTTCAGATCGTGTAAAAGAATTTGATGCACTCTTAAAAAAATATAATGGTAAGAGAGCGAGACATGGCTTCTATAAGTTTAAATCAATACGAGTCATCAGTGCAGGAGAACGTGATCCTGATGCCGAAGGCGTGTCTGGTATGTCAGCATCAAAAATGCGAACGGCTGCACAAGACAATGATTTCAAATCATTTAAGAAAGGATTACCACCCAAGTTTAAACAAGGTAGATTATTGTTTACTACCTTACAGAAAGAGATGGGTGTAAAAACATTTAAGAACTTTTCGGAATCTGTTATAGACATCCCTCGCAAGATGTATGCTAAAAACATTTTTGATAAAGCAGAGACAAATAATCCTAAATTGAAACCTGAGGTTATTGCATTTGTTGACAAAGGTCTTAAAGAGTTTGAAAGTATTGCACCTATTATAGACTATCAATTAATTGGTAGTATCTTAACTCACAGATATCGTGCAGATGCTGATTTGGATATCAATGTATGGTTTGATGTTAAGACAGAAGAAAAACATTTGGAGTTAAGAAAGAAAGCCGCAGAGGTAAACGGTAGAAATGTTCCAGGCACAAAACATCCTGTAAATTATTTTGCTGTGATTACTAAAGAATATTTTGAACGGGCTGGTGAAATGGCCGATGCCACGTTTAATATTAAAGAGAATAAATTAAGTAGGTCGGCAGTAGAGAAGTCATTTGGTATTGAGAGGTATATGGATGAGTTCAATATGGAGGTCAGTAGAATTGATATCATTAAGGGTGAACTTCAAAGAGATATTATAGACTATAAAGAATTGTCCGATCTAGAACCAGATGAGATTGTAGAGCTTAAAGTTAAATTGGAAGGTAAACTTAAAGAGATTGAAAAGGATACTAAAGACCTTATTGATATTTACTCTACATCTAAGGAAGAACGTAGGACTGCATTTGAAACTCCTATGACTCCGAAACAGATTACAAAGTGGGGAGAGCAACAGCGTCTACCCAAAAATGTTGTCTATAAAATGTTAGAGAAATATTATTATTTTGATTTTATCCATAAATTGGAAGAAATTATTGGTGATGATGATAGATTAGATGACAAGGAAGTTAAGAAATTAATTAAGTTAGCTCAACCTACACCACTACCATCTACCAAAGGATTTGCTGAGTGGTTAGTATTGGGTGAAGTAGCCCCTCCTCGTTGGGGACATACAGTACCAGATAAACCCAAAGGTACAAAGGTGGGTGGTACTGCACAGGCAATGAAGAAGGCTCAAGCCCGTGGTGATATTCCAAAAGACATGAATATCTATGCATTGATGTGGTCGATGAAAAATAAAGGTGACAAACCGCACTACAAACCAGGCGAGAAGGATGTACTAAAGAAAAAATATCGTGGTAAAGATGGTGAGAATGAAGCCACTGAAGTAAAGTTTAACCCCCTACCAAAAAAGAAGGACAAAGGTCCTACCCCCGCCGACCAACTTCTACCGAAGAATACCAGCAGGTCTATAACTGCTGAGTTTGAGATTGAAGGTTTTAAAGATAGATTATATCGAAAGGAGTTCGAGGCTGCTGCTAAAATGTATTACCAGTTGAGAAAGAAAAGAGTATCAACTGGTACTGCATTGCATCGAGCTGCAGGAACTCATCGTCATGTAAGTGATCGTGGGCTTCAAACTTATATAAATAGTAAAACGAAATAACTATTATATTATGCCGAGTATGGTGAAGTTATAAACCAGAAAAGAGAGGAAAAAAGATGTCAGATCCGACAAAATTACATAAGCCCTATACTACAGGGGCAGAACCTTCAACCACAGCATCCAAGGCTAATGTCCATATGACAGCTGGTGGTTGGGTACGAACAATTACAGCAACAGATTATGCTTGGGCAGGCAATAATGATACAAATTCAGACCAAGAAGTTCTAGTAGCATTTAGAGGTTCAGCAGAACAAGGTTGGTATGCTTATACTTATTGGCACACCAAATCACCAAGTCAGGCTACACCTGTACTTATAGATGTCCATGTTCATTTTCAAGAGGCAGTGGACGTTACTGGTAGTCCCACTATTACTATAAGTAATACTCAGGGCGGCGTTGCCGGCGGCGGTACTGCAGCAACACTTACTGCTACCTATCTTTCTGGTACTGGTGGTCATAGACTTACATTCAGAAAGACTGCACCGAGTGCTAATCAACTTAAAGAAGATGATCTACTTTTTATAGGCATTAACGCACTTTCCTTAGCTGGTGGTACGATTAAGGATGCTGGTACAAGTACAAATAGTATTATCACTAACGCGGCGGTTGATGGTGGTTATCATGCTTCACCAAACAGAGGTGGTAACTATACTACTGGTGGTGTTGCGATTGCTGATGGCCCACGACTGATAGTTGAAGCTTAATAATGAATTTAATGTGATCTATGTATATGCATAGAGTAGAATTCCCGAAAGGGTTTAAATAGGAGAAAAGAAAAATGGCTGATAAGAAAATTACGGCACTAACAGACTTGGGTACAGCATTGGCTGCGGCAGATTTATTTCATGTTATTGATGATCCAGCAGGAACACCGATTAACAAAAAAGTATCTGCGGCGAATGTTTTTAATAATGTTCCTTCGTGGTTGGGCCTTGCTGGTACAGCACAGGCGGTTACTGCGGCTGGTGCGGTTACATTAACAGAGAGTATTTCTAATCTAACACTTGCTGGTACTGCAGCTGCATTAACACTTGCAGACGGTGCCCAAGGTCAGATTAAGATTGTTACTTGTATTAATGGTGCAGGCGCTGGTACAATGACAATGACACCGACCAATCTTGCTGGTGCTTCTACAGTTGCTTGGGCAACAGGCACTACTGGTGGTACTACAGCTGGTGCGGGTACTGGTGGTACATGGGTTGGTGTTTTTAATAATAGTAAATGGCATACTATATCGTCTATAGGTTGTACCATAGCTTAAACTTGAGGAGTAATTTATAATATGATAACTATTGAAAAACTAAAAGAAAGAAAAACAACTATTGAAGCTGATATAAAGAAAGTGGATGAAACTTTAGTACAATTGGAGTCGCAGAGAGCTTCGTTACAAGCGAATCTTTTTGCACTCCAAGGTGCTAATCAACAGATAGACTTTTTTATAACAGAATGTGAAGTAGAAACATCAGAGGACAAAGAAGATGGCTGAAGAAATTATTAGATATGGCGCCGGCGGCGCACCGTACAAAGGACAAGTTGGTCCACACAGTGTTGAGGCTGAAGTAACACCACCCCAACCCGAAGCGGAAGAAGAAAAGAAACTTGATATGAGTTTTGAAGAAGATGATACTCCCGTTACGGATGACGAACTTGCCAAGAAAACAGGCGGAAAATAAAATGAGAAAATTTAACCAATATGTAGCGGAAACTGCACCTAGTTCCCAAGCTGGTATGACATCTACAACGATTAACCAGACAGGACTAACAGACCCCTACAATATTCAAGATGCTGCAGTTCTCAAAAGAGTAAATGCTTTTGTTGGCTCTATTGCTGATAGAGAGTATCTTATTCCTGAGAATGCTGTTAAGCAACTTCAAGAATTTATGGAAAGAATTGGGTTGACGTTTGATTTATCCAACCCAGTAGAATTGCCTGAGTCAGGTACAACACGTTATCCTTTAAAAAGATATGGTGGTGTATTTGGTAAGAGTACTGATACTCCTTTTGATGAGTTCGACCATGAAGATGGTATAGATGCTACTCTAGAAGTTACAGTAGAATCTATAAGGAATAATTCCTGGAAAGTATATGCTAAGATAGTATAAATGTTTGAAAAAATAACTCCGGCGAATTGGATCATGTTCGCTATGAAAAATTATGATAATCCGCAATCGAATGGTGAAGAGGAGTTTCAAGAGGATTTAAAGAGATTTAAATACCTCAAGAGATTGTTAAAGAAGTACCATGAAGGTGGTGAATTGAAAGAAAGGTTGATACTGAATCATATTATAGTATTGACTAATGTACTTGGTGTAGAAGCTTCAAGTACTTTATTATTATTTAAGATTGATCCAGATTATTGGCCGGTGTTAAAAACATTTATGGTGTATTTGAATATGATACCGGAGAATGAATTGTTAGAAATAGATACGGACGATAATATATGGAAAATTTTAGAGAGCATATAGTAGAAGGTAGAGCCATAGATTTGTTTGTGGCCTATCGCTTTTTACGAATACTTACTACTCCTTGGGAAGATCAAGATGCCTATAAGTTAGGTATTATTGATAAGGATGGTAAGCTTTTAAGAAAGGCTAATACTCTAAAGACTACAGAAGAAAAGAAAGCCTTTACTCTACTTCATAGGCTGGTATTTAATCTTAAAAGAATACTACACAAGATTCCTGGTGTTCGTACCAAGATTGGCACTTATGCAACTGCACTATATTTACTCAAACAAAATATAGCAACAGATGCTGAAGAAGCTGATATGATTGAACGCACTTTTAAGAATTGGTTGATAGATAATGATTATGTTGATCCCGATGAGTTGGGAGAAGAAGTGGTGGGTATAGGTGAAACTTTACCCAAAGGTAAGTATAAAATTATTAATGATGTATTTACTGATAAGTCTGAGATCAAAGGTAAGAAGGGTGATATTGTTGTTGCCTTTGCAGACACCGCACCAACTGATGAAGTTATGGGACAAGCCATATTCAAAGTAATACATCAAAGATCCAAAGAGGAGATGTATGTAGCTCTTGAGGATTTAGAAGATGCCTAAAGTAATAAATAAGAAGAAAAGAAAATTTAAAATAACTACTCCTGGTCAGGTGAGGGATTTTGAAATACTAGTGAAGAATAGAAGATTTCAAAAATATGAGGAGGTAACTCCTCAGGAAGAAGATGCTCCTGCAAATGCAACAGGTCCTGCAATTGCAAATTGGGATCCTCTTTTGGGTGGTAAAAAACCAAAAATATTTCTAAAGAGAAAAAGAAAAATAACAAATGAGGTTGACGGAAGAAGTAAAGCTTATCGCCAGACAGTAAAACGAATTAAAGAACGGCAAGTTCGCAAACAACAAAAAGAAGTTGAGCAACGATTCAGTCAGTTCTCTCAACAAGCGAATCCATTTAGGGAAGAAACAAACATGAGTAATAAAAAATATTTAGAAACTAAAGACAGTGGTTTAGAATCTGCTGTAAATCAAAGTGTGCAAACGGAAGTACTCCGACCACATGATGATAAACCAACTCTAACTCTTCCCAAGAATAGATATTTAGAAGTCAAAGAAGATAGTTTAGAATATGCAGCAGTAAAGGCAATCGCTGAAGGCCTTCCTGTTCGCCCAGGTGCTCCGAAACCTGCGGGCCCAGCATTACCTAGACAACTTAAAGATCCTAAGAAAGAAAAGATGGTAGGAACAAAGTCAGGAACAAAGGTAGTTGACAGGGGTGATCCAAAGTATAAGGGCGCACCGGAACACGAATCTGTAGTCCGAGAAAATGGAGATCATCCTGATATGGATGACCATGATGAGAAGGATGAGGTGAAAGGAAAACTTAAAGGACGTAAATCATTTAATCAGTTCCAGAAGAAAGACAAAGAAGATCAGGACAAAGATCCTGTAGGTAAGAAACAAGATGACCTGGACCGTGATGACGAAGCCCAGGCAACTCGTAGTAAGAAACGCCCTACTGCTGAAAGTGATAAACCAGAACAGGGTAAAGTATATGCTCTAACAGGTAAATCAAATGAACCAAGTATTGCTCGTGGAGATTCTTGGAAGAAATCTGTTATGAAGAAACCTGCTTCGGGTGTAAAGGATCATAAATGGAAACCTAAGAAAGAAGGGACAGAAGGAGAAGCTTTAGTAAAGGCGGTTGCAAACTCAACAAAACAACAGGCGTTAAAGAAGAAACAAGATGCATACCAAAAAAATGTTGACTATGATACTGCTCGTCATGCTGCTAAAACAAGAAAGCATGAAGAAATTGAAGTAGAAGAAATGTCACCACTGATGCAGGCAACAATTGATGAACTTTCCAAAAAGACATTGGGTTCTTATGTGAAGAAAGCATCTGTTGATAAGAGTAATGCTGGTATTACTTTAGGTCAGACATCCGCTAGTGGGAAACAGACACAGGCTGATGTTCAAAAGCACGCTGGTAAGATGATAAAACGACAGAGTGGTATTAATAAGGCAGCTGATAAATTATCTAAAGAATCTAAAGAAAGTGAAGAAGGTGAAAGAGATGTTGGTAGTTCTCAGTATTTAAAATACTCAACAAGTTTGACACCGGGCCAAGGTATCACAAGTGACCAGGCGAAGAAGGCTGATGTTGCAAAGAAGATAGAACAACAGAGACAGCGCACAGCGGCAACTGGTATTGATGATGCTCATGTTCCTGGCCACCGAGCAGGTAAACCAGCTATTGGTATGAAAGCTTTGAAACAAAAGTTTAAAGCCAATAGAACAGCTGTCCGACAGAAACAAGCTCGTCAGGTAATCAAATCTCCTAGGAATGAAGAAATGGATTTAGATGCGATTATTGCTAAGAAGCTTCCTGAGGCTGCTGTGAATCCTATGGGTGCTCCGTCTAATGCACCTATTGGTAGATCCGTGATTGGTGATACTGCACCTGAGAAAGTTTCTCCTGCTGCTGGTTCTTCTAGTTCACAAGCATCACCGACAAGTTCTGTTCCTGGTGAGAGTGGTATTGAAAAAGTTATGGATAAGATTAATCGTATAGTTAAATCTGGCCATTCTGAAAAGATACATGATAAGATAATTGATAAAGATACAGCATCTTCCATTCAATCAACTTATGCAAAAATTAATGCTGCAAATCAAGAGAAGATGGAAAAGGTAATGAGTAAAGATGCAGCTGCAATGGAGAAAATTTCAAAGTTTTCTAAAAAGAATGCTTAAATAATTGTTGAGGATTTGTTATGATAAAAGTGGTTTTAATATTAATATTACTCATGGGCTCCGGAGGGTATGGAGCCTATGCTTGGATCACAAAACTTCAAAGTGATAATAAAGTTCTTCAGGTCAATCAATCTAAACTTGAAGGCGCTGTTGCAGATCAAGAAGTCACTATTAAAAAACAGATGGCCAATGCTGCACAAATTCAGTCTATAAATTCTGAGTTAAGAGAACAACAGACTGTACTCCAAAAAGATAAAAAGAATCTTGCTAAAAAACTGGGTCGGCATGAGTTAGATATACTTGCTCAAAATAAACCAGGCCTTGTTGAAAAAATTATTAATCGTGCATCAAAGAACGAATTGCGTTGCTTTGAAATTGAAAAAAATCAGAGATTAATGGTGAGTGTCCTGGTATAGCTAATCCTAATTATGGTGTAGAGGAATCGTGATGAAAAAATATATAATGTTAGTAGTGGCTTTGATATTTCTTGCCGGTTGTTCTATGACACCAAAAGTTAAAGAGGTGGCGATTACTACTACGGCCGTAGAAAAACTCCCACTAAGTTTATCTAATCCACAACCATTAGAATTGCAAGAAGTGGATTGGATTATTGTAACTGAAGAAAATATTGAGGAAGTATGGCAACTTCTTAAAGATAAGAACGAAGGAGTTGCTTTGTTTGCATTGCGTCATGGTGACTATGAAAGATTAGCATTTAACATAAAAGATATTCGTGCTCAGATAGGTGAGTATATAGTTATCTTAAAGCAATATAAGGAGTACTACGAGAGTAATGGACACTAAATTTCTTTTAACTATAGGAATAACTATGCTTTTACAACTAGCTGGGATCGTATGGTGGGCATCAAGTTTACAGAGTTCAGTACAACATAATGATTTTCAAATACAGATGATGAGTAAAGATGTAGATAAAAATACACTCTTTGTTGAATTGTGGCCTGCTGGTAAGTGGGGCAGTGGTTCACTACCTAGTGATGTCAAACAGGATTTGAAGATAGAAAGATTAGAAATGCAAGTAGATAAACTTATAGATAAAATTTATGGGAATGGAGGTTGAAATGAGTAAAGTATGGTCAGGAATGCTAGATTGTACTTTCCATGGTAAGATGCATTGGGAATTGAATGAACAACTTTGGTTTCTTTCTGAGCAGGCAAGTCAACATCATGATATATGGAAAGAGATGGGTGTGAAAATTACCCACAGTAAAGGAACTTCAAAATCAAAAGTATATGCACCGAAAGGATATGATACAGACTTGGCATCTATACCAAGAGCTGGGTGGGCGCTTGTTGCACCTTGGGATGTCGCACGACCTGCTATCATTCATGATGTTTTATATGGTGCATTGCGTCAGGCATTGGCCAAAGGAACGCATGAAATCAAGTTGGTAAATGAAATGAGAGCTGCTGCAGACAGAACTTTCTTAGAGGGTATGGGTCAAGTAGAACCTCCTATCAAGATGTGGAAAGCCAAACCATGTTATTGGTCAGTAAGACCATTCGGACGTTTCGCTATTCGCAAAGCGGGTATGGCACAAACGTAATGAGTTTAATATTGTGGATGTTGCTTAGGTCAATTCTATTCAGTATCATAGGCAATACAGTTTATAAGTGGTTTGCTCGAACTAAAATTGGAATTTGGTTCGATATGAAGGTGAGTAACCTTTTAACAAAAGTGACAGGGAGAGTTGAACATTTAGAGATTATGGATGATAATGAAAACGGTAGGAGTCCTCCTAGGACTAGCGATAAGTCTGACAAGCAGCCTTAGCGCATTTGCATACGATTCAAATTATTCACTACATGGTTCCCGTGCTAGTTTTTTAATGCAGGATAGTCGTTGGATGACACTTAACTATCTTCATCCTAATGCAAACAAAAATGGTATGAGAGCAGCCGCCAAGGCAAATGGCGACAC
>LWDU01000563.1_pt1 | contig 11014 bp, 11 predicted proteins | sample 727161 | NCBI WGS metagenome assembly LWDU01 (sample SAMN04566230, study PRJNA314399) | hydrothermal vent metagenome | isolation source: deep sea hydrothermal plume seawater | place: Mexico: Gulf of California, Guaymas Basin | collected 2004-07-11 | reverse complement strand
AATGCCTTTTATCAAAACCAACTCAAAAACGAGGGTATTGAATAATGGGTTCAACCCACTTTTTTTTTAAACGTTTTAACATAGAGATGACAGAACGAGATCAAGTTAGATTATTAGGTGGATTTGTACTTGGAACTGTATTTTCAGGTGTATGTTCTGCATTGTCTTGGTACACAGGAGCAAATCATACATGATAATTAGATGTCCTGAATGTTGTTCAGAACAAATGGATCAAGGATTAGGAGAACTAATTCTATGTCACAAGTGTAAAAATACATGGATTCTTGAAAAACCATACAATAAAGAGATAGAAAGATAAGGACTAAAATAATAATAGATTAAGGTATAGTATAATGAATAAAAATAATGTAATAGTTATAGATGTTGATAAAACTAAATTAAATATAGAATATGCAAGATATTTCTTACAAGCACATGAGCAGAGAATCAAATCATTATTTCATGGAACTGCACAACAATTCATAAATGCAGGAGATCTAAATAGAATAATGCCTAAAGAGTTTAGATTTAGAAATCCCAAGAAGAATGAAGATTTGAAAGGTAAATTATGTATGAATAGAGTAGGAAGTTTTGGAGTTGAATTTTATAAATGAAAATAGCCATAGTAGGAATCAATGGAAGAAACTTGGACAAAATTGACAAATTAAAGGCAATGAAAGTGATAAGTACAATATACAATGATAAGGTAAATGAAGATAGAAATCCTACAATACTAAGTTTTAAAAATCCAAGAGGTGGAATATCAGCATTAGTAGATCTATTTTCATTGGAATTCAATGCACAAATGATACAATATGATCTAGGTAATTCAATGAAAGACTGGAAGAAAGCAAATACAAAGATAGCAGAGGATTGTGATCATTTATACTGTCTTACAACAGGAGTAAAGAAGAAACCATGCTACCATTGTCTTACACTTGATCATGAAAGAAATGGAGGATGTTACGCAAAGAAAGAAGCAAGTAAGTTAGGAAAGAAAGTAAAATTAATCATATTATAGATTATAATATTTTAATACAACAGAATGGTATTTGATTTATTGAGAGTCAGGACAGTTACTCACGGTATGTTGACTGGAAACCCCAAGCTCACGTAAACGTGTTTTTTATCCCTAGTCTAACCAACTAGGGTTTTTATTTTTTTTGTCATGAAACGTCATTATCTCACATATAAAATGTCTGTGCTGAAAACATTTTTTTATATATTTATAAAGATAAAACGCTTGTAACTAGACATGAGTGAAGATATGAGTGATGAGGAATTTTCCACCTTGGTAGATGGTATGAATATAGAAGAATTGAAAGATGAAGCAAGACGAAGGGGACATTCTGAAGATGATATTAATAAAATGATGGCAAAAGGTGCAAAATGGAATGAAGCATATAAAGAAAAAGAAATTGAAGATCAAAATAAAGATTTTAAGTTTAAAGGTACAGTAGATGGAGTTTACGATCCCAACTCTACAAGAAAGGGATTGATAAATGAATACAAATCACGATCAGGATTAACTAGTGGAACAGAAAGTTATGAAGTTGTAGATGTAGATTTTAGTAATAAGAATACAGCAATGGAATTTACCTGTAACTGTGGAGCTAAAGTAAGTGAAGCAGATCTATCACAACACATGAAAGATATGCATGGTTCAAAATTAGGTGAAACAAGATACAAGACTTACAAAACTGAACACAATCTATTCATAACAGAGAACGATTCTAATGCAAAAGATACAGCAGTAGAGGGATTGTATGAGCAATACATTGAAAGATATGGTGAATCAGAATCATGGAGACTCGGTGGTGGTTTTGGCGAAGCACTTAGAAATGATGATCTTAAAGATGCATGGCAAAGAGCAGACTTGGGAAACAGAGATAGACTACTTGAATTATCAGGTTTAACAAAAGAAGATTTGGAAGTCATAGCATATGGAGATGAATCAATGAAGATGGATGGTTATGAAATGGAAGATTTCTATTCTTCAGAAGAAGATGAAGATGATGTAAAAGTTTCACTAAATGTAAATGATGGAACCTTATCAGATGTTCCAATAGAGGAATCTAAAGCAAGAGAAGTAACACAAAATCAAATTGATAATAAATGGCAACAGTATTACAAAGCAAGAGATAAAGTAGATAACTTTGATTGGGATAGAGGAACTGATTCACAAATAAATAATTTGGAGAGAGAAGCTGACAAAATTGGTGCAGATGCAGAGAAACTAGAAGACGAATACAATAAACAAGAGTATGGTCAAAGAATCAAAAGCAAGTGAAGTTGGAACTGAAATTTGTACTTGTGGACACTTTGGTGGTTCAACAAGTGTAGAAAGAAATCAACATGAAGATCACTTTCAAATAGGTCATGGTGCTTGTAAGGAATGTGAATGTCAACAATTTACTTGGACTACTTATAATGGAGAATCAAACGATGATATTAATTCACCAGACACAACTGGATTTTCACAGGATAAAATTGGTTCAGGAAACTATTGGACCAAAACAAAATATGAAGATGAACCTAACAAAGACATTGGAAGTAACAGTTTGACTTCAAAGAAAGGAAGTTCACATTCAAATGGAATATCAGAAACGGATAGATACTATGATAATATGATAGGAAAATTGGATGATTAATAATGGATAAAGTAAATGACTTTAGTAAGGATTCCGATATTATTGGATGGTTAAATAATCACAATGCAAGTTCAGAATATATTGATTATTGTTTAAAGTTTAGAAATTCAAGTAGTGTTGCTGGTTGGATCAGAAATTGGGAAGCAGGATTCACTGACTTTGGTGGTCACTTTGGAACTGCATTATTCGATGGTGATATGGAAAAAGCAGTAGGATATGCTGATATGGAAAACACTGCCAACTTGAAAACTATGGGATATGAAACATTTGTTGTAAACAGTCCTTACAAGAGTCATGAGACATTAGCAAATGAAGTTAAAGCAAATGAGTCAATAGAAAATTGGTGGGGCAATCTATCAGATGTTGGACAAGAACAAGTGTTACTAGCAAGTGGTGTTGATGTAAGACATAAAGGATTATCATGGAATAACTTAGGTCAAGAAAATCATAAATTAATTATACAAGAATATGGATCAAATCCTTCACAATGGAATGAATCAAAAGCAAAAGAAGTTGGTCAAGTTGGTGGCGAAACTTGGAGTGAGGAATTAGAAGATTGGGTTAATAGTGTATTTGAACCAACTGATAATTACGATTTAGAATACATAAAGAAAGAAGGAAGAGCATATGGAATTACTGATAGTGATAATGCATGGCAAGATTTCTGGGATGATTGGGGAAGAATGGATGAGATGGAAAAATCTATGTTCGGAGAATCAAAATCAAAAGAAGCAGGTGGAGGAACAGGAAAGTTCAGTTGGGAGAGTAAATATTTCACAATACTTGGATATGATCTGCAAAGTTTGAGCTACAATAGACTAGATGATCTTGAATATGAAGTTACTCACATATTAGACGAAATGGAAAGTGATAGAGGAGGTTTTGGTCGTGGAATGAATTATAGTAGCGATCCTTTAGATAACGAAGATTTAAGATTCTTAGATGAAGCAGAAGATGCTATGGAAAAAATGACTGATGACATTGTAAGAATTTTAGATCAAAGAGATAAGGATCCAAACTATCCAATATCAAGAGGTGGAGCTTCAAATTACGGAGAATCAAAAGCAAAAGAAGAACATTTGGATAATATACATTGGGAAGAAGCAAGAGATTCTGGATTACCAATTATAGATAAAGGAAGATATTATGAATGTGATGGAAAAATGGTAAATTGGGATGGTCAAGAAGCTTGGAAAGCAGAAAATTTCTTAAAAAATAATTCCATTAAAGGAGATGAATCAAAAGCAAATGAAGATGAAGGAGAATTTTTCAGAGGAATGGAAGATCCTAAAGAGATATTGGCTTATCATAAAACAGGAGAGTGGAAAAGTCTAAGCGAAAGTGAACTCTTTGATTATGTTATGGGATTAGAAGCTGTTAGACAATATAATATTGCTGAAATATCTGATTCCATGTATTGGAAATTAATAGATGCCACAGGAGAAGTTGATGGATTTGGTGGAAGAAACAATGATTCTAGTTTTATGGATTATGTTGCTGGTGATTTATGGGAATCAAAAGCAAATGAAGCATCATGGGATGAATCTAAAATGTGGTGGGATAGTCTTTCTATATCTGAAAGAGAAAACCAAGAATACACACACAATATTCTTCCAGAAGAAGCACACTTGAATTTTGATGAACTAGATGAATATGCAAAAGATTCTGTTCAACAAGCATATATGGAAATGGTTGTTAAAACCCAAACTGGAATGGATCAGATTGAATATGATGATGTAATGGATCAGGTTGTGCCTTGGGATTATGATAATAAAAGTGGAAAAGACTTTTATGATAACTTTGATGGTCGTTTTAATAATCCAAATACACACAAAACAGATGATCCTAGTTATTGGGAGACTGTGGGAGAATCTAAAGCAAAAGAAGCAAAATGTCCTGACTGTCTTAATGGTTGGCGTAGAGATGTTCCACCTTACGGAGATGATGAGGAATGTTGGACATGTGATGGAACAGGTACAGTAGATTCTAAATCTGATGAAGAGTATGATCCAGTACAAGATGAAATTGAAAATATGTTTACTACAACACCATCAGGTTATACTCAGAAAGGAATTAAGAAGGCAATGAAAGATGAAGACTTTGATAGTTTAGATGAATCAAAAGCAAGTGAAGATTGGGAACGTGATTATAATGAACTTATGGAAGATGGAAATGGTGATAATCCTAATGATAAGGAAGATGCAAAATTCATTATAGATGAGATTAATAATGAATTAGATTCATCTGATGGGGATTATGATAGAACATCATTTGGTGATCCTAATTTTCCAGAAATTGTTATTGATAAATTAAAAAGGAGATTTGGAATAGGAGAATCAAAAGCAAAAGAACAGTTTGAAAAAGATCCTGACATACTAAAAGATTTATGGTTAGAAAGAGATGAAGAACCTTATGGTAATGTATATACTGTTGAAGAAATTGCAACAAGATATGGAGTAAGTGTAGATTATGTTAGAGATGTAATGGGTAGAAATGATGTTAATGAATCAATGCATGATGAATCAGCACTTTGGTATGATACAATACCTAAAAGAAAAAGAAACAAGGCAGTTGGAAAATATTCAGATGTTGATACAGGATTAGATTATGGTTTCCAACTTGAAGATGGAAGAGATTTGATAGATGCACATTATACAGATTCATTCCTAGCAAAACAATTAGATGTAGATAAAAGAGATGCAAGATTAAATTATACTGATGATGCATATGGTTCTATGTTTGATTAACAATGTCTAAAATAATTAAAAAGTTACAGGAAGAAAACAGTATGTGTACTGACTGCATGAGTAATTTTCTAAAGTCAGTAGAAGCATTTACAGGTAAATGTCAGAACTGTAATGAATATTATGAAAATGAAACTAATGATTACTGTGAAAGGTGTGGTGAATACTTTGATGATTTCTATAATGTATCAGAAGAAGGTGAAGATGGTGATGAACAAATAAGAGACTGGATAGAGACATGGTATTATGACAATGATGGTGAGTTAACTCCAGAAGTGATGGCTAATACATTAGACATTGGATGGTTTGAAGCAAAAGATTGGATTGAAAGATACAAAGAAAGTGAAGCAGATTTCAAAATGGATGAATCCAAATCAGATGACGATGATAAAAAATATTTTGATGGTCTTATTGATGATTGGGCTATGAAAGATTTAGACAAAGAGTCATGGGGAAGTTGGGCAGATAATGAGATAATGACAACTGATGATCAAGTTAAACTAATGCAAGATCTTGGAATTGCTAACAAAACTTTAAGTGATATGGGTTATGTTAACTTGCAAAAAAACGAAGAAGGAATTTTAGATAAAATTGGAAACACATTAACTGTAGATAATTTAGAAAAAGAGTTAGACAAGATTGGATTAGGATATGTTTTGCGAGATAGATTAGAAGATGAATCAAAAGCAAGTGAATGGGATGAATGGAGTGTTGACACAAAAGGTGCAGACATATATCAAGAAGCAGACAGTTTGGCTTCTGCTGTTATAAATGAAAATCCTTCATGGACTCTTGCAGATGTAAGACAATTTTTGGCAGATCATCCATATCCAAAAAAAGTCATTGATTATGTTATAAAAAGTCTTGGAGAATCAAAAGCAAATGAAGATGATTATACTGGTGTTAATGGAAAAGATAATATTTTCAGATTTTTATTTAACTTACAAAACAGTGGAGTAACAAATATGTTCGGAGCAGGTAGTTATGTTAAAGAAGAATTTTCATGGTTAAGTGATAGTGAAGTTAGGGAAGTAGTTTCTGAATGGATGACAAATTATCAAGAAATAAAAGATAGATTAGGTGAATCAAAAGCAAATGAGGAAATCATACCTGATTGGAATTATCATGCTGATGATAATGATTCAGATGAAGAACCTTATGATGACTCAGATGATCTATATGAATTAATGAGAGATCAAAGAAGAGATGAAGAAGAAGAAGAAAAAAAATCAAATGAATATACTGATGAATATGAAGATGATGAAGATGTAGCAAAAATGTCACAAATAATGGGTAATGGTTGGTCAGAATCAGAAGCAAGAATCATACAACTAATGTATGCCTATTCTGATTCGTATGATTGGGATGATGTAGCGATAGTAGTTGGAAAGGAATTAGGAGTTGATCCTTCTGAAGCTTTAAGATTGTATAATGAAGATCAAAGGAAACTTGGTCATGATGGTTTGGAACTTGGTCGTAATGATAGTTGGGGTGATAGTTGGGGTGGTTTATGGGGTGAATCAAAAGCAAATGAAATTTCAACCTTTGACAGACTAAGAGCTTGGGATAAAAGAGAGGAGGATAAGTGGAATTCATTGTCAAAGGAAGAACAAAATAGAATAAATGATGAGAGAGATGCTGAAGATTTACGTCAAGAAGAAGAATGGAATAATATGAGTGAGGAAGAAAGAAAATCTTATGAATCAGCAGGACAGGACTTTGATGAGAATGATGATGACGACTCTGAAGATATAGACAATAATTTCCAAAAGGCAGATTCTAATCCAGAAGAAAAAATTACACTATCGGAAGATGAAATGTTGAGTAAGTCAAGTGAATCTTATAAGACATTGGTAAACAATCCACATATACAGTTGAATTTCTAATATGGAAAACAGTGTCATGATTTGTACAGATTGTGGCGAACCATGTCATAGTTTAAACAGGTGTAATTGTGGAAAAGAAAATGAAGATTAACGAATCATATTGTAAAGACTGTAGTAAGTATTTTGAAGATGAGGAAGATCTTAAATTACATACTAGAATAAGTCATGGTGGTGTTCAAAGCAAACTCGGTGAGCAGACTGTAGATATGTATTCAGATTATCAAAATATTATGATTGAAGATCAAAGGGTGTCACTTCCACCACCTAGAAAAACACCAAACTATAATGAAGCAAAGACAAATTGGGAAGGAATGTGGGAAGAGGATCGTACTACTGTTTTACAGGATGGAAACTTGGATACAGAATATGCAAGTTATTCATTTAAGGATATACCAGAAGATGTAAGGGATAAAATTTATTTTGTATTACAGAAATATGCAACAACAAGAGAGAATGAATTATCAGTAAGGGATGGAGGAGATGACAAACCAAATGTAGATGGTCAGTTTGAAAAGTTTAGTGAGGAAGATTTCAGTGTTATTGCATCTTTACCTGTAGTTTCAATGTCAGTTGATGTTATGAAGTCTCTTGAACCATTTATCAGATCAAAAATTAAAAGAATATCTGGAGAAGGTATTCCAACAAGCTGTCCTGAATGTAAGGAAAAATTTGAAGACATGGTTTCATATTATTATCACAGAATGGACATACATGATGAGGATGTACTTACTGCAAAAAACAAAACAGCTTTAATGATCAAGAGTAAGTCAAAACCAGACGTTAAAGCAAGATCCAAATCATTTTTCAGGTCTATGTTTGAATCATATGGTCCATACGAACTTAGCACATTAAACGGAACATTGATTGCTCAGTCAGTACCAAACGAGGTTGAATTACAAGACATGATTGATGAACATCAGTTGTCAAGAACAGTAAATGAGTCATTGGTAGTAAAGGATTCAATAGGAAATGATGTAAGTAATATGTTCTATAACACTATTCATGAAAATATAATAAATATTGATAAGGAACTTTATCAGATGGAAAGAGAGTTGGGATTATTATGAGAATAACAGAAAAAGTTAATTCAAGATCAATGTCTTGGAATAGAATGGATACTAATTTTAGATCAGATCAACTTAGAGATGTAGGTGTTCCAGAAGAGTTTATTGATCTAGTAAAAGGATTAGACTTTGCAGAAATTGAGCAAAGATATCCAGAGATTGCAGAATGGTTAGAAGAATCAGCAGGTGTATGGAATGAACCCAAAATGGCAGGAATGTTTGAGGATCCAAATATCATGAGTATTGGAGAATCTAAACTTGAATTATTACAACAACAGAAAAAGTATTGGGAAGATAGAGCAATACAAATTGGTCTTATTGGTTCTGATCAAGACTTGATAGAAGCAGATGATATAATAAATGAACTTACAGATCAAATTAAACAGTTAGGAGTAACAGAAGCAACAGGAATTTTTTTAGTAACAGATGCTGATATTGAAAAGGCAATTTCTAATGGAATGTCTAAATCTGAATACAGTAAATTAAAAGATGAAAATGATGATGATGGAATAAGAGAACTAATTAATAAACATCTGAATAAAGATGATTCTTGGCAAGAAGGTGGAGAGTCTATGGAAGATGAATTACAAGAGTGGTTTGATTCACTATCAACAACTGATATACAAAAAATAGGAAGTGATGTTAATGAATTCGCAACTCTATTTGAGCAAACACAAGATGTACAAGATCAAATTAAAACATATTACACGTTTAATGTATTACAAAATCAAGGAATAGATCCAGCACAAGCATATGATTTAACATTCGATGGACATCTTAATGCTGTAATGGGTTTAACTAAAGAAGATTATTTTATGAATCAGAAAGATGAATTGCGATCTTGGTCAGATGATTATGATGATATTATGAAAGAAGAACCAGATGTTACAAAATTACCTGATGAATACTATGAGTTAAAGAATCATGACAAATTAAATTTTGGAGGAGATTCAAAAGCAAGTGAAAATGCTTGTCCAGAATGTAGTGGTAAAATAATTAAAGATGAATATGATGGTGGTTATGTTTGTAAAACTTGTGGAAGAAAGTACAAAAGAGTAGATGGATTAGAATCACTAGCAAGTGAAGGAAACATTGAAGAAGAATTTGATAATTGGGATTTAGGAAATGTAGGAAATCCTTCTACATTGTCTAGTTGGGTATCTTATGCATTAGGATATAATTTTACTGAAGATGAAGCTAGAGAATTTTGGAAGAAAAAATTAGATGGTGGATGGTCTACTGAATCAATAACAAATGAAATGGTTAATACAATGAATGATGATGATTTTTACACTGATCGCTATCGTGTATGGAATCCTCAACCTTGGGGATTTGACAGAAGTCAATCAAAAAGTTTCAATGATCTTAATGAAGCAATGGCTTATGCAGATTATTTATCTCAAATAGCATCTGAAGAAGATGGAGATTTTGGTGGAGTTGTGAGTGACACACAAACTAATGAAGATGTTTATATTGGAAAATCTAGAGAATCAAAAGCAAATGAAGGTGGTTATGGTAGTGGTAAAAATAGACATGGGTTCGGACATAAGAAATGGATGAGAGGAGCAGAACTTAATGATGATATTATTGATGCAGAAGATATGCATAGGAATCAATTCCTACCAATACAGGTAGAAGAATCAAAAGCAAATGAAGGAAACAGAGAAGACTTTGAACAATGGTGGCGAACATTAAGTACATCGGAGAGGGATGATTTTAAAATCAAATTAGAACCATACGCTCACGATGCAGATTATATAGAAGATGGAGATTACGATTCAAGAAACCATTTTTATCGACATTGGTATAATAATATAAGACAGTATGAGCCAATGCCAGCTAGAAGAAGACACTACAGATAATACAAAGTGTAATCAATGATTGAACAGTGCCAAATAAAAACAAACTGAAAGGAACAAGATTTGAGTATGAATGGATGTATTATCTTATCTATCATCATTTTGATAATATTAGATCGTATGCAAGTAAAGGAGTTGCTGATGTTAGATCTGTTCCTCCTAGATGGGCAAAAGAAAAACTAGCACTTGCTTCACAATGTAAGAATACAAAGAAGGGAGATTATATAGATCCAGCAGAACGAAGAAGACTAAAGGCATTCAATGAAAAATTCTCATACATAACTGTCGAACCATTCAAGTTGAATAGAACTTGTTTAGTAAAAATAGAACCTTGGTCACTAAAAGGTAAACATCTACCACCTGATGAATTCCTAAGAAAGTTCTATGGAATAAATGCAGATTCTTGGTATGAATATAGAAGAAATTGGAGAAGAGGAATCAAAAGACAGCCACAGTCTAAACTTTAGGAACCTTTTTAATTAGAATATTATTGACATAACTTATGATAAAAGTTCCAAAGGTAGAAATGATGGATCCAGAATCATTAAAGCCTTATGATCAAAACATAAAAAAACATTCAATAGCACAAGTAGATGGTATTGCTGAAAGCATGAAGAGATTTGGATTCTATGCACCCATAGTAATAGATGGAAAGAAAAATGTAATAATTGGTCACGGAAGACTTGAAGCTTCCAAACAGTTAGGACTGAAAGAAGTTCCTGTAATAAAACAAAATAAGATAACAGAAGAGGATGCAAAGGCACTTCGTATTATAGATAATAGAATTTCAGAAGTTGATTGGGATATTGA
>LWDU01039600.1_pt3 | contig 11015 bp, 10 predicted proteins | sample 727161 | NCBI WGS metagenome assembly LWDU01 (sample SAMN04566230, study PRJNA314399) | hydrothermal vent metagenome | isolation source: deep sea hydrothermal plume seawater | place: Mexico: Gulf of California, Guaymas Basin | collected 2004-07-11 | reverse complement strand
AGCGTTGGCGGCGGAGTGCGGGGTTGTGGCCGTGTGCACGCCGGATAACATGGGAAAGATGAACGGGTTGCGGCACGGTGTTCGCGCGCTGTGGGAACGGGAGGAATTGCGCTATGTGGCGGCGGTGGATTCCGACGGCGATCATTTTGCCAACGAGCTGCTCAATCTGGTGCGGGCCGCCGTGCATGTGCAGCAACGCGAGGGGGGCGAAGTGCTGGTCTTGGGGCGACGCAGCTCGAAGCATCGGCCGATGGGCTTTTTGCGCGGCGAGTTGGAGGAGTTGGCCGATCGCGTGTTATTGGACGCGCTGGCTTTTCGTGCGGCGAAAAGCGGCGAGCCGTTGCGCATGGAATACGCGACTACCCACGAGGAATATCCGGACTTCCATTCGGGTTTCAAGCTCTATAGCCGTGGGGTAGTGGAACCGGTTTTTCTGAGCGAGCCCGAGCTTTGCGCGTTGGCCCCGGCGGCCTATTACCGCCATGGATGCGAGGCGGTGGCAGTGGTCGAAGCGTTGTTGGCCGGTGCGCGACTGGTGCTCGTCGCCCGCAGCACCTTTAACGAGCAGCCGGTTAGCGCCTTCGGTCAGTACAATCGCGAGCGCCTCGTCGCCGACAAGATCATTTGGCCCTGCAAGCGCTTGGGGGTCCCGGCGCTCTTTGTCGAGCAATGGTTGCGCAACCACCTGCCGCGGCTTTTGCTCAATACGCTCGTACCGGAAGGCAAGCAGGAACTGTTGCAGATCCGTCGCCTGGTGTTGCAGGCTTTCGACCTGCCGGAGGAAGAGTTGAGTTGGGGGCCGCTTTTTGTCTAGCGACAGTTTCGCGACTTTGCTTGCGTGTTGTAGCCGCGCTTTAACTCAAGACGAGAAATGAAACCACTGTTAATGTTTTTGCTGCTCCGCGTTGCCGCATATGATGGTCGGGAACGGGGCAGAGGTCGCGTCATTTTCGTTGCTTTAAACAATAGTAAACAAAGGATTTATGACTATTTTAACCACATTATTGTAGCGCAATGTAGTCCGCCTTTCTTTTTGTTTGTCGCTCGAACGGCTCGACGAATTCGGCTCGGTTTGTGTCCGCGATTTTGCACAGATAATCGCGGATTATGGGTTGGTGTCCCTCGCCGAGGCGGTCAATAGCCCTCTGCCCGATGTTTTCGCGCATTTTTTACGGTAGAGAGTCCTAACGCGCTGGAAGAAGCGCGCTATAAATTGGCGGCCGATCCCGCTTGGCGCTTCGTGTTGTGCTCGATGAGCGCGACGAGTAGATCGACGAGTTGGAGCGCGAGGTGCGCCAACGCACCTGATTGCTGGTGCAGGCCGAGAAAAGAGCAAGGGGCTTGAAATATCTAATATGAAAGGTTGAGGAGAGGACCTATGTCGGAACACAAAGTGTTGGTGGAATGGTCTGGGGATCGGGAGGATTTTTCTTATCAGACTTATACGCGGAACCACTATTGGAGTTTCGAGGGAGGGAGCCGGGTTGAGGCTTCGGCAGCGCCGGGTTTTTTGGGGGATGAGTCTCGAGTCGATCCGGAGGAGGCATTGGTCGCCTCGTTGTCGAGTTGTCATATGCTGACTTTTTTGGCGGTGGCGGCGAAGAAACGTTATGTGGTTGATTCCTATACGGATGACGCGGTGGGGTTTATGGAGAAAAATACGGAGGGAAAATTGGCGATAACGCGGGTGGTGCTCAGGCCACGGATCGTTTTCAGCGGTGAGCGGCAGCCGACGGCGGAGCAGATTGACGACTTGCACCATATTGCGCACGCGGAGTGTTTTATCGCCAATTCGGTGAAAACCGAAATAATCGTGGAGCCGTCGGTATGAATATCGAAGTGATCTCTAGCAAAGTCTTTGTGCCTTCACCGGGATCCGGAGTGGGGGTAATGGGGGGGAGTTATTATACGACGGCGGCTGGGCTTGAGTTGGTCAGCGTGCACAGCCATACCAGTCGCAGCGACACGGTTGAAGTTGCCTATTTGCGGCGGTCGGAGGACAACGGGCGTTCGTGGAGCGAGGCCGAAGAATGGTCGATGCGTTTTGAAGATCCTGGTGGCATGGGGCGGCGCCATGTGCGCGGGGGGTATGTGGACCCACCGACGGGTCGCTATATACAGGTGTGGAGCGAGGGCGTGTTGCCGACGGACGATCCGCTCGAGGGCATGCGACAGTGGAAGTTGCACTATGCGGTTTCCGAGGACGGGGGCCGCACGCGGACAATTGAAGAACAAATTATATGTGACGGAGAAGCATTTGACGCAGAGCATCCGCTGCCTGGTGTGACGGTGGGTAAAAATTGCGTGATGATCGGCGACTTGGGGCAGGTGCCGTTGACGCGCAGCGATGGGGTTATTTTGATGCCGGTACAGAGTACGCCGACCGGGCCGGATGGAGAATATTACAATCCGGGGGCGGGGTATACCTATACGGATTGTCTGCTATTGGTGGGGCGTTGGGCCGCAGACGGCCGGCTGAACTGGAGCTGCTCCGAACGGGTGTGCGGCGACCCCGAACGCACGAGCCGGGGGCTGGTCGAGCCGACGATCGCCGAGCTGGCCGATGGGCGCCTGCTAATGGTGATGCGCGGCAGCAATGACGTCCGGCACGAGTTGCCCGGCTACAAGTGGATGGCGCTGTCGGCCGATGGCGGACAGACCTGGGGCGCGGTCGAGCCGTGGACCTATGCCGATGGCGAGGCCTTCTTCTCGCCGAGCGCTTGTTCGCAGCTGATTCCCTGGGCCGACGGGCGGCTATTGTGGGCGGGTAATATTTCTGCGGCGAACCCACTGGGCAACAGACCGCGTTATCCGCTGGTCGTTGGTGAGGTCGATCGGGCGAGCGGATTGCTGATACGCGAATCTGTGCAGGCGATCGACGACCGGCAGGGCCATGACGACGAGATGCTGACCCTGTCGAATTTTTACGCGCGCGCCGATCGGGAGACCGGCGAGTTGCTCTTGCACTATCCGCGTTTTTTCGCGCGTGGTTATGACAGGCAACAGCGCTGGACGACGGATCTGTCGTTGACGCGGGTGGCCATAAGCTAGCCGATTTTTGGTAGAGAACCTATCATTTCGTATGTTGGGGATATGCTCGTTGCCAACTAAAAGGATGGATAGGTTTTGTGACAGTCGCTGAACCAGCTCTGTCCACCGCAGAATCCGCAGACCCCTTCTATGAGCACTTCGCCGGCGAAGTGCTCAAAAGCCAGCTATTGCGCTCGCAAATCCTCGCCCGACTCACCTTTGTCGGCGTTCTCGCCAGCGGTGGCGCAGCGGTGTATTTTCACTTTGCCGACGAAGGTATTATCTCAATCTCATTCCCGCAATGTTCGGGTGGTTGGCACTCTTCAATTTTGCGATGAACTGCTTTCTCACCCAGCGTCTTGAGCAGGCCCGCCGGTGTCTTCGGCGGTCTGGTATTGCAGTTCCGCGGTGGAATCAGCACGCTATCGCTCGAATCGCTCGTGGCACATTCCATTTTGCCAACCCCATGCACCGGGAGCTTGTGGAAGAGACGGCCCTATCGACCTACGATCTATAATTTCTCCGTGTGCAGGAGTTCGTGTTTGACAAGGTTTTCTACAAGAAACGGCGCTTTATTTTCCCCGACGTTATCTGCAAGACAAAAGATGAACGCGTCGTGTTTAACAATGAGGTTCAGGAGTATCTGTGGGCCGAGTGGGCCGAGTGGGCCGATCTGCCGATCGAGCCCTATCTGCCGAAGATGAGCGAAATTTATCAGGACAAATACCAATGAGCGAAATAGAAAGCAGCGCGGCGCTATCAACCCCACCCAATATCGTCCTGATCATGACCGACCAGCAGCGCTGGGACACGCTCGGCTGTCTGGGCTACGATCATATGATCACGCCGCATATCGACCGGCTGACCGCACGCGGTGTCGCCTTCAACCGCGCCTTCACGCAAGGTGCGGTCTGCGGTCCTTCGCGCAATAGCATCGTCTCGGGCCAATATGTGCATACGCACGGAGTCGACCGCAACGAGGCCTGGTTGTCGCCCGAGCAGCCGAACTGGATCGAGCAACTCAGGGACGGCGGTTATCACACGGTCAATATCGGCAAGATGCACACTGCACCGATCCGCCTGCCCTGCGGTTTTAACCACCGCACTGTTGTCGAGAACAAGAACTACAAACAGGGCCACCATGGCCCCGACCCGGACGACTACGATCTGTATCTGAAACAATTCGGATTGGTGCGGCCGGCGCTGACCTACCACAGCGAAGTCCCCGACTGGCCGGATTATCTGAACACGACGGTGTGGCCGCACGACGAGGAGCTGTTTATCGATAATTGCGTTGGCCGCTGGAGCGTCGAGGCGATTCGTGATCACGATTTTGCTAAGCCGCTTTTTTTGTGGAGCGGTTTCACCGGCCCGCACGATCCGTACGATACCACCGAGTCGTCGCTCGCTCGCTATGACGGCGCGGAGATTCCTGACCCGGTGGGCATTCCTGACGAACTAGACAGCAAACCGCCGCCGCAGCGCCGGGCGATGCAGGGCATGGAGGGCAAGCGCGGTCTGGCGTCGATCTGGTGGAGCCGGGCCACCCCTGAGCGGATCCGCCGGATGCGCAAGCACTACTACGCCAATATCACCGCCATTGACGACTGGGTCGGCGCCATCGTTGCCGAGATCGAGGCGCGCGGCGAACTGGACAACACGATTTTTGTCTTTACCTCGGACCACGGCGATTGCCTAGGCGATCACCACCAGGTCTACAAGTTTTCTTCGCACTACGATTCGGTGGCGCGGGTACCATTGGTCTTTGCTGGGCCAGGCGTTGAGCGGCTGGGGGTGCGCGACCCGATGGTGGAGCTGATAGACTTGGGGCCGACCTTTTTGCAGATGGCGGGTCTGGGGCCGTTGGCAGCGGCGAACGGGCAGTCGTTGGAGCCGTTGTTGCGCGGGGGTGCAGAGGTGTTGCACGAGACGGTTTTTTCGGAGTACGGGCCTCGGGTTATGGCCCGGACGGAGGCGTGGAAACTGGTTTTTTATCCGGGAGAGGCGTATGGGGAATTGTATGACCTGGAGCGGGATCCGGATGAGCTGTATAATTTATATGATGATTCGGGGTGTGGGAGAGTGCGGGGGGAGATGGTGGAGCGGATGATGCATTGGTGGGGGAGTACGGCGAGGGTGGGTTGAGTGCGTCTCTCGCTGCGGGGCAGAAGGTCTGTCTTCGGCGAAAGCTAAGGCGGCCCTATCGGCTTGCGGGGGGTGCAGCGGCGGCGTGGCAGGGCCACCTTAACGGGTGATCGGAGCGGGGCGATAGGGTGCAAGCGATGGCTTTTGGAAGGCTTTGCCCTACGGCAGACTGCGCCCCTCCGCTAGCGGGGGAGGGTGGATGAGGGGAATGGCCTTATTTTATAAAGAAGAAAACCGATACACGCGGCATTAACGATTAACGCGACACACTATAAAACTGAGTATCCAGAGAGGTCTTGTCGATTGTATCGGCCTCGTTTATATGGGAGTAACAAAGAACGCGATGAGTGAAGAGGACAGCGTGATTGTTGAGATGAAGCAGCAAGCGGAAAAAGTGCTTTCGACGCGCTTTGGTTGCGCGGTGCGGCTCGATGGCGGCGACGATCTGGGGGGGAGTGATCGATCCTACACTTATCGCTATGTAGTCATCGACGGACCGGACGAGGTCCCTGCGAGCGCGGTAGTGAAGAAAGTGCGGCCGTGGAGCGACGGTAAGGCATATGATCCGGATGTGGCAGAGAACCCAGCGATCGGGCTGCTCAACGATTGGGCAGGTTTGGAATTCCTCACCGAGGTGTCGGAGGGCATGTCGTCGACGCCTCGGTGTTATGGGGGAGATCGGCAGGCCGGGCTCTTCGTGATGCAGGACATGGGGTCGCCGCGGCGGCTGGATCATATCCTGTTGGGTGACGATGAGCAAGAGGCGGAACAGGGACTGATACAGCTGGCGATCTCGTTAGGGCGAATGCACGCGTCGACTATTGGCAAGCAGGCGTTGTTCGCGGAGAGGCGCGAGGCTTTGGGACCGACGAAGCCATACAGCCTGAGCTGGCTGCGGGTGAGGACGCGGGAACTGGAAGAAATGTTGGATATCGGCATCGGTCCAGAGGTCAACGAGCAGATCGACGATTGCATCGCGGCGCTGGAAACCCCGGGGCCCTTCACGGCCTATGTGCACGATGACCCTTGTCCGGACAAGGGGCTGTGGGTGGACGGTCAGATCAAACTATTGGGTTTTGGAAGCGGCGCCTACCGGCACGCGCTGATCGACGGCACTTATGGCCGCATTCTTTTTCCCAGTTGTTGGTGCGTTAATCAGATCCCCGGACATATTCCACTGCGCATGGAGGATGAGTACCGCAACGAGTTGGTCGCGGGTTGCCCGGAAGCCGGCGACGACGCGCTGTATCGTCAGGCCGTAGCGTTCGCCTGCGCGAAGGGCGCGATCGGCAGTTGGTGGCCCGGGCAGATGGAGCGAGACAATGAATGGGGCATCGCCACTTATCGACAACGCGTATTGTTGCGTTATTATCTCTTTGCGCGGATGACTGAAGAATACGGCCAGTTGGAGGCGTTGGGCCGTTGGGTCGATCTGGCGGGCGTGAAGTTGCGCGAGGCATGGGGCGAGGTCGAGGATATGCCCTACTATCCGGCTTTTCGCGAGGGCGCTTGAGTGCGTGTACCGCTTTTTTGTGGCGGCAGGTGGTGAGAGGTCGGATGGAAATGCAGGTAACTGGAGAGATTGATGGAAAGAGAGCGAATAGAAGAATTGCTCGCGACGCAGTTTAAGCCCGAGCGGTTGTTGCCGTTGCAGATTATCTACTTCGTGATAACGGCGGGCGTGGTGGTGCTCTTTACGGTCGGTTTTATCCTCGGTATGCGCAGCGCAGGGCAGACGGTCCCGTCGTTCGCTGGGACGCTAGCCTATATTTCGATGGTGGCTTCCGTATTGCTCTTTCTGTTATCCAACAAGGTTTTCATACGGAAGTTGCACAAGATCGACGGCGAGGGCGAGGTGTTCAGCCAGGTGCGCGCGGCGTTGTTGGCCAAGGCCGGGATTGTCGAAGGCGGTGCCTTAATCGGCGCGGTCGCCTGGTTGTTGATCTGCCTGCGCACGCACCTCTCGCTCATACCGCCCGTCTACTACGGGGTTTTCCTCGGGCTGGCGGTCATGTTGCTCAACACGGCGCTGTACTTGCCGACCTCGGCACGAATTCGCCGGTGGCTGCAAAAAAAGGGGACCTAATTTGGCACGCAATGTACTGTTTATTTTGGCCGACCAGTTTCGCGCTGATTGCCTGGGCGTGGCCGGCAACGAGGTGGTGCAAACGCCGAACCTCGACCAGTTGGCACGCGAGGGCGCGCTTTTCCGCAATTGTTTTAACCAGGCCGCGCCCTGCGGTCCGAGTCGGGCGTGCATCTATACCAGCCGCTATCTGTGTTCGACGCGTTCGATCAACAACCAGACCCCGTTGCGCGATGCGGAAGAGAACTATGGCTACGCGTTGCAACAGGCCGGCTACGACCCGGGGCTGATCGGCTATAACGACTATACGGTTGACCCGGCGGTGCTGCCGCCCGGCGACCGGCGTTTGCGCGAGCTGGACTATGCGAATGTATTGCCCGGTTTTGAGCGGGTCTACTATCATGAGTACGACAGTGTGGAGTATTTCGCCTGGCTCAAGGAGCAGGGTTATCCGGACGAGTTGCTCAACCACGCCGCCATCCACAGCCCCAACGTGCCCGAAGAGGGGCCCGGCGAACACCTGCCCTGCCACTTCCCGGCCCACTATAAGGCCGAGCACAGCGAGTGTCGTTTTGTCACCGACAAGGCGCGTGAATATATCCGTACGCGCGGCGAAAACGATAACGAAAAAGGGTGGGTTCTGAGTCTCAACTATATCAAGCCGCACCCGCCCAATATCAATTGTGAACCCTATAGCGAAATGTACGATTCGGCGGATATGCCCACTGCAGCCAGACAGCCGGAGGAGTTAGATCACCCGCATCCCTTTGTCCGCGCGGCGATCGGCGAAGGGCAACACAAAGACGAACAGCATTTGCGGGATTTTATGGCCTGTTACTACGGCATGATCAGCGAGCTCGACGACAATTTGGGACTGGTCTTTGACGAGTTGAAGCGGACCGGGCAATGGGACAATACGCTGATCGTCTTTAGCGCCGACCACGGCGAATACCTCGGCGACCACTATATGGTTGGCAAGGGTAACCTCTTTGACGGGGCGATGCATACCCCCTGTATCGTGCGCGACCCCGGAGCCGTGCCTGGCCAAACCCACGACGGCTTCGTCGAGGCGATAGACTTGGCACCGACGGTGCTCGAATGGCTGGGTGTAGAGGTGCCGGGCCGTTTCCAGGGAAAGAGTCTGATGGGGGCGGTGCGTGGCGACGAGGATCACGCGTTGCGCACCGAGATCCACTACGAGTTTGACTATCGCTCTGCTGCGCGTCAGCTCGACCCGGAGACCGATATGGACCAGCATCTGCTCTGGGTGGTCCGCGACGCCGAGTACAAGTATGTGCACTTCGCTGACGAGCGCGTGCCGCCATTGTTGTTTGACCTGAAAAGTGATCCGGGCGAGTTCGAGAATCTGGCGGATCGGCCCGAACATGCGGCGACGGCACTGGCCTATTGCCAGCGCTTGTTGCGCTGGCGCATGCGCCACGAGGACCAACGAATGGAAAGCTGGTCGGCGCAGTTTCGCTATGGATAAGAACGTGCGATTATTTCAAACACGGTTTATGTCGCATTGGTACCTGGAGAAGAGCATTGCCACTTACTAAAACACAGCTTGCGCACTATCTGGATGAGGGATACGTGGCGGTCGAGCAGCTAATCCCGACGCACGCTTTTACTGCCCTGATTGCGGAAATCGAGGCGAATATCGACGCCAAGGCTCGGGCGTTGGCCGCAGAGGGCAAGCTCGATGATCTCTGCGAAGGCTTGCCCTTCGAAAAGAGATTGACGCGGTTGTGCGCGGCGGCTACCGATGAACAGTCGCGTGCGGAGTTGTGGCATGTAGGCCATGGTAAGCACCACCGTACGGCAGGTATGTTCGCGGTGTGGACCGAGCCGGCAGTCGTCGCGGTGGCCGAGCAGGTGCTTGGCCTGGAGGTCCTGGCGCACCCGCAGTACAATCTGCGTGCGAAGTTGCCCGACCAGCCGGAGACGGTGGTACCCTGGCATCAGGACCTCGGTTATCTGGAGCGGGACGCCGACGAGACCTTTATGCTCAACTTCTGGATTCCGTTGGTCGATGCGCCGATGGCTACCGGCGCGCTGCAGGTGATTCCCGGTAGCCATCGCTGGCCTGTGTTGCCGCACGAAAAAATCGACGGCTATGATGGCGTGAGCGAGGAGAACCTGCCCGCGCACGAGGTGGTCGACTGCCCGTTGCCCTTGGGCGGTGCGCTGCTGATCCAGAGCCGCACGATGCATCGCTCGGTACACAATACCTCAGATGTGACCCGCTGGAGCCTGGATTTACGCTACTGCGACTCGCGTAAACCTACGGGGCGGGCGAATGTGCCGGGTTTTGTGGTGCGCAGCGAGGAGCAACCAAACAATGTAATGCGCGATTGGCGGGATTGGGCCGCACTTTTTATGTGAGCCGAGTTCGTTTGATCGAGAGCTGCGGATTGCCGTGGGCAAAACTGTGCGAAAAACCGAATGTGGGTGGGAAATAGACAGGATGCTTTATTTGACGGAAAGACGATGAATACGAATAGAAGACACCTATGATCTCTATCAATATGCCGGATAACATGAAACGGGAAGACGGCACGTCTCGTTTCGCTTATGTGACTTTCGTGATGATGAACGATAGCTATGTGCCCGGCGCGCTCCTGATGGCCTATGGACTGCNNNCGATCCTCTTTGACCATGTGATCGAAGTCGATACGGTTTATGTGCCACATAAACGCAGTCACGAGCGCCGCGACAGGCCGTTCTGGTTTACGCGGCAGAACGCTTTCCGGCTCGGGGCTGATGGCGATCTGGGCGTGGCCTACGAGAAGATCGTGGTGCTCGACGCCGATGTGGTGCCGATGAAGTGGTTCGACCATCTTTTCACGCTCGACACGCCTTCCGGGGTGATGAACGAGAGTAAGGACCACTGCATTGAAGAGAGCGAGGAAGGCCAGTATATGGTGCCGCCGAACCTCAATGCGGGCACGGCTTGTCCGCATGGCCAGGTGATCCCGAAGGAAATTACCGACCGGGTGACCACTGACCCGCGTAACAATACTGGCGTTAGTGGGTCGCTCTACGTTTGGGAGCCGTCGATGCGCGAGTATCTGGATATCCGCGAGACGATCACCAAATCCCCGGTCCTCGAATACGTCAATGACCATTTCGACTATCCGGATATGCAGTATATGACGATGCGCTATTCGGGCATCTGGAAAAGTGTGGACCTGCGTTTTATCGGCTTTAAGGGCTATCCCGGACTAAAGGCGCTTTTTGGCACGCATTATGCGGGTTTCAAGCCGTGGTATTTCAACCAGCCGCAGATCCTCAAGCGCTACAGTCTCTACGAGGATTTCGCCTTTTGGTTTCGCGAGTACCTGGCCATGGCGTGGGTAGATTTTCCAGATGTGCGCAAGATCAAACGGCTGGCGAAACTCGATCGGGATAGGTATTCAGGTCGGTGAGATACCCGCGCCGGCCAAACCCGCGCCCGCGCCCAAGCGTCCAAAACAAGCGCCCAAACGCGCGTCGAGCCCACCCACCCAGGGACGGCGCGCCAAAGGTAAGAAGAAGGGTGGAAAAAAGCCGCGGCAACGAGGGTGACGGTACGCTGCTTGTTCCTTATGTTTATAGAAGGGGTCGGGTGGTGGAGCGGGTTTTAGAGATAGACGGTATGGTCGCGGGCATTTTGTGAAGAATAGCAGTCTTTGAAAAGGAATACATGATGAATATACACGTGGGTAATTTACCGAAGACGTTTAAGAAGGATGCGCTGATCAAGCTTTTCGAG
>LWDU01037771.1_pt1 | contig 11015 bp, 12 predicted proteins | sample 727161 | NCBI WGS metagenome assembly LWDU01 (sample SAMN04566230, study PRJNA314399) | hydrothermal vent metagenome | isolation source: deep sea hydrothermal plume seawater | place: Mexico: Gulf of California, Guaymas Basin | collected 2004-07-11 | reverse complement strand
CCTCGCCTCCGTCGTCGCGGGCACGGCCTGGATCGGCTGGAAAGCCGCCACGAACCCGGACGTCCGCCTCAAACCGCAATGGCTCCCCGAGGGCCAGGCCTTCGACCACTCGTTCTGGAACCCGCTCCTCGCGACGGTCCTCGTGGGCGGTGGCATCGTGGGCTGGATCCTCTGGCGCGCGTACAGGCGGATCACCGCGGGCGAGGATCTCTACGAGGGGCGGATGGGCCGGGGCGTCCGTCGCCGAGGCGAGCGTGCCGTTGGGGCACCGGATGAGGCTTGACCCCAGGCGAAGCGGGCGGTATCTCTCCCCAAACCGCCCCAGCCTCATGCGCCCAGGTTTCGCTGCCCTCCTGTCCCTCTCCTTCGCCTGGGCCACGCCGGCCCTCGCGCAAGCGGACGGGCTGGCGGTGCCCGAGCGCACGCCGCTGCGAGGCGTGGGGGTGTACGAACGCCCACCGCTACCGCCAGCCGCGCCGGCGGACACGACGGAGATCATGCAGGTCGTGGAACGGCCACCTTCGCTGATCGGCGGTCTCGAAGGGCTGCAGGAGCGGATGATCTACCCGGAGTCGATGCGCCGCGCGGGCATCGAGGGGACGGTCTACGTCCAGTTCATCGTAGACGAGGAGGGGCGCGTCCAGTCCCCGGTCTGCGCCCGCGCGCCCCACAAGACCCTCTGCGACGCCGCGCTCACCGCCCTCATCGACTCCCGGTTCACGCCCGGCACACAGGAGGGCACGCCCGTCAAGGTGCGCTTCACGATGCCCGTGCAGTTCAACCTCCAGGGTGGCACCCGCTGCGTCTGACCTCCACCGCCACGCGCTGGCGGTCCTCCCCTGCCCCGACTCCATGCGACTTCTCGCGACGCTTCTCCTCCTTCTCCCCACGGTCGTCCTCGCGCAGGACGCGCCTCAGATCTTCGAGGTCGTCGAGCAAGAGCCCGAGTTGATCGGCGGGATCGCGGGGCTCCAGCGGCGGGTGACGTACCCGGAGATGGCGCGGCGCGCGGGCATCGAGGGGACCGTCTACATCCAGTTCGTCGTGGACGAAACGGGTGCCGTCTCGCAGGCGGTCTGCGCGCGGAGCCCGAACGAGTTGCTCTGCGAATCGAGCCTCCGGGCCGTGCGCGAGTCCCAGTTCCGGCCCGGCTACCAGGAGGGGCAGCCCGTCAAGGTCCGCTTCACGCTCCCCATCCGGTACACGCTCGGCGCCCCCGCGCCCTCCTCTGCGCTCCAGTACGCGATGGAACGTCTCGGGACGACGTGGAACCCCGTCGCCGCCACGCGCGCGATCGGCGAGCCGCGCTCCGGCGGTGAGTTCAAGGCCGGGACCGGCACCGTCCTCTACCCCGACTCCGACCCCGCCATCGAGTCCGTCTCGGTGTGGGTGGACGGCTGGCGGTTGCTCCGGGCGGAGGCAACGTTCGCCGACCTCGACGCGCTCCGCCAGCGGTACGACGCGATGGTGGAGGCCTCGGGTGAGCCCGCGGACAACGGCACGTTCTCGCCCCAACAGCTCGGAGAGCCGATGCGCGTGACGGTAGACCTCGCGCGGGGGCGCTTTCTCGCGGAAGCCACCGCGGACCCGAACGGGCCGCCCGACGGGATCTACGGCGTGGACGGCTGGCCGCTGGACACGGAGCCCGTGCTGGAAGGTGGGATCGCCCGGCTCCAGAGCAACGTGCAATACCCCTCGCTGGCCCGCATGACGGGCGTCCAGGGCACCGTCTTCGTGCAGTTCGTCGTGGACGAGAACGGGCTGCCAACCGACGTCCGCGTCGCCAACGGGATCGACCGGGACGCGCTCAACGGCAGCAAGCTGGACGCCGCCCGGCAGTTGGAAGAGGCCGCGATGCAGGCGGTCCGCCGGGCGCGCTTCACGCCGGGCCGGGTGGACGGCCGGGCCGTCCGCGTGCTGTTCACCGTTCCGATCCGCTTCCGCCTCAACTGAGCGCCGCCCCTAGAAACCGGAAGGCGGCAGCGTAGATGCCAGGGGCTTCGCTCTCGCGGGGTCCCGCCACGTCCACACGCGCCGGCTTCAGCCTCCGAAGCCACGCTGCAGCGTCGGCGGGCGTCTCCGCCCACGGGTCCAGCACGAGCAGCGGCACGCCGCGCTGGCGGGCGATCTCGGCGGTGAGTGCAGTGCCTCCCGCCAGCGGACGAGGCGAGAGGATCAGGACGGCATCGGCGGCCTCCACGTTGAGACGCGTGCGGACGGCGGGATCGGCGGAGGCCGTCTCTCTGAGCGGGTAGCGCGAGGGGATCGGCCCGTCTTCCGCCCAGCGACCCGCTGGACACCACCCATCCACTCTCACGCCGGCCGCCAGCGCGGCGTCGAGTGCGGCGCGGTCCACGCCGGTCTGCCCGCCGGACAGGACGGTAAGTGGCCGGGGACTGACAGGTTGATCCGGCCGAGGGCACATCGGCTGACGCTCGTTCAGGGGACGGGGGAAGGGCGGGTTGCCAATTTGACCAATAACGGATGTGGCACGAGACTTGAAACCCGGGTTCTCGCCCCGCGGGCGGTGACACCCCGGCCGCGATCCCCGTTCCATCTACCCCCACTGCCATGAACACTCTCATCCGTCGTGGTCCTGCTCGGGAGTTCGACCTCCTGCGTCGCGAGATGGACCGCCTGTTCGATTCCTTCGGCGACACCCGTGACAGCGCGCCCTCGGTCTGGGCCCCCCGCACGGACATCGCCGAGACCGATGACGCCTACCTCCTCACGCTCGACCTCCCCGGGATCCCGCGTGACGCGCTCGACGTGACCTTCGAGGACGGCACCCTCAAGGTCAGCGGCGAGCGCCAGTCCGTACGCGAGACGCAAGAGGGCCGCTACCACCGGGTCGAACGGAGCGCCGGGCGCTTCTTCCGCTCCTTCGCTCTCGGCTCTGACGTAGACGCCGACGGCATCGACGCGGAACTGGCGGACGGCGTGCTCACCCTCCGCGTCCCGAAGGCGGAGACGGCGCAGCCGCGCCGGATCGACGTCCGCGCGGGGATGAAGGAGCTGGAGATGCACGAGAACTAGCCGCGCGTCGGAGCGGGCGGGCCCTCTCAAGCCCGCCCGCCTCCTCTATCGCCACGGTTCTCGCACGATCCGTTTGGATCTTCCGTGACGGCACACTCGTCGGTAGCGGCACGGGGTTTGACCTCCTGACACCCGATCCGACCCCGTTCCCTCAGACCGCCCGCTTCCGTTCCATGACGACCACCCTCGCCCGCCTGACGTTCCGCATCGGCGCCCTCGCCGTTGCCCTCACCGTCCTCTTTGCTGGACAGGCCTTCGCCCAGGCGTCCCCCTCCGCTGCCGAGGTGGCGCGCGACCTCCAGGCCCGCTACAGCAACCTCTCCACGCTCTCGGCAGACTTCACGCAGTCCGTGGGCGGCGAGTCGCTCCGCGGCTCCATCCAGGTCAAGGGCGAGGCGTTCCGCCTCACGATCCCCGGCCAGACCCTCGTGACGGACGGCTCCACGCTCTGGTCCTACTCCGACGAGGAGCGCCAGCTGCGCATCCAGTCCTACGACCCCGCCGACGTCGGCTTCCAGATCGGGCAGCTGTTCACGGACTACCTCTCCGTCTTCCGCGCGACGGGCGCCAGCAAGGCGACCATCGGCGGCGTGCAGCACGACGTGCTGGCGCTTCGCCCGCGCGAGGCCGGCTCCTCCGTTCGCGACGTGACGCTCTACGCTCGCTCCTCAGACGGCGTCCCCACGCGCATCCGCGTCCACGACGTCAACGGCGCGACGCTCGCCTTCGACCTCCGGAACGTCCGCCTCAACCCGAGCATCCCGCAGAGCCGCTTCCGCTTCGAGGCCCCGCGAGGTGCGGAAGTGGTGGATCTTCGGAACTAGCCCCGCGTCTCCGGTTTCCTGTACGGCGCCCCGGCTCCCGCTGGGGCGCCACTTTTTTACTACGTGTCCGACCGTCTCAAACCCCTCCTCACCCTCGTCGCCTCGTTCGTGCTGGGCGGCGGCCTGCTCTGGCTCGCCCTCCGCGGCGTGGACCTCGCCACCGTGGGCGACGCGCTGGCAGGTGCCCGGTGGGGCTGGCTTCTCCCCCTCATCGCGATCGTCGTGGCGTCTCACGCGCTCCGAGCGTGGCGCTGGCAACTCTTCCTCGGCGCGATGCCGGGCGAGCACCGGCCCGTCCGCTTCGGCGACGCGTTCGCCTCGCTGCTCGTGGGCTACCTCGTGAACCAGGCCGCCCCGAGGCTCGGGGAGTTCGCGCGGGCCGGCAACCTCGCCTCGCGGACGGACCACACCTTCGCGGGCGTGTTCGGGACGGTGGTGGTGGAGCGCGTGCTAGACGTGGTGACGCTGCTCCTCGCGCTGGGGAGCGTGGTGCTCCTCTTCGGCGACCGGCTGGCGGGCGTGATGGGGCGGTTCGCGGAGAACGCCAGCGCGGGGCTGGAAGCGTTGCCCGTGGACGGCGCGATCCTCCTCGCGGCGCTCGCCATCGCCGGGCTCGGCGTGCTCGCGGCGGGCGCCTGGGCGCTTCGGCGCGGCGGCGATCGCGTCCGCGGCCTCGTGAGCGGCTTCCGCGATGGCCTCGTCTCGCTGCTCCGCATCCGCCAGCGGGGCGCGCTCGTGGCCTCCACGCATGTCGTACGTGCCGCTGCGGATGCTGGGCATGGCCGAGCCGTTCGGCCTCGGCGTGCTGGACGCGTGGGCCATCATGAACCTCGGCGCCATCGGGATGTCGCTGCCCTCCCCGGGCGGGACGGGCTCGTACCACTACGTGGTGGTGCAGACGCTCGTGCTGCTCTTCGGCGTGACGCAGGCGCCCGCGGCGTCCTACGCCATCCTGACGCACGCCGCGCAGCTCGTGCTGATGTGCCTGCTCGGCGTGGCCGCACTCGTCTGGCAGGGCACCACCTTCCGATCCGTGACGCAGAGCGCGCGAGAGGCGCAGGCTGGATGAAGCGCGCCCTCCTGATCCTCGCCGCGCTGGCGGTCCTCGCCGGCGGAGCCGCGGCCGTGTATTTCCTCGGCCCGGAGTCCATGGGCGGCCCCACCCGCGTCTCGCTGGGCGACGTGCCGCTCGCGCAGTTGGATACCGTTGCGCTCCGGCGCCGCATCGTGACGGCGTCTGTGACCGGGCGCGTGGTGGACGAGCCGAGCGACCAGGAGGTGCTCGTGCGCGACGGCAGCGGCACGTTCGCGGTCCGCTTCGACGATGGCGAGCACGGCGTCCGGACCGGCGAGACGCTGCTGGCCGTCGGGCGCGTGCGTGCGCCGCGCGAGGGCGCACGGTGGCTGGAGGCGGCCGGCTGGTCTCGCGTGGAAGGAGCCGTGATCGGCAATCAGGCCGGGCGCGACTCGGTGCGCCTGGAGGCGGATTCGAGCGCGGTCCGCGCCCTCGCAGTGCGGGATTCCGCGCGGCTCGCGAGCGAGTAGAACCGTTCGCGGGAGGCTCCGGACCGTTCGCCGGAGGTGGGCTAGGCTGGCGCAAGAGGCGGCCGTACTGTTTCGTCGCAGTCACGCCGATGCCCTCCCCGCACGATGGAGATCACCACCGCCAACCCACTCTCGGGACTCGTCGAGTCCGACGTGTATGCCCTCCTGGAGGAGCACAACCTCCTCAACGAAAAGGGCGTCCGCGACTACCAGATCCGCAAGCAGTTCCAGGCGATGCGCCGCGAGAACGTCCCCGCCTACGAGGCAATTGAGGAACTCCGCGAGCAGCACCCGTACTTGCAGTTCGACACCATCCGCAAGATCGTCTACGGTCTCCGGCGCCGGTCCTAGCCGCGCCACACCGGTCTCTCCCTGGGTTGGGTGAGAGAACAACGGGACGGGGCCCGGCCCCGCCCGGTCAGAGGGAAGCGCGGCGGCTCGCTCGGCGGGCCGCCGCGTCTGCGTTCAGGCCCACCGCCAGCCGCTGGCGGTAGCGCCCGGCGGTCTACCGGTCCTTCGTGCCGACGAACAGCGCGATGCCGGTCGCGACGCTCGCGTTCAGGCTCTCCACGTCGCCGCGCATCGGGATGGCCGCGAGCGCGTCGCAGGCGTCGCGGACGGAACGGCTGAGCCCGCTGCCCTCACGGCCCACAACGAGGATGGTGGCGCGCGTCCAGTCCCAGTCCCAGACGGTCGTGGCGCGGTCGTCGCCCTCGGCCGCCCCCTCCAGCCCCACGATCCAGTAGCCGCGCTCCTTCGCGGCGGTCAGCGCGCGGCCGAGGTCGCGCGTGCGCGCCAGCGGGGCCTGGAGCGCGGTGCCCGCGCTGGCCTTGACCGCCACGGCGGAAAGCGGCGCCATCCCCTTCTCCGGCACGAGGACCGCCCGCGTGCCGGCGGCGACCGCGCTTCGGATGATCGCGCCGAAGTTGTGCGGGTCTTCTACGCCGTCCAGCGCGAGGAGCAGCGGCGCGAGCGCCTTGACGTCGTCCAGCGTGGGCGCAATGTCGCTGAGCAGCGCGTCCACGTCCTGGTACGCGACCGGCGCGACGAGGGCGACGGCGCCCTGGTGCGTGGCACCTCCCGCGGCCCGGTCCAGCGCCTGCGGCGGCACGAGTTGCACGGGCACGCCCGCCTCCTTCGCAGCCCGGCGCAGCTTCTCGATTCCGCCCTCCAGCTTCCCGCGCCCTCGCGCGAGCATCACCTTTTCGATGCGGCGCGGGTCGCTCTGGAGGAGTTCGCGGACGGGCGTGCGGCCGGCAACGGTCGTGGAATCGGTCATGGAGGGGCAGAGGGCGAAAACGAGAAAGGTGACGCGGGCCACGGCTCGCGCCAAACGAAAACCCCGCCCAGCGGGGGCTACACGCCCGCCGCCAGCCCGCTGATCCGCTCCGCCAGCCGGTCGGCCCAGGCCTCGTGCTCGGGCTTCATGAGCACACTGCGGAGGATGCGCGCGTGCGGTGCGTCTCGCGCGATGGGCTCCGGGAAGCGGTCCGCGTCCACGCGGAAGAGGCTGAGGTAGACCGGGTCCGGCTCGGCCATGCCGCGGCCGAAGACCGCCGCACTGGCGGCGTCGATGGACGAGAGCGAGCCGGCCGCCGGGAAGTAGCCGACGATGTCCAGCGTGGGCGGACGGAGCACGCGCACGGACTCGGAGTCCGCGAGACGATCTGCGAGGCGGCGGGCGGCGCGGAGCGTGGCGGCGAGGATCGGGCCGAGGCCCTCGTCCGCGCGGAGTGGGAGGGCGCGGAGCGTGAGCCAGAGCGCGGCCGCGGCGGCGCCGGGGCGGCTGCACTCCAGCGAGATCTCGCCGAGGTGGAGCGCGTCCGAGGTGAAGTAGGTGTACGGCGAGTCGTGCCGGTAGAACCGGCCCACGGCCGGATCGCGGAAGAGGACGGCGCCGCAGCCGTAGGGCTGGAGCCCGTGCTTGTGCGGGTCCACCACGACGGAATCCGCCTCGGCGATGGCGCGGAAGTCCGCGGCCGGGAAGCCCTCTACCTCCGCCGATCCGGCGAGGAGGCAAAAGAACCCGCCGTAGGCCGCGTCCACGTGGACGCGGACGCCGTGCTCGCGGCAGAGCGGGAGCGCCTCCGCGATAGGGTCCACCGCGCCGAGCCCCGTCGTCCCGGCGGTCAGCACCACGACCGAGAGCGACTCCTCGCGCAGCGCGTCCGCCAGCGCGTCGAGGTCGAGGCGGCCCGCATCGTCGGCCGGAAGTGTCACCACCTCTACGCCGAGGACGTGGGCCATCCGGGCGTGCGTGTAGTGCGCCTCCGCGCTGACGCCCAAGCGCGGCGTCTGCCCGGCCTCGCGCGCCAGCTCTCGCGCCACGAACAGCGCCTCCAGGTTCGCGACCGTCCCGCCGCCGGTCAGGTGCCCGAGCGCATCGGCGGGGAAGCCGAACATCGCGGCGAGGTCTGCCACGACCTCTTTCTCCATGCGGCCGGTGGCGGGGCCGCCGTCCAGCGCGTGGTTGTTGGGGTTGAGCCGCATCGCGGCGGCGTAGGCGGCCCAGGCCACGGGGTGCGGCGGCTTGAGCATCTGCCCCGCGTAGCGCGGGTGCCCGAACGGGTAGATGCCGTCCTCCTCGCCGTCGGTCGGGGCGGTGAGGCGGGCCGTGAACTCGCCCATCGCCTCCGCCAGCCGGGCGGCGTCGGGCGCGAGGCTGGGGTGCGGCTCGTGCGGCTCCGCCCACGCGTCCAGCGCGCCGAGGAGCGCGTCCAGGATCTCGCGGCCGTCCGTCATGCCGTGGCGGCCTCGGCCGGCTGGCGGTCGCCGTCGGCGGGGAGCACGCGGCGCGTGAGAACGGCGAGGCCGATGACGCCGAGCGTGATCAGCCCGACGGAGATCCACTGCGACTGCGAGAGGCCGAGCGCCCACTCGCGGTTGGTGCGGAGGAACTCGATAAAGAAGCGTTCCAGGCCCTGGAACACGAGGAAGAGCGAGAACAGCCAGCCCGCCTTGAACGGGTGCTTCCGCAGCGCCCACAGGATGCCACCGAGGAGGAGCCCGAGCGCGAACTCGTAGAGCATCGTGGGATAGACGCCGTCGGCGGCACCTTCCGGCAGCGCGCAGGTCATCCCGCGCACCTGCTCGTTGAACGCGATGGGGTCCTGGATCTGCGCGGTGTAGACGAAGGCGCGCGGGAAGGTCTCGCTCCAGAGCCAGTCCGGGAGCCACGCTGGCTTGGCCGCGAGGTCGGAGCAGAGGCCCCAGTCGCCGTCGCCGGAGAGGTAGCAGCCGATCCGCCCGATGCCGTAGCCGATGATGAGGCCGGGCGCCGCCGCGTCCGCCAGCCGCGGCACCACGATCCCCTTCTTGTGCGCGTACCACGCGACGGAGATCGTCGCGAGGATGAGGCCGCCGTAGAACGTGAGCCCCGAGCCGGAGAACAGCATCCCGGCGGGGTCGGCGGTGAACTCCTCCCAGAAGTCGATGATGTGGAACAGCTTGGAGCCCACGATGCCCATGACGGCCGCGATGCCCATGAGCGTCCAGATGTAGACGCTGGGGCTGACGCTGGCGGTCTTCTCGCGGCCCTTCGCGTCCTTGACCGTCGCGCGGACGGGCGGCACGAGGCCCCGGTTGTACAGCCGGTCCAGCTCCACGCGCGCGAGCCACGTCGCCACGAGGAGCGCCGTCGCGACCATGAGCCCGAACGAGTAGAGCGGGATGGGGAACTCGAACCCGAAGAGGTCCTGGAAGACGTCGGTGATGCGGGGGTACATGGGCGCGGGGAGGCTCGGCGCAAGATCGCATCCGCGGCCGGGCGGGACGCGGAGAGCCGGAGAACGAGCGACGCCCACCGGTGACGCCCCCGTGACAACAGACGACTCGCGCGCGGCTCCCCGTTCACTCGCTCGCGCCCACCGCCAGCGGCCGGCCCGCAACCGCGCACGCCAGCCCGGATCCACCTGCGGATATCTTCGCGATGACTCACCCCCCGACTCCGTGATCGCCCGACTCTCCCTTCTCGTGCTCCTCTTCGCCGCCGTCGGCTGCTCGTCCTCCGCGGACGAGACGCCCACCACCGGACCCGCCGCGGACGCCTTCGAGCTCCCGCAGGACGTCCACTCCTACGCCGTGCCCGGCCAGGCCCGCGTCACCCACGTCGCGCTCGACCTCGACGCGGACTTCGACGCGCAGGTCCTCCGCGGCACCGCCACGCTCACCATCGACCGCGCCGAGGACGCCTCGGAGATCGTGCTGGACACGCGCGACCTCACCATCCAGCGCGTCACCGCCGCCGACGGCGCCGAGCTGGCGTTCGAGGTCGGCGAGGCCGACGACCTCTTGGGCGCGCCGCTGACGGTGCAGCTCCCCGAGGCCGGCGACACCATCACGGTGGAATATGAGACCTCGCCGGAGGCCGCCGCGGTGCAGTGGCTCTCGCCGCAGCAGACCGCCAGCGGGCAGCCGTTCCTCTTCACGCAGGGCCAGGCCATCCTCACCCGCACCTGGATCCCGACGCAGGACAGCCCCGGCATCCGCCAGACCTACGAGGCGGACATCACCGTCCCCGCCTCGCTCACGGCCGTCATGAGCGCCGAGGGCAACGGCACCGAGGGCGAAGGCGTGGACGGCGACCGGATGCGCTACTCGTTCTCGCTGGATCAGGCCATCCCGCCGTACCTCATCGCGCTGGCCATCGGCGAGTTGGAGTTCCGCGAGATCGGGCCGCGCTCGGGTGTCTGGGCGGAGCCGTCCGTGGTGGAGGCCGCGCAGAACGAGTTCGCGGACGTGGAGGAGATGATGGACGCCGCCGAGGCGCTCTACGGCCCCTACCGCTGGGGCCGCTACGACATCCTCGTGCTGCCCGCCTCCTTCCCCTTCGGCGGGATGGAGAACCCGCTGCTCACCTTCGCCACGCCGACCATCCTCGCGGGCGACCGCTCGCTCGTCTCGCTCGTCGCGCACGAGCTGGCGCACTCGTGGAGTGGCAACCTCGTAACCAACGCCACCTGGGACGACTTCTGGCTCAACGAGGGGTTCACGAGCTACTTCGAGAACCGCATCATGGAGTCCGTCTACGGCGCGGAGTACGCGCAGATGCTGGAGTCGCTCTCCCGCACCGGCCTGGACCAGGAGCTCCAGGAGTTGGACGAGGCCGATCAGCACCTCCACCTCGCGCTGGAGGGCCGCGACCCCGACGACGGCATGAACGCCATCGCGTACGACAAGGGCGCGCTCTTCGTCCGCCACATGGAGACCGTCGCCGGCCGCGAGCGCTTCGACGAGTACCTCCGCGGCTACTTCGACCGCTACGCCTTCCAGCCGATGACCGCCGAGCGGTTCGTCGCCGACCTCAACGAGCACCTCATCCAGGGCGACGCGGAGCTGGCGGAGGCCATCAACGCAGACGCGTGGATCTACGGGCCGGGCCTCCCCGAGGGCGCCCCGCGCGTGGAGTCCGAGGCGTTCGCGCGGGTGGAGGAGCAGGCGGCGGCGTTCGCCAGCGGCACCGCTCCCGCGGAGACCGGCTGGGGCGAGTGGAGCACGCACGAGCGCGTCCACTTCCTCCAGTCCCTCCCCGACGAGCTCACCGATGAGCAGCTGGCGGAGCTCAACGGCGCGTTCGGCCTCAACGAGACCGGCAACAGCGAGATCCGCTTC
>LWDU01035992.1_pt1 | contig 11015 bp, 10 predicted proteins | sample 727161 | NCBI WGS metagenome assembly LWDU01 (sample SAMN04566230, study PRJNA314399) | hydrothermal vent metagenome | isolation source: deep sea hydrothermal plume seawater | place: Mexico: Gulf of California, Guaymas Basin | collected 2004-07-11 | reverse complement strand
GTGGTAAAGGTGTCGAAGTTGAATACCGACACCGCCCCGAAGTCCGCCAGGGTTTCCATCAGCGCCAGCGCCAGCCCGGCGGCAATGCCCGGCCGCGCCATGGGCAAGGCCACCTTGAAAAAAGCACGGACCGGGCCGTCGCCAAGAATCCGTGCCTGCTCCAGCACGGCACGGCCCTGGGCCTGAAAGGCCAGCCGCGCCAGCATGTACACATAGGGGTAAAGCACCAGCGAGAGGGTCACCACAACCCACAGGGGATGGCGGGCGCTGAAGCCGGGAAAGGCACTCCACCAGCTGCGCATCTGGGTCTGGATCGGCCCGGCATAGTCGAGCAGATCCACCAGCACGAACGCCAGCACATAGGCGGGCATGGCCATGGGCAGCAGTAACGCCCATTGCAGCCAGCGACGGCCGGGAAAATCCAGGGTGGCCACACACCAGGCCAGGGTGATGCCCAGCAGCGACACGCCAATGGCCACGCCGATCATCAGGAATACCGTGTTGCCGATCAGGCGCAACAGCACCGTGTCCATCAGGTGCTGCCAGGTCGCCCATTCCTGCTGTCGCCAGGCAGCGAGCAGCACCAGAATGGGCACCACGACCAACAGGGCCAGCGCAATCACGCTGGCCCCACTGAACGAAAACGCGCCGCGCCGAATCACCGGTTAGCGGTATCCGGCGCGGTCCATCAGTTTCACCGCCTCCACCTGGAGGGCACCGGCCACACTCACGTTCAGATCATCAGACTTGAACTCGCCCCAGGAGCGCACTTCTTCCGGGGGTTTCACCGACGCATTCACCGGGTATTCCAGGTTGCGATCGGCCAGCAGTTGCTGGGCGGCGGGCTGGGTCATCCATTCCAGCAAGGCTTTGGCTTTTTCCGGATGCGGCGCATGCGCTGTAACCCCGGCACCGGAAATATTCACGTGCACGCCGCTGGACTCCTGGTTGGCCCAGAACAGCCCCAGCGGCAGCTGCGGATTATCCCGCTTCATGCGGCCGTAGTAGTAGGTATTAACGATGCCCACATCACATTGGCCGGCAACGATGGCTTCCATCAACGCCGTGTCGTTGGAGAACACATCCGTGGCCAGGTTGGCCACCCAGCCGCGCACGACTTCTTCGGCCTTTTCTTCGCCAAGACGCTCAATCATGGTCGCTACCAGCGACTGGTTGTAGACCTTCTTGGACGTGCGCAAACACAAGCGCCCTTTCCATTTCGGGTCGGCCAGGTCTTCGTAGGTAGACAGCTCGCTGGGCTGCAAGCGGTCCTTGGAATACACCAGTGTGCGAGCGCGCACGGTCAGGCCGTACCATTGCTTTTTCGGGTCGGTGAGCGCATCGGGCACATTGTTTTTCAGCACCACGGATTCCACCGGGCTGAGCAGGCCTTTTTCTGCCGCATTCCACAGATTACCGGCGTCCACGGTGATCAGCATATCCGCCGGGGAGCGTTCACCCTCGGCCTGCAAACGGGCGGTGAGGGCCGAGGCATTGTCGGTGATGTAGCGGATTCGCACACCGGTGGCCTCGGTGTAGGCATCGAACACCGGCTTGATCAGGTGATCGTTACGGGAGGTATAAACCACCAGCTCTTCATCGGCGGTCGGTTCGGAACACCCCCACAGGCCAGACGCCACAACCAGGGCGCCAACTATGATGCCAAACACGCGCATATTCATTCGCTCCAACTATTCTCAAACAAGAATGATTCTTAACTTCCGCCAGTATGGCAGCTAACGCGAGTCAGCTCTAGCGCCAAACGCTGGCGGTTTTGCCCGGGCCGGCAAATCCGTGGTTCGCCCCATGGCCTGACGGGCGAAAAAACCTTTCACCGGGCCGGCCTGATTCACCCAGCGCATGCCCGTGTTCCGCAACCAGCGCACCGGCATGGCACGCTGTTCGAACAGGGACTGGAAACCGCGCATGGCGTTTTGCATCAACAGGTTTTCGCCGCGGCGGCGGCGCTGATAACGCGCCAGGGCGGCCGGGTCGGCACAGTCTCGCCCGTGCTCACTGGCCCGCGCGATTTCTTCTGCCAGCACCGCCGCATCCAGCAAGCCCAGGTTCACACCTTGCCCGGCCAACGGGTGTATCACGTGGGCGGCATCGCCCACCAGCGCCAGACCAGCCGCCACATACTGACTGGCGTGACGTTCCTGAATCGGAAATACCGCCCGCTCGCTGAGCAGGGTCACCGGCCCCAGGGCGTCGCCCACGGCGGCCTGCAACTCTGCCGCGAAAGAGACCGCATCTTTCTCGCGCAGTTCCGCAATCCGTTCCGGCCAGCCAGACCAGACGATGGAACATTGCCGCTGATCACCTTGCTCCGCGTCCGAGAATAACGGCAACAACGCCAGCGGCCCGCTTTCCATAAAGACCTGCCGGGCACAGGCGCCATGGGCCTGCGCAGTGGCGATGGTCGCCACCAATGCATGATGGCCACTGTCGCGCGGACCACCACTGATGCCCGCCTGCTCGCGCACCTGCGAACGGGCACCGTCGGCCCCGACCAGCAGGTCTGCCTGCCAGAGGGTATCGCCACTGCGCACCGCCCATTGCCCGGTGTCGGCATCACGGCGCAGGGCATCCACCTGCACGCCGCACTGCCAGTCCAGCGTCGGCAAGGTAGCTGCTTTCTGGTACAACGCGGCGGCCAGGTGGCCGTTTTCCAGCAACCAGCCCAGGCTCTCGGCGCCTACGTCTTCAGCCTGAAACAGCACCTCGCCAGTGCCATCCTGGTCCCACACCTGCATGGCACTGTAGGGCTGCACCCGCGACGCATCCAGATAATCCCACACCCCGGTATTGCGCAGCAGCCAATGGCTGGCTTCGGTAAGCGTGGACACCCGCAACTGCGCCTTACCCTGCGGCATGGCCGGGGCAGGCGCACCGTCCAGCACGGTCACCTTCAACCCTTGCTCCGCCAACAGCACCGCCAGCAACCCACCGGTCATGCCACCGCCAACGATGATGATGTGTTGTTCGTTACTGCCAGTCATATAGTTCACCCAAAGGACAGAAATGCCCCTCCACCGTCAGCACCATTCAACCAGCCGCGAAGTTCAAAGTTTAAAGTTCAAACGCGAGGCAGGTTTGGTGCCAATCTGAACGGAAGGTGTTTCGCGCTGAATCGCGGGTTCGGACTTCGGGTACCAAGCCCCCCCTTGCCCGCGCCTTTCAACTTTAAACTTTGAACCCTCAACTGTTCTTAAAGTCCCATGGCCCGTTTGGCAAAACCACTACGCAGCCCGGGCAGGATATCCATGGCTACCAACCCCAACTGGCGACTGTGGGCAAACAGCGGCTGCTGCACCCGGAACAATTCCGGCACCCAGCGGGATGTCTGGCTGATCAGGGCCTGATCCTTTTCCCGTTTTTGTGCGTAGGCCTGCAGGGTCGCCAGGCTACCGGGATCGGCATTGCCGCCCACGGTCTGCGCCAGCGCCAGCAGATCCCGTACCGCCAGATTAAAGCCCTGCCCGGCTACCGGGTGCAGGGTGTGAGCGGCATTACCGACCACCACCCCATGGGGCACCACCTGGGCACAGGCATCGGTGAGGATCAGCGGGTAACGCTGGCGCTCACCGATACCACCAAGGCGTGGCGCGTCCGCCGGACAACGGCCCTGCAGCTGCGCCAGTGCTTCGTCGTCCGCCAACGCCATCCACTGGTTCACCTGCGCCCGCGGGCCGGTCCACACCAGCGCCATGCGCTGATCGGGCAGCGGCAACAAGGCCAGTGGGCCGTCATTCAGAAAGCGTTCGTAGGCAATGCCCTTGTGCGATTCTTTCAGGGACAGGTTAGCGATCAACGCATCGTGACCGGTGTCGTGATCACGGGCACTGAGCCCCAGCCACTCCCGGGTCTTGGACCGGGCGCCGTCGGCGGCGATCAACAGCGGCGTTTCCAGCACCTCGTCACTGGCCAGAGTGACCTGGTAACCGCCCTCCTGCCGGCGAATACCCGACAAGGTATCCGGCGCCCGCACCTCAATGCCCTCATCCGCAAACAGGGCCCCGAGCAACACAAACCCCAGCCAGCGGTTTTCCACCACCGCGCCCAGCTGCGCCACCCCTTCTTCTGCGGCGGACATGCGCGTTATGCCAAGCCGCGATTGTCGCGACACATGCACCGTACCGATGGCGGCCGCGTGCTCACGAACGGCATTGCCAAGGCCAAGATCATCCAGCACCGATAACGTCCCCGCGGACAAAGCAGTGCTGCGGGCATCAAAACTGGGAGTCAGGGGGGGAGCGTCGGGCAGGGACAGCGGGTGACTTTCGATCAGCATCACCCGGGCGGCACCGTGACGACGCAACAACAGCGCCAGCAAGGCCCCGGCCATACCACCGCCAACAATCACCAAAGGCTGTTGCGTCATTCCAACGTCCATTTTCGCTGTAGGAGCACCACTTGAGGCGCGAATCATGCAAAGCGTTGAAAGTTCAAAGTGTAAAGTTTAAACGCGAATCTAGTTGTCGATGTTTGTAATGTCGTGCCCGCGTTCCCCGGTAATGGCGCGGGCACAGACACTCAAAGGCAACAACCCCTCTCGCGCTTTTCAACTTTAAACTTTCAACTGCCTTTCATTATCTTTTCAATCTCTGCCACGTCCTTCGGCACCTCGTGGCTAAGCACTTCGCAGCCGGTTTTGGTCACCAGCACATCATCCTCGATACGGATGCCAATGCCGCGCCATTGTTCGTCCACCGTGGTGTCATCCGGCGACACATACAGGCCCGGTTCCACGGTCAGCGCCATGCCCGGCTCCAGCTGGCGCCATTGTTCCTGAATGCGATAATCACCCACGTCATGCACATCCAGCCCCAGCCAATGGCCGGTGCGGTGCATAAAGAATTGCCGATACCCTGCGGTCTCCACCAGCTCGTTGAATTCCCCTTTCAACAGGCCCAGGTCGATCAGCCCCTGAGTAAGGATATTCACCACCTGCTCGTGGGGCACGTTCCAGTGGTTGTCCGGGTGGGTGGCTTCGATGGCGGCGTACTGGCTGGCCAGCACCAGCTCATACAGCGCCTGCTGTGGCTTGCTGAATGTGCCGTTCACCGGGAAAGTGCGGGTAATATCGGATGCATAGTGTTCCAGTTCGCAACCGGCATCCACCAGCACCAGATCTCCGGCTTTCAGCTTTCCGGTGTTTTCGATGTAATGAAGAATGCAGCTGTTGGCACCGCCACCGACAATGCTCGGGTAGGCCGGGCTGCGCGAACCATGGCGCATGAATTCGTGGATGTATTCCGCTTCCAGCTGATACTCCATCATGCCCGGCTTCACCGACTGCATGGCGCGCACATGGGCGCCGGCAGAAATGCTGGCCGCCTTGCGCATGAGTTTGCTTTCCGCCGCAGACTTGAACAGCCGCAGGTCGTGCAGATGGTGGGCCAGCGCCACGAATTCGCCGGGCGGGTGCGCGCCACTGCGCACCCGTTCGCGGATGCTGTTAACCCAGCCCATCAGGCGCCGATCGAATTCACTGTCGTGCCCCAGGTCGTAATAGACCCGCTCACTGCCTTCGATCAGCCCCGGGAGAATTTCATCAATATCGCTGATCGGGAATGCATCGTCCGCATCGAATTCAGACACCGCACCTTCCGGCCCGGCGCGGTAGCCGTTCCAGATTTCCATGGTGCGATCGCGGTCGCGGCAGAACAGCACATACTCGCCATGCTCCCGCCCCGGCAGCAGCACCATCACCGCTTCCGGCTCGGCAAAACCGGTGAGATACCAGAAATCGCTGTTCTGCCGATAGGGATATTCCACGTCCCGGTTACGGGTGCGCTCCGGAGCGGCGGGCAGAATGGCAATACTGTTGGGCCCCATGATGGTCATCAGTTCCTGACGACGGCGGGCAAACTCCTGGCGACTGATACTCAAAATGACTCCTTAAATAACGCAACAGGCGGCACGCTTCACGCAACAAGCCAAACGCCTGATCCCCACCACTTAATGGCGGGTTGGCGGTGTCTTATCCGCTGGCGCCGACTCCGGCTTGCCCTGATGGCGCATGACCAGCTCAGTGTAAATCATCAGGGCAGACATGCGGCAGTGCTCGGCCACCTGCTCAAACATGTCTTCCTCCGCGTCGCCGTCATCATCCGGCGTAGCCACCTGACTGATCGCCGCCAGGTCCGACAGCGCTTCCTGCACGCCCGGCGACAGATCCTTGTCGTGGGTGTTGGCCGAGCCGGTGCCAAAGCCCACCAGAAAGCCTTCGCTCCACTGGGCCAGTGCCGCCACCCGCAAGCCCAGATCATCCTCATCCGCCGGCAGCAGCAAGTTCAGCTCCAGACCCGTGCCCTGATAACCGCCGTGCAACTGATCCCGAACCGTCAGCAAGGCGCCATTCATCTCGGCACCGAAACCCTCCGGCATATCCACGTGGGCGGCCAGCACACCCAACAGCTCCTCATTGTGGCCGCCGTGACCGGTGGCCAGCAGGCCGGCGATCACCCCCTGCAATTCGCTGGGAGAATGCTTTACGCCGGCCGCAGCCAGCCCCTGGACGAGAACCTCAAAATCAATATCGTTGGACATGCGTCTTTCCGTTTTCAACAGCCGGTGATCCGCTGGCGCGGCGGCCCCGGGAAGCAGAGTTGGGGATTACCTGAGAAGTGTGCGCTAAGTGGCTACCACACTTGAATTTCATTGACCCTTACAGACCCCACACCTATAGTACAAAAAGCCTGCAATCCGGGTGGGGGCGCCATAACCGGGAAATACCGGTAAGGTGCAGGGGAGCTACCTTAGGCGAACAGCGACCATTTTGCCATGACGACGGAACAACAACTGAGGCAACTGGAAGCCCGAGTCGATGACCTGCTGCGCATCAGCGCGCGGTTGCGTCAAGAGAACCAGGCCTTGCATGACCGCGAGAGCAAACTGGTGGAAGAACGGGCCCAGTTACTGAAAAAAAATGATGCGGCCCGCAGTAAAGTCGAGGCCATCATCTCGCGTCTGAAATCTCTCGAGCAGGAATCCTGAGCGTGGTCTCCTGCCTGACTCTGACTCACAGCCAATGCGGTGTAATCCGGAATGTCTAACGAAAACTCCCTGGTAATTCATCTACTGGACAAGGAGTATCGCGTCGCCTGCCCCGCCGGGGAACAGGACAACCTGCTGGCGGCCGCCCGTTATCTGGACGAACAGATGCGCGAAGTGCGTGATGCCAATGTCATCGGCCTGGAACGCATTGCCATCATGACGGCCCTGAACATGAGCCACGAACTGCTCCGCGCCCGCCAGAGCGTCTCCCAGGATTCCGAAAGCAAATCCAGGCCTTCGAAGACGCCCGCCGGAAACTGTAAAAGCGCCGCTTCAGGCATCACGCTGCACGCAACACGCCAACGTCAGCCGCCGCACCGGGACAAACCCGGCACCAGGCCGGGGTTCCGGTTTCGCTGTCAACCGCCTTTCTGCCCTGTCAAGACTGACCCACCCCCCGCACCACTGATATAATGACCTCAAGTGCTTCCTGGCCCGTGCGCCAGAGGGTCAAGTCCCCTTGCCGATAATGTACTACCCGGGGGCATATATTGCCTTGTCCGTGTGCATGTCCGCCTATTGAGCGGAAAGCCTGAGGGCAAGGCTGCTGCCGCCACCTTGAACCTTCGGTTCAAGGGTCAAACCCGCAGCGGCGGGCCGGGAAGCACCCTTTATTATCATACCCGATGCCTGACGCGAAAATCACCACCACGCGGCAACGCCAGCAATTACGCCGCCAGTTCCGGCAGCAACGTCGCGCCCTCAGCGTCGGCCAACGCCGCCGCGCCAGCGCCCGTTTCGGCCCAGCCCTGGCCCGAGCAATTCAGCATCGCCCTGCCCGCCACGTGGCTATCTACCTGCCCAACGACGGCGAACTGGATGTGCGCCCCGCCCTGCGCCACCCTCGCTTTCAGCAGGCCTCCACCTATCTGCCTTTTGTCGACGCCCTGCGCCCCGGACACCTGCAATTTCGTCTCTGGCGGCATCATCACCCCATGCGCCCCAATGCCTACGGCATTCACGAACCCGCCCTGCGCTACCGCGGACGGGCCCTGTGGGCGCTGGATGTGATTATCCTGCCCGCCGTGGCCTTTGATGAGGCGGGGTATCGACTGGGCATGGGAGGCGGCTACTACGACCGCACCCTGGCACAACTGGCACGGCATCCGCGCCGGCCACGGCTGGTGGCCGCCGGGTACGATTTTCAGAAAATGGCGCGAGGTGAGATACCGGTGGCCCCGTGGGACCAACCGGTGGACAGCGTGGTTACTGCTGCGTCTGAGTAACGGTAATGCCTGCACTGTCAGCGTAACGCTGGTAATCCGGTTCATTTCCACCATGAGTCAGGCTGCTAACCAGCACACCTAACCCGAAAACAACCGCCAGTAGCACCAGGGCGTCCGGCTTTTTCTTCATTGTTCTATTCCCCAAAATGGTACAGCAATATGAAAAAAGTGACCCAAAAGTATTAACAAGATTGTCACCTTAGTCTGATTTAACAGCATAAAATGCCAAGTGGGTCAAAATTTGATCATTTCCAAATGTAAAGTCAAGCAGTTAGCGCTGCTTGCTGACACTTCTTAACAGAACACCCCGCTAACTCTCCAGTGTCGCAGGGCGTATTTCACGTCAAGCTAACACGGTGCGCACACAGCAGACAATGTAAAATCAACAGGTTAGCGATCATCGGGCGAAAAGCAGAGCACTGAAAAACCAGCAACGGCTACGCCGATTAACTGACCGGTTAAACCGGCGTTAGTTCAAAAATAGCCGGTAGGCAGGGTTGTCGCTTTCTTCCACCATGGGATAGGGCACCTTCTTGAGGTCGGCCAATAGCCTGGCCTGCTTGCCCTCCTCCACCTGGAAACCCACCAGCACACGGCCATAGGCCGCGCCATGGTTGCGGTAATGGAACAGGCTGATGTTCCATTTTTCGCCCAGCGACTGCAGAAATTTCATCAACGCCCCCGGGCGCTCCGGGAACTCCACCCGAAACAGACGCTCCTGCAGGTCCTGGCGTGAGGTATGGCCTCCAACCAGATGGCGGATATGCAGCTTGGCCATTTCGTTGCCACTCATATCCACCACCGGATAACCACGCTCCTGCAATTCGCTCATCAGCGCCTGCAGCGCCTCACCGCCCGGGCGTAACTGGATACCCACAAAAATATTGGCATCGCGATCATCACTGTAACGGTAGTTGAATTCGGTGATTCCGCGCCGCCCGAGGGCCTGACAGAATGCCCGAAACGCCCCCGGCTTCTCCGGAATGGTCACCGCCAGGATCGCCTCGCGCTGCTCACCCAGCTCGGCACGCTCTGACACATGACGCAGGCGATCAAAATTCACATTGGCGCCACTTTGAATCGCCACCAGGGTCTGGTCTCGCACATCGTGCTTCGCCACCCAGTTTTTCAAACCGGCCAGTGCCAGCGCCCCCGCCGGTTCGCAGATGGCACGGGTATCCTCGAACGCGTCCTTGATGGCCGCACAGATTTCATCGGTGCTGGCGGTGATGACCTCATCCACATGGTCACGCAGCACCTTGTAGGTTTCCTTGCCGATCTGTTTCACCGCAACACCGTCGGCAAACAGCCCCACTTCAGGCAGCGTAACCCGACGCTTTTTCTCCAGCGCCGCTTTCAGGCAGGCCGCATCCTCCGGCTCGACCGCGATCACTTTCACATCCGGGCGCACGTATTTCACATAAGCCGCCACACCGGCCGCCAGGCCGCCGCCGCCCACCGGAATGAAAATAGCATCCAGATCGCGGCTTTGCTGGCGCAGAATTTCCATGCCTACGGTACCCTGCCCGGCAATCACATCCGGATCATCGTAGGGATGAACAAAGGTCAGGTTGTCACGGGCCTGCAGTTTCAGGGCCTGGGCCAGCGCTTCATCAAAACTGTCGCCGTGCAGCACCACCTTGCCGCCATGGCGACGCACGGAACTTACCTTGATGTCCGGCGTGGTGCGCGGCATTACGATGGTTGCCTTGATGCCCATGGACGACGCGGCCAGCGCCAGCCCCTGGGCATGATTGCCCGCCGACGCGCAGATCACCCCAAGGGCCAGCTGCTCTTGCGTCAGCTGGCACAGCTTGTTGTAGGCACCACGCAGCTTGAAGGAGAACACCGGCTGCAGATCCTCACGCTTGAGCAGCACCCGGTTGCCAATACGTTTGGAAATCAACGGCGCTGCATGAATGGGAGTTTCCACCGCCACGTCGTAGACGCGGGATTGCAGTATCCGTTTAACGTATTTGTCCAACATGGAGGGTTCCGGGCTCATTCTGTGAAGGGAAAGGAATAGTCTAGGGGCTGGCCGCCACAAATGCGATAGGCCGGGGTCGAGTCAGGGGCGCCGCTGGCCTATAATTGGCGCACCTTTCACGGTCGACACACACCCACACTACGACAGGACAGCCTCATGGATCAGGATGCGCTGAAAAAGCAGGTGGCCGAAGCCGCACTGCGTTTTGTCCCCGAAGGGGAAATCATCGGCGTGGGCACCGGCTCCACCGCCAACTTCTTTATCGACGGACTGGCCACCCTCAAGGATCGCATCAAAGGCGCCGTAGCCAGCTCCGAGGCTACTGCCGAACGCCTCAAGCAACATGGCATTGAGGTTTTCTCGCTGAATGATGTAGGCAACCTGTCGGTGTATGTGGACGGGGCAGACGAAGTGAACAACCACCGGGAAATGATCAAGGGCGGCGGCGGCGCACTCACCCGGGAAAAAATTGTCGCCGCCGCAGCGCGGGAATTCATCTGCATTGTGGATGCCTCCAAGCAGGTGAAACGCCTCGGCGCATTCCCGCTACCGGTAGAAGTGATCCCCATGGCCCGCTCTTATGTGGCCCGAAAACTCGTCGCACTGGGTGGGCAACCGGAATACCGCGAAGGCTTTGTCACGGACAACGGCAATATCATTCTCGATGTGCACAACCTGGATATCACCAACCCGATTGAACTGGAAACCACGCTCAACAATATCGTTGGCGTCGTCACCAA
>LWDU01037446.1_pt1 | contig 11019 bp, 8 predicted proteins | sample 727161 | NCBI WGS metagenome assembly LWDU01 (sample SAMN04566230, study PRJNA314399) | hydrothermal vent metagenome | isolation source: deep sea hydrothermal plume seawater | place: Mexico: Gulf of California, Guaymas Basin | collected 2004-07-11 | reverse complement strand
CGGTGGTCCGAGCGCGAATGATGTCACGGTCAGGGTCGCAAGTGAACGCGGTGTTCCGTCTCTCGATTTCGCAGTCTTGATGCGAGAGCTGGCGGCCAATCTCGGCGATGAGACGCTGTTCCAACCCGATGGCGTACACCTTAGCCTTGCCGGGCGACTGGTGCTGTTGGGCGCCGTCTATAAAGGGCTGACGAGTGAGGTGCCTGTGCTGGACGATCTTGCTGGCGAGCTTGCGAAAGGCTGGTCTGAGGCGGGGACTGAGGAGAAGGTGTCCGCATCTGAGCTGCCCGGCTTTGCCCGTCTTATCAGTGAGGCGCTGGCCAGGCAGGGCTGAACTTTCAGACCGAATGGGGTGCACGTCTAGGGTCACCGCTCCAGTCAATTGCCGGAGCCCCAGATGGACCAGACCCCACGTATCGGCCTTTCATATCTTTCCGCCAATCAGGCGATGAAGCATGTCACCCTGAATGAAAGCCTGCGGCGGCTGGATGCGGTCGTGCAGCTGAGCGTGGTGAGCCGCAGTGAGGCGACGCAGCCAGAGGCGCCGCTGGCGGCGACATCCTACATCCTGCCGCAAGACAAGACCGGTGATGACTGGGATTTCATGGCTGCTGGGGCCATTGCGAGCTTTCAGGATGGCGCCTGGTTCGAGATCGCGCCGCGCGAAGGCTGGCTCGCCTGGATAGGGGACGAAGCGTCTCTTTTTGTCTTGGCGGGAGAGGGTTGGGAGGCTGTGCAGGGCGCTGGAGGCGGGCCTTTCGAGACGCTGGGTATCAATTCGGAGGCCGATGAAGCCAACCGGCTGACCGTGCGAAGCGACGCTGAACTGTTGACCCATGACGATGTCACGCCGGGAACAGGGAATGCGCGCAAGATCATCAACCGGGCCGATGGGACCAAGGTCGCGTCTGTTGTCTTCCAGACCGATTTTACCGGCGAGGCAGAGTTCGGGCTGGCCGCGAATGGCGGGTTCGAGTTACGCACCAGCGCTGACGGGACGGCCTTCGACACGGCGCTCAGCGTGGATACGGCGACAGCGAATGTTGGGGTGGGCGGTGCGCCAACGGGTCGTCTTTCGGTGATCGACCAGAGTGCGGCAACGAATGACCAGCCGACACTCAGCGTCGTTCGAGACGGCTATTTCGCGACGGCCAGCCTCGACACCTATGCCAGCGCGGCGACCTATTCATCCTTCTCGATCCAGAAGCGCGCACGCGGAAGTCTCGATACGCCGCTTCCGGTCCAGTCGGGCGACTGGTGCGGGGGCTTCTCGTTCCGCGGGTTTGCGGCGGGCGGCACCTGGGTCCAGAGCGCGCTGGTGAATGCGCAGGTGGACGGCCCTGTTTCAGGGACTGGTATTCCGATGTCTCTCGGTTTTTGGACGGGTGTTGGCAGCGTGAGTGAACGTGTACGGATCACATCCTCAGGCCGGGTCGGTATCGGTACGAGCGACCCGAGCTGCGCACTGCAGGTCGCCGGCGCTGTCAGGCTTGGTAGTTCAGCACAATCGAGCCTTCCGAGCGCATCTGAAGCTGGTGCCGGTGCCCTCTATTTCGTACCCGACCTTGTCGCCGGGGCAGGCGTGATTTTCAGTGATGGGACGGCCTGGAGAAGCGTCACGACAGGTTCCAGCATCTAAAGGCCGTAAACGCTGACTTATTCATGTTTGATCGATTGAAAACCCCGGGGAAACGGGCTAGCCCTTGCCGCGAACCTAGCAGGCGGGGACCGCAGTCTCCGAAGAGAGAATGAGGGTATAGTCATGGCTAATCGTGAAATGGTCGTGGACGGCATCAAGATCAGCGACAATGACGATATGTACGTCATCGCCGAGATTGGCCAGAACCATGAAGGTGATGTCCAGAAGTGTAAGGATCTGTTCGATGCAGCGAAAGCTGCAGGCGCGCACTCTGTAAAGCTGCAGAAGCGCGACAATCGCTCGCTTTACACCAAGGAATACTACGACCAGCCGTACAATTCAGAGAACGCATACGCGCCAACCTATGGTGAGCACCGCGAAATGCTCGAGTTCGACCGCGATGAGTGGATCGAACTGCGCGACCATGCCAAGAAGATCGGCATCACGCTCTTCTCCACCGCCTGGGATTATAAGAGCGCGGACTTCCTCGAAGACCTCGACATGCCGGCCTACAAGATCGCTTCGGGCGACCTGAAGACGCTGCCGCAGATCAAGTATATTGCGAAGTTCGGCAAGCCGATGTTCATCTCGACCGGCGGCGCGTCGATCGAAGACGTTCAGCGCGTTTATGACGAGATCATGCCGATCAACCCGAACATCTGCATCATGCAGTGCACCTCGGGTTATCCGCCGACCTTTGAAGAGCTGAACATCCGTGTCATCGAAACCTATCGCGAGAAGTTCCCTGAGATCCCGATCGGTTTCTCAAGCCACGATAGCGGTATCGCCATGGCCATGCTCGGCTATATGTGCGGCGCTCGCGTGCTGGAAAAGCACTTCACGCTGAACCGTGCCTGGAAAGGCACCGACCAGGCATTCTCGCTGGAGCCAAACGGCCTTCGCCGCCTCGTCCGGGACCTGCAGCGCGCCCGCGCCGCACTCGGCGATGGTGTGAAGCGTACATACGACTCCGAGCACGCCCCGCTGATCAAGATGGGCAAGAAGCTCTGCGCAACCAGCGACCTTCCAGCTGGTCACACGATCACGGAAGCGGACATCGCGCTGAAGTCGCCGGGCGACGGCATCGCGCCTTACTTCCAGGATGTCTTTATTGGCAAGACGCTGAAAAACGCAGTTGCCGATGATCAGGCCTTCACCTTCGAAGATATCGGCCTGACGGAAGCTGCTGCGAACGAAGCCCTCAAAGCCTGATTGGTAAGAGGGTGTGGGCTCGCTTCTCAGCGACATACGCACAGCCGTAAGGCAATCTGAAGCCTATGCGCCTGTCCGGCGCTGGCGGCTTGAACGACTGACGCGCCGGCCGGGGGTCTACCCTGACTGGCGCGTTCTGCTTTCCGGGCATGAGCAGGACTGGGCGGCCGCGCGCGAAAGCGCCTGTGGCAAGCGCATCCTGATTGCGACCAGCCTTGGGCTTCATTTCACCGCGAACACGGTCGACACGCTGATGGCGGCGGCGTTGACGCTCCGCGGGGCGAAGGTCGATATCGGCTATTGCGATGGCCTGCCTGCCTGCCAGGTGATCGAGCATACGCTTGCGCCAAGCCTGCCGCGGATCGCGAAGGAAGGTCCGGAGCCGGATTTCTGCGAGGCATGTACGGGCGCGGCAGACCGGGTGAGTGCGCCTCTGGGCCTTAATGTGCGAAAGTTTTCGGATGTGCTGGATGAGAGCGACCGCGCCGAGGCAACGGCCTTTGGTGAGCGCTGGCAGGCCCATCGCAGCACGGAGCATGACGACCCGCGCGTCATGCACGCCTATGCCGGGGCGCTGCGCTTTTTCGGCAAGGGCGACCTGGGGGGCAGTGATCTCGAGACGCAGATTTTCAGCCGCTACCTCGCAGCCGCCTGGCTCTCGGATGCGGCCGCGCGCAGGCTGATCGATGCCCATAAGTATGATGTCATTGTCGCCCATCACGGCATCTATGTGCCGCAGGGCCAGTTTGCGGAAGCGGCACGCGATAGCGACACGCGGCTTGTGACCTGGCACCCGGCCTATCGGCGTGGGCGGCTGATCTACCAGCATGGCGATACGTATCACCGCGCGATGATCGATGAGCCGGAAAGCGTCTGGAACCAGCGCGCGCTTAGCCCTGCTGAGACTGCAGAGCTCGACGCCTATCTTGCCTCACGTGAGACCGGGGCGCAGGACTGGATCACTTTTCAAAGGCGCGATCCGGAAAGCCTGCAGTCGACCTATGCGACGCTCGAGCTCGACCCGGCCAAGGACACCTATCTTCTGGCGGCGAATGTCGTCTGGGATGCGCGGCTCAACTATGCCCAGTCTGCCTATGGCCACATGATTGAATGGGCGATCGACACAGTCTCGTGGTTTGCGAAACACCCCGATCGCCAGCTGGTCGTGCGTTGCCATCCGGGCGAGGTGATGAACAGCCCGCGTGCGTCTGACAGGCTGGACGATGCTCTGCGCGCCGCCTTCCCGAAGATGCCCGCCAATGTGCGGCTGGTGTCGCCCGAGAATGACATCAACACCTATTCCATCGCGCAGCTTTCCAAGGGCGCGCTGATCTTCAACACCAAGCTCGGCATGGAGCTGTCGGCGCGCGGTATGCCCGTCGTGGTGGCGGGCGATGCGTGGATACGCGGCAAGGGCTTCGGGCGCGACGCCTATGACCGCGAATCCTATTTCCGCTTGCTGGAAAGCCCCGGCACGTTCGATCCCCTGACTGAGAGCGAGATCGAAGCGGCGCGGCGCTATGTCTACCACTTCTATTTCCGCCGGTGCATTCCGCTGAAGGCGCTGGACGGCTCTGCCGGGTGGCCGCTGACGCAGTTGCATGCAGACGCATACAGCCTGGCAAAGCCGGGCGCGGACCCGAACATGGACGCGATTTGCGAGGGCATCCTTGCTGGCGCGCCATTTGAGACGATAGATGACGAGAATGCGCGGGACCGCGCGGGGGAGACGACATGATCAGGTCGCTGGACGATCCGGAATTTGCCGCGCGGGCGCGCGATGTCGAGATACTCGGCATCGATTTCGACGGGGTGATGACCGACAACAAGGTCTATGTGTTTGAGGATGGCCGCGAGGCGGTCGTCTGTTCGCGCCTTGAGGGCTATGGCCTGCGCGCGGCAGCGGCCACGGGCGTCTACTGCTTCATCATGTCGACCGAAGAAAACCCCGTCGTCATGGCGCGGGCGAAGAAGCTGAAGATCGACTGCCAGCAGAATATTCCAGACAAGGTGGCGGCCTTCACCAAAGTTCTGGAAGAGCGCGGCCTCAGTTTTGAGCAGGCGGCTTTCATCGGCAATGACACCAACGACAAGGGCGTGCTGGAGTTGGTGCGCCTGCCGATCTCTGTCAGCGACTCTCACGAAGTGCTCGACGCGATCGAGACATTCAGGACAAAGCGCGTCGGCGGAAATGGCGCGGTGCGCGAAGCCTGCGATGCGATCGCGCAGGCGCGCTCAGGCATAAAAGGATAGGCAAGATGCTGGACAAACTTTTCGGATTGTATGGACGCACCATCGTGGTGACCGGCGGCTATGGCCAGATCGGCCGGGCCATGGCGAATGGCCTTGTCGGCTGCGGTGCGAATGTCGCCATCGTTGAGCCAAATGCCAGCGATGAGGCGACCGCGAAAGCGTTTCCGGATGCGCCGGATGATGTGATCAAGGAATTCTCTGCCGATGTGACGGACCGGGCTTCGCTTGAGGCCGCGCTGGAAGCCATCACCAAGCATTTTGGCACGCCGTCCGGCCTTGTGAACAATGCCGCGCTCGACAGCCCGCCGAACTCCACAGCGGCAGAGAATGGCCCGTTCGAGGACTATCCGGCCGCAAGCTGGGAGCGGATCATGGACGTCAATGTGAAGGGCGTTTTCCAGTGCTGTCAGGTCTTTGGCAAGGCGATGGCCGATGCGGGCAAGGGCTCGATCGCCAATGTCGCCTCCATCTATGGCACCGTGTCGCCGGACCAGTCGCTGTATCAGTACCGGCGTGACCGCGGGGAGACCTTCTACAAGCCGGTCGCCTATAGCGCGTCGAAATCGGCGCTCTACAATCTGACGCGCTATCTGGCCGTCTATTGGGGGCCAAAAGGCGTGCGCACCAATACGCTGACCTTTGCCGGCGTCTTCAACAATCAGGACGGCGAGTTCCTCGACAATTACGAGAAGAAGATCCCGCTGCGCCGGGGCGGCGATTATGACCGCCTGCGCGGTATGGCGCTCGCCGAAGACTATGTCGGGCCGACGGCCTTCCTGATGTCGGACGCCTCATCCTATGCCAATGGCGCGGACTTCCGCATCGATGGCGGCTTCTTGGCGATGTAGGAGAGACGCGGGGTGGGGATCATCAGGTTTCTTCTGGCGATGACAGTCGTGGTCGACCACTATGGCGGTGTCCTTGGCTATCAGATGGGCTCAGGCTCCGTCGCGGTAGAGGCCTTTTTCATCATCTCGGGTTTCTACATGGCGCTGGTTCTGCAGGACCGGTATGCCGGGCGCCTGAAGCTGTTTTATACGAACCGTTATCTACGGCTGTTCCCGTCCTATTTCGCCATCTTGCTGCTGACGCTTATCGTCGGGATTGCGACGGGCGCCCATAGCCGGTTCACGCTGCCCATGGATGAGCTTGCCGCTGTCTTCATGGCAGGAGATTTCTGGACGAAAGCGTATATCGTCGTCTCCAATCTCGGTATCGTGCTGCTGGATGCGGCGCTTTTCCTGTCCTTTGACGGCGAGAGCCTGAGCCTGACGACTGATTTTACGGACTCGGCCGTGCCGGTTTACCAGTTCCTGCTGATCCCGCAGGGCTGGTCGCTGGGACTTGAGATCTATTTCTACGCGCTGGCACCATTTCTTCTGGTAAAAGGATGGCGTATCGCGGCGGGATTTGCCTTGTCGCTTGGTGTTTTTATCGCGCTGTCGATAACGGCCTTGCCAAGCGACCCGTGGACGCATCGCTTTTTCCCATCGATCCTTTTCATGTTCCTGGCAGGGTCGCTGTCCTGGAAGCTATTGCGCCACAGGCTTGATGCGCCATGGATAAAGAAGCTCGGACTGGTGCTGCTTGTCCTGAGCGTGGTTGTGATCCTAGCGCTTAATGCGAGCCCGTTTGGCAAAGAGGTTACGCGTTTCCTCTTGCTCACACTTATCGCCATCAGCGTCGGGCCAGTCTTCGCGCTGGTGAAGGACAACCGGTATGACCGCGCGCTGGGTGATCTGTCGTATCCGATCTATGTTGCGCACCTGCTGGCATTCATTATCGCGGGTGAGATCTATGCCGAGGGACAGGCCCTGCTTGGCACGGTGCTGACCATTCTGATCAGCCTGGCGCTGGTCTATGCGATCGAGCGCCCGCTGGACCGCTACAGGCATGCGCGCCTGCAGCGCCGCAAGGATGCGAAGACGGGTGAGGCTGGAAGCAGCTAAGTCGTTTATGGGCGCCGGCGCAGGTGCTTGCCGAGTCCGATCTCATACAGCGCCTCGCGCTGCTGCAGGATGCGGACGAGGGCGCGCTTTTCATCGATCTCAGCCAGGAGCGCCTGCTTTTCGTCTGCGAGCGCGGTGATTTCTGCTTCAAGGGCGGCCTGCCGCGCGGCGGCTTCGTCGAGTTCGCGGCGTTGACCGGCGCGCAGCTCACGGCTGACCTCAAGATGCTTGCGCGTTTCCTTATGGTCGCCGCGCTCCTGCGAGAGAAGCATCTTCAGGTCACGGTGGGTCTTCTCGTGAGCGGCCTTTTCGCGTTTGAGGGCGTTGCGTTCTTCTGAAATGATATATTTCAGGTCGCGGTGCGTTTTCTCATGCGCGGCTTTTTCTTTGGCTAGCTCAGCATCGAGCCGGGCACGGGTCTGCTCATGGGCGGTCTTCTCTTTTGAGATGAGAAGATCGAAATCCCGGCGCGCCGAGTCCTGGGCAGCCTTCGCGGCTTCCAGCTTTTGCTGCAAGTCGGCGGAGAGATTGCGGAACGCCTCCAGGCGCTCGCTGAGGGATTCGCGGGCGGTGACGGCCGTCTGGAGTTTGGCTTCGAGGTCTGTTCCGCGGGCTTCGGCATGAGTGAGCAGACGTTTGGTCGAGATGACTTCCTGTTTGGACGTCGCCAGCAACTCATCTGCCTGTGCCAGTTTGGCTTCGAGGTCCTTGCGGGCGGTCATCGACTCCAGGAGCGTCTTCTTAAGCTCCTCCGCGCGTTCATACTGGCGATCAAGGGATGCTCGGACATCTGCGAGTTTCTGAGCGTGTTCTTCCTCGCGGGTCGCCAGCTTTTCCTGAAGCGAATCCGTAAGCTTCTGGAACGCTTCCATGCGTTCCCTGTAGCTCTTGAGGTCTTCGCCAAGCTTGTCCGATTTGAGACGCAGCTGCTTTCTGTCTGTGTCGGCCTTGTCGTAATGGCCTTGTAACGCGGTCCGGTAGGTTTCTGCGCGCTCGATCTCGTTCCGTAGACGGCCGACTTCGTTCATCACGCGCTTTGAGAGCGGTGTTGCGCTCCCGGTTGAGGGAAAGTCCTCTTCGAGGCGCTCGACGTCTGCAACCTTGTTTCGGATCTTGCTGAATTCACGCAGGATCAGGTCTGGCGCATTCTCCGATGAAGCGCTCCTGGCGGTCTCAACCTCTCGCTCCAGCGCATTGAAGAAGTCGCTTGCCCATGCGCAGTTTTCCCCGGCGAGAAACACGGTCCCCGACGTATCTACCGGGATGTCGCTGGCCTTCTTGAGCTTCACCAGCTTCTGGCTGCCATCGTAAAGCTGCGCCTCGAAGCCGTTCTTCAGGAGCGGCTCAAGCTCTGCGAGGAGGCTGTCGCGCGCCTCGGCCGTGAGGTTCTTGTGGCTGTATTCGAGCATGACGAGCGCGGATTTGCAGCGTTCCAGCGTCTTGTGGGCACCGGCCAGCACCTCTGCCTCGTGGCCTTCCGTGTCGATCTTCAGAAAGTCGATCTGGTCGATGGCCTGCACCGGTTCGCATTTGTCGAGGGCGACCTTTGCGACTGTCACCGTGTCGAGCACAGGCGAGCGGCCCGTGTCGCGAAGTCCGCTGAAGGCGCCGTCGGTGGCCACGAAGAATTTGGCCTTGCCGCCCCGCTGGGAGACGGCCGCGTTCACCGCTTCAACCCGGTCTGAAAGACCGTTCTGCTTGATGTTCTTTTCCAGAAGCTCGAAAGCCGATGGAAGCGGCTCAAGAGCGATGACCTTGCCGTTCTGTGCGACATGACCGGCATGGACGCCGAACAGGCCGAAATTGGCACCGATATCTACGGTCGTCGCGTCCTCTGGAAGTGTGGCAGTCAGCGCATTGAGGACGTCGGTCTCATTCATGTTGCCGAGGTAGAATTCAGCGCCGAAAAGGTCGCCGAGATCGACGTCGAAATTCAGCCCGTTCTTGAGGTTGGCGGTGCCGGTCTTGCCGGAGCCCGCCGGAAACAGGGCGCGAAGCCTGGCGCGAATGAGGCCGCTCAGCTCGATACGGGATTGGGCATCCCGAAGCGTTGCGAGGCTCGCCCCGCAGCAGGTAAGGCGCCCTGAGGTCAGCCGCAGTGGCCGCGTTCGCAGATGCGGCGGGCGTTTTCGCTGCCGGCTTCTTCGTTGCGGTCTTTTTCTTGTTCTGTGCCTGCGCCATGCCTGCCATCTGTCTGCGGAAGTTCGGACATTAGACCGGTTCACCCGATCCGATATCTATTTCAAGTTTGGATTTCGCTTTTTGGCGACACGCTCTTCGTGTCGATAGAGCTTTGTCCACTCCTTGTCGGCCTCGTCACCGGGCGGCTGGTCGAGATAGATCTTTCCCATTTTCCTCACGCCTTCATCCGTCACCAAGTCTGGCCAGTACTGCTTCATCTGTGACCGGTCGTAGGACATGAGCGCCGTGTTACCGGCCCGAAGCTCTTCTTCTATGCCGACATAGTGTTCACAAATTGACTGCGGTGCATCGATGATGGCGTAGCCGCTGTCCCAGATCTTCAGCGACAGGTCGGTGTCCGACTTGTAGAAGACATAGTCGTCTTCATTGGCGTATTGGGCAGCCTCGAGCGCTTCACGCGTATAGATGCCATGGTTCAGCATCAGATTGCCGCCAATGGTGCGCTGGACATAGTACCGCTTCTGCTTCGGCCAGTCGCGGAAATAGAAGGCGCAGGCCCCGACAGGCACGCCCGCCTTCCTTGCGGCTTCGATTTGCTCGATGCCATTGCGGATCGCGCCGGGCATTAGAAGGCAGTCGTCCGAAATCATCAGGATGTAATCGGCCGAGGCGGCGCGAAAGCCCATATTCATGAAGCCGCCCCAGCTGCGCCGACGCATGGAGGTCTCGCCATTCTTGTAGCGATTGTACTGGAGGATGGTGATCACATCCTCCTGCTTGGTGAGCCAGGGGATGGTGCGGTCTTCCGAGCCGCCATCAATGACGATGATCTCGCCGTCCATGCCCTCAAGCTCGCGTCGCACCGAGGCGAGGCATTTTTCGAGAAGTTTGCGCCGATTGAGCGTTCCCAGAACAACACTCACACGGGGGCGCTGGTCGAGGCACGCATGACGGGGCCGGGGCTTGCCAGCTTGCCCGATATCCGGCCGGATCGGATCGACCGTATGATCGACGACAAATCGGCGCTGCTCTGCATCGAGGTTGTCATGCCAGTTGTCTGCGGTCGCGCGCCCAGCCTTTGGCTCAGGCTTGCGGCGTCCGCGGATCATTGAACTTGCAGCACGGCGTGCGCGTCTGGCCCACTCCATATCCTGCTCCTGCTAATTTACTGCTGGTCGAATGGTCGATCTCAGCACATCATCACGCTTGCAAGACCTGTTTTCACCAGTCCCGAAAGTCTGACAACCGAATATCAGCGGTGAGCGCATCAAGACGTGCAGCGCTCACCCTGCGGCCAGATCGTCTTCTGAGGCTGCTGTGTCTGTCGATCCCCGGGTTCAGGAAGCTGCAGGTGCGGGCGCGCCTGTACCGTAGGAGCTGCGCTCCCAGATCGGGTGATCGTCCCGGATAAAGATGAGGTGCATCTGCCAGAGCGCGTGAGCGGGTCGCACATGTCCACGCAGCGGAAGCCGAGTGACTTCATGTGGAGCGACATCTCATCGAAGGTGAGGTTCTTGCGGTCCACGAAGTTCAGCTTGAAGTTATAAACCTCCATCATGATGAGGCTCGTATTCTTCAGCGTCTCTTCGCACCCGGCGAGGATGTCGAGTTCGACTCCGTGCGTGTCAAACTTCATGAAGTAAGGCCCAGGCATGTCGAACTCTTTGACGAGCGTGTCGATCTTGCGGAGCGGTGTGGTGTGAACATTTTCGCCGCTTGCGACTTTTGAAAGCGCGCCGCCGACATCGTTGGATTTGAGGAACTGGCCTTCGCCATCTTCGGACGAGGCACCACAGACAACGTATTTGGTGCCTTCATGCGTGG
>LWDU01038607.1_pt1 | contig 11022 bp, 8 predicted proteins | sample 727161 | NCBI WGS metagenome assembly LWDU01 (sample SAMN04566230, study PRJNA314399) | hydrothermal vent metagenome | isolation source: deep sea hydrothermal plume seawater | place: Mexico: Gulf of California, Guaymas Basin | collected 2004-07-11 | reverse complement strand
TTGGTGGAAGGCGCGGGCTCGTTGGTGGAAGGCGTGGGCTCGTTGGTGGAAGGCGTGGGCTCGTTGGTGGAAGGCGTGGGGTTGACGGGCAATTCGGGGCCGATCGGTGGGGTGGGGACGGATGGGGTGACGCCTAAACCATTGCCCGGCTGGGCGGGCTGTTCTTTTTTGGCTTTGTTTTTGTCCGTGTCGGCGGCGGTTGTTTTGTCACTATCGCGCTTATTCATAATGGACAGCACGAGGCAGAGCACCAGGAACAGAATGGTACAATACTTGGTGAGCTGGGTGAGCACGTTGCCTGCGCCGGCGCCGAAGAGGGCGTCGGTGGTGCCGCCGCCAAAGGCCGTGCCGAGGCCGGCTTCTTTCTTGGGCAGTTGCACGAGCACCAGCAGGATGAGAAACAGGCTGGTCAAAAACAGAACGATCGTCAGGGCAAGATTTAGAATTTCCATTGGGTTTCCTTAATTGAGTGTGTTGGTAATAATTGCAATAAAACTTTTGGCTTCCAGTGATGCGCCGCCCACGAGCGCGCCGTCCACATCGGGTTGGCTCATCAACTCGCGCGCGTTGTTGGGCTTCACGCTGCCGCCGTATTGGATCCGCACCTCGGCGGACACGCTCGCGGGCAACTGGCTGCGGATGAACGCGTGCGCCGCTTGCGCCTGTTCGGTGGTGGCCGTCTTGCCGGTGCCGATCGCCCACACGGGCTCGTAAGCGATGATGGTGTCGCGCAACTGGTCATCCGTCAACCCCGTAAGGCTGCCGCGAATTTGTTCGCCCACCACTTCCTCGGTTTGGTTGGCCTCGCGTTGGGCGAGCGTTTCGCCAACGCAAACAATCGGCTTGAGGCCCGCCGCGAGCGCGGCTTTGGCCTTGGCGTTCACGAGCGCGTCGCTTTCCTTTTGGATTGCGCGCCGCTCGGAATGGCCGAGGATCACAAAGTGCACCAGCAACTCGCGCAACATTCCAGCGGCAATCTCGCCGGTGAACGCGCCGTAATTCTGCTCGCTCATATTTTGCGCGCCGAGCCGAATGCGCGTTTCGCGGATGGCTTCAGAAACTCTCTCCAACGCGGTGAAAGGCGGGCAGAGCACCACATCCACTTCCGTTTGGTTGGCGAGTTCGAGCTTGAGGCCGTCCACCAATTCCGTGGCTTCGGCCACGGTCTTTTTCATCTTCCAGTTTCCGGCGATGATTAATTTTCGGTCTTTATTCATTCAGTAAAAATTATTTATCAGAAAGCGCGGCCACGCCGGGCAATTCGTTGCCCTCAAGAAATTCCAGGCTCGCGCCGCCGCCGGTGCTCATAAAAGTGACTTGTCCGGCCAAACCATTTTGGTTCAGCGCCTTCACGCTGTCGCCGCCGCCGATGATGCTGACGGCACCCGCACCCGTGGCGGCCGCCACGGCGACGGCCACGGCCATCGTGCCCTTGGCAAAACGGTCGTCCTCAAAAATTCCCATCGGGCCATTCCACAAAATCGTCTTGGCGCCGGTGATCGCCTTGGCGTAGCGCGCGGCGGTGGCGGGGCCGATGTCCACGCCTTCGCGGCCATCGGGGATGTCTTCGGCACTATTCAACACGGGGTTGGCCCACGCGCCATCGGTCATTTTAGAAATCAGATTGTCGTTCGGCAACAGAAATTCCACGCCGCGTTCGGCGGCCTTGTCCAGCGCGGCTTGGGCGATATCCACTTTATCCGGTTCCACCAGCGAATCGCCCACGGACTTGCCGAGCGCGAGCTTGAAGGTGTAGGCCATCGCGCCGCCAATCAAAATGGTGTCGGCCTTTTCCAAAAGCCGATCAATGACTTTTATTTTGTCCGACACTTTCGCGCCGCCGAGAATGACCACGAAGGGCTTGTCCGGTTCATCCAGTTCTTCGCCAAGAAATTTTAATTCGCGTTCCATCAACAACCCCGCCGCGCATTGGCCGCCGCGAGCGGTGATGATTTTCGCGATGCCCGCCGTGCTTGCGTGTGCGCGATGCGCCGCGCCGAAGGCGTCGTTCACAAACACATCGGCGTGGGCTGCGAGTTGTTCGGCGAAGGCGGAATCGTTTGCCTCTTCGCAGGAATGGTAGCGGACATTTTCCAGCAGCAGCAATTCGCCATCCTGCAAATTGTTAATCGCGGTCTCGGCGATCTCGCTCACGCAATCGTCGGCGAAGGCCACGGGTTGGCCGAGCAGTTCGGCGAGTTTATCAGCCACCGGACGCAGGCTCATCGCCGCCACGCGCTCGCCCTTGGGCCGGCCAAGATGCGCGGCAAGGATGATGCGCGCGCCTTTTTCGATGAGCGTCTTCAGCGTGGGCAACGTGGCACGGATGCGGGTGTCATCATTGATGACCATCGTGCCACCGGATTTCTCCATCGGCACATTATAGTCCACCCGCGTAAACACGCGTTTCCCCCGTAAATCCAAGTCGTTAACCGTCAATTTCGCCATAAGCGGGCGCGGAGCATAGCGCAGCGGGTGGGCCGATAAAAGCAGAAAAACTGGGATTTTCGCTTGTTTTAGCGAACCTGCAAAAAATCCATCGTTTTGCTGAAATCTTCCGGCAAAGGCGCTTCCAGCGTGAGGCGTTTACCGCTGGCGGGGTGGTCGAAGCCCAGCGAAAAGGCGTGCAGCATTTGGCGCGGGGCGGTGTAGCCGGTGGCTTGGGTGAAGGCGCGCGCGGGGCGGCCGCCGTAGACGGCATCGCCCACCACGGGGCAGCCGAGGTGCTGCAGGTGCACGCGGATTTGGTGCGTGCGGCCGGTGTGCAGCGTGGCTTCCATCAGCGCGGAGTGATTGAGTTTTTCGAGCACACGAAAATCCGTGTGCGCTTCGCGGCCATTGGGGGTGATGGCGATTTTTTTGCGATGCACCGGATGGCGCGCCAACGGTTCTTTCACGGTGTACTTTGTTTTTGACGGCTGGCCGTATACGAGGGCGTGATAAATTTTAGTGGTCGTGCGGTCGGCAAACTGCGCGGAGAGCGCGAGGTGCGCGGGATCATTTTTAGCCACCACGATGCAGCCGCTGGTGTCTTTGTCCAAACGATGCACGATGCCCGGGCGCGCCACGCCGCCAATGCCAGTGAGTCCGCTGAGTTGGTCGCCGCAATGATGCAGCAGTGCGTTCACCAATGTGCCGGTGGCGTGGCCGGCGGCGGGGTGCACTACGAGCCCGGCGGATTTGTTGACCACCAACAAATGGTCGTCCTCAAAAATAATTTCCAGTGGGATGTCTTCGGGCAGTGCCTCGGCGGCGATGGGTTCAGGCCATTCGATGGTGATCGCCTCGCCCGCGCGCGGGTGGTGGGTGGCTTTGGTTTGTTCGCCATCCACTTGCACGTCGCCGTTTTCGATGAGGCGCTGGAAGGTGCCGCGCGAGGTTTCGGGAAAGTGCTCCTGCAAAAACTTGTCCAGCCGCGCCTTGGGCTGTGAGGTCTCGACGCGCAGTGTTTCGCGCCGGCTCATACCTCTTTCAAGGGACGGCTTCGCAGCTTGGCCCACAAAATGCCGCCGGCAATCACCAAGCCGATGCTGATGATTTGGCCGGGGGCCAGTCCGCCGAGCGTGTTGCCGCGTGGATCGTCACGCAGAAACTCGATGCCAAAACGGATGACTGCGTAGCCCAGCAGATACGCGGCGAAGATGTGGCCGTCGAATTTGCGTTTGCGAAATAAAAGCGCCAGCCCAGCATAGAGCGAAAAATTCAGGAGCGATTCATAAATCTGCGTGGGATGCACCGCGTCCGGATGGGTGGGGTGGCCATCGGGAAACGTGATTGCCCACGGTAACGCGCAGGTTTTGCCATAGCAACAGCCGGTCATAAAACAGCCCAACCGCCCGAAGGCGTGCCCCAATGCGATGCTCGGCGCGAGGGCATCGAAGGTGGCCCACACGGGCATTTTTTTCACGCGCGTGAAAATGATGATGGCGATGCTCGCGCCAATGAGCGCGCCATGGAACACCAAGCCGGAGCGTTGGAAGAGCAATTCCTTGAGTGGCTTGCCAGTGTCGCCTTCGTTGATGACGTACAGCAGCTTGGCGCCGACGATGCCGCAAATGAAAATCCACAGCACGAGGTTCGAGAGATCCTCCGCGTTGAGGCCAATCTTCATCCCGCGCCGCCCAGCCGTCCACAGCCCCAGCATAAAGCCCGAGGCCAGCAAAATGCCGTACCAATGAACCGTCAACCCGCCAATCGTAAATGCAACCGGATGCACGCGGCACGTTAATCCGCGCGCCAGTCGGGAGCAAGCTTGGCTTATTTGGCTGTATGCTTGGCCGGTTTTGGGGTAACCACGCGCGGTGTTGACGTTGATTGAGGAAGTGGAGGCGCACGCGGCGGAGCGGTTGGTGTTGGCGGAGGGCCAAACGCCGGCGGCGGAGCTGGCGCGTTACAAGCGTTTCCTCAAGGACGAGGCGGCGCGGCTCAAGAAACTGCATCGCGGCGGCGGTCTCGGGCGCGAGGTGTGCCGCGCGCGGGCGGCGGTGATGGACGCGCTCATCCGGCATTTGCTCGACACGGCCATCGGGCTTGCGCCTTTGGGAAAATTCAAATCGCCACCGGCCATCGCGGTGGTGGCCATCGGCGGTTATGGCCGCGCGGAACTGAATCCGCAAAGCGACATCGATATTCTTTTTCTGTGTGACGACCGTTTGCTGGCCAAGCCAAAGCCGGAAGAATTTTTGAAAAGTATCACCGACACGGTGTTGTACACTTTGTGGGATGTGGGCCTGAAGATTGGCCACTCGGTGCGGCGTGTGCGCGATTGCGTGGCGGAGGCGAACAAGGATATGCTAAGCAAAACGGCGCTGATCGAATCGCGCCGTGTGGCTGGAGATGAATCGTTGTTTGAAAAAATGGAACAGGCCGTCCACGCCAAATGCGTGAAACCGCACGTGACGGATTACATCGCGGCGCGGTTGGAGGATCAGGCGGCGCGGCGCGCCAAGCACGGCAACGCGGTGACGATGCAGGAGCCCAATATCAAAAACGGCTGCGGCGGCCTGCGCGATTATCAAAACCTGCATTGGATGATGCACTTCCGCGAGGGGTTCCGGATGATGGAGGATTTGGAGGCGCGCAAGGTGGTGACCAAGGCCGAGGCGGAACGGTTGGAGGCGGCGTATTCCTTCCTGCTGCGCGCGCGCAACGAGCTGCATTATCAGATGGAACGCCCCGTGGAGGTGCTTACCAAAGCCGTGCAGCCAAAGGTGGCGTGGCGACTGGGCTACACCAATCGCTCGCCCGCCAAGCGCTTGCGCGCCACATCGATATTACCGTGCGCGCGATTGAACAACGCCTCGCGCTGGTGCCGCGGCCGGCGTGGCAACTGGCACTCGGTCGTTGGGTGGGTGGCCGCAAGGAACAGGTGATTGATGGGTTTACGATCGAGGACGGCGCGATCAATACGACCAACCGCCGTGTGTTTCGCGATCAACCGCGCAAGCTGATGCGCGTGTTTTTGCTGATGCAACGGCACAGCTTGCGGTTGCATCCGGATCTTGCGCAAATCATTCGCCAACAGGTTTGGCTGGTGGATCGCGCCTTTCGCGAGGACCCGCACGTGCACGAGACGTTTCTGGAAATCCTCAATCATCCCGGCGCGGTCGGCCGCATTTTGCGCCGCATGCACGAGCTGGATTTGTTGGGCAAATTTTTGCCTGAGTTTGGCCGGCTGACGTGTCTCGTGCAGCACGAGTTTTATCATCAATACACCGTGGACGAGCACACCCTCGTGTGCCTCGAAAAGCTCGACGGTTTGTGGGAGGAAACGTGGCCGGACTATCGCCGCTACCACGATGTGTTTGAGGAAATCGAGCGGCCCTCCACGCTGTACCTCGCGCTGTTGCTGCACGATTCGGGCAAGGGCATCGAGAGCGACCGTCACGAACGCGAAGGCGCGCGCGTGGCCGAACACGTGGCCGATCGCATTGGGCTCGATGAAGCGGCAGCCGATAGTTTGCAGCTCATCATTCGGCATCATCTCACAATGGTGCAGGTGGCCCAGCGGCGCGACTTGGAAGACCCACAGGTGATCGAGCAGTTTGCGGAGGAAATGGAGACGGAAGAAAATCTCAACCTGCTGATGCTGCATACGCTGGCCGATTCGCTGGGCACGAGCAATGATTTGTGGAATGGCTTCAAGGACACTTCGCAGTGGAGTTTGTTTTGGAAAACGCGCGCGCTCTTCCGCGAAGGCCCCGTGGCCGTGCGCGCGGAGGAAGAGGAACGCGCCGAGATTGAGGCCGAAGTCACCAAGCTCGTTGATGACAAAGTTCCCGCCGAGGAAATCACCGCGCACTTTGAGCAACTGCCGATGCGTTACTTTCGCGCCTCGCCCGCCGATGAGATCGCCGAGGACATCGGGTTAGTGCACGAATTCATCCGGCTGCAAATCGCCTTTGACGATCGAATGCTCGAGCCCGCCGTGGAATGGCAACGCGACCGGGATCGCGGCTATGCCGTGGCCAGCATTTGCACGTGGGATCGCCCCGGACTTTTCAGCCGCATCACCGGCGTGCTCGCCCAGTGCGGCTTGAATATTTTAAGCGCGCAGATTTTCACGCGCGGCGACTCGATGGTGCTCGATCATTTCCGCCTCACCGACGCCCGCACCGGCCAGTTGCCCACCGGCGAACAGCGCGCGCAATTCATCGAACGCCTCAAACCCGCCCTCGCCGCGCACGAGGATCCCGATCTCGACCTCGCGGAGCTTCCTGATTCCGGCATCGAATACACCTCGCTCACCGGCGAACACATCCCCACCGAAATCTATTTTGACAACCGCTCCAGCGCCGAATTCACCGTGCTCGATCTCGAAGCCGAGGATCACGTGGGCCTCCTCTACGCCGTCACACATACGCTAAACGCCCTTGGCCTCACCATCGAACTGGCCCGCATCAACACCGAAAAAGGCGGCGTAAACGACAGCTTTTATCTCACCGACATCGATGGCGAAAAAGTAGAAGACGAAAGCCGCCAGCAATTCATCACCACAATGCTCCGCCACGTCATCGCCGCGCTGCACGAGGCTTGATCAACCCTCCAACAACGCCATCGCCGCCGCTTGGCCGCCGTTGTGGCTGAGGCTGACGTGGACGCTTTTGCCGCCTTGTTCGAGCAACAGAATTTTTCCGCGTCCGTGCAATTTCACCGTCGGGCGGCCTTTGGGTTGGTGAACAATTTCAATGTCGTGCCAGCCGAGTTGTGCGCCGATGCCGGTGCCGAAGGCTTTGCTGACCGCTTCCTTGCCGGCAAAGCGCGCGGCGATGCACTGGGCGGGGTCGTTCTGCGAAAGGCAGTATTTAATTTCCTCCTCGCGCAGCACGCGATTCAAAAACCGTTTGCGCCAGCGCTTGCAAATTTCGCGGATGCGCTCCACTTCCACGATGTCGATGCCGGTACCAAAAATCATCTGCGATAGCCTTTCATCAGCCGCAACATTTCCTTCACCGCCCGCGGCAAACCCACGCTCACGGCGTGGCTGATAATGCAGTGGCCGATGTTCAATTCTTCCAAATGCGGCACGGCGTGCAGCGTGGCGAGGTTTTCGTAATTAATTCCGTGCCCCGCATTCACGCGCAGGCCGAGGCTGTGCGCGTGCTCGGCGGCGGCGATGAGGCGGTTGAGTTCTCGCTTGCGCGCGCGGACATTGCCGAAGTGCTCGGCAAACAGGCCGGTGTGCAGCTCAATAAACTGCGCGCCCGATTGTGCGGAGGCGTCCACTTGTTTGGCGTCGGGATTGATAAACAAACTGACTTCAATGCCGGCCTTCGCCATTTTTTTGCAAGTGCGCTTGAGCGCGGGTAATTGACCGGCCACATCCAGACCGCCTTCGGTGGTGATCTCCTCGCGTTTCTCGGGCACGAGGCAAACGATTTCCGGCTTCGTGCGTAGGGCGATGCGGACCATCTCGGCGGTGTTGGCCATTTCGAAATTGAACCGCACGCTCACCGCCTTACGCAGCGCGGCGATGTCGGCATCTAAAATGTGGCGGCGATCCTCGCGCAAATGCGCCGTGATGCCGTGCGCGCCCGCGACCTCGGCGGCGATGGCGGCGTCCACCGGCGAAGGCTCGCCGCAGCGCTGCCCGCGATAGCGCGCCTCGCGCAGCGTCGCGACGTGGTCGATGTTGACTCCCAACTTAAGCACCGGGACACGCTACGCAAATTCCTCCGCCTTGCCAACTCTGCGGTGTGTGTTAAAAATCCGTTGTGAAATTCCCGATGCTCATCATCGCCGCGTTGTTTATGGCGGGCGTGCTGATTGGCGAATGGATTTTGCTCCCGCCCGAAACCGTGATGGTGCTGGCATTTCTGGCAGCGGGCGTGGCGCTGGCCGCCGTGTGGCTGGGCCAACGCTGCGATGGGGCGGTGGCAGTTCACGTGGGATTTCTCGATGACCGCCTCGGGATGGCCTCCGGCGTGGCCGATGCCGTGCGGCAAGTGGCGTTGATTGCCGCGATTGTGCTGACGGGTTGGGCCAATTACGTGCGGCAGACGGCGCCCATTTCACCGAATGATCTGCGGCAGCTTATTCCGAAAGAGGGTGCGATTGTCACACTGCGCGGCGAACTCGCAGCCACGCCGACACGTCGGCGCGCGGGCGTGGTGGAGCGGACGTCACTACGCATTCGTGCCGAGAGCATTACCCAGCGAGGCCAAAGCCAACCTGCTCACGGCACGGTGATGGTGACGACGACTAATCAACTGGGCGAAGATTTTTACGCCGGCCAAATCGTGGAGGTGGACGGCGTGCTCATCCAGCCCGAGCACGCGAAGGCGCCGGGATTGTACGACCGCCGCGAAAGCCTGCGGCGGCGCGGTATTTATTTTGAACTGAATACCGACAAACTCACCCGCTGGAAACTCATCCCGCAAAGCCCATCGCCGCGCCGTCCACTGGCCGATCGTTTTCGTGCGTGGGCGCGGCACAATCTCAGTCGCGGTTTACCGGAGCAGGACGAAGCGCTGGAGCTGCTGTGGGCGATGAGCCTCGGCTGGCGCACTGCACTTACGGGCGAAGTGGCCGCGCCGTTCATGCAATCGGGAACGATGCATTTTTTTGCGATCAGCGGTTTGCACATCGGATTGGTGGCGGGAATTTTTGTGATTCTGCTACGAGTGATGCGCGTGCCGCGCGCTTGGGTGGGAGTGGTGGCGATTCCGTTGCTGTGGTTTTACACCGCGGCCACCGGCTGGCAACCCTCCGCCGTGCGGGCGACGGTGATGATGACGCTGATCCTCGCGGCGTGGTCGCTCAAGCGGCCGGTCAACATTTTGAACTCGCTCGGCATGGCGGCGTTTTTGATTTTGCTGTGGGATCCGCAGCAACTTTTCCGCGCGAGCTTCCAGCTTTCCTTCGCGGTGGTGTTCAGCCTCGCACTCGTGATGCCGCCCATCGTGGAGCGTCTGCAAACGGGCGTGCGGCCGGATCCATTTCTCCCGCGCGAGCTGTGGCCGCGCTGGCGGCGTTGGATTTTGGAGCCTTCGTATTGGTTGGTGGGCGCAATCGCCGTTTCGTTTTGCGCGTGGCTCGCATCGTTGCCGTTGATCGCACATTATTTTCATTTGTTTAACCCCGTGGCATTGCTGGCCAATGTGCCGGTGGTGGCGTGCGGCACACTGGCGTTGGCGAGCTGCATGGGCAGCTTCATCTGCGGCAGTTGGCTGGAGCCGCTCACGGTTTTGTTCAATCACTCGGCGTGGTTTTTTATGAACTGCATGATGGCCATCAGCCAATGGACTGCCGATCTCCCCGGCGCGTGGCAGTACGTGCGCGCGCCCGCGCCGTGGATGATGGCCGGCTGGTACGCGGTACTTTTCGGCGTGGGCACGGGTTGGTTTTTCAAACCCAACGTGCGCCGGTGGGCCTTGGGCGGCGGCGGTGTGTTCGTGGTTTTATTGGTGGCCAGTTGGCAAACCGACCGGCAGGAAGTGCGCCTCACAATACTGCCGGAAGGCCCGATGATTCACGTGGAGGCAAGCGCGCGCACATCCGGTTTACTCATCGACACTGGCGACGCGATGGCCGTCGAGTACACCGTGCAGTGTCATTTGCAAACGCGCGGCGTGGATGCTCTGCACGCGGTGGCACTCACCCACGGCATCGGCCATCACGTAGGCGGTTTTACCAATTTGCTGGTCGCGCAACCGCTGGAACGCGTGTATTTGAGCCACGCCAAGTCATCATCCAGATTTCAAAAAATGGCATTGGCTGCGATGGCAGATCGCGAAGGATTAAAAAACGTGATCTCTGCGGGAGGCAAAATTGGCCCGTGGACTGTGTTGCATCCGGCGAAGGCCGATGATTTTTCCCGCAGCACGGATGATGCGATGGTGCTGCGGGGCGAATTTCACGGAGTGCGCGTGCTGCTGCTTTCCGATGTGGGCCCCGATGGTTGCCAAGCGATGATGGCGCGCAATGTCGATCTACAGGCGGACATCGTCGTTGCCGCCATCCCCAGCTACGGCGAACCGCTGAACCCCGGATTGCTGCGCATCATCAACCCCAAAGTAATTATCATCCACGACAGCAAATACCCCATCACCGAACGAGCGTCGGCTGAGTTGTTAAACAGATTGCGTGCTAGCGGTGCCGAGGTTTTTTCTGTGCGAAATGAAAAAGGCATTTGCTTGACCATCGCACGCGGCGATTGGCGCTTGGAGAATTCAACAGGCGTGTTGTGGCGTAGCCGTGAAAATTAGCAGGCGTTCAGGCGTTTGCCGGTCGCACAAAAATGCCGAGCCCGATGCAGCCCAAACCGTTTAGTAGCAAAAATGCGGAGGCGAGGATCGCGAGGGCTTCGGTGGTGCTGGCGTGGAGTGGGAGAGTGTCGCCCTCGGAGCCGGGGCGGATGTCGTAGCAGATCATTTTGTGGTCGTTGCGGACGTAGAGTCGGCCGTTGGCGAGGGCGGGGTTGTTCCAGGTTTTGCCGGGGAGGGCGGGGAGGCGGGTGATTTGTTGGTGGGATTCGGGGGTGGCTTTGGCGAGGGCGAGGTCGCCGTTTTCGCATTGGATGAT
>LWDU01041431.1_pt1 | contig 11025 bp, 10 predicted proteins | sample 727161 | NCBI WGS metagenome assembly LWDU01 (sample SAMN04566230, study PRJNA314399) | hydrothermal vent metagenome | isolation source: deep sea hydrothermal plume seawater | place: Mexico: Gulf of California, Guaymas Basin | collected 2004-07-11 | reverse complement strand
ACCCGGAGGCCACAGCATGAAGATCACCGCCATCGACGTGTTCCAGCACGACCTGCCGGTGAAGGACGCCCCCTACCGGATGGGCCTGCAGGACGTCTGGCACCTGGACACCACCATCGTCCGCCTCGGGTGCGATGACGGGACGGTGGCCTACGGCGAGACCTGCCCACTGGGCTCCACCTACCAGCCGCAGCACGCAGCGGGGGCCCGGGCGGCCCTGGCCGAGATGGCTCCGCACCTCCTGGGCATGGATCCCACGGCGATCGGGCGCGTCAACGCCACCATGGACTCCGTGCTCATGGGGCACCTGTACGCCAAGGCGGCCATCGACGTTGCCTGCTGGGACGCGACCGGCAAGTCGTACGGGGTGAGGATCTGCGACCTGCTGGGCGGGGCGGTCCGTGAGCGGGTCCCGTCCTACCACGGTGTGCTCATCGCATCCCCGGAGGACTCGGCCGCCGATGCGGCCAGGCACCAGGAGGAGGGCTTCCCGAGGATCCAGCTGAAGGTGGGTGGCCGATCCGTCGAGGAGGACATAGCGGCGATTCGTGCGGTGGCAGCCGTCCTGCGGCCCGGAGTGCGCCTGGCGGCCGATGCCAACAGGGCCTGGACCACCAGTGCCGCCATCCAGGTATCCCAGGCCTGCCGGGACATCCCGATGGTGCTGGAGCAGCCCTGCGCCTCCTACCGGGAGAACGCCTCGCTGGTGGGGAAGGTCGCCCACCCGATCTACCTGGACGAGTCGGCTGTGGACCTGGCGACGGTGGTCGCAGCGATCGGCGAGGGCGTGGCCGACGGCTTCGGGATGAAGGTCAGCCGGGTGGGCGGCATCAGCGCCATGCGGGCAGTCCGGGACGTGTGCGCAGCCGCCCGCCGTCCCCACACGGTGGACGACACGTGGGGCGGCGACCTGGCGGCGGCGGCCAGCCTGCACGTCGGGGCGACCGTGGACCCGTCCAACTTCGAGGGAACCTGGATCGCCGAGCCGTACGTGGACGGGCACTACGACGCCGAGCACGGCATCCGCCTGGATGGAGGATGGATGGACCTGCCTCCCGGTCCCGGGCTGGGCATCACACCCGACGAGTCCCTCTGGGGCGACCCGGTGATGTCCTTCAGGTGAGTCGGGTCCTCACAGGCGGTCGCCGTTCCCGGACGGCGACCTGGGCGGGAGACTCGGTGGCCGGTCAGCCCTCCAGGAGGGCCGTCGCCTCAGCCTTCAGGCTCTTCTTGTCGATCTTCCCGACGGCCAGCATCGGCAGGACGTCGCGTAGGTGGACCACCTTGGGCACCTTGTAGTTGGCCAGCCGCTCCCTGCAATGGTCGCGAATGGCGTCGGCATCGGTCCCCGGTTCGGCAACCACGAAGGCGTGGCCCACCTCGTCGAAGACGGGGTCCGGAACCCCGACCACGGCGGCGATGCGGACCGCCGGATGCTCTTCCAGGCACATCTCGATCTCCCTGGGGTAGGCGTTGTAGCCACCGGTCTTGAACATCTCGGACATCCGTCCGACGATGCTGAGGCAGCCATCGGGGCGCATGACCACGAGGTCGCCGGTGTGGAGCCAGCCCTCGGCGTCGATGGCCTCGGCCGTGGCCTCCGGACGGTTCCAGTAGCCGGCCATGATCCAGTCGCCCCGAACCTGGACCTCGCCGGACTCGCCCACCTCGGCGAGACGGTCCGCCTCGGCCATGATCCGGAACTCGTGGCCGGGGATGGGAACGCCCACCGTGTTCAGGATCACGTCCATGTCAGCGCCGGGTGGGGTGCAGAAGACCCCACCCGTCGTCTCGCTCATTCCATAGCCGGTGGTGCAGCGGTCTACGTCGGTGGCGGCCAGGAGGCGCTCCAGCACAGGTGCCGGCATGGCGGCGCCGCCCCAGGCCAGCTGCCGGATGCTGGAGAGGTCGGCCTCGGCGAAGTCGGGATGGGCGGTGCAGAGCTGGAACATGGTGGGTACGCCGCCCCAGACCCCGATCCGCTCCTTGGCGATGGTGGCCAGCAGCAGCGCCGGGTCGAACCGCTCCTGGAAGACGATGGCGCCGCCGGCGACCATCTTGCGACAGCAGATGTCGCTGACGGATCCCACGTGGTTGACGGGCAGGTTGCAGATGATCTTCTCGGCTCCGGCGCCGCGTGCCGTCGACCCGGTCACCCCGCACCAGCAGACGCCACGGTGGGTGAGCAGCGCCCCCTTGGGTCGGCCTGTGCTGCCCGATGTGTAGACGATGAACCCGGGGTCCATGGGCTGGACCCCGGCCCGCCTTTCGACCAGGGCGTCGGCGTGGATCGCCCTGCCGGCTTCCAGGAAGTCGTCCCAGCCGGCTGCATCCACGGGGATGCAGCGCTCCACACCGTCGATCTCGGCCACCAGCCGGTCGCTGAGGCCGTCGGATCCACCGGGTACCCCGTCGAAGACGATGCGCGGTCCGGCGTCGGCGACGACGTAGGACACCTCGCTCCACGTGTACTTGGGGTTCAGGCCCTGCCAGATGAGGCCGATGCTGGTGGCGGCCAGGAAGTGGACGAAGAAGTCGAGGCGCGGGTCGGAGAGGTAGGCCACCCGGTCTCCGCGCTCCAGGCCCGCCGCCATCAGGGCACGGGCCACCGAGTCCACCTCCACCCTGGTCTGGGCCCAGGTGAGTCGACGGCCGGTGATTGCCGGGCCGCCGTCGATGAGGAACTCGGAATCCGGCTGGATGGCCGCCCAGTGGTCCAGGTAGGAGTCGATGCGGTCCAGGACCGGCGCCACCGGTTCGTCCGGAAGCGGGAGGATCATCGCTCGGCGACGAAGTAGGCGAGCATCTCGGCCACCACGGCCGTTTCGATGCTGCCGTCCGGTAGCTCGGCTTCGACGGTCGCTGACATGCGGACGAGCGTGTCGAGGCCGTCGGCACCCCTGGGTGTCGCTCCGGTGACGGCGAACCGGCCCCTGATGCGACTACCGATGCGGTCGAAGCCGTAGTGGAACCGGTTCAGGATCCCCTCGGTCGGCCACTCCAGGTCGCGGGCCATCCGAGCCAGGTTGGCCAGCATCAGGGATCCCTGGAGGAGGGTGCCGCCGTAGGGGCCTGCGGCCGAGCGCTCCACGTCGTTGTGGATCCAGCCGCCGTCCCCGACGGTCTCGGCGTGGGCGTCCACGTCGGCCTGGCTGGTCTCGAACCAGCTGCTGGTGCCACGGTCCGTCCCGACGAGATCGGTGAGGGCTGCTGTCATCGGGGTACTCCTGTCATCGGTCAGGCCTGTGCTCTCGTGTACTGCGTTCGTCGTGATCTCCGGACGCCGTCCGGCACCGCTACCCGGCTGTCGGCGGATCCTCGGGATCGCCACCAGTCAAGTTGACGGACAGGTCGCGCAGGGCAGCGAGGAGGCGATCGCGGGAATCAGCGTCCAGTCCGTTCAGGTCGCGGTCCAGTCGCTCTACCAGGTTGGCTGCCACCGACGCGGCCCTGCGGGCGCCGGCCGCTGTGGGTTGGACGATCGTCCTGCGTCCGTCGTCGGTGTCGGCCACCCGGCGGACCAGGCCCCGATCCACCAGGCGTTGGAGTGTCTTGGTGGTTCCCCCCGAGGTCTGGACGACCCAGCGCGCCAGGTCGCCTGCGGTCATCGACCGGTCGCCGGCGAAGGCCACGGCGGCCAACGCCCCGTAGTCGGAGGTGGAGAGGCCGGTGTCGGCGAGGGCGTCGGCCAGCCAGGCGTCCAGCTGGCGACCGGCTATGTAGGCCCAGACGAGGATTCCGGCGGTCGTCGGTTCGGCGCCATCGGCCCGCTGCGACAGGCGGTCGACTGCTGAATCCACCTCGCCCGGCGGGTGGGGGGCCTGGTCGGATGGACGGCTCACGCGGGCGAGGGTACCTTGCAACCTTCTTCCGAGGAAGATATCTTCCAAGGAAGATAAGTATTCCGCAAACAGGTCCGGAGGGCGACCATGGCCACTATCGACGAGATCGACCTGACCGACCTCGACGTGTTCGCCGATCGCATGCCGCACGACTGGTTCGACCTGCTGCGACGGGAGGCGCCGGTGTGGCGGCATCCGGCCAACGAGGAGGAGCCCGACGGCTTCTGGGTGGTGTCCTCCTACGAGCACATCTCCGAGGCCCACAAGGCGGGCACCTTGTTCTCCCACCAGACGGGCCCCGGACGCGACGGGGCTGGCGGCGTGGCGCTGAATGACATCGCAGCAGGGCGCGGCCCGGGACTGCAGATGGTGATGACCGACCCGCCCCAGCACACCCGCTACCGCAAGCTGGTCAACACGGGCTTCACGCCGCGCATGATCAGGCGGATGGAGGAGGTCATGGAGCTGCGGACGACCATCATCCTGGACCGGATCTGTGAGAGCGGATCGGCTGACTTCGTGGTCGACGTGGCGGCTGAACTGCCGCTCATGGCCATCGCCGACATCATCGGGGTGCCCGACGAGGACCGCCACAAGCTCCTGGAGTGGAGCAACCGCACGATCGGAGGAAGTGACCCCGAGTACCAGGACGAGGGCACCGGGGACGACCACGGTGCCACGTACGAGGCGGCCATGATCGAGATGGCGATGTACGCCCACGAGCTGACGGACCGCAAGCGGGCCGAGCCCGCTGATGACCTCTGGACCGTCCTGACCACCGCCACGGTGACCCTCGACGACGGAACGGTGACCGAGCTGACCGACCTCGAGCGTGACCTCTTCTTCACCCTCCTGCTGGTGGCGGGGAACGAGACGACGCGAAACGCCGTGAGCCTGGGGATCATGGGGTTCATGGACCACCCGGACCAGTGGGAACGGGTCACCGGGGGCGCCGGGATGGACGAGGCGGCCGTTGACGAGGTGCTGCGCTACACCAGCCCCGTGAACTACTTCCGTCGCACGGCCACAGAGGACACGGAGCTGGGCGGCCAGCTCATCCGGGCCGGCGACAAGGTCACCCTCTGGTACGCGTCGGGCAACCGGGACGAGGCCGTCTACGAGGATCCCCACCGACTGGACCTGACGCGCACCGAGAACCATCACCTGGCATTCGGTGGTGGGGGTGCGCACTTCTGCCTGGGCGCCAGCCTGGCCAGGTTGGAGCTGAAGGTCATCTTCGAGGCCCTGGCCGCCCGGATGCCCGACATCGTGGCGACCGGTCCGGCTGATCGACTGCGGATGAGCCTCGTGAACGGGATCAAGCACCTGCCTGTCGAGTTCTCCCCATCAGAGCCGGTGTTGACAGCCTGATCGGGTCAGCCGATCCGGCGGGCGGCATCGGGCCGGACCTGGCGTCGCCCTAGCGGGTTGTGCCCGGCTGGTTGCGGAACCGGACGCCGTCGGGTCGATCCCGGCCACAGCGCTCCAGGGCGGCGGCCCATGCCGGTGAGGCTCCCAACGCTGCCCGGAGTCCCCGGATCAGCAGGCGGCCCCGTGCGATTGCCCCGCGCCGTGGCCGAAGGCCGATGACGGTGAGGATCGGCAGGGGGACCGTCGCAGCGGCGGCATCGTGGATGATCCGATAGGCGGCCCTGACGGGTGCCGAGAGTGGCGGGCCGGCCAGGAAGTCGACCGCCTCCCCGCCGGCCGGCGATTCGCCCAGTGACGGGTGTCCCGCCAACCAGTCGCTGAGGTCGTCGGCGGTTTCGGGTAGGGGGGCTGCGCCCATCCGTCGACCGAGGCGGACCTGCTCGGCCACGTAGGCATCTGCCGCGCTGTCGGACATGGCGGTCGGGCCGAAGGTGCGGTGTGCGACGAGGAACGAGTCCACGAGGGCGTTGTGCACCCATGCGGCCATCTCCGGATCGGCTGCCGAGTAGGCCAGCCCGCGGTGCGATGTGCCGGCCACCGGCCCGTGCATCCGGCCCACGAAGGCGATGGCCGCATCCACCTCCGGGCCCGCTCCGTAGGAGGTGGCCGTCACGTAGGAGGCGGTACGTGAGAGCCGGCCAAGGGGATCGTCCCGGTAGGAGGAGTGGTCGCCGACCCCGGCTGCCACCTCGGGGTGGGCGGCCTGGACAAGGAGTGACCTGACCCCACCAACGAACGTGGAGCAGTCGCTCATCACCCGCCAGGTGACGGAATCCGGACCGAAGAGGCCGGGGTCACCGGGATGGGAGAAGGTGTCCACCAGCGGATCGGGAGCATGGCTGAAGAGGCCGACGGCCGCCTCGGTGACCCGGCGGCGCCACGCCGTCTGGCCTGCCGTCCCGTCACTCATGGGAGGTGGGCGCTCATGGGAGTCGGCTGGTCACGGGAGTCGGCTGGTCACGGGAGACGGACGGGTCGGCTCATCCAAGCCGGGTCGAGGGCATCGACTCCAGCCCCTCGCCGGCCAGTTCGGCCACCGCCGGTACGGGATCCGGATCGGCGAACATCTCGGGGTCGTCTGGCCGGAACCCGAGGTCATCGGAATTCGACGTCCACCACGATGCCTCCAGCGCGATGCCGTTCACGTCGTGGAAGTAGATCGACCGGAGGATCTGGTGGTCGACGACCGGCGTTACCTCGCAGCCTGCCGCGGCCAGACGCAGTCGGAGGGCTGTGAGCGCCGCCTCGTCCTCCACGCAGAAGGCGACGTGGTCGAACTGGATGGGTCGTGACGACGGCGCTCCTGCCGGTTTCGAGAACGTGGTGGCGCCCGGGACCTCGAAGAAGGCAATGGTGTTGCCCGGTCCCAGCTTGAAGAAGTAGTGGCGCATCGGGCCGGCGCGGAGGGTGGCCACCAGCGGCATGCCGAGCACGCCCGCGTAGAACCGAACGGTTGCGTCCATGTCCGGGGTGACCATGGCCAGGTGGTGGACGCCGCTCCAATCGGGTGTTCCTGATGGTCCATCGGTGCTCATGCAACGGATTGTCGCAGGCGGGGACGGAGTGCCGCCACCCCTGGGTCGGGAAGTGGTGTATCAGTCGCCGGAGCCCGCGCCGCCGGCATCGGCTTCGGCCGGATCGCCTCCGCCTGCTTCGGCGGGGGCAGGCAGGCCCACCTCGCCATCTCTCAGCAGCAGGAACTCGATGCGCCGGTTGGCCGCCTTGCCCGTCTTGGTGATGTTGTCGGCGATGGGGTCGGTGTGTCCCAGCCCCAGGGTCACCAGCCGGTCGGGCTCCACGCCACGGGCCAGCAGCTGGGTACGTACCGCCTCGGCCCGGATCGCCGAGAGGCGGAGGTTGTCGCCGGGGACCTTCTCGTCGCTGTCGGTGTGTCCGATGATCTGCACCCGGATCGTCGGCTCGAAGGCCAGGAACGCCGCCAGCCGGTCCAGGGTGGGAACCGACTCGAGGGTTATCCGGTCGCCGCCGCTCTCGAACTGGATCGGTGGGTGGGCCGCCACGGCGCTCAGGCGGGACTGGAGTACGAGGTCGGCCAGGGCGGCGGGCAGGTCGGGGGCCGTTGTCGTGGTGACCGAATCCACGATCGGCGGCGGTACGTAGAGTCGGTTCTGGACGCTGATGACGTCCGCCTGGGCGAAGGCGACGCGCTCGGCAGCCTCCTTCAGTTCAGAGGTCGCCACCCGGCCCTCCAGGATGACCGTCCAGTCGACTACCCGCACCTTCACCGTGGGTAGTCCGGCCTGGACCATGGACCCCTGGACCGTCGCCAGTAGGTCCTGTTCGGTGGCCCCTTCCTCGGTGGGGCCGTTGCTGCCCAGGGTGATGACGAGGAAGACGACGACGACCAGGGCGGCGGCGATCCAGGTTGACCTGCCGCCGAGCAGGTCGATGGGAGGGGAGTGTCGTGCCGGGCGACGCCGTCGGTCCATCCCGAAGGCCGGTCCGAATTCCCGATTTCGTCGGTCCCGTGGGTCCCGTAGGCCCCCGGTCACCATCGGAGCCCGATCGTCGCGTGCACGTGGTCAGGGTAGGTCGGTGATCCGGCTCCGGGTGCAGGCCCGTTTCCGAGGCCGCCGGGAAGGCAGGACCTGGCTACATGTCGGCCAGTGGGGCTACGACCGTCTCGCCGAATTCAGCCAGGGCATCGGCGGTGTTGCGCAGGAACATGAACGACGGCACCACCACGCGGCTCACCCCCCTGGCTGCCAGCTGCTCGGCTGCGGCGAGTGGATCCTCGCTGGCCGTGAGGTCCCCGGCCCACGTCACCTCGATGGCGTCCGGGTCGCGGTCGTGGGCATCGGCTTCGCGCCGCATGACGTCCAGAAGGTGGTCGAGGTCGCCCTTGGCCGGCCAGAAGCCGTCGCCAAGTCGGCCCGCCCGTCGTGCGGCGGCGTCGCTGTGGCCGCCGATCACTATCGGTACGGATCCGTTCACCGGCTTCGGGTTGGACGAGACGCCGGAGAAGGACACGAACTCCCCGTCGTGGGACGCGCTGTCGCCGGCCCAGAGGGCACGCATGGCCGCCACGTAGTCGTCGGTCCGTGCGCCACGCCGCTCCCACGGGATTCCCACGGCGTCGAATTCCTCGCGCAGCCAACCCACGCCGATGCCCAGGTCCACCCGTCCTCCGGTGAGGGAGTCCATCGTGCCCAACTGCTTCGCCAGGACGACAGGGTTGCGCTCGGGGAGGATGAGGATGCCCGTGGCCAGGCGGATGGTCGAGGTGTGCGCCCCGACCCAGGTCAGCCAGGTCAACGGGTCGGTGAGGTCGGTGTCGGGCGCCATCATCATGCGGCCCGAATCGTCGTACGGGTAGGTGGACCCGTATTCGTCCGGGTAGACGACGTGCTCGACCGTCCAGAGCGAGTCGATGCCCGCCGCCTCGGCCGCCGTGGCCAGACTGATGCCGCCCTCGGCTGTGCCGAATGGGCCGATGTTGGCAAAGACGATTCCTGTCTTCATGCGCTGCCGACCTTCATGTGGTGTCTCCCGGATCGATCTTCCTGGATGGTCACGGCGAGTCTGACCGCTGCGTCAGCGGCCCTGCCATTCGGGCGGCCGACGGTCGGCACGTGCCTGGAGGCCCTCGGTGGCGTCGTCGGTGGCGGCGGCCACCATTCGCATGGTCTCTCCGAAGCGGACGGCTTCGGTCCACGGCATGGTCCGGGTCCTGACCGCTACCTCCTTGGTGGCCCTGGCCGCCAGCGGGGCTGCGTTGCAGAGCCGGTCCGCCAGCGACCGGGCGTCGTCCATGAGTCGGTCGTGGTCGCTGATACGCCAGACGAGGCCCATCGCCGCCGCCCGCCCGGCGTCGATCGTCTCGCCGGTGAGGAGCAGTTCCATGGCGTCGGCCCAGGCGACCCTCCGGGGTAGTCGGATGGCTCCGACGATGGTCGGAATGCCCAGGGTGACCTCGGGCCAGGCGAAGGTGGCCCTTTCGGAGGCGAGGACGAAGTCACAGGCCACGACGGCGGTCAGGCCGTAGCCGATGCAGTGGCCGTTCACCGCAGCGATGGTCGGCTTGAACACCTCCAGGCCCGACTCGAACGAGTTGACGGTGGGCTTCTCCCAGAACGTCCCCGGGAAGTCTCCAGCCGAGCCGCCTCCGCCCAGGTCGGCACCGGCGCAGAATGCCCTGTCCCCGGCGCCGGTGAGGATGGCGACCCACGCCTCCTCGTCGGCCATGAACATCTTCCAGGCGGCGTTGAGGTCGCGTCGTAGGTCCCGGTTCACGGCGTTGAGGGCCTCGGGGCGGTTGTAGGTGATGGTGGCGACGTGCCCGTCCCTCTCGTAGGTGGCCGCTTCGCCGACGGGGCCGACCCGATCGGTGCCGGCGTCGGATGGTTCCTGGTCTTTGTCTGCCATGGGCTGACGGTAGTTCGGCGGCCGGAATGGCCGAAGCGGCCGACCGCGCCCTAGAATCTGACGCACCGTCAGAAACGCTGGGATCGGATCAGGAAATGGACCAGGGAATGGATCAGCCAATGGACCAGGCAATGGCGACCAGCGACGATGCCTCCGATCCGTCGGTCGCCCCACGTACCGAGATCCCGCCGATCATCAGCGTCGACGACCACATCGTCGAACCGCCCCACCTCTGGAAGACCTGGCTGCCGGCGAGGTACCGGGACCGGGGTCCCCGTGTCGAGCGTCGCCGCCTGGGTGACATGACCTGGGTGGGCGGGGCGAAGATGTACGAGTACGAGCTGGATGCCGAGGGCGCTCCGTGGTGCGACATCTGGTTCTACGAGGACCTCGTGCACCCCAACAAGAGGCATGTGGCGGCCGTCGGCTTCGACCGCGACGAGATGACGATGGCACCCATCACCTACGAGGAGATGCGCCCGGGCTGCTACGAGCCGAAGGCCCGCGTGGCCGATATGACGGCCAACCACGTCGAGGCCTCGCTGTCGTTCCCCACGCTTCCCCGGTTCTGTGGCCAGACCTTCTACGAGGCGTCGGACAGGGACCTCGGGCTGGCCTGCGTGAAGGCCTACAACGACTTCATGATCGAGGAGTGGTGCGGCGACTCCGATGGCGCACTCATCCCGCTCATCATCATTCCCCTGTGGGATGCGGACCTGGCAGCTGCCGAGGTCCGGCGCAACGCAGAACGGGGCTGCCATGCCGTCTGCTTCTCCGAGATCGCGCCCAACCTGGGGCTGCCGTCGATCCACACCGGCTACTGGGACCCGTTCTTCGCCGCCTGCCAGGACACGCAGACGACGGTGAACATGCACATCGGGTCGTCATCCAAGATGCCGGCCGCCTCGCCGGATGCCCCGCCGGCCGTCGCCGCCTCGCTGAGCTTCAACAACGCCATCGCCTCGATGAGCGACTTCCTCTTCTCCGGCGTGCTGGTGCGATTCCCCGAACTGAAGCTGGCCTACAGCGAGGGCCAGATCGGCTGGATCCCGTACATCCTGGAGAGGGTCGACGACGTCTGGAAGGAGCACCGGGCCTGGGCCGGCGTGGCCGACATCGTCCCCGAGCCGCCATCCACCTACTACTACCGACAGATCTTCGGCTGCTTCTTCCGGGACAACCACGGGCTGCGGTCCCTCGACGAGGTGGGGGTGGACAACATCACCTTTGAGACCGACTATCCGCACACGGACACGACCTGGCCGCACACGAAGCAGGTGGCTGGGGACATGATGGGACACCTGCCCGCCGAGGTGGTCTGGAAGATCGTCCGGGGTAACGCCGCACGGATGCTGAGCCTGGACAT